>Ga0209758_1002656_pt1 | contig 17698 bp, 18 predicted proteins | sample AraplaMF_Col_mMF_FD_184258 | JGI IMG/M metagenome (GOLD analysis project Ga0209758, IMG submission 184258) | Arabidopsis root microbial communities from the University of North Carolina, USA - plate scrape MF_Col_mMF (SPAdes) (version 2) | ecosystem: Host-associated > Plants > Roots > Endosphere...
TGTCGCAGGCGCTGCGCTCGGCCGGCATCGAGCACGTCGACTATGTGGCCTCGCTGACGCAGACCGGCTCGCACTATCAAGAGATCATCCAAAGCCTGAAGCCGCAGGGCGCGCTCGCCGTCATCGACGACATGGAAGGGCTGGATCCGATCGCACTCAAGAGCAAGTCGCTGTCGCTGCACTGGGAGCTGATGTTCACGCGCTCAATGTTCGAGACGCCCGACATGCAAGAGCAGGGCGTTCTGCTGCGGCGCGTGGCTGACCTGGTCGACTCCGGCCGCGTCAAGACGACAGCCAACGCCGCCTTCGGCCGCATCAACGCGGAAAACCTGATCCGTGCGCATGCGCTGATCGAAAGCGGCAAGACCGTGGGCAAGATCGTGCTCGAAGGCTTCTGATTTCAAGCGCTTCGCATACGAGCACCCAGGCGCTGAGCTTCAACTCTTTCACCCTTCCATCAACTTCAACACAAGGAACCTCATCATGGCTCAAAGCAACGCTGTCCAAATCCAAACCAAGGCTTCCATCACGCGCGACAGCGCGCTGGCGCTGGGCATCGCTGCGCGCGACGCGGCCACCAGGATCGGCCTGAATCTGGCCATTGCGGTCACCGACGAAGGCGGCCACCTGATTGCCTTCGAGCGCGCCGACGCCACGCCGTTCCTGGCCGCCGAAGTGGCCATCAACAAGGCTTGGACTGCCGCCTCCTTCGGCCTGGACACGATGATCTGGAACCAGGTTGTCGCTCAGCCGGCCACAGCTCCGCTGGCCAACCATCCACGCGTCATGCCGGTGGGCGGCGGTGTTCCCATCGTGGCGGGCGGTCGTGTGGTTGGCGGCATCGGCATCTCCGGCGGCACCGCTCAGCAAGACCACGACGTGGCGGTGGCTGCGCTCGAGGCCGCTGGCTTCGAGGCCGCCAAGTGAAGGCAACCATCTTCTGCCATTCCGGGCTCGTGCTGCGCACGTCCCGGAATGACCGGAAGGCTCAGTTCTTCAGCCGATAGCCGGTGCGGAAAATCCACCAGATCGCGGCAAGGCAGATCACCAGGAATGCCGTCGTCATGCCTATGCTGACGGCGACGCTGACATCAGCGATCTCGTAGAAGCTCCAGCGGAAGCCGGAGATCAGGTAGACGACCGGGTTGAGCAGCGCGACCGTGCGCCAGGTCGGCGGCAGCATGTCGATGGAATAGAAGCTGCCGCCGAGGAAGGTCAGCGGCGTCACCACCAGCATCGGGATCATCTGCAGCTTTTCGAATCCGTCGGCCCAGATGCCGATGATGAAGCCGAACAGGCTGAACGTCACCGCCGTCAGCACCAGGAAAGCCAACATCCAGACCGGATGGTGGATGTGCAGCGGCACGAACAGGCCGGCTGTCGCCAGGATGATCAGGCCGAGGATGATCGACTTGGTCGCGGCGGCGCCGACATAGCCGAGCACGATCTCGAAGTAAGAAATCGGCGCCGACAGGATCTCATAGATCGTGCCGGTGAATTTCGGAAAGTAGATGCCGAAGGAGGCATTGGCGATGCTCTGGGTCAGCACCGACAGCATGATCAGGCCCGGCACGATGAAGGTGCCGTAGCTGACGCCTTCGACCTGGCTGATGCGCGAGCCGATTGCGGCACCGAACACAACAAAATACAGCGAGGTCGAGACCACGGGCGAGACGATGCTTTGCAGCAGCGTGCGCCAGGTGCGCGCCATTTCGAACAGGTAGATGGCGCGGATGGCGCGGTGATTCATGACGTCCTCACGAGGTCGACGAAGATGTCCTCGAGCGACGATTGGGTCGTGTCGAGATCGTTGAAGCGGATGCCGGCGGTGCGGAGGTCGCTGAGCAGGCTGGTGATGCCGGTGCGATCGCCCTTGGTGTCATAGTCGTAGACCAGCGTCGCCCCGCTGTCGCAGAGGTCGAGCTCGTATTGGGCGAGACTGTCGGGCAGCGCGGCGAGCTTGCCCTGCAAATGCAGCGTCAGCCGCTTCTTGCCGAGCTTCTGCATCAGGGTGGTCTTGTCCTCGACCAGCACGATCTCGCCCTTGTTGATGACGCCGACGCGGTCGGCCATCTCCTCGGCTTCCTCGATGTAGTGCGTGGTCAGGATGATGGTGACGCCGGACTGCTGAAGGGTGCGCACCACCTCCCACATGCCCTTGCGCAGCTCGACGTCGACGCCGGCGGTGGGCTCGTCCAGGAACAGGATCTGCGGTTCGTGCGAGAGCGCTTTCGCAATCATCACGCGGCGCTTCATTCCGCCGGAGAGCGTGATGATCTTGTTGTCCTTCTTGTCCCAGAGCGAAAGGTCCTTCAGCACCTTCTCGATATGCGCAGGGTTCTTCGGCTTGCCGAACAGGCCGCGGGAGAAGCTCACCGTCGCCCACACGCTCTCGAAGGCGTCGGTGTGCAATTCCTGCGGCACGAGGCCGATCAACGAGCGCGCCTTGCGGTACGAGGTCTGGATGTCCTCGCCGCCGACCAGGACGCGGCCCTCGCTGGGATTGGCGATGCCGCAGATGATCGAGATCAGCGTGGTCTTGCCGGCGCCGTTGGGGCCGAGCAACGCAAAGATCTCGCCGCGCCTGATCTCGAGATTGATGTTCTTGAGCGCCTTGAAGCCGGACCCATAGGTCTTCGACAGATTGGCGACGGAAATGATGGAGGACATGTGGGCCGGTTGAGGGTGGGGAGGGGGCGCCGAATCCGCCCTCTGGCGGGCGGAAGACCGGCGGAGCCCTGAAATAGGAATGGCCTTGCCCCGCCGCAATTGGCTGGAGAAAAATGGTCTCAAAACAGGCCCTTCAGGGGCAGGTTTCGGGCAAGTGTTGCGCGATGGTCACGGGTTGCGGTTAAGATCGCCGTTCACGCGCCTCTTTGTTGCGTCTGCGAGCAGGCCGTGGCTACGATTCCGGCCAATCGCGAAGCGTATGTCCCCAGGGAAACAATCGATGAGACCGAACGGCCGTCACACCGCCGGCGCCAGCCAGTTGCTCGCTCTCCGCATGTGGGCGATCTGCCTGCTCCTGCTGTCAGCTATTGCCATGAGCCCGACCACCGCCAAGGCGGCGCCGAGCCAGGCTGCCGCGACGACGCATGTCTACCTGCTGCGCGGCGTGCTCAACATCTTCTCGCTCGGGCTCGACACGATCGGCGCCCGGCTCGAGGCGCAGGGCATCCCGGTGACGGTCGCCAACTTCGTCTCCTGGTCCTCGCTTGCCGATGAGGCAGCTGCGAACTACAAGGCCGGCCGGCTCAAGACCATCGTTCTGGTCGGGCACTCCTCGGGCGCGACCGCGCTGCCCGACATGATCGCCAAGCTCAACCACCTCGGCGTTCCCGTGAAGCTCGCGATCGGACTCGACTCCGTGTTCAAGACCAAGCTGTCGACCGGCGCAGAGCGCTACATCAACATCTATATCGGCGACGGTCCGGGCGAGCCGGTGCGGGCCGCGGCGGGATTGCGCGGCAAACTCGACAATGTCGACGTGCGCGGCAGCGGCGTCGGCCACATCACGATCGACAAGAACGAGGCGATCCAGCGCCGCGTGATCGCCGAGATCGACGCTGCGATCGCCCGCTCGCGCGGCCCGGCGGGCCCAATCGCTTCACCCGGCGCAGCACCGCGCGCCGCACGCTCGGCAGCGGCGGTAGCGCCGGCGAGGAACTGAAGCGGCGCGCGGCGCCGGATCAGGTCCGTGCCCCAAATTCCACCCAATCGGCGGTCATTAAGCGCCGCGGTGGAGGGCGCTTGCCCTCGTGAGACTGCGGGACTTGATGTCTGATCCAAGGCGACTTGTGGTGTGGGCGGCGGTTGCGCTGCTCGCCTTGACCCCCGGATTGGCTGCAGCTTCGCCTGCCAAGTCGAAGCGCGCGGCGGTGACCACCGTGGCGCCGCCACCTCCCGCTCCGCCATTCGAGCCGCTGCCGCCGCCGAAGATCTACCTGTTCCGCGGCGCCATGGGGCCGATCTTCTCGACCGGCATTGACCGGCTCAGCGAGAAGCTGACCAAGGCCGGCTTTTCGGCCGACGTCTACGAATTCACCTTGTGCCGGCTGATCGGCAATCGCGCCATCGCCAGCTACAAGGAGAGCCCGGCGCCGATCGTGCTGATCGGCCATTCCATGGGCGGGCTGTGCTCGGTGATCATCTCGGAGATGGCGGCCAAGGAGAACATTCCGATCAGCCTCGTCATCACCATTGACCCCGCCCATGCGACCGATGACGTGCCGCTCAATGTCGAACGCTTCATCAACATCTTCCTCTCCGACAGCGTGCTCGGCGGCGGCGACGTCGTGGCCCTGCCCGGCTTCCGCGGCCATTACGCGAGCTACGATCTGAAGGAGAACAGCCGCGTCAGTCATATCAACATCGAGAAGTCCGACGACATCCATCGTCAGATCGTCGAGATGGTGACGCAACTGCCGCGCATATCGCCGCAGACCGAGGCCGATGCGGTGCCGCTGCGCTATGTCCTGCCGGCCGATACGCTGGTCGAGTTGTGGGACAGCGGCGTGCGTTTGCCGGTACGTGCGGGAGATACGATGGAGAGCATTGCCGCAGCCAATCGCGTGCCGGTCTGGGCGATCGCGCAAAGCAACTCGCTGCCCGAAAACGCAACGCTCACCCCGGGGCAGTCGCTCATCGTGCCGCGGCACCTGACGCCGCCGGAGCCTGCGGCCGCAGCTGCGATGGCGGTGCCGCCACCGGCGGCACCTTCGGGGCGGAAGAAGTAGGTTTTGCTCAGACGTTCGAGCCGTGGATCGCGTCGATCACGGCATCGGTGACGTCCTTGGTCGTCGCCTTGCCGCCCACATCAGGCGTCAGCACGCCGGCCGCGCAGACCTGCTCGACCGCCTTCATCAGCCGCGCGGCCGCATCTTTCTCGCCGAGATGCTCGAGCATCTGCGCGCCGGTCCAGAACGTCGCGACCGGGTTGGCGATGCCCTTGCCGGTGATGTCGAAGGCCGAGCCGTGGATCGGCTCGAACATCGATGGGAAGCGGCGCTGCGGATCGATGTTGCCGGTCGGCGCCACGCCGAGGCTGCCGGCCAGCGCGCCGGCGAGGTCGGAGAGGATGTCGGCGTGCAGGTTGGTCGCCACAATGGTATCGAGGCTCTTCGGATGCAGTGTCATGCGCACCGTCATGGCGTCGACCAGCATCTTGTCCCAGGTCACGTCGGGGAATTCGGTCGCGACCTCGGCGGCGATCTCGTCCCACATCACCATGCCGTGGCGCTGCGCGTTCGACTTTGTCACCACGGTCAGGAATTTGCGCGGGCGCGACTGCGCCAGCTGGAAGGCATAGCGCATGATCCTGCTGACGCCGACGCGGGTGAACACCGCGACTTCCGTGCCGACCTCTTCCGGCAGGCCCTTGTGCGCGCGGCCGCCCATCCCTGCATATTCGCCTTCCGAATTCTCGCGCACGATCACCCAGTCGAGATCGCCGACGCCGACATTGCGCAGCGGCGAGGCGACACCCGGCAGGATCTTGGTCGGCCGCACATTGGCATATTGGTCAAAGCCCTGGCAGATCGGCAGCCGCAAGCCCCACAGCGTGATGTGATCGGGCACGTCAGGGGCGCCGACCGCTCCGAAATAGATCGCGTCGAACTTCTTGAGCTCGGCGAGGCCATCGGCCGGCATCATCACGCCGTGCTTTTTGTAATAGTCCGAGCCCCAGTCGAACGTCTTGACGTTGAAGGCGAGGTCGCCGCTGCGCTTGGCCAGCGCTTCCAGCACGCGCACGCCGGCCGAGATGACCTCGGGGCCGATGCCGTCGGCGGGGATGGCTGCGATCGAATGGGTGCGCATGGGAGGGCTCCGTTTGAGAGATCAATGCGGCGGCCGCCCGGTGGATCTGGCGGCCGCCGCGCCGATGAGTCTATGCGGAGCGGGAAAGCGAATTCAATCGCCGCTGGTTTATACAAAGAAATGATATAATTACCCCGACGTCATGGCCGGGCTTGACCCGGCCATCCACGCCTTTCCCGCTCCGCAAAAACGTGGATGCCCGGGACAAGCCCGGGCATGACGACTGCGTGTAGGCGAGAGGGACTTTTTGAATGGAATTGCATCAGTTACGATGCTTCGTGGCGGCGGCCGAGCAACTGCATTTCGGCCGCGCCGCGCAGCATCTGCAGATGCTGCCGTCCGCGCTCGGGCGCCAGATCAGGCTGCTGGAAGAGGATCTGGGCACGCGGCTGTTTGCGCGCACGACCCGCGCCGTTTCGCTCACCGAGGACGGCGCGATGCTGCTGCGTGACGCCCGCGCCATCCTTGCCAAGGTCGAAGCTGTTGAGAGCAACTTACGGAACCGCTCGCGCGCAGGCGCGGCGCGGCGGCTGCGGATCGGTGCCATCGACAGCGCCGCAGCCGGCCTGCTACCGCCGCTCTTGCGCGACTTCCGCAGCAGGCATCCCGAGATCTCCGTCCAGCTCGTGGAGGACAAGACCGTCAGGTTGCTGCCAAAGATCCTGACCGGTGCGCTCGATCTTGCCTTCGTCCGACCGCCCGCCCGACCGGACAAGCGGCTCGAGTTTCGCCCGTTGCTCCAGGAGACCGCGATCGTGGCGTTTCCGCAGCGCCACGCGCTCGCCGCGCGGAAATCGATCGTGCTGGCGGACATCGCGGACGAAGCGATGTTGGTGCCGGACCGACGCTCGCGGCCGCACAGCCACGACCTCACGGTCAAGCTGTTCGAGCAGGCCGGGCTGACGCCGCGCATCGTTCAGGTTGCCGACGAGAAGCAGACCATCATTAACCTGGTCGCCGCGAAGCTCGGCGCTGCCATCGTGCCGCGCTGGACCACACGGATGGCGGTCACGGGCGTGCGCTTCGTGCCGCTCCGTCCCAAGCAGAGCGGTCCCGTCGGCCGGCTGCCGCTGGCTGCGGCCTGGCTGCGCGGTTCGCGCGATCCGGCTCGCGATGCCATGCTGGCGGTGCTGGAGGCGCGCCTGCGTGGCTATGCGCGGGAGGCGTGAGCGGCTATGACATTGGCTCGGACAAACGGCGGGATATGATGGCGGATCAGAAAGCTTCGAGCGAATTGCGGGTGGCCATTGCAGGGCTAGGTTCGATCGGCAGCAAGGTTGCCACCGCGCTCGATCAGGGCATCGAAGGGTTGACGCTGTCGGCTGTCGCGGTGCGCGATCCCGCCAAGCATCAGACGTTCATCAACGCCCTGCGCCATCAACCGCAAATCCTGCCGATCGAACAGCTCGGCGACGCCGCCGACATCGTGGTGGAATGCGCCCCGAGCAGCCAATTGCGCGCGATCGTGGAGCCCGCGGTCAAGCGCGGCAGGTCAGCGGTCGTCGTCAGCGTCGGTGGGCTGCTCGACAATTACGATCTGGTTGATCTCGCCCGCGCCAATGGCGGCCGCATCCTCGTGCCGACAGGCGCGCTGATCGGGCTGGATGCCGTCAACGCCGCAGCTGTCGGCACCATCCATTCGGTGAAGATGGTGACGCGCAAGCCGATCGACGGACTCAAGGGCGCGCCGTTCATCGTTCAGAACAACATCGACATCGACAATCTGCGCGAACCGCTGAAACTGTTCGAGGGCAGCGCGCGCGATGCGGCGAAGGGCTTTCCGGCCAACGTCAATGTCGCGGTTGCGCTGTCGCTGGCGGGGATCGGGCCCGATCGTACCCGGATCCAGGTTTGGGCCGACCCTACCGTAACGCGCAATGTTCATCGCATCGAGGTCGAGGCGGACTCGGCGCGGTTCTCGATGGGCATCGAGAACATCCCGTCCGAGAATCCAAAGACGGGGCTGATCACCGCGCTGTCCGTGATCGCGCTGCTGCGCAAGCAGCGGGCGACCCTCTGTGTGGGGACGTGAGTTGGCGTGAGACTTCGTTAGCCCGGACACCGGTGCGCTCGCGAGCGGGAGAGGTGCAGCGAGCCCGGAGCGCCTACCTCAATTTACGCCCCCGTCACGCGCCAGATCACGTTGCCGACGTCGTCGGCCATCAGCAGCGACTTCTTGTCGGGGCCGATCACGACGCCGACCGGGCGGCCGTAGGATTCCTTCTCGTCCGGAGACAGGAAGCCCGACAGGATGTCGCGCGAGGGGCCGGACGGCTTGCCGTTGTCGAACGGGACGAACACCAGCTTGTAGCCGGACAGCTTGCTGCGATTCCACGAGCCGTGCTGGCCGATCACCATGCCGTCGCCGAAGCCGGGCAGGGTGCCTGCGGGCATCCAGCACAGGCCGAGCGAAGCGGTGTGGCCGCCGAGCGCGTAGTCCGGCTGGAGCGCTTTCGCGACCATCGCCGGATTCTGCGGCACGCGGTCGTCGACCGTCTTGCCCCAGTAGCAATAGGGCCAGCCGTAGAAGCCGCCGTCGCGCACCGAGGTGAGATAATCCGGCGGCGTCTCGTCGCCGAGCCCGTCGCGCTCGTTGACGACGGTCCAGAGCACGCCCGTGGTCGGCTCCCACGCAAGGCCGACCGGGTTGCGCAAGCCGGCGCCGAAAATGCGGTGCGTGCCGGCAACGAGATCGAGCTCGTAGATTGCGGCGCGGCCCTCCTCGACTTCCATGCCCATCTCGGCGATGTTGCTCAGCGAGCCGACACCTGCATAGAGCTTCTTGCCGTCCGGGCTCGCAAGCAGGCTGCGCGTCCAGTGACCGCTCGGCTTGAACGTGGTGAGCCGCTTGCCCGGTGCCGTGATGCGGTCGGCATTGGCGACGTACGGAAATGCCATCACGCCGTCGGTGTTGCCGACGTAAAAAGTGTCGCCGACCAGCGCCATGCCGAACGGCTGGTTGAGATTTTCCATGAACGCGCCGCGGACTTCCGCAACGCCGTCACCGTCCTTGTCGCGCAGAAGCGTGATGCGGTTGGCGGAGACGCCGAGCGCCGCGGCGCGGCGCATCGTCGCCTGCATGGCGTAGTGAAACACGCTGCGCGGGGGCCCCGCGATCTGTGTCGCCTCCGCGATCAGCACGTCGCCATTGGGTAGCACCTCGATCCAGCGCGGATGGTCGAGCCCGGTCGCGAATGCGTTCACCTTGAGCCCGGCCGCGACCGTCGGCTTCTGCCCTTGGCTCCAGCCGCGCGCAGTCGGCATCTTCAGGGTCGGGATCGCGCCTTGCGGCTTCGCCTCGGGAATGGCGGGCGTCTGGCCCCAGGCCGGTACCGGCTCGGTGCCCGTCAGCTTCCGCCATTGCAGCGCGATGCCGCCGAGAACCGCGACGAATTGCGCGAAGATGCTGGAAAAGGTCATGCGAAGCCCCTGTTTGCGCGCGCATCCAACTGGCTGATGGGGCAGACGTCAACCTGTGCGGCACGCTGATGCGGCCTATTCCCTGGGAATGGCAGCCGATCGAATTTGCATGGGGAGTTCTCGACCCGTCATCCCCGCGCAATGGCGAAGCCATTGTCGCTGGAGGTGCGAGCCATGGGGCTCAACGCGCCCCATGGGAACAGGAGAAAAGGCCCGCTCACCGCGGCGACGTGAACGGGATGATCATCGGCACGCGGCGGCAATAGGCGCCGTAGGCGTCTTCGCCGAGCTCTTTCGACAGGAACACCTCCTCCATCCGACCCTTCTGCCACATGCCGAGCGAGATCAGGATGGCGCCCAGGATCGTCGTGACCAGGCCGATCGCGATGCCGGTGACCAGCATGCCGAAGATCAGGCCGGTGTAGATCGGGTGGCGCACGAGGCCGTAGGGGCCGGTGTCGATGACGCGGTGGTCTTCCTTGTGGGTGATGGTGTTGGACCAGAACTTCCCGAGATGCAGCCGGCCCCACCAGGCGAAGGCGATGCCGGCGACCGAGAGGAGCGCGGCGAGGGCGATACCGGTGTTGCCGAGCACCCAGAGCGGCTTCCAGCCCAGGATCTGCGCAATGAACGGCGTGTAGAGGATGCCGCCAATCAGGATCGGGAGGCGATAGCGCTGCGACTCCAGCGTCATGACCTGCTTCTTGGTCTGCCCCTGCCAGAACGAGGCGCCCACCCAGCTGGCGAGAAAGGCAAGCCAGATCAGGGCCAGGAGTTCGGTCGGCCAGGTCGTGGTCCAGCCGCCCCAGGCGACAGAAAGAAGCTTGCTGAAATCGAAGGACATGAAGGTTCTTTGCGTTTGGGCGGCGGCTTCAGCTCGCGCGCGAGGACAGCGCGTGATGCTTGATGGCGCCGGTGGGCTGCTGGCCGTTGCGGGCGAGCAGATGGGTGATGGTTTCGCGCAGAACCGGTTCGATCGGTCGCGGCGCATAGCCGAGCTCGTTTCGGGCTTTGCCGATGGAAAGGTCGCTGGCGGCAAGCGCGATGCGCACGCCTTCGGCGGTGCCGTTGGGGGGCCGGCGCGTGACGTGGTCGGAGATGAACTCGAGCATGATCGCGGAGAGCTCGGCGATCCGGCCGGGCACGACGATCGGAAACTGCCGGCGACCGCTCATGGCTGACATCATCCGCAGGATCCGCCCGAGCGGAACACAGTCGCCGCCGAGAATGTAGCGCTCGCCGATACGGCCGCGTTCCATGGTCAGCACCAGGCCGGTGGCGACGTCGCGCACGTCGACGAGATTGACCAGGAAGTCGAGATGCGGCTGCACCTTCTTCTGGAGGAAGTACCAGAGCATCGCCGTCGGCGGCGTCAGATTGTGGTCGGCAGCGCCGATCGGCATGGTGGGCGTGCCGATCACGAGCGGGAAACCGCTCGCTGCCGCTTTCGCGGCGTGATGCTCGGCGAGCGACTTCGAGCGCGTATAGGCGCCGGGCATCGCATCGGCTGGCTGCAGCGCTTCTTCGGCGGCAACGCCATTGAGGCTGGCGTAGGGGAACAGGATCGATTCCGTCGAGCAGTGCAGGAAGCGCGACACGCCGCGCTTCATCGCCGCCGCCAGCACGATCTCGGTGCCGCGATAATTGACGTCGTGGAAGTCCTGCTTGTTGGCGACCCACATCCCTGGCAGGCCGGCGAGATGATAGACCTGATCGACGCCGGCGAGCGCGGCATCGACCGCGGCGCCGTCGAGGACCGAGCCTGTCACGTAGTCGACGTCGGCACAGGGTGCGGCCGGCGGTCGCACGTCGAGCACGCGCACCCGCTGCTCCCTGCTGCGGAGCGCTTCGACGAGATGATGTCCGATGAAGCCGCTGCCACCGGTAACCAGTACGAGAGCCATGAAGTAGGTTGCTACTATTCCGCTTCGGGAAGCCTATCGGGTTGAAAGGGAGTTGGTCGGAAGAGGCGCGAGAATCGCGGCAAGGTCACGACGAAAACCCAGTGCAATGAATAATTTTGCCATGACGAACATGGGTCCAAGCAAAAGGTGCGAAGGAAAAGTGAACAACGAGGCCTCGCGCCCCTCAAAAACCTTGTGGCCGATGGTCTGCGCGGCGAGGCCGAGCACGACCAGGGCGGTGAAAATCGCCCACATCGTCATGATGCTGACTTGCGCGGCAACGGTCGACGCGATGGAAAACAGCACGATGGAAACGGCCAGAATCCCGAGCCCGAGCGCCACGTCGAGCAGCAGCCAATAGACCAGAACCGGCAGGGCCAGGATCGCCGCCAGGCTGATCTCGCCACCGAACAGCGGCAGCTTCACCAGCGTCAGCGGCATCACGGCGCCCGTGAACAGCAGGAGGATGCCGACGACATGCATCGCCGTGTTCCGGGGATCGCGATGGTACTCGACATAAACGGCAAGTTGGCGTTGAAAAAAGCCACCCATCTCGGTCTCATGCAGCACAGGGGAAGGACGAACAGAGCCTATAGCACCGGATAGAGCAGTGCACAAACCGGCGCATTTGTCGCGCAGGGCCGTGCTGTCGCGCGCTGAGATAGGCCGCAAAATAATCGAGGGTTCAAAGGGTTCCCGTTTTGGCCGGGACGCGCACGCTCAGTGCCTCTTGGCGGGCTTTTTGGTCGCAGGCGGAGGGGCTGCTGCGGGACGCGCCGGTGCATCCTCGGGCAGCTTGGCGAAGGTCATGATTTGCAACTGGCCGTTGACGGCCGAGGTCGGTTTCGCTCGGTCCAGGAACTGCTCTTCGCCGAGGCCGATGGGCACGAGCCGTTTGGTCGAAATCTTGAACGTGTTGACCAGCACATCGCGGATCGCGTCAGCACGGCGCTGGCTCAGGATCGCGTTGGCCTCGCGGGTCTTCGAATTGGACTCGACGTGGCCCACGATCAGGAACGTGTAGGGCAGCAGGGAAGCGTGAACCAGCGCGTCGGCGATCCGGCCGACGGTCTGGTAGGACTCAGGTTGGACGATCGGCGTGTCTGCATCGAACTGGATCTGGGCGTTGAAGACCGGCAGCTTGGCGAGATCAGGCGCGATCAGCGGCCGGTTCACCGGACCGGGATCGTTCTTGATGCGCGCCCTGGCCCGTTCCATCACCTGCTGCTTCAATGCGGGAATGTCGACCTCGGCTGCTTCCTCGAAATGGTTCAGCTTGCCGACGATGTCGTCGCGGGTCGGTGCCGTCTGCGCGCCAGCTTTGCCTGCGAGCAGAGCGAGGCCCAGTGCCAAACCGATCGCAAGGGTGACGTGGCCGGTCGCGCGCATCAGCGATACCCCGCATCGTCGACGGCCTTCAGGCAATTGTTGCTGACGCCCTTGGGCGTCGAGATCAGGCAGGGGATCGACTTGCTGGTCTCCTTGGTCGAGCCGCCGCAGACCTTGACGATTTCACGCTGGCAGGCATTCGCGACCGTGACACGGGCGGCGATGCGCTTCTGGATGGCGTCGAACGCGGTGAGATAGTCGCCTAAGCATTGCTGGGAGAGCACGTCCCGATTGCGGGAGAGACACTCCTTCAGGCGGGTGGAGTCCGGATTGACGCCGCGGCAATTGGCAACGATCTCCGCACCGCAACTTTTCGCCAAGAGCCCGATCGAATCCCCAAAGCTCATGGTCTCCGCCGCCGCAAGCGACGGCATCCCCAATGCCAGCAAGATCAGTGTGATGGAGCCCCGGACCATGGCTGCATCTGATACGGGGAAGTTCGCGATGGTCAAGGGCTGTTCGCTGCGGAATTGTCGAGAGTCCGGCCAGTGCGGCGAACAGTCCTCACTCCTCGGCCTCGTCGCTGGGAGGAAATTCGATCAGGACGGCGGTGTGGTTCCGGATCGCATCGGCAAATTCGGGGTCGGACTTCAGCTCATCCAGTGTCCGCGGCGGAGGAAGCTGACGGCCGTCCTCGGTCAGATCCTGCGCGTAAAAGCCGATCGCCTCGGGTGCATTCTCCAGGGCTTCGTCGACATCGTCGCCGCCGGAGATGCAACCGGGCAGGTCCGGAAACCACAGGCTGACGTCATCGGGCCCTGCGTCCTCGATGATGGCGACGTAGTGAGGCATGCCTCACGCCCGCTGCACAAAACTGTCCACGACCTTCTTCTCGCCGGCCTTGTCGAAGGCGATGGTGAGCTTGTTGCCGTCGATCTTGGTGACGCGGCCGTAGCCGAATTTCTGGTGGAAGACGCGGTCGGAGAGCGAAAATTCCGAGGTCGTGCCGGTGGATTTGGCGACCAGCTCGCCTTCGATCGTCAGCGGTCCGCGGCGGCGCGAGGAGAAGCTGCCGAAATCGGGGCCGGATGATGAGGAGGACGAGAACGTTGCGGCTTCTTCCTCGAAGCCGCCGCGACCACCACCGCCATTGCGGCCACCGCCACGGTTGCGGTTCGCCTGGGCGCGCTGCCAGCCCGGCGTCGAATAGCTCGAGCCGAACGCCTCCATGTCGTCGAAGCGCGAAGCGCCGTAACCGCCGGTGCCGCCCCAGGCCGAGCCGCCCTTGGATTCCGTGATTTCGACATTGGCCGCGGGCAGCTCGTCGAGGAAGCGCGAGGGGATCGTGGTCGACCAGGTGCCATGGATTCGGCGGTTGGTCGCGAAATAGATCATGGCGCGGCGGCGGGCGCGGGTCAGGCCGACATGGCCGAGCCGGCGCTCTTCCTCGAGCCCGGCGCGGCCCTGTTCGTCCAGCGTGCGCTGGCTCGGAAACAGGCCTTCCTCCCAGCCGGGCAGGAACACGTTGTCGAACTCGAGGCCCTTGGCCGAGTGCAGCGTCATCAGCGACACCGCATCGTCCTCGGCGCCGCCCTCGCGGTCCATCACCAGCGAGATGTGCTCCAAGAACCCTTGCAGGTTCTCGAACTCCTCCATCGAGCGCACCAGCTCTTTCAGGTTCTCCAGCCGGCCCGCGGCGTCCGCCGAGCGGTCCTTCTGCCACATCTCGGTGTAGCCGCTCTCGTCGAGCACGATCTGGGCGAGGTCGGTGTGTGCGGTCACCTCGCGCTGGGCGCGCCAGCGGTCGAACTGGGCGACGAGATCGCGCAAGCTGCCGCGCGCCTTCGGCTTCAGCTCGTCGGTCTCGACCACCGCACGCGCCGCCTCGAACAGCGGGATGCGGCGCTTGCGGGCATGGTCGTGCAGCATCTGCACGGTGGCATCGCCAAGGCCGCGCTTGGGCACGTTGACGATGCGCTCGAAGGCGAGATCGTCGGCGGGCGAATTGATGACGCGCAAATATGCCAGGGCATCGCGGATTTCGGCGCGCTCGTAGAAGCGCGGGCCGCCGATGACGCGATAGGGCAGGCCGAGCGTGACGAAACGGTCTTCGAACTCGCGCATCTGATAGGACGCGCGCACGAGAATGGCGATCTCGTTGAGCTTCTCGCCCTGGCGCTGCAGCTGCTCGATCTCCTCGCCGATGCCGCGGGCTTCCTCTTCCGAATCCCAGGAGCCGGTGACCGTGACCTTCTCGCCCTCGACGTCCTCCGTGCGCAGCGTCTTGCCGAGCCGGCCTTCATTATGCGCGATGAGGTGCGAGGCGGCGGCGAGGATATGGCCGGTCGAGCGATAGTTGCGCTCGAGGCGGATGACCTTGGCGCCCGGAAAATCGTGCTCGAAGCGCAGGATGTTATCGACCTCGGCGCCGCGCCAGCCATAGATCGACTGGTCGTCGTCGCCAACGCAGCAGATGTTCTTGACGTGAGGCGTGGTCAAAGGCGCGCCGACCGCATGCTCCGTCATTCCGGGGCGATGCGCAGCATCGAACCCGGAATCTCGAGATTCCGGGTTGGCGTCTTCGACGCGCCCCGGAATGACGGCATTTGCGGCGGCAGGATTCGCGGGCGCCTGCGACAGCAGCCGCAGCCACAGATATTGTGCGACGTTGGTGTCTTGGTACTCGTCGACCAGGATGAACCTGAAGCGCTGCTGGTACTGCCGCAAAATATCCGGATGCTCGCGGAAGATCCTGATGTTCTCCAGCAGCAGGTCGCCGAAATCGGCGGCGTTCAGGATCTTCAGCCGCTCCTGGTAGCTCGCATAGAGCTTGCCGCCCTTGCCGTTGGCAAACATCGCCGCTTCGCCCGACGGCACCTGTGATGGCATCAAGCCGCGGTTCTTCCAGCCGTCAATCAGGCCGGCCAGCATGCGCGCCGGCCAGCGCTTGTCGTCGATGTTCTCGGCCTGCAGCAGCTGCTTGAGCAACCGCACCTGGTCGTCGACATCAAGCACGGTGAAATTCGACTTGAGCTGCGCCAGCTCGGCATGGAAGCGCAGGATGCGGCCGCCGATCGAGTGGAAGGTACCGAGCCACGGCATGCCCTCGACGGCGTGGCCAAGCATCTGGCCGAGCCGGTGCTTCATCTCGCGGGCGGCCTTGTTGGTGAAGGTCACCGACAGGATCTCGGCGGGGCGGGCGCGGCCCTGGCTCAGGATGTGGGCGATGCGCGTCGTCAGCACGCGCGTCTTGCCGGTGCCGGCGCCCGCCAGCACCAGGACCGGGCCGTCCAGCGTCTCCACCGCCTCGCGCTGCTCCGGATTGAGCCCGGAGAGGTATTTCGGCCCCACAGAGGCGCGCGCACGCGCGGCGATGCCGCCGGCTGCGGGTTGGTGGTCGGGAACGCCTGTGATCTTGCTCGGCTCTGTCATGCGAATCATTGGCCCCACGATGGCACCGCGGGGTAGCGGAAGGGAGCCTTCTTAACAGGGATTGCTGGCTATATGGGGCGCCAGGACGAGGTTTTCCACGTACGCGGCGGGCCCATTTGTTCCTCGGAACGGCATTAAATTCCAGCCAGCCTGCACCGGAACCATCGTTCCCGGGTCGAGATTGTCAAGGCATGAGGCGCGGCCAGCCGCGTCGATCGCAGACAGACATCAAGACAGAGGTTTCACCATGCTAGGCTGGGTCGTAACGTTTCTGGTCATCGCACTGATCGCCGGCATCCTCGGCTTTGGCGGCATCGCCGGCGCTTCGGTCGAGATCGCCAAGATCATCTTCTTCGTGGCCGTCATCCTGTTCCTGGTTTCGGCCGTGGTCGGCCTGGCGCGCGGGCGCAGGATATAACTGTGATCTTCACCTCTCCCCGACGGGGAGAGGTGAAGCCCAAGCGGCGCCTGAGCTGCTTACGGCTTCGGGGGCATCGCCACGTTCCGGCCGACGCCCTCGGGCCGCGGCACGGCGCCGTGAGCCTTGACGACGGCTGCAATGCGCTCGCGAATGTCGGGCGGAAACGCCGCCACCTTGCGCGAGCCCATGTCGATATGCAGCGACATGTTCTCGGAGGTCGCCGACAGCCACCCTTCGGTGGCGTGCCGCAGCTCCTCGAACGTGTGCAGCCGCTTGTCATCGGCCTCCAGCAGCCAGACCGAGACCTGCACGGGATCGCCGAGATGGATCTCGCGCAAGTACCGCACGTGGCATTCGGCCGTGAAGGTCGAGCCGCCGCGCTCCTTCATGTAGGTGGGTCCGATCCCGAGCTGCAGCCACATCTGGTCGATCGCGCGATCGAACATCACGTTGTAGTAGGCCATGTTGAGATGACCGTTATAGTCGATCCATTGCGGCTCGACCTGCATGATCGATGAGCGGAACGGCTCAGGCGTAGCGGCTACGGCGGCACTGTCCGGCATGTGTCCTTCCCAAGCTATGCGTCCGGTCGCTTGACTTGACCGGCTTTATGTCCTTTGCCACGGTTTCTTCTGTCGGGAGGAATGTCCGTGGGTACCACCATCACCAATAATCCGCCGCGGCCGGCACCGAAAGCCCTCGCAAGCGCGCTGGAGCAGCTTGCCGCACGGTTCGGCAACCGTCTCATCACCTCGCAGGCCGTCCGCGAGCAGCACGGCCATACCACGACATGGATCGTCAACCAGCCGCCGGACGGCGTGGTGATGGCGCAGGAGACGGCCGATATCCAGGACGTGGTGCGGATCTGCGCCAAGCATGGCGTGCCCGTCATTCCCTTCGGCACCGGCACCTCGCTCGAGGGCCAGGTCAATGCGCCCGCCGGCGGTATTTCGATCGACCTGCGTGATATGAACAAGGTGCTCGCGGTGCACGCCGAGGATCTCGACTGCGTGATCCAGCCCGGCGTCACCCGCAAGGCGCTCAACGAGCATCTGCGCGACCAGGGCTTGTTCTTCCCGATCGATCCCGGCGCAGACGCGTCCCTCGGCGGCATGGCCTCGACCCGCGCCTCGGGCACCAACGCGGTGCGCTACGGCACCATGCGCGAAAGCGTGCTGGCGCTGAAGGTGGTGCGCGGCGACGGCGAGATCATCACCACGGGCACGCGTGCCAAGAAGTCATCGGCCGGCTACGATCTGACCCATCTGTTCGTCGGCGCCGAAGGCACGCTCGGCATCATCTCGGAGCTGACCATCCGCCTGCGCGGCATCCCCGACACCATCGCGGCCGGCGCGGTGTCGTTCGTGTCAGTGCA
>Ga0209758_1002659_pt1 | contig 17684 bp, 17 predicted proteins | sample AraplaMF_Col_mMF_FD_184258 | JGI IMG/M metagenome (GOLD analysis project Ga0209758, IMG submission 184258) | Arabidopsis root microbial communities from the University of North Carolina, USA - plate scrape MF_Col_mMF (SPAdes) (version 2) | ecosystem: Host-associated > Plants > Roots > Endosphere...
ACACCGGCTCGCAAAAGCATAGACAGCACGGCCATACCCGACGGTCCGACAATGATGGCCCCCGACATCAACGGGCCGGGCGCTACCCCCTTTACATCGAATGCGGAAATGGCTCACAGGCTCTACGACAGCTACATCTTTTTCAGCACCGAGACGAAAAACCCGTCCGTGCCGGTTCGCCGCGGCGTCATCAGCCAACCTTCGTCCGAGCGCAATGCGGCTTGCGCAAAATCGTCCGCCTTGTCCCAGAGCACGCTTGCGGTCTGCTCGGGCGGCACGATCGCGAACTCGCCATGGCGCGCAATGAACGCCCTCACCTGCTCGCCGTTCTCTTCCGCAAGCACCGAGCAGGTGATGTAGGCGATGCGGCCGCCCGGCTTCACCAGCGGAACCGCACGCGCCAGCACCTCGGCCTGGTCGCGCAGGCGGATCTCCAGCGCACCGGGGCGCATGCGCCATTTGGCGTCGGGGTTGCGGCGCCAGGTTCCGGTTCCCGTGCAGGGCGCATCGATCACGACCAGATCAGCCGAGGCGCGGATGTCGGCGAGGGAATCGGCCTCGCCCTTGGGCGTGCGCACATCGGCGTTGTGAACGCCGGCGCGCGACAGCCGCTCGTGGATCGGCGCGAGCTGGCGCTTGTCGCGGTCGGTCGCGATCAGGCGGCCCTTGCCCTGCATCAGGGCGGCGAGCGCCAGCGTCTTGCCGCCGGCGCCGGCGCAGAGGTCGATCACCTGCTCGCCGGGTTTTGCCGCGGTGAGTTGGGCCGCCAGCTGCGATCCCTCATCCTGCACTTCAACGGCGCCCTTGATGAAATCCTCTTCCGCCTGGATCCCGGGGTTGCGCGCATCGGCCGAAAGCTCGATGCGCAAGCCGGTTGCGGACCACGGCGTCGGTTTCGCATGAAGATGAGAAAGATCGCGCAGCACCTTGTCGCGATTGGATTTTAGCGTGTTGACGCGAAGGTCGAGCGGGGCCCGGCTGGCCATCGCGGCCGCCTCCGCCACACGGTCCTCGCCGAACACCTTTGCAAGGTGCGGATCCAGCCATTCGGGATAGTCGCCGGCGATCGCGGCCGGCGCTCCCTCAAGGGACCGCGAGGCGAGCGCGGCCGCTTCGGCCTCCGTCAGCGGCGCAGGCGCAAAGCGGCTGCCGTCGAACAAGGCGCCCATCGTCGCCGCGTCCATGTCGCGCTCGAGCCGGAGCATGCCGATCAGCCGCGCCCGCGCGGTATCGGAATCCATCAGATACGCGCTCGAGGCGTAGCGCCGCAGCACGTCCCAGACCAGGCCGGCGATGGCGGCGCGGTCGCCGGAACCGGCGAAGCGGTGCGCGGTGCCCCACTCCTTCAGCGCCTTGGCCGCGGGCACGCGGTCTTTCTCGATGGTGTCGATCAGTTCGATGGCTGCGGACAGCCGGGCAGCGGGGGTCATTCTCGATCTTTCAGATCAGCATGGGCAGGCGAGCGCCTAGATCAGCAACAAGAGCTTCAGCGCGAAGTAGATCCACATCGCGAGCAACACCAGCACGCCGGCGAGCCAGACCGTGGAGCGCCGGCCGAGATCGTTCGAGGAGACGAACACCCCGGCATGGGCAAAGCGCGTCACCACGAACACCCAGGACATCAGCACGATGAAGAGATCGGCGCGGCGCAACGGCAATGCCAGCGCGATCAGGACGTAGAACAGCACCGGCAGCTCGAACTGGTTGCGGTAGCAATTGGCGATCTGGGTGGCGCCCTTGGGCCAGTTCGGCTCGCCGAGTGCAATGTCGCGGATCTTGGTCTCGCCCGAGACCAGCGTCTTGCGGCGCGCGACCACCATGCCGATCAGAAGGGCGAAGGTGAGCCCGATCTGGACGAAGACCGGCAGCAAGACCATTTGAACGGACATCGGAACTTTCCCGGAAGGCGAAACGTCGCGGACCGTCATTAGCCGCGACGTCCGACGCTGACAATCGGCGAGTTGAACCGGCCGTTCCGATCTTGCGACCAACCACCGATCGTTAAAGCGATTTCGGCCCCTCTCGGGGCCCCAAGGCGAGATGGCGCCATGACCACCCTGTCCAGCCCCTGGACCGAATCCGCCGACGGCCAGCTCGGTCTCCTGATGTCGGCGCTGTCGGGCATCGCGATGGCGCTCGCAGTCGCGCTGGCGATGACGGTGTACTTCCGCTTGAGCTACCGGACCTGGCGGGACGTGGCCCGCCATGGCCTTGCGGCGCTCGCCGCGCTCGCTTTGTTCGCGTTTGCCGCCTACGACATGCGCCACGCCGCGCTTGCCTATCTCGGCCTCAATCCGTCCAAGCCGGCGGTCGAGTTCGAGATCCGCATGCCCCGGGAGATGCTGACGGCGGCGACCGACAGCCAGATCGAGCTGCACACCGACCGCAACCAGACGCTGGCGCTGATCGGCGGCGTGCGCGACCTCGCCGACGGCCGCGCCCTGCTGCGCGGCGCGGTCGCGCTCAACCACCGCACCGCGGACCGCATGCTGGTCGTGAACCTGCCGGGCAAGGGCACGTTCGAGTTCCGCCTCCGCCTGCCCGCCGAGCCGCATCGCTCCCTGGAGTTCGGCCCCTGGCACCTCGCCGACCGCATCGCCTCGCCGCTCGCAGGTCCCGTCGCGCCGCAGGACGGCTACACGATCCGCTACCGCGTGCTTTAAACTTTGTTCGTTGCGATCCATGCCGGCGACGTCATCGTTCCGACGCGCGACAACGGGTAGGTTGATCGCATGTCCGAGTTTCGCCTGACCCAGATTTCCGACACCCATCTCGGCCGCCGCTTCCCCGGCCTGATCGCCAACTTCCATCGGGTTTGCGAGCACATCGACGCCGAGAGGCCCGATCTCGTCGTCAACACCGGCGATGTCGCTTTCGACGGGCCGACCGGCCGCGACGATATGGTCTTCGCGAAAGGCCTGCACGACGCCCTGCCCGTCGCGTGCCGCTACATCCCCGGCAATCACGACATCGGCGACAATCCGACCGCGATCGGGCCGGCGCCGAAGCCGCCGGTCAGCGAGGCGCATTGCCGGCAGTTCTGCGACATCATCGGCGAAGACCATTGGGCATTCGAGGCCGCGGGCTGGCGCTTCATCGGCCTCAATTCGCTGGTGATGAATTCAGGGCTCGCTTTCGAGGCGGAGCAATTCGACTGGCTGAGTTCCGAGCTCGCGCGCACCAACGGCAGGCCGGTCGCGCTGTTCCTGCACAAGCCGCTGTTTCTCGACCTGCCCGAGGATGCCGAGACGCCGGAGACCTCGATCCGCTACGTGCCGCAGCCGGCACGGGCACGGCTGATCGAGATGCTCGGGACGATCGATCTGCGCCTCGTCGCCAGCGGCCACGTGCACCAGCGGCGCGACTTCACCTGGCAACACACCCGCCATGTCTGGGCGCCGTCAGCCGGCTTCGTCATCAACGATCGGCGGCAGGACCGGGTCGCGATCAAGGAAGTCGGCCTGGTCGAATATCGCTTCCGACCCGATAGTTTCGAGGTCCGCCACGTCAGGGCCGCGGGCCAGGTCGATGTCGACATCGAAGAGCTCCTGGCCCAGATGGGCGGCGAGCATTAGCCCAATTCGCAGGCACGGATCTTTATCTAAATACCTCAATGCACCGGATTTGTCCCAAGAATGATCAGATTTGGCTAATGACAACGTTGTCATACGGACATATCTTTCGTTCCGGCGGCGAAGGGCCGCCGAGGAAGCGACGATGCAGTTCTTGTCCCGGTGGGATAGCCAACGCCTTTCGACGACGACGCGGGGCATCCCCCTGGTCGATGGCGCAGCCACCGAGGACATTGGCCGCCAGCGCTGGTCACCATCGCGCGGTGATCTGGCCCTCCCCGCCCTCACTCTGGACGAGGCCACGTTCGCGGCCAACCGCGATCTCTTCCTGACATGGTGCGCGAGCGCCGGCGTCAGCGTTGCTCCCCATGCCAAGACGCCGATGTCGCCGGAGCTCGCGAGCTCGCTGCGCGCGGCCGGCGCCTGGGGCACGACGGTCGCCAATGCCCAGCAGGCCGCCGTGCTGCTCGCGAGCGGCGAGCGACGCCTGCTGCTGGCCAACGAGATCGGCGGGCTCGCGGCCGGCCGACGGCTCGGGACGCTGCTCAGCGCCTATCCCGACGTCGAATTTCACGCCTTCGCGGATTCACCGGCCGCGGTCGCAGCGCTCGCTGAGGCCGCGCGGATCGCAGGCCGCAGCGAATTGTCGGTGCTGGTCGAGCTCGGTGCTGGCCGCGCCGGCGCACGCGATCGCGCCGCAATCGAGGCGACGATAGCGGCCGTGCTCGCAGCCGACCGGCTCGTGCTCGGCGGCGTCGCGACCTATGAGGGCGCGGCCGCAACGTCCGACCCCGAGGCGACGATGCGCGCCATCGCGACGCTGCTGGAGCGCACCATCGAGGCGTTGGCGCGGGTGCGCGCCGCCGCCCCGCAGCGACCGCTGATCATGAGCGCAGGCGGCTCCGCCTATTTCGATATCGTCGCGCGGACACTGGCGCCGGCGGCGCAGGCCGATGGCAACGCGAGTGTGATCCTGCGCTCGGGCGCGCTGTTCTTCTCCGATCACGGCATCTATGCGCGCGCCTTCGCGGAAGTCGACCGGCGCGGAGGCCTCCTCATCGACGGCCTGCTCCACTCCGCCGCGCAGAGCTTTCGTCCCGCGCTGACGCTATGGGCCGAGGTGCTGTCGCGCCCCGAAGACGGACTTGCGATCGCCGGCTTCGGCATGCGCGACGCCTCGTTCGACCAGGGACTGCCCGTGCCCTTGCGCGTATTCCGCGATGGCGTCGAACTGCACGGGCTCGCCGCTGCGCTCGCCGTGACCCGTCTCAACGACCAGCACGCGTTCCTGTCGGTCGCACCCGAATCCGCGCTTGCAGTCGGCGACATCATCGCCTTGGGCATCTCGCATCCCTGCACCTGCCTCGACCGCTGGCGCGTCATCCTCGGCCTCGACGCCGATGGGGTCGTAACGCGCGCCCTTCCCACCCAGTTCGGCTGAGAGCAGCGCGATGAACTTCCTGCCGCTGTGGCGCTATCAGAGCCAGCTCATCGAGGGCGCCATCGTCACGCTGGAGCTGACGGTGATCTCGGCGCTGGCCGGCCTCGTGATCGGCATCGCCGGCGCGGTCGCGCTGAAGGGCCGCATTACGCCGCTGCGCTGGATGGTGCGCGGATACATCGAGCTGTTCCGCAACACGCCCTCCCTGATCCAGATCTTCATCGTGTTCTTCGTGCTGCCGAACTTCGGGTTGAAGCTGCCGGCCTTCGAGGCCGCCGCCGTGGCGCTGTCGCTGTATTTCGGCGCCTACTCGGTCGAGATCATCCGCGCCGGTCTCGATTCCATTCCGCGCAGCCAGGTCGAGGCCGGCCAGTGCATCGGGCTGTCGGGCTGGCAGGTGTTCCGCCACATCATCCTGCCGCCGGCGCTGCGCAACGCTTATCCGGCTGTGACCAGCCAGTTCGTGCTGCTGCTGCTGGGCACCTCGCTCGCCTCGCAGGTCGCGGCCGACGAGCTGTTTCACGTCGCCGGCTTCATCGAGAGCCGTACTTATCGCAGCTTCGAGGTCTATGCGGTGATCTGCGCGGTCTATTTCGCAATGGCGATGTCGTTCAAGGCGCTGTTCGCCGTCATCGGTCTGGCTGCCTTCCGCTGGCCGCGGCGGCGCTGAGGGACAAGCGATGCGATCCTTCTCCCTCATCGATTTCGCCTCGCTGTTCATCGCGCTGCGCTGGACCGTTGCGCTCGTGGTGCTCGCGCTTCTGTTCGGTGCGCCGTTTGCGCTCGGGCTCGCCATGGGCCGCATCAGCCGCTTTGCCGGTCTGCGCTGGACGATGGCCGCGCTCATCCAGGTGATCCAGAGCGTGCCGCTGCTCGGCCTGCTGTTCTTCTTCTATTTCGGCATGCCGGTTTTCCTCGGCATCCAGGTGCCGGCACTCGTCGCCGTGACCGTCGCCTACACGCTCTACACCGCCGCCTTCCTCGGCGAGATCTGGCGCGGCGGGCTGGAGGCCGTAAAGCAGGCGCAATGGGAGGCCGGCGCTTGCCTCGGCCTCTCCGCCTGGCAGCAATTCCACCACATCGTCGCGCCGCAGGCGCTGCGGCTTTCGCTGCCGCCGACCGTGGGCTTCCTGGTGCAGCTGATCAAGGGTACCTCGCTCGCCTCGATCCTCGGCTTCGTCGAACTCGCACGCGCCGGACAAGTGGTGAGCGCCGCGACATTCCAGCCACTGCTCACCTACGCGCTGGTCGCCGCGATCTATTTCGCGCTGTGCCTGCCGCTCACGCTCTGGTCCCGCTCCTTGGAGGCCCGCCTCGATGGCTCTCGTTGAAATCCGCGACGTGCACAAGACATTCGGCAAGGTCGAGGTGCTCAAGGGCGTCTCGCTCGATGTCGAGGAAGGTGAGATCGTCACGATCATCGGCCGCTCCGGCTCGGGCAAATCGACGCTGCTCCGCTGCATCAATGCGCTCGAGAGCGTCGATTCCGGCGAGATCCGGGTGGAAGGCCAGAAGGTCCACGCCAAGATGCCGGGCCTGAAGAAATTCCGACAGCGCGTCGGCATCGTGTTCCAGGCCTTCAACCTGTTTCCGCATCTCAAGGTCGAGCGCAACATCACGCTGGCTCCGCTACTCACCGGCCGCATCGAGAAGGCGAAAGCACGTGCGCTGGCCGAGGATGTGCTCACCCGCGTCGGCCTCGCCGACAAGATCGACGCATGGCCGGAGCAGCTCTCCGGCGGCCAGCAGCAGCGCGTCGCCATCGCCCGGTGCCTGGCGATGGCGCCCCACCTCATGCTGTTCGACGAGGTGACCTCGGCGCTCGATCCCGAGCTCGTCGGCGAAGTCCTGAAGGTGATGGAGGCGATGGCGAAGCAAGGCATGACCATGATCCTGGTCACGCACGAGATGGGTTTTGCCCGCAACGTCGCCAACCGCATCGTGTTCATGCACCAGGGCCGCGTCTGGGAACAGGGACCGCCGGCAAGACTGTTCGCCAGCCCCGAGACGCCCGAGCTCGCAAGCTTCATCGCATCCGCCAAGTGAGAACCTTCCACCCTTCAAGGAGAGAGTCATGAGAAAATTGAAATCCCTCTTCACCATCGCAGCCGCGGCGCTTGCCGTTCTCGCAGCGCCAAGTCTCGCCAGCGCCGACAAGCTTCAGGACGTGCTCGGTTCGGGTAAGCTGCGCGTCGGCATCCTGACCGACGCCGCGCCCTGGGGATTCAAGGACGACAAGGGCGAGATCGCCGGCCTCGACGCCGATCTCGCCAAGCTGATCGCTGCCGACATGGGCCTGAAGCTCGAGCTCGTTCCGGTGACGGGTGCCGCCCGCATCCCGAGCCTGTTGTCGGACAAGATCGACATGCTGATCGCCGGTCTCGGCGCAACGCCGGAGCGCGCCCAGCAGGTGATGTTCTCGCAGCCCTACGCGGTGGTCAATCTCGGCGTGTACGGCGCCAAGTCGCTGCCCGCCTCGACCGCCAGGAAGCCCGACAATCTCGACGGCCGCAGCGTGGCAGTGGCCAAGGGCTCAACGCTCGACGTCTGGCTCACCGACAACGCGCCGAAGGTAAAGCTGGTGCGCTTCGAGGACACTCCGGCGGCGATTGCGGCCTATCTGGCCGGACAGGCCGACACGTTTGCCGAGAACAGCGCCATCGCGCTGAAGGTACAGGACCAGAACCCGACCAAGGAGGTCGAGCTGAAGTTCCTGATCCGCCAGTCGCCGGCTCATGTCGGCGTGCGCCAGGGCGAGCAGAACCTGCTCAACTGGATCAACACCGACATCTTCTTCAACAAGCTCAACGGCAAGCTCGGCGCGCTTCAGCTCAAATGGTTCAAGGAAGAGCAGACCCTGCCGACGCTGTGAGTTTCGGACCGGCTCTCGCATCATGCGAGAGCCAACCCTGACGAGGAGTATTCAGATGATCAAACGTTACGTCGTCGGCTCGCGCATGAGCCAGGCCGTCGCCGCCGGCGGCGTGGTGCACATCGCAGGCCAGGTGGCCGATGACCGCAAGGCCGGCATCGTGTCACAGACCGAGCAGGTGCTCGCGAAAATCGACGCTCTGCTCAAGGAAGCCGGCTCGGATCGGTCCAGGCTCATTGCGGTCAACGTCTTCCTGCCGCACATCACCGATTTCGACACCATGAACTCGGTCTACGACGCCTGGATCGATCCGGCCAATCCGCCGGCGCGCGCCTGCGTCGAAGCCCGCCTCGCCGATCCCGACCTGCGCGTCGAGATGACCGCGGTCGCCTTGCAGTAAGGCGCTGCCCTTTTCTTCAACCTGCGGCCGGCGCCGGTGGCGGCGCGGCCTCGAGGCGAGCCATGCATACCGGACTTTTCCACGAGATCGACTTCGAGAAGGACCAGAAATGGTCCGGCCATCTCGGCATTCCCTTCTCGATCGACCGCTCCCCCTACTTCCAGCTCAAGATCCCGATCTTCCGGATCAAGAACGGCGCCGGGCCGAAGCTGCTATTGATGGCCGGCAATCACGGCGACGAATATGAGGGTGAGATCGCGCTGACGCGGCTGTATCGCCGGTTGGATGCGAGCGCCATCAAGGGCGAGATCACCATCCTGCCGTTCGCCAATTGGCCCGCCGTGATGGCGGCGCGCCGCCGCTCGCCGCTTGACGAAGGCAATCTCAACCGCGCCTTTCCCGGCGATGAAGCGGGCACGCCGACATTTCGTCTGGCGCATTTCCTCGAGCACGAGCTGTTTCCGCGACACGACGTCGTCTTCGACCTCCACTCCGGCGGCACGTCCATGGCTCACGTGCCTTGCGCGCTGATCGAGCGGCAGGGACCGCCCGAGATGTTCGGCCACGCGCTACGTCTGATGGAGGGGTTAGGGATGCCGTTCGCCTTCGTCGCCGAGAACGGCGCCTCGGCGCCGACCTCCATGGCGGCGGCCGCACGCGCAGGCGCGATCGGCCTCTCCGGCGAATTCGGCGGCGGCGGCACCGTGACGCCGCAGACCATGGCGCTCACCGCGCGCGCCGTCGACCGGCTGCTGCTCGCGGTCGGCCTCGTCCAGGCCCCTGTGCTGGGGCCGCACGCGCCGGTCGAGCGCGCCACAGAGCTGCTGGCCCTGCAAAGCCATGCCCAGGCGGTGTTCGCGACGCGCCGCGGCTGGTTCGAGCCAGCCGTCACCGTCGGTGCACGGGTCAAGGCGGGCGACGTCGCCGGCTGGTACCACGACTTCGAGCGCCCGGAGCTTGCCGAAGAGGCGCTGCGCTTCCCCGCCGACGGCATCGTGATCTCGCAGCGCCTGCACACCGACAGCCAGAGCGGCGACTGCCTGGTCCAGGTCGGCCGTGCGCTGTCACGCGAGGAGTTGCCTGCGCACTGAACTTTGGAGACGATATCGACCGCGACCAACTTCGGGATTCGATGACCGATCCGGCAAAGCCAGGCTATGATGACGTGGTGCGCATTCCGGCGCCGCCCGGCCGCAGCAATGCGACCGGACGGCCCCCGCGTATCGAGGAAGTCGCGGCGCGCGCGGGCGTCGCGCCGATCACGGTGTCGCGGGTGCTGCGCCACCCCGAGAAGGTCAATCGGAAGACCCGCGAGCGAATCCTATCGGTGATCGAGGCGACCGGCTACGCCTCCAACCCGCATGCCCGCGCGCTGCGCTCGGGCCGGTCGAACGTGGTCATCGCCTTCGTCTCCAACATCCTCAGCCAGCAGTTCGGCCTCGCGGTACGCAGCTTTGCCGCGACGCTCGAGCCGGAAGGTTTTGAGGTGCTGGTCGGCCAGACCTCCTACTCCTATGCCAAGGAGGTCGCGATGATCCAGTCGCTGCGCGGCATCCGTCCCGCCGCGGTGATGTTCACTGGCGTAATCGAGCTCGAGGAGAACCGGGCCGCGCTGGCCGAGCTCGGCATTCCCGTGATCGAGACCTGGGCGTTTCCGCGCGATCCCATCGATATGCTGGTCGGCCTGCCCAATGCGGACGCCGGCGCGATGGCGGCGCAGAGGCTCGCCGAGGCCGGACATCGCCGCGTCGCCTTCATCGGCCGCAGCAGCGGCCGTGGCGCCCTCCGCCGCGACGGTTTTCGCGCGGCGGCGGCAAAGCTCGGTCTCGAGATCGTCCACGAGATCGGTGTCGGCGAGATCACGGGCCTCGTTGACGGCCGCGCCGCCTTCACCGCCCTGCTCGATCGCGGCGGCGAGGTCGATGCCGTGTTCTGCGCCAACGACCTGCTCGCGACCGGCGCACTGATCGAGGCGCGCGCCCGCGGCCTTTCGGTACCGCGCGATCTCGCCGTGCTCGGCTTCGGCGACAACGACGTCGCCGACCAGATCACGCCCGGCCTCACCACCATCTCGTTCGATGCGGCGGCCTTGGGGCGGATGGCGGGGGAATTGCTTCTGGCGCGGCTATCCGGTCCGCCGGCAGCCGAGCAGCGGCTCGCCGTCGAATTGTCCATGGTCGAGCGCGGTAGCGTCTGAGCGTTGCGATTTAGGCGATGCTCTTGAGATCCTGCTGGATCGCGGCGAGCAAGGATTGTAGCGCCTCGCTGTTCACCGGCTTGGCCGCGAGATCCTTGGCGGATGGCTGCCTGCCAGGTTGCGCGGCCCCGACCGGGCGCTTCGGGAATGGCGGGGCCGGCATCGCGGGACGGCTCAAGTCGCCCTCCTCGTCGACATGGACGAACTTGCCATGGATGACGTCGTCGCGACGGCCCATGATGAACATGGTCGTCCAATAGCCGGCCGCCAGCAGGATGACGCAGAAAACACTGATCTCTAACATCGCAACACCCAAAATATGCGCGATGATTCAATGCCTTCGCGGGCCCGTCAATGAACAGCCGGTCACACCTGCGGCTTTTGCGGGCAGGTGTGACCATTTGGTGACTCTTTGTTAACTATCTCCAGGCGGGGTGTACCTCTCCAGCCACGGGAGTCCCAGTCCCTGTCGCCTCAGGCCTTGTCGGGCCCGACCCGGACCAGCTGCTTGCCGAAATTGGCGCCCTTCAGCAGCCCGATGAAGGCGCCGGGCGCGCTCTCCAGGCCCTCGGTGACGAACTCCTTGTATTTGACCTTGCCGTCGCGGACCCAGGCGGACATGTCGCGCAGGAAGTCGCCGTGCCGCGCGGCGAAGTCGGACACGATGAAGCCGCGGAAGGTCAGCCGCTTGGTCAGCGTCGCGCGCATCATGCTGGCCGCCCATTTGGGCGGCTTGGCCTCAGTGTCGTTGTAATGGGCGATCAGGCCGCAGACCGGCACGCGGGCAAACGGGTTGAGCAGCGGGAACACCGCCTCGAACACGGCGCCGCCGACATTCTCGAAATAGACGTCGATCCCTTTCGGGCAGGCCTCCTTGAGCCTGGCGGCGAGATCGGGATCGCGGTGATCGATACAGGCATCGAAGCCGAGCTCCTTGACCACGTAGTCGCACTTGTCCTTGCCGCCGGCGATGCCGACCGCGCGTGCGCCCTTGATCCTGGCGATCTGGCCGACGGCCGAGCCGACCGCGCCGGAGGCGCCGGCAACGACGACGGTCTCGCCTGCTTGCGGCTTGCCGATGTCGAGCAAGCCCGTATACGCGGTCATGCCGGGCATGCCGAGCACGCCGATCGAGGTCGAGATCGGGCCGAGCTTGGGATCGACCTTGATCAGGCCCTTGCCGTTCGAGATCGCATGGGTCTGCCAGCCGGAACGAATGCGCACGATGTCGCCGACCGCGAAATCAGGATTGTTGGACGCCGCGACCTCGCTGACCGCCTCGCCTTCCATCACGCCGCCGACCGGCACCGGCGCAGCGTAGGACGGCCCCTCGCTCATGCGCCCACGCATATAGGGATCCAGCGACAGCCAGATCGTGCGCAGCAGAACGTCACCCGCGCCCGGCGTCGGCACCGCGAATTCCTCCAAGCGGAAATCGGCCGGCTTGGGTTCGCCGACGGGACGCGCGGCAAGAACGATGCGTTTGGCACTGTGTTGATCTTGGGACATGGCTTCCTCCGAATTGTCGTTCGACGTGGACGGAAGCGGAGGGAGGTAGCTGCGTCAATACAAAAGCGGTGGAGTATGACGGCGCTTGATCACGCACGGCGCGCGTGTCCCGGACGCGCTGCAACGTGAAACGTTGCTGCGCAGAGCCGGGACCCAGATTGCAACACGGCGGGATTCGGAGACATGGGCCCCGGCTCTGCAGCGCATCACCGAAGTGGTGCTGCGCTGCGTCCGGGGCACGAGCGCGGAGCGAGACTAGCCCCCGCCCGGATAGTTCGGGCTCTCGCGCGTGATCGTCACGTCGTGGACGTGGCTTTCGCGCAGGCCGGCGCCGGTGATGCGGACGAACTGGGCCTTCTCGTGCAGCTCCTTCATGTCGCGTGCGCCGACATAGCCCATCGCGGCGCGCAGGCCGCCGGCGAGCTGGTGCATGACGTGGCCGACCGCACCCTTGTAGGGCACCTGGCCCTCGATGCCTTCGGGCACGAGCTTGAGCGTGTCCTTGATGTCCTGCTGGAAATAGCGGTCGGCCGATCCGCGCGCCATCGCGCCGACCGAGCCCATGCCGCGATAGGCCTTGTAGGAGCGGCCCTGCCACAAGAACACTTCGCCGGGCGTCTCGTCGGTGCCGGCGAGCAGCGAGCCCACCATCGCGATGTCGGCACCGGCGGCAAGCGCCTTCGCAAGGTCGCCGGAGTATTTGATGCCGCCGTCGGCGATGACCGGGATGTCGGACTTCTTCGCCGCTTCCACCGCATCCATGATCGCGGTGAGCTGGGGAACGCCGACGCCGGCGACGATGCGGGTGGTGCAGATCGAGCCCGGGCCGATGCCGACCTTGATGCAATCCGCGCCCGCGTCGATCAGCGCCTGCGCGCCTTCGGTGGTGGCGACGTTACCGGCGACGACCTGCACCGAGTTGGACAGACGCTTGATGCGGTTCACCGCGTGCAGCACGTGACGGGAATGGCCATGCGCGGTGTCGACGACGACGAGGTCGACGCCGGCATCGATCAGGCGCTCGGTACGCTCGAAGCCGGTATCGCCGACGGTGGTAGCCGCAGCGACGCGCAGGCGCCCTTGCGCGTCCTTGCAGGCGAGCGGATGGGCGACCGCCTTCTCCATGTCCTTCACGGTGATGAGACCGACGCAGCGATATTGCTCGTCGACGACGAGCAGCTTCTCGATGCGGTGCTGGTGCAGCATCCGCCGCGCCTCGTCCTGGCTGACATTCTCACGGACCGTGACGAGGTTTTCGTGCGTCATCAGCTCGGAGATTTTTTGCTGGCGATTGGTCGCAAACCGCACGTCACGGTTGGTGAGAATGCCGACCAGCTTGCCGGGCGTGGACTTGCCCGCGCCGGTGACGACGGGAATGCCGGAGATGCCGTGATCGCTCATCAGCTTCAGCGCATCGTCGAGCGTGGCCTCGGGGCTGATGGTGAGCGGGTTCACCACCATGCCCGACTCGTAGCGCTTGACCTGCCGCACCTGGGCGGCCTGCCCCTCGGGATCGAAATTGCGGTGGATGACACCGAGGCCGCCGGCCTGCGCCATGGCGATCGCCATGCGGGCCTCGGTGACCGTGTCCATGGCGGAGGCCATGATCGGAATATTGAGCGGAATGGCGCGGGTGACGCGGGAACGGATGTCGACCTCGCCCGGCATGACGTCGGACAGGCCCGGCTTCAACAGCACGTCGTCGAACGTAAGGGCTTCGCGGATGCCTTGAAGTTGCACCGTGGCCATTTGCCAACTCCTTCCTGCGGCCTTGCCGCAAATGCTAATGGATGAGCGCCGCCCTCGGCGTACCTTGCGGCATCGCCTTGAGAATCGGAGCCCATCGGTGGGGTTGACGCGGGTCGATAGCACGGCCGCGCGACGAATCAAAGCAATTCGGACCGCCGGCCAGCCATGCACAGGCTTTTTAAGCAATTTTCAGCGGGGATAGGCTCGGTACGCCCTCCCCCCCGCCGTCATTCCGGGGCGCGACAAGGTCGCGAACCCGGAATCCATTCAGCGGCAGTCTCCGCGGCCCGATGGCTTCCGGGGGCGCGCCCCGGAATGACGGAGATAGTCACACCCGAGGTCACGCAGGAGTTAGGTGCCATGCGTCGATCCGCAATGGTCGCAGGCGGGCGGCGGTGATAAGCCGCGAGCAGCCCCTCCTTCCGATTTTCATTACCGATCCGTCATGGTCGACAAGCAACGCGTCATTCCGCTGATCGTGGCCACTGCTCTCTTCATGGAGAACATGGATTCGACGGTCATCGCCACCTCGCTGCCGGCGATCGCGGCCGACATCGGCACCAGTCCGCTGACGCTCAAGCTCGCGATCACCTCCTATCTGCTGTCGCTCGCGGTGTTCATTCCGGCGAGCGGCTGGACCGCCGACCGGTTCGGTGCGCGGATGGTGTTCGCGATCGCCGTCGGGGTGTTCATGGTAGGCTCGGTCGGCTGCGCGCTCTCGACCTCCGTCACCGATTTCGTGTTCGCGCGCATCCTGCAAGGCATGGGCGGCGCGATGATGACGCCGGTCGGGCGCCTCGTGCTGCTGCGCTCGGTCGACAAGAGCGCATTGGTCAACGCCATGGCCTGGGTGACGGTCCCAGCCCTGATAGGTCCCGTGATCGGTCCGCCGCTCGGCGGCTTCATCACCACCTACGCGTCCTGGCACTGGATCTTCCTGATCAACATCCCGATCGGGCTGCTCGGCATCTTCATGGCGCTGCGCTTCATCGATCCCATCAAGAGCGAGACCCAGGAGCCGTTCGATCTCTACGGCATGGTGCTCGCGGGAATCGGGCTTGCCGGGATCGCGTTCGGGCTCTCGGTGGCCGGGCTCAACCTCCTGCCCTGGAGCACGGTGGCCGCGCTGGTCGTGGGCGGTACGATCTCGATGACGCTGTATGTCCTGCACGCCCGGCGCACGGGGTCGCCGGTGCTGGACTTCTCGCTGCTGAGGCTGCCGACCCTGCGCGCGGCCGTGTTCGGCGGCTTCCTGTTCCGGCTCGGCATCGGCGCGCTGCCGTTCCTGCTGCCGCTCCTGATGCAGATCGGCTTCGGGCTGACGCCGTTCCATTCCGGCCTCGTCACCTTCGCCTCCTCGCTCGGGGCCATGGGCATGAAGACGCTGGCCGCGCGCATCATCCGCACCTTCGGCTTCCGCAATCTGATGACGGTGAACGCGATCGTTAGCGCGTTCTTCCTCGGCGTCTGCGCGCTGTTCACGGTGTCGACGCCGCTGCTGATCATCATGGTCATCCTGGTGGTCGGCGGCTTCTTCCGCTCGCTGGAGTTCACCGCGATCAACACGGTCGCCTATGCCGACGTCGAGACCGCGCAGATGAGCCGCGCCACCACGCTGGTCAGCGTCAACCAGCAGCTGGCGATCTCGGCCGGCGTCGCCGTCGGCGCGGCTTGCGTCGAGACCACGATGTGGTTCAGCCATGTCAGCGAGATCAACGCCACCGTCTTTGCGCCGGCCTTCGTCGTGGTCGCGCTGACCTCGGCGGCGTCGAGCTGGTTCTTCTGGCAGATGCCGGCGGATGCCGGCCACGAGATCTCCGGCCGCAAGGCCGTGGAGATCGCGAGCCGCAAGGGCGCCGGCAAGGGCGCGGAGAAGGCGGCCGTCAAGGCGGCCAGCGAAGACACTCAGGACGTGCGGGATCAACGGCTGGGGTGAGCCTCCTCCGTCATTCCGAGGCGATGCGCAGCATCGAACCCGGAATCCATCGCGCCGCAAGAATGTTGGGAGACATGGATTCTCAGGTGCGCAATTGCGCACCATAGCTCGCCTCTTCGAGGCGCCCCGGAAAGACAGAGTATGCGGCTAGGCCTTCACCTCACCGCGAAACCCCGTCGCCAGCACGTAGCGCTCCGAGGAATCCTGCCGGCTCGCCGCCGGTTTCACATGGCGCACCGTCGCAAAGTCGCGCTTGAGCTGGGCGAGCAGGTCGGCGTCGGCCCCGCTCTGGAACGTTTTGGCCAGGAAGGTGCCGCCGGGCTTGAGCACGTCGCAGGCAAACGCCGCCGCGGTCTCGACCAGGCCGACGATGCGGAGCTGGTCGGTCTTGCGGTGGCCGGTGGTGTTGGCGGCCATGTCGGACATCACGACATCGGCGCCGCCGCCCAGCATCGCGGTGAGCTTTTCGGGCGCGTCGTTGTCCATGAAGTCCAGCTGCGCGAAATCGACGCCGGGAATCTCGGGCATCTCGAGCAGGTCGATCGCGACGACCTTGCCCTTGCCTTCCGTGGAGCCGACGCGCTTGGCTGCGATCTGGCTCCAGCCGCCGGGTGCCGCGCCGAGATCGACCACGGCCAGGCCTGGCTTCAAGAACCGGAACTTGTCGTCCATCTCCAGGAGCTTGAACGCGGCGCGCGAGCGATAGCCCGCGGCCTTGGCCTTGGCGACATAGGGATCGTTGAGCTGCCGTTCCAGCCACAGCTTCGACGACAATTTGCGCTTGCCGCCGGTCTTGACCTTGGTCTTGACTTGGACGTGCAAGCGGCCGGTGGTGTCCTTGGCCATCTCACCAGCTCCTGAGCGCGCCGTCCTCGCGCATCATCTCGACCAGCATGCCCTCGCGCAGGCCCCGGTCGGCGACGCGCAGGCGCGGCAGCGGAAAGGCGCGCCTGATCGCATCGAGGATGGCGCAGCCGGCCAGCACGAGATCGGCGCGCTCGACGCTGATGCAGCTGTTGGACGCGCGCTCCTCGTAGCTCATGCCGAGCAGCTTGTTGATGGTCGCGCTGATGTCGGAATCGTTCATCCAGATGCTGTCGATGCGGCGGCGGTCGTAGCGGGCGAGGTTGAGATGGATACCGGCGAGCGTCGTCACCGTGCCCGACGTGCCGAGCAGGTGCATGTCGGCGAGATCGCCGCCGTGCTCCTCGGCGAACGGCGCGACATGGTTCGCGACCTCCTGCTCCATCGCAGCGTAGATCTCCGGCGTCACGTCGCGTCCGCCGAACCGCTCGGCGAGCGTGACCACACCATAGGGGATCGACATCCAGGCCTTGATGCGCGGCTCCGGATTTTCCGCATCGCGCTCGATCCGCACCAGCTCGGTCGAGCCGCCGCCGATGTCGAACAGGATCGCGCCGCGCCCCCTCGGTTCGACCAGCGGCGAGCAGCCGAGCACCGCGAGCGCGGCCTCGGTCTCGCGGTCGATCACCTCCAGCTCGATGCCGGTCTCGGCCGCCACGCGGCTGCGGAAGCCCTCGGCGTTCGAGGCCGCGCGACAGGCCTCGGTTGCGATCAGTCGCAGCCGGCGCGCTTTCCGCAAATTGATCTTGTCACGGCAGATGCTGAGCGCGGCGATGGCGCGCTCGATCGCGGCCTCGCTGATGCAACCGGTCGCCGAGACACCCTCCCCGAGCCGGATGATGCGCGAGAAGGAATCGACGACACGAAAGCCGTCCTGGGTCGGACAGGCGATCAGCAGCCTGCAATTGTTGGTGCCGAGATCCAGCGCCGCATAGACGCCGGTTCCCGACGCGCCAACGGCCGGTTCGGTGGCCAACGCCACCGCCGCCATCGACCGCTCCAGCTCGCCGTGCGGCGCATGGCCGTCGCGGAGCCGCGTGTGGTCATTCATACAAACTGTCTTTCCGCGGCCGGTCGGGCCGGTCTGGAATTGCTTTTTCGCCTGAAACATTAGCAGCGCGGCGGGTATGCGCAACAACGCATC
>Ga0209758_1002661_pt1 | contig 17670 bp, 20 predicted proteins | sample AraplaMF_Col_mMF_FD_184258 | JGI IMG/M metagenome (GOLD analysis project Ga0209758, IMG submission 184258) | Arabidopsis root microbial communities from the University of North Carolina, USA - plate scrape MF_Col_mMF (SPAdes) (version 2) | ecosystem: Host-associated > Plants > Roots > Endosphere...
TCATCTCGTTTTCGGAGCCCCAATATGAGCCCTGAAACGGCCAAATCGAGCAAAAATGATCCCCGGCGGCCGAATCGACCGCCATGGATTGAAATTCGGCCCATTCGGCCCAATTTTAGGGCCTGAAACGAAGCATAGGAAGCGGCGACGTGCTAAAGACCCGCCATTCCAGACATCAGACGAGGGGATCCCGTGACGATCATCGACCAGGGTAACGGCGCGGCAGGCCCGGCTGCGGCCGATCTGATCAAGGACACCACCACCCAAACCTTCGTGAAGGACGTTATCGAGGAATCGAAGCGCCAGCCGGTGCTGATCGACTTCTGGGCGGAATGGTGCGGCCCCTGCAAGCAGCTCACCCCCATCCTCGAAAAGGCGGTCAGGGCGGCCAAGGGCAAGGTCAAGCTGGTCAAGATGAACATCGACCAGCATCCGGCGATCCCCGGCCAGATGGGAATCCAGTCGATCCCGGCCGTGATCGCCTTCGTCAACGGCCAGCCCGCCGACGGTTTCATGGGTGCGGTGCCCGAGAGCCAGCTCAACGCCTTCATCGAGAAGCTGACCAAGGGCGTGACGGCACCGGGCGAGCCCAACATCGCCGAGATCCTGCAGGAGGCCGAGGCCGTCCTTGCCGAGGGCGACACCGCAGCGGCCGCGCAGATCTATGCCGAAGTGCTTCAGTACGACGCCACCAACATCGCCGCGCTGGCCGGTCTCGCAAAATGCTATGCCACCTCAGGTGCGATGGAGCAGGCCAAGCAGACGCTGGCCATGGTGCCGGAATCCAAGCGCAACGACCCCGCCGTCAAGGCGGTGCAGACCACGATCGATCTCGCCGAACAGGCGGAACAGCTCGGGCCCATCGCCGAACTCGAACAGAAAGTCGCCGCAAACCCGCTCGATCATCAGGCGCGTTTCGACCTTGCCACCGCGCTGAACGCAAAGGGCGACCGCGCTGCTGCCACCGAGCAGCTGCTCGCCATCGTCAAGCGCGACCGCAAATGGAACGACGACGGCGCGCGCAAGCAGCTCGTGCAGTTCTTCGAGGCCTGGGGCGGCACGGACGATGCAACCGTCGAGGGGCGAAAGCGCTTATCGACGATCCTGTTTTCTTAAAGCGCAGATTGGAAATCGCCGCGGGGACTGAGATGCCGATCAATATCGAATATCGCGGCCCCGCCGACCTTCCGGAGATCATCCCGGTGTTTCCGCTGCCCGGCGCGCTGCTGCTGCCGCGCGGCCAGATGCCGCTCAACATTTTCGAGCCGCGCTATCTGGCGATGGTCGACGACTCCTTCCGGGACGGCCATCGCCTGATCGGCATGATCCAACCCGACGTGGCGCATTCGCCGAAGGACTCCGACAAGCCGGTGCTGTTCCGGGTCGGCTGCGTCGGCCGCATCACCCAGCTCGCCGAATCCGGCGACGGTCGCTACATCCTCGAGCTCACCGGGGTTGCCCGCTTCAGGGTGGTCGAGGAGCTCGAGGTGCTGACCCCGTACCGGCAGTGCAAGGTCGATTTCTTCGCCTTCACAGATGACTTCACCGCGCGCATGGGCGAGGAGGCGGTCAACCGCGAGGCGCTGCTGGTGGCGTTGGCCGATTTCCTGAAGGCCAACAATCTCAAGGTCGACTGGGAGGGCGTCGAGAGCGCGCCCAATGAGGCGCTGGTCAACGCGCTGGCGATGATGTCGCCGTATGGCCCGGCCGAGAAGCAGGCGATGCTGGAAGCGCCTGATCTGAAGACCCGCGCCGAGATCCTGATCGCCGTGACCGAAATGGACCTCGCCAAGAAGCGCACGAGCGGCGATCCGCCGCTGCAGTGAAGGCGCGAGGGCTTACGCCGCTCGGACGGCTGCCTTGTCGCCTCCTTTGGCGCCTCGCCTCAGCATTTCCGCGACGCCGGATGCAGGCATCGGCCGGCCGAAATAGTAGCCTTGCGTTTCGGCACAGCCTTCCTCGCGGAGGATATCGAGCTGCTGCTTCGTTTCGGCACCTTCCGCGGTCGTCGTCTTGCCGAGGCTGACCGCAAAGCGAACGACCGCTCGCGCGAGATGATGCGCGTCCGGGCTAGCGCTGGACAGTTCGTTGACGAAGCTGCGGTCGACCTTGATCTTGTCGAACGGGAATCTCTGTAGAAAGCTCAGGGATGAATAGCCGGTGCCGAAGTCGTCCAAGGCTATTCGCACGCCAAGCTCGCGCAGTTGGCCAAGTGTTGCGAAGACAGCTTCACTGTCATGCATGATGACCGTCTCCGTCACCTCCAGCTCGAGTCGGTGTGGCGCAACGCCCGAGCTCGCCAGCGCGCCGACAATGACGGGGACGAGCTCCTTGCTCCTGAATTGGGCCGGAGACAGGTTGATCGCGATCCTGAGGTGGGCGGGCCATTTGGCAGCCTCGCTAACTGCCGTCCTCAAGATCCATTCTCCCAGCGGCACGATCAAGCCGGCCTCCTCGGCGAGAGGAATGAATTCGCCGGGCAAGACCAGACCTCGCAGTGGGTGATGCCAGCGTAGCAGGGCTTCGAAACCGCGGATCTCGCCAGTCACAGTATCGACGAACGGCTGGTAGTGCAGCTCGAATTCGCGGCCAGCAAGCGCATCCCGCATGTCGCGCTCGAGGTTGCGTCTCACATGCATGAGCTGGTCGAGTTCCGGCTCGAAGAAACGAAATGCGCCGCGTCCACCGCTCTTGGCCGAATAGAGTGCGAGATCTGCGCTCTTCATGAGCACGTCGGAATCGTCGCCATCGCGAGGTGCAATGGCAATGCCTATGCTGGTGCCCACCGTGACCCGGTGATCGCCAAGATCGAAGGGCTCGCAGAGAGCCTTTCTGATGTTCTCGGCGAGCGCGGCTGCCTCGATGGCCGGGTTGGTCACGTAGTCGATGACGGCGAACTCATCACCGCCCAATCGGGCAATCAGCGCGGCTTCGGTGGTGCATTCGCGCAAACGTGCGGCGACGGCGCACAACAGGGAATCGCCCGTCGGGTGCCCCAGTGTGTCGTTGACCTCCTTGAACCGGTCGAGATCAAGCATGAGCACCGCCAGATTGAGACTGCCATTGCGCGTCAGGACAAGTGCATGCTCCATGCGCTCCCTGAGGAGCACGCGATTGGGCAAATCGGTCAACGCATCGTGTTGGGCCATATGAGCGATCTTGGCTTCGGACCGGCGCTGCTCGGTAACGTCGAGATGCGTGGCTACCCACCCGCCGCCGGCCATCGGCTGTCGGGTCACGCAAATCAACCGACCATCAGCGAACTCGTCGATTCGGCTCGAGACTGCATCGAACGGCAACGCGGCCAATTTCGCGAGGAATTGCTCAGCGGCGCCCTCGCTGGTATCGCTCTTGAGGATCCCGGTCATGATGCGATGCCTGATGATGTCGGTATGCGGGGTCCCCGGTATCAGCAGCTCCGGCGGCAATCGATAGAGCCGGGCATAACGCTCGTTGCTGACGACAAGTCGCCTATCGGCATCGAACATGCACAACGCCTCGACCATGTTGTTGATGGCCGTATCCAGCCTGAGTTTCTGATCCTGGATTTCCCGTTGCGAATCCTCCACCTGTTGCCTGGCGCGCGAAAGTTCGCTGATGATTTCCTCGAGACTGCTGGTTCTGCTCGCAAGGCGACGATCCGCGACGGCGCCGACGAAGCTCATCCCGAGCACTGACAGAGCCACACCGGCAATTGCAATGGCGAGGAAGCCCGGCGAAAGCGACAATGTATCGTTTTGCAGTGTCGGGTCCGGGACGATCTGCACGGCTCCCATGGCCGTGAAATGATGCGAGACGATGGCGAGCGTCAGCAGCAGTGCCGCGATGAAGGTGCCCCGCTTGTCCTTGCGGCCCATGGCGACCGCAAGCGCTGCATAGCCCAGGGCCATGCCGAGGCCGATCGAGACAAGCACCAGCCCAAGCGACCAAGTCACATGCCCCGGCACTTCGAGGGCCCACATGCCGATATAATGCATGCTCGCGATGCCGGCGCCGATGATGCTGCCGCCGGCAGCTGCGCGCCAGCGGCCGGAATTGTTGGCAGCAACTCCGAAGCCGCTCGAGGTCAGGATCATCGCCGCGGCAAGTGACAACGCTGTCAGAACGAGGCCGTACCCAGTCGAGACGCCAGGCTCGTAGGCGAGCATTGCGACAAAATGCGTCGCCCAGATTCCGTAGCCGATGGCGGCGCCAGCGATCGTAATCCACATCAAGCGCGTTCTGGCGCGCGACGCCCTGGCGCGATGAAAAATGGCGACGGCGACGATGCTCGCCGCGAAGCAAACCAGGCCAGCGAGCAGAACGAGCCGCCAATCGTGCTGCGTCGTCAGGCAGGAAAAAACGCGGAACATGCAATATCGCTCCCTCGTCAATATGACCTTAGATTGATCCGGTCGGACTTGTTGGCGCGTTACTTTTCTTGCAATGCCTAGTTGTATGCCTATTGCGAGGTAAACGTCACTCTGCAAAAGACGCCAATTAGCCATGGTTGTGCGGGTAAGCGGGTACGGGTCCCGTAAAACTACGCGGGCAAGTGCTCGCGTGGCTCTGTCACGCCGCCTCAAATTTACTGATGGCGACGGACGCGTTTGCATCCCGAGGAGCTCGAGCCGGGCACTATCGGCGCGCCCGTCGACCCAGCCAGACATGAAGCGGGAGCATCATGGCCAGCGCGAATCCGGCGCCCAGATGGATCCAGCTCATAAAGGGCCGCACCGCTTCCGATCCCAGATAATAGAGTCCGAATGCGGTCATGATCAGCACGGCATTGATCGCAGCCATGACGGATCCGGACCCGAGATTTTGGCCGCTGCGCCAGGATCGCTGCACGTGGAGGGGAATGAGGGCTCCCAGCAGCAGCAGCGCCAGCATCGCCATGCCGCCATGGACCATCAGCAGGTTCGCGGCGATCTGCTGCCAGATCTCGTCGCCGGCAACGTCCTTCTGCCAGTCGGCCACGAGCCAACCGGCTCCTGTCAGAACCAGAGCCGCGAACGTCGCATAGAGCGGATAGCGATAAGAGGTTCTAAGCCGCAAGGTGCACCCGCTGATGCCAATCGGAGGTGATCTGAACGTCGCCACCGGCCGAGATCAGCAAGGCGCCGGCGTGATAGGATTCGAGCAGCTCGCCCGCGTCGGTCCCGCAGATCATCACGATCTTGGTCAAGGCATCGGCGATCACGCAGGACGGTGCGCGAATCGTGACGCCGTCGACGAGGCTTGCCGGCCGCCGGGTTGCGGGATCAATCACCGCCGAACCACCGGGCTCACGGCTGTCAAACAGCTCGACGCGGCGCGCTGTCGAAGCCAGCGCTTCGTCGGCGATGTCGATGCGGCAGACCGCGCGGCCGGGGTCGCGGGGATCGCGGACGTGAACTGTGCGCGATTCCACACCGAAAGCGCGGAGGTCGCCACCCGCGTTCACCATGCCGCCGGCAATGCCGAAATCGCGCAGCACGGCCACCGCGCGGTCGACCGCATAACCCTTCGCGATGCCGCCAAGGTCAATCATCACATCGCTCGACTGAAAGCGGACCTGATGGTCGGGACGCAGCTCGATCGCGTCGGCGAAGCCCGCAAGCGGCGCCTGCACCGGTCTATCCTTGAGAGGAGGCAACAGGCCCAGCGCCTGCAGCGCCGGCGCGATCGTGACATCGAACACCCCGCTGGAGCGGCGATGCAACGCGACGGCTGTGGCGAGCACCTCGTACGTCCAGGCATGAACGCTCACAGGGCGAAGACCGGCTTCGCGGTTGAGCCGGCTGACGTCGCTATCCACCTCGTGAAAGCTCATGAGCCGATGCACCTGCGCAACGGCACCGAATGCAGCCTCGAGGGCGCAGTCCAGCTCGGATCGGCGGGCGCCCGCAAGCTCGATCTCCACGAAGGTGCCGAGCAGCGGCCTGGCGCGACGGATGCTATCGGAGGCGATTGCCATAGGCCGCCAAGATGCGTTTCACGCCTTCGGTGATGTGGGTCGACGACAGCGTCGCACCAGCGATATTCCTGATGTCGCCATTGATCTTGAGCGCACTGCCGCTGGTCTTTCCGACGAACTGTGCAAGCCAGCTCGGGCTCCTGACGTCACCGCCGTAGGATTCCCTGTATTCCAGGATCTCGACCTTGTGGACCGCACCGACTGGCGTCAGCGCCACCGCGTAGTCGATGAAAAGATGCTTGCCGACCACCCGGTCGAACACGAAGAAGCCGACCACTTTGCCGCCGGCTTCGGCTTTCCAGACGCGGCCCGCCTGAACTTCGGAAAATTGTGTCGCGGACGGAAATGCTTCCTTCTGCGCCTCCTCGATCGACAGATACCGGACGGCATAAGCGGGAGAGGCGGCAGACAAAACTGCCGCTGCCGGCACGGTGTATCGAACCCAACTCATCGTCACCTCGCTGGTCGTCCTGTCATCAGGTCCTGCAACATTGCCCTCATCGCCATCAGAAGAAGAACCCGACGCCGCCGAGGAACGAATCCGAAAGCGCGCCGGTGGCGCTCTTGTCGATCACGTGCTGATAGCTCGCCTTCAGCACGACCTTGGGCGATGGAAACACCGCAAAGCCGGCCGTGTGATACTGCCGCTGGCCCTGGCCGGTCGGCAGATTGGCATCGGTGCCGGCGAAGCCCGCCGTCTGCAGGTTCATGGAGGTGTAGCGGTAGAACGGAACGGCCTCCCACTCGCTGCCGAGGACCGTGCCGAGCGGCACATGATAGGCGATCTCGCCGGAATAGCCGTACATCGACCTGCCGACATTGTTAGTTGGATCCGTGTCGTTGTTGGCGCGCAGGTTTTCCGGGTGCCCGAATTCGGCGCGGACATATTCGCCGCGGAGCTCGAGGCCCGTGTCGGGCACCCTGTAGCGGAATTCGGCGTCGAACATCGCAAGGCTCGACCTGCCGAGGAAGTTGCCGAAATCGTCATGCGCGCCGCGCGGCGTCGTGTTGGGCGAGTAATAGGCGCTGACGCTTCCAGCGAAACCGGCCCAGAATGTCGGCGTGAAGTCGAGCCGGCCCGACACCGCCATGGCGTTGTTGAGCTGCTGGAAATCGCCGAGCGGGGGCCTGGAAAATCCGAGCGCGTTCACGCCGTCAATCCCAGCAGTATACCCCGTGCCGGGAAGCGGGACCGTCTTCGCATCGGTACGGTTGTCGAATGAATCGCCGAAATCCTCGTTACTGGTGCTGACCATGACCTGGTATTTGAGGTCCTCGGTGATCGTCCCATAGACGCTGGTGGATGGCACCTTCCAGGTCGACGGAATGATGCTGTTGTAGAGCTCGGGCCGGTTCACGCTGTAGAATTGCGTGGGCTCGTGATGCTGATTGATGTAGCCGAACGGCACGAGATCGACACCCGGAGACCGCCAGTTGAACTGGTCGATGATCTTGAAATCGATCCACACCTGCTCGATCTCGGCGGTGCCGTGCAGCTTGTCGTCGTTGTCGAAGCCGGCGCCGGCATGCTCGAACTCGATTTCGGCGTTGAAGATGATGTTCGGGGTGATCGCATAGGTCGGCAGCAGAACGAATCTCGCCGCGTCAAAACCCTTCTGCCACTGGCCGGCCGCGGCGGAATTTTGCATGGTGCCGAACTTGATCTCGCCATAGGCCCCGATGCTGAGACCTGGGACCGGAGAATCCGCAACCCCGAGGATCGGTTTGTCCGACGCCGCCGGCAACGGCGGCAGGGCCATGAAATCTTTCGACTTCGGCTTGGTCGACTTCTCCGACGATTGGGGGTCGGTTTTTTGATCCGCGGGCTTGGCTGTCGCATCCTTTGCGTCGACAGATGGCGCCGCCGCATTGGCGTTCGTCAGCGCTGCCGTTTTCGCCGTCCGCTTTGCGTCGGCATCGGCCGCCGGGCGATCCTGCTTTTGCTTCAGTTCAGTTTCGAGCTGCTGGATGCGCCGCTCCATCTTCTCCAGCTTCTTGAGCAGGGCATCGTCGACCCCGCCTTCGCCGGCGTAAGCTGCGCCAGAACTCAGAAGAGAAATGGCGGTCGCCGCGAGCAAGGCTGATCGGCCCCGGTATCGGCGAGATCCAAAAGCTGGCGCAACTTGATCCGTGAAGACGCGAATTGACATGCACTCCCCCCAAAGCCTTGCGGCATTCGACCGCAGGAAAAACCTGCAAATTCCCGCCTTGGAAAGCAGAACGAGGGGAAGCGAAGCTAGAATAGCTCCACATTAGAATTAGAATAATGAAAAGGATGGCGCTTGCACGCCCGACGCAAGCAAATGATCCGACTGGAATCCCTGCGGAATTCAGTGGGCGCGCGCTCAGGAGCGATGGCGGATGCGCTTGCGGCCGGTGATCATGGCGCGGATCAGGTTCTCGCGCTGGAGCATGCTCATCAGCACCACGCCCACGACATGCAGCACGACGAGGACGATGGCGACGTCCGATGCAATGGCGTGAGTGTCCTCGATCCACCAGACGCCGAAGAAGGGGACGGTCACCGACAGCGCGCCCGTGATCGCCGAGATGCCAAGTGACAGCAGCAATGCCACCAGCATCAACGTTCCGGCGGGATTGAGCCCGATATAGCGGCCGGTGATGCCGCGGCGCAGATTGAGGAGATAGGAGGGCGCAGCGCGAAGCCTGACACCGATCACGCGAAAGCGCGAATAGCGGCCGCCGCAGAAACCCCAGAGCAGGCGGAAGACGAGAAGGCCGATCACTGTATAGCCGACGATGCGGTGAAGATTGTCGTGGACGGTGGGCGTGAACCACGCGGTCAGGACACTCACCGCGAGGGCCCAGTGCCAGAGCCGCAGCGGAAGGTCCCAGACCGCGACCATTCGATCCGCGGGGGTCCGTTCGGACACCCCGCGCGCGTCTGGCACCGCTTTGTCGATCAAGCCGCGACCATCCTCAGCTGCTTCACTTGGCGATCGTGTGCTTCAGGCTGAGATCTTCCGGGCTGTAGAACAGCTCGTAGAGCTTGCCCTCCTTGACGCCATAGACCTCATAGCACGAGCCTTCGATCTTGGAGCGGCGCACTTCGTAACCCAGCGCCTTGGCCTTGGCTTCGGCCTCGCTCGCCGGCTTCCACGATGCCTTGTCGAGCTTGGTGCAATCCTTGAAGCCGTCGGCCATCGCGGCCGATCCCATGCCGATCCCGGCCGTCAGTGCGATGGCAAGAACACGAATGACTCTCACTGATATCTCCTTCTCTTTCGTCTGCGCGAAGCGCGGGTCGTAGGAAGCCAAGGAGAGGATGAAGTCAATCGCGTTCGAATGAGCGCGGCGTTAGAGAAATTCTAACCGTGGCGAAAACATCAGCGCGCTCCGTGCGCAACGCATGTTCGGCAGTTCAGTGCGGCCTTAAGCCTCACGGGTTCGACGGGACGCAATCCGTTCGCACTCAGTAGCCGGCCACCGCCATGGCGACGACGGCGCTGAGCGCCATCCAGCCAAAATGCCGGCCGCGCGTCGCCCAAGCGTTGGCGCAGGCCGAGAAGCCGAACACACCGATCATTGTGATCACGATCCAGCGGCGCGCCGCACCTGAATCCATCCAGGGCACAGCTATCAGCAGCACGCCGCAGCCGATCCAGGCGATGGTCGAGGCCTGCCAGACCAGGCGGATCAGGGTGCGGAGCCGCTCCGGCTCGATCCGGGCGCGGGGAAAGACCTTGGTCTCGCCGAGGACGCCGTGGATGAGCGCCACGACGATGGCCCCGACGCCGGCGCACTGGAGCAAGAGATCACGCATCGAGGCCTCCATACATCTGTGTATGGTGAGATAGGCGCTGGCCACTCGCCTGTCAATACACTAGTGTATGGTCGAATTCGGAATCGGACATGACCGAGCAGCTCTCAGCCGACGACTGGATCAAACAGGGGCTCAAGGCGCTCACCAGGAGCGGCTTCACCGCGTTGAAGGCCGATCCATTGGCAAAGGCAATGGGGGTCTCGCGGGGCAGCTTTTACTGGCATTTTGCCGATCTCGGCGCATTCCACGCGGCCATGCTGAAGCGCTGGCGCGAGATCGCGGCTGAGGAGATCATCGCCGCCGTCGAAGCCGATGGCGACGAGCCGCTGAACGCGTTGTTGCGCAGGACCTTTGGCGCCCGGCTCGACCTGGAGCGCGCGGTGCGCAACTGGGCGGCGTTCGATCCGGCTGCGCAGACGGCCGTCCGCGCCATCGATCGCCGCAGGCTCGATTATATCGAGACGCTGCTGCAGCTGCGCGGCTTGTCAGCGGCCACCGCCCAGGCGCGCGCGCAGATCCTCTATTGGACGTTTCTGGGCTTCGCCCTGTCAGGCACGCCGGTGCCGCCCGCGCGCCTCCAGGGCCTGCTGGACGAGATCCAGAAGATGGTCTTCGCATAAGCCGCGGTGGGCTGACGACCTATTCTATGCTACAGCCAGCCGATCGCCGGAGACCCCCATGAACGCGCCTACCGAACGTGCCGAAAACAGCGTCGATCCAAAGCTGCTGGAGATCCTGGTCTGCCCGCTGACCAAGGGCCCGCTGGAATTCGATTCCGCCAGGCAGGAGCTGATCTCGCGCAGCGCCAAGCTCGCCTATCCGATCCGTGACGGCATTCCGATCATGCTGCCGGAGGAGGCAAGGAAGATCGATTGAGATCCGGGAATGGGGAGCGGCGAGTAGCGAATGGAGCTACTCGCAATTCGCCCTTACAACGTCTCGCCCTTCAACAGCCGCGGGATCTCGCCGGTCAGGCCGGCGGCCTGGCGGATGAAGAGGTTTTTCAACGGCGGGGTGCGATCGACGATGCCGAGACCGATGTCGCGCAACGAGCGCAGCAGCGTCGACTGGTTCGAGAACAGGAAGTTCAAGGAGTTGGTGGCAACGCCCATCGCCATGGTGTCGAAGCGGCGCCAGCGCTGGTAGCGCTCGAGCACATCTGCGCCGCCGAGATCCATGCCGAGCCGCGCGGCATCGACCACGACTTCGGCCAGCGCCGCGACGTCCTTCAGCCCCATGTTGAGGCCCTGTCCCGCGATCGGGTGAATGACGTGCGCGGAATCGCCGACCAGCGCGAGGCGCTCGGCGACGAAGGAACGCGCGACGAAATAGGACAGCGGGAACGCACGCGGCTTGTCCAGCGCCCTGACCTCGCCGAGATGCAGGCCGAAGCGCCGCTCGAGCTCGCCGTGGAATTCCTCGTCGCTGAGCGCGATGATGCGCGCGGCTTCGGTGCGACGCTCGGTCCACACCAGCGAGGAGCGCTTTCCCGTGAGCGGCAGGATCGCGAACGGACCTGCGGGCAGAAAATGCTCTTCGGCGCGACCCTCGTGATCGCGCTCATGGCCGACCGTGACGACAATGCCGGATTGATCGTAGTCCCAGCCATGGGTGGCAATGCCGGCGCGCTCGCGCAGTTTCGACTTGGCGCCATCGGCCGCAACCAGCAGGCTCGCTGCAATCTTGCTGCCGTCGCCGAGCGTCACGTCGATGCCCTCGGCGCTGGCCTCGTAGGCCGCAACTGTCGTCGCGCGCAGATCGATGCCTTCAGCCTCGGCGCGAACAAGTAGCGCATCGATCAGACGGCGGTTCTCGACCATATGCGCGAAGGGCTCGCCGGGCGCGACATCGCCGGCGAAATTCAGGAACACCGGACGCGTCGCGTCCTCCAGCCTGGAATCGGTGACGACCATATCCAGGATCGGCTGCGCCTCGGCCTTGACGTCATCCCAGGCGCCGAGCGCCTCGAACAGGCGGCGGCAGGCCGCGACGATCGCAGTCGCGCGGGGATCACGGCTCGGCCGCGTGGCGAGCGCGGGGTCGGCGACGATGACGGGAATCTCGGGGCCGAGCCCCTGGCGCAGCGCCAGCGCGAGCGCCAGGCCCGCAAACGCGCCGCCGCCAATGACAATGTGACCCTGTACCGACATACCAAGCTTCCCGATCAATCCTTGGTCTTGCTAGCAGACTTGAGGTGGGCGAAACAGTGCGGTGAAACAAGGGCGGAACGATCTCACTCCGTCATTCCGGGGCGCGCGCGAGCGCGAAGCCGGAATCCAGAGGTTATCAGCTCGAGATTCCGGGTTCGCACTTCGTGCGCCCCGGAATGACGAGGCATTCGAAAGCACCACCATGTCCAAAAGCCTGATCGACCTGATTTCGATCCTCGACCTCGAGCAGCTCGAGGTGAATTTGTTCCGCGGCAACAGCCCGAAGACGAGCTGGCAGCGGGTGTTCGGCGGTCAGGTGATCGGACAGGCGATGGTGGCGGCCTGCCGCACCGTCGAGGGCCGGCTGCCGCATTCGCTGCATTGCTATTTCATCCTGCCGGGCGATCCACAAATTCCGATCATCTACCAGGTCGAGCGCCTGCGCGACGGCAAGAGCTATTCGACGCGACGCGTCACCGCGATCCAGCACGGCAACGCCATCTTCTCGATCATGGTGTCGTTCCATGCCGAGGAAGAAAGCGCGTTCGACCACCAGGACAAGATGCCGGACGTGCCACCGCCGGAGAAGCTCACGGCGGAGGAGGTGGCGAAGCAACCGATGTTCCGCGAGATGCCGGAGTTCATCCGCCGCTACTACGAATCCGATCGTCCGATCGAGTTGCGCCCGGTGGAGCTCGGCCGTTATTTCGGCCAGAAGATCGAGGACGGCCGCATCCATGTCTGGATCAAGACGGCGGCCACGCTGCCCGACGATCCGGCGCTGCACATGTGCGCGCTGGCCTATGCGTCGGACTTCTCGCTGCTCGACGCCATCATGGCGCGCTATGGCCGCACGCTGTTCGACAAGCGCATGATGCCGGCGAGCCTCGACCACGCGATGTGGTTCCATCGCCCGTTCCGCGCCGACGAATGGCTGCTCTACGCGCAGGATTCACCGAGCGCGCGCGGCGGCCGCGGCTTGACCCGCGGCTCGATCTTCAAGCCGGATGGTACGCTGGTCGCCTCCGTCGCGCAGGAAGGCTCCGTGCGCGAGCGGCGGAGCTGACTTACATCGAACCGCGCGGCGCCAGTTCGGTCTGCGATGAGAACCAGTTCATGATCCAGCGATAGACCCACGGAATCGGAATGATGAGGCTGCACAGGATTGCGGCGACGATTCCGCGCCAAAGAATGTCGAGTCCACTGCCCTTGAACAAGATTTCACGGCGCGTGCCCTCGATGTTGCGACAGAACCAGCGCATCTGAGCCGCGGCCACCCAGGCCCAGCCAATGATCGTGATGATCGAGATCGCAAACAGCAGATTCCAGCCGATATAGGCCCAGACTGATCCGGTGAAGCTGAGGCCCAGCGGCTGCCCGTTGGAGGCGAGGTTCGCGATCATCCATTTGATCAGCATCCAGTAAAGGACGATCTGGACGACGAACAGGAGATTGCTCAGCAGCTGGCTGCCGATGAAGCCGACGACGATCGCCAGCACGATGAAGCCGAAGAACCAGGGTACGATCGCCATCGCATTGCCGGTGAAGGAGAGGTTCGGCCGCCCCGGAACCTTCACGCAGGGCACGAGCCATTCCGTGTACCAGACGAGCAGCCATGGCACCGGAATGACGAAGCAGGAGCCGATCACCATCACCAGCGTGCGCCAGGTGAAATCAAGGATGCCGAAATCGACCGACAGCGATCCGCCGGCAGCGCTACCGCTACCTGCATAGCCACCGCCGCGCATCATCGGAGGACCACCGGCCGGGATGATCGGCGGCGCGCCTCCGCCCGAGATCAGGCCTGGAATTTCGGCGGCCTTCTGCCAGCCGGCCATGCCCTCCGTCCACACCAGAGTCTCGGGGCGCACGATCCCTTGCGCGATCAGGTCGCGGAACTGACCCTCCGGATAGGGCCCCTGCTGCTTGCCCTCGGATGCATAGAACCAACTCGCCATGACGCGTCCCCCAAAATACTTATGTACCGCTCGGCCGGCGCGGGTTCACCACATCCATGCCAAAAATGCATTGTGAAGGATGGACTGATGCCCTGTACAGAGGCGGTCATTCACATGACCGCCCTGGGCCAAACGTTTTTCCGCTTCAATGTGCAAGTTTTTTGTGCCATTTGCCCGGAAAGATGCCAGATTGACGCAGCGCCGGGGACAAGCGGCGCGGCGCATCCCGGGGAATAGGCCTGACCATGAAACTCGTCGTCGCGATCATCAAACCCTTCAAGCTCGATGAGGTCCGTCAGGCCCTGACGGCGATCGGCGTCCACGGCATGACCGTGACCGAGGTGAAGGGCTATGGCCGCCAAAAGGGTCACACCGAGATCTATCGCGGCGCGGAATATGTCGTGAACTTCCTGCCGAAGCTGCGGATCGAGATCGCGGTTGCCTCCGACGTCGCCGACAAGGCCGTGAGCGTGATCACCGCGACCGCCCGCACCGGGCAGATCGGCGATGGCAAGATCTTCGTCACGCCGATCGACCATGCGCTGCGCATCCGCACCGGCGAAACCGACAGCGACGCGCTCTGAAAACTCCGTTTGACGCGTTTTCTTCCGCGAACCGGTCATCCACTTCGCTCGAAAACGCCTTGCTTCATCTTCGATCGCACCGGGCCGGGACGCCATCGCGTGCAAAGCCACCACGATGCCGGGGGAAATGACATGGCAGGATTGTTGCGCCGCGTAGCCGCGTCGGCTGCGCCGGTCGGATATTTGTCGATCTTCTTTTCGATCCTGACTTCGCCGGCACACGCAGCAAGCCCCGAGATCAACACTGCCGACACCGCCTGGATGATCGTCGCCACCGCGCTGGTGCTGATGATGACGATCCCCGGACTTGCGCTGTTCTACTCCGGCATGGTGCGCAAGAAGAACGTGCTTGCGACCATGGCGCAGAGCCTCGCCGCAGTGACGCTGATCTCCATCCTCTGGGTCGCGTTCGGCTATTCGCTTTGCTTTGTCGGCGACGGCCCGTGGCTCGGCACGCTCGACCGCTGGTTCCTCGCCGGCATGACCATGGACAGCGTCAACCCGGCGGCGAAGACGATTCCGGAAGCGCTGTTCATGCTGTACCAGATGACCTTCGCGATCATCACGGTGGCGCTGGTCGCGGGCTCGGTGGCCGACCGGATGCGGTTCTCCGCCTATCTCCTGTTCTCGGTCGCCTGGTTCATCTTCGTCTACATTCCGCTGGCGCATTGGGTTTGGGGCGGCGGCTTCCTCAACAGCATGGGCGTGCTGGATTTCGCCGGCGGCCTCGTCGTGCATCTGTCGGCGGGCACTGGCGGCCTTGTCGCCGCGAAGGTGATGGGGCGGCGTCACGGCTATGGCACCGAGAATCTCTCGCCGTTCGATCTCTCGCTTGCGGTGATGGGCACCGGCCTGTTGTGGGTCGGCTGGTTCGGCTTCAACGGCGGATCCGCCGGTGCTGCCAATTCGCGCGCGGTGATGGCGATCATCGCAACGCATCTGGCAGCCTGCTCCGGCGCGCTGACCTGGGGTGCGATCGAATGGTCGACGCGGCGCAAGCCGTCCGTGCTCGGCATGATCTCGGGCGCGGTCGCCGGGCTCGGCACCATCACGCCGGCCTCGGGCTTTGTTGCGCCGTGGCACGGCATCGTCATCGGCATCGCCGCAGGCGTGATTTGCTACTGGGCCTGCACCTGGCTGAAGCACCGTTTCAACTACGATGACTCGCTCGACGTGTTCGGCGTCCACGGCATCGGTGGCCTGACCGGCACGCTGCTCGCCGGCGTGTTCGCGACCAGTGCGATCGGCGGCACGGCCGGCCTGATCGAGGGCCATCCGCAGCAATTGCTGATCCAGCTTTACGGCGTCGCCGTCACCTTGGTCTGGTCGGCGGGCGTGAGCTTTGTCCTGCTCAAGCTGGTCGGTCTGTTCGTCCCCTTGCGTGTCTCGCGCGAGCACGAGCTCGAGGGGCTCGATATCTCGCAGCACGGCGAGGCGCTTCAGTAAGGACTTGTCAGTAAGGACTTGCGCAACACATAAGTACGTGCTTATGTGTTGCCATGATCGAAGCCGACATCTTCAAAGCGCTGGCAGACCCGACGCGCCGCAAGGTCTTTGAGAGGCTCGCGGGCGGAAGCCAGAATGCCAGCGCTCTGCGCGACGGATTGGAGATCAGCCAGCCGGCGATGTCGCAGCATCTTTCCGTGCTGCGCGCGGCAGGTCTCGTGCGCGAGCAGCGGCAGGGCCGCTTTGTGAATTACGCAGTCGATCCGGACGGAATCGCCGCCATCGGGACATGGCTCGCGCGCTACCGCGCCTATTGGCCGAAGCGCATGGAAGCACTCGCCGACCTCTTGAAGGACATGGATCAATGAGCGACGCCGTGAAGCCTGATCGTCCTGACGCAAAGCTGGTGCTCGAATTTGAGTTCGATGCACCGCCGGCTAAAGTCTGGCGCGCCGTGACCATTCCGGAATTGCGCGAGCGCTGGCTGCCGGATTGCGACCTTGCGGGTGCCGAGCCGGAAGCATCGATCCCTGGCGAAGAGGTGCGCTACCGGCTTCGCGATTCCGAACCGCCGTTTCGCGAGAGCCACGTCATCTTCCGGATCGAGCCCAACGTGTCAGGCGGCACGCGCTTTCGAATCATTCAGCAAGCCTGCGAGATCAGCGTAAACCGACCGCAGCCGGCCAACACGAATTGCTGCCTGATGCGCGCAGCCGCCTAACGGAAAACAGACTTCATCGCCAGCAGACATGGAGGTCGCCGATGCGCGACATGCTTCAGCTCGTCCCTATGGTCGTCGAACAATCCGCGCGCGGCGAGCGATCCTTCGACATCTACTCGCGGCTGCTGCGCGAGCGCATCATCTTCCTCAATGGCGAGGTCAATGATGCAATGTCGGGTCTCGTCTGCGCGCAGCTCCTGTTCCTGGAGGCGGAGAATCCGAACCGGCCGATCAATCTCTACATCAATTCCTATGGCGGCGTGGTCACCTCTGGTCTCGCGATGTACGACACCATGCAATTCATCAAGGCGCCGGTTCATACGTTGTGCATGGGCACCGCGCGCTCGATGGGCTCATTCCTGCTGATGGCCGGCGAGCCCGGTCAGCGTGCCGCTTTGCCCAATGCGAGCCTTCATGTGCATCAGCCGCTCGGCGGCTTCCAGGGGCAGGCCTCTGACATCCTGATCCATGCCAACGAGATGCAGGAAACCAAGCGGCGCATCACGAGGCTCTACGCGCAGCATTGCGGGCGGACCGAAGAGGAGGTGGAACGGACCCTCGACCGCGACCACTTCATGACGGCGCAGCAGGGGGTCGAATGGGGGTTGATCGACAAGGTCTTTGCGGAGCGCGAGGCCGCCTGACGGTGCCATAGCGGCCCTCGGTCGCTTCCGGCAGGGGTGCCGGTCGCCTCGCGCGCACGCGTGAGCAGCAGGCGCGGCAGCTCGATAGTTCTCGTTTGTCTGAGAGTAATAAAATACCATGCAGCTGCCCGACGCGTGAGCAACATTGTGTCGGCAGCCTGTTGCTGCCCTGATTTTAATCAGGGCTGACCACGTATTGAGCGCGACGTAATAGCGCACCGCAGCACAATACCCGTCAAAGGCGAAAACCTCCGTTTTCATAGTCCATTAGGCAAGCCGCCCGATCTGGCACGGCATTTGATTCTAGAGGGCCCGGCTGTGCCCGCGTAGTGAAACTTTCTCCCTCGTGGCGAACCAGTCGAGAAACGCCCGGCCACGTCCGGACCGGGCCCAAGCGGGGATAGGACCCATGAAAATTGTTATGGCGATTATCAAGCCATTCAAG
>Ga0209758_1002662_pt1 | contig 17667 bp, 20 predicted proteins | sample AraplaMF_Col_mMF_FD_184258 | JGI IMG/M metagenome (GOLD analysis project Ga0209758, IMG submission 184258) | Arabidopsis root microbial communities from the University of North Carolina, USA - plate scrape MF_Col_mMF (SPAdes) (version 2) | ecosystem: Host-associated > Plants > Roots > Endosphere...
GGGACCGGCCGTCTCGGAAAGTCGGGACAGCTCTTCGATCTTGCTTTCCAGATCGGCGATGGGTCGCTCGAAGTCGAGATAGTGCGCGGCCATGGGTCTCTTAACGTCGCCGTTGCGGAAAGGTGGCGAACCTAGAGCGCGATAACCGAAAACGAAACCGCTTTTGGCGGTTCGCCGCCTCGAAATCGCCCAAGGCCGGGTTCAAGGGGCGACAAGCTGGGCCGTGAGGCGTCCAAACCTGCGACTCGTCGTCGCAGCGACACCATGACTCGGCCGGAACCCCTGCGAGTCTCAGGGATTCGTCTTCGTGAGAGTCCTGTGGAGAGTCCTGTATTGAAACCCGGGCTCTCTGGTTAATCGCCGGGTTCTCACCTATATCCAGTTGGTCGGCTGAGAATCCAGCCGACGCCCGCGGCCCCGCCCATCGAATATGGACCCGGTCCCGCCTGATGCGAACGGATGTTCCCATGCAGGTGTTCACCTTCTTCTGTGTCGAGTCCGACGGCTCGGTGCCGCGTTTCGACGTCACCCCCTGCCCTGACGACCAGGCCGCGCGTCGTCGCGCCGAGGAACTGGTCGGCGTTCATCGCGGCTGCGACACCGTCGAGGTGTGGCGCGGGGCGACCCAGCTTTTCGCCGTGACCTCGGCCCAGCAGGCGGCGGCTTAGCGCACGAAGCTGCAAGCGCGCCCCTTGCGGCGCGCTATAGTTCGGGACTCGCTTGACGGAGTCCGCCCCATGACCGTTCCCGCCCGCCCTTCCGCCATCGCCGACGACAGCGGCCACGGCGGCGTGCAGATTCTGATCACCGCCGGTCCCGTCCGCTTCACGGGCGACCTGACGCCGGCCGACGGCGGCCTGGATGTCGGTCCCAATCCCCATGACCTGGTCGCCGCGGGCCTGGCGGCCTGCACCACCCAGACCCTGAGGCTCTACGCCAAGCGCAAGGCCTGGGCCCTGGGCGCGGTCCACGTGCAGGTCACCTGGCGGCGCGAGCCGGGCTGGCTGCCGGCCGACGTCTTCGAGCGCGTGATCACCCTGAACGGCGACCTCGACGAGGCCCAGCGCACGCGCCTGATGGAGATCGCCGAGGCCTGCCCCGTGCACAAGATGCTGGTGGCGGGGTCGAAGGTGGAGACGCGGGCGGCCTAGTCCTTGATGCTCAGCGGCGGCAGCTTCCTGTAGCCCGGCGCGGTCTTGCCCCAGCGCATGACCAGCAGCGGATAGACTAGGGCCGTCGCCAGCGCGAAAGCGCCGAAGGCGAAGATCACCAGGCTCCAGAGACCGTTCCTGAGAATGGCGTCGGCGTCCGTGCGCCAGTACGCCCAGTAGTTCGGGACGTGACGCTCCACGACGTAGAAGCGGCCGTGCAGGACGAACTGGCCCAGGTTGAAGCCGTTCACGCCCGTCACCCCGCCGCCCACGATCAGCAGCGCCAGCCACTCCGGCAGCTCCAGGCCGCGCGCGTGCAACCGCCACAGCATGTCATGCAGCATTCCGCGCCGGTCAGAACCCGTAGAGCTCGGCATACTCCGCATCCTTGGCCGCGATCTGCTTGGCGCAATCGACCATGACCTTGGCCTGTTTCCAAGTGGCGTCGTCCTGCATCTTGCCGTCCAGCATCGCCACGCCCGTGCCGTCGGGCATGGCCTCCAGGATGCGCTTGGCGAAGGCCACCTCGTCGGGGGCCGGCGAGAAGACGCGCTTGGCGATCTCGATCTGGCTGGGGTGCAGGCTCCAGGCCCCGGCGCAGCCCATCAGGAAGGCGTTGCGGAACTGCTGCTCGCAGGCGACCGGATCGTCGATGGCCCCGAACGGGCCGTAGAACGGCTTGATGCCGTGGGCCGCGCAGGCGTCGACCATCTTGGCGAAGGTGTAGTGCCACAGGTCCTGCTGCACCGAGACGCGCGGCGAGCCGTCGGCGTGCGGGTCCTCGATCACGCGGTAGCCGGGATGGCCGCCGCCGACCCGGGTGGTCTTCATGGCGCGGCTGGCGGCCAGGTCGGCCGGGCCCAGGCTGATGCCCTGCATGCGCGGGCTGGCCCCGGCGATGGCCTCGACGTTCATCACGCCCTCGGCCGTCTCGAGGATGGCGTGCAGCAGGATCGGCCGGGTGACGCCGTGCTTGGCTTCAAGCGAGGCCAAGAGCTGGTCCATGTAGAAGATGTCCCAAGGCCCCTCGACCTTGGGGACCATGATCACGTCGATGCGGTCGCCGGCCTTCTCGACCAGGGTCGCCACCTCGTCCAGGTGCCACGGCGAGTTGAGGCAGTTGATCCGCACCCACAGGCCCACGCCCAGCGCCTTGAAGTCGGTCTCCCGGGCCATGGCGATCGCGCCGGCCAGGGCCGCGCCCTTGGCGTCGGCCGGGATGGCGTCCTCCAGATTGGCCAGGATGACGTCGACGGTCGAGGCGATCTCGGGGACCTTGGCGCGGACCTTGTCCAGGTGCGGCGGCACGAAGTGGATCATGCGCTCGACCCGGGCCGGCGGCTCGCGCCAGGGCGCGGGCGCGCCGATCGCCAGGGGTTTGAAAAAGCCTCGGGGGGTCTTCATGGCGCGCGCGTCCCTAGTCTCTGCTTATTTCGCAGTTGCGAGATAAGGTGCGGCGAGGGGCGAGCGGGGTCAAGGCTGACGCATGCGTCAGCGGAAAGACCCCGTCCTAGGAAAGCGCGACGGTGGATAACCGCGACCAAACGGCTAAGTTGCCCGAATGCTCGCCGGAAAGCCGCGCCTTCTTGCCGTTTCGATCGTCGCCGGCGCTCTTCTGCTGGCGACGGGCGGGTGGTTTGCACACCGGGAAATCTCGTGCGGTCAGTTGACGAGACAAGCCAGCGCCTATCCCGACGCGCAGGTGCGCCGGGGCCCGGGCGGGGCATGTCGGATGTGCAGGGACAAGGGGTGGCTTTACGATATCGCCTTCGACTCGTGCTCCAAGACCGACCGCGCCTACACGGGGTTCGGAACGCCCTGACTACCCCTTCGCCGGCGGTCCCTGCGTCGGCAGCGGCGGCTCCTCGGGGTCCTCGCGCTTGAGGTCCTCGGCGGCGTCGTTCCGCGAGGGGGCGGCCTTGGCCTTGGCCTTGCGGCCGGCCCGGGGCTCCAGCCGCAGGGCGGCGCGGGCGTCGTCGCCCTCCTCGCCGAGCACGCCGCGCAGACGGACGTCGCGCTGCGGGAACGGGATCTCGATCCCGGCCCCGCGCAGGGCGTCGTCGATCGCCCAGGTATAGGCCGCGAAGATCGCCGCCGGGCGGCGCACCGAGTCGACCGTGGGCCAGACCACCAGCTCGAACTTCAGGGTCGACTCGCCCCAGCCCACCAGCCAGACCTGGGCCTTGCGGTTGGCGTCGTCGGGCGCGGTGAACGACACCGAATGGGCCGCCTTCAGCACCGCCTCGCGCACCTTCTCCTTGTCGACCCCGAAGGCGGTGACGAACGGCACGCGGATGCGGCGGCTGGTGTGGTGCAGGGTCCAGTTGATCACCTGCTCGTTGACCAGCACCGAGTTGGGCACGATCACGTCGGTGCTGTCGTTGGTGCGCAGGCGGGTCGAGCGCGGGCCGATCTCGTGCACCACGCCGCGCGCGCCGTTCTGCAGCTCGACGAAGTCGCCCACCGCCACCAGGCGCTCGAACATCAGCGAGATGCCCGAGGCGAAGTCCTTGACCAGCCCCTGCAGCCCCAGGCCCGCGCCCACGCCCAGGGCGCCGGCGAAGACGGCCAGGGAGGTCAGATTCACCCCCATCACCGACAGGGCCATCAACAGGCCGATCACCCGCAGGCCGTAGGTGCTGAGCCGCTCGACGATGTACAGCGACGGCGCCGCGCCCACCGACCGCTCGCGCAGCCGGCGCAGGCCCGAGGTCACCAGCCGCGACAGGTAGATCGACGCCACCACGATGACGATCGCGGCCGCCACGCCGCCCAGGGTGATCGTGGTCTTGCCCAGCTTGACCAGCTCGATCGCGTCGGGGCGGGTAAGGGGGTTTGGCGACATGGGGCCGAGTGTGGGGGCGCCCGGCGGCGGGGATCAATACCCCGATTACCCCTCCGCGCCCTTCCCTCCCCCTTGTGGGGAGGGTGGCCCTGGCGGAGCCAGGGTCGGGTGGGGTTACTGAGTCAGCAGGCCCCACCCGTCCGCTTCGCGTCCCCCCTCCCCACAAGGGGGAGGGAAGACTGGAGGGCTACCGACCCACCATCGCCAGGCCCGCCGGGGTGTAGCGCTCGCCTTCGATCGCCGTCTCGGGCACGGCCGCGGCGATCCTCGCCAGGTCCTCGCTCGACAGGGTCACGGCGACGGCGCCGACGTTCTCCTCCAGGCGGGCGATCTTGGTGGTGCCGGGGATCGGGGCGATGTCCGGGCCCTGGTGGAGGATCCAGGCCAGGGCCAGCTGGGCCGGGGTGACGCCCTTGTCGGCGGCGATCGTCGTCAGGGCCTCGACCAGCGACAGGTTCTTGGCCATGGCCTCGCCCTGGAAGCGCGGCAGGGCGCGGCGGAAGTCGTTGTCGGCCAGCGGCGCGTCGGCCTTGATCGCCCCGGTCAGGAAGCCGCGGCCCAGGGGGCTGTAGGGCACCAGGCCGATGCCCAGCTCGCGCAGCACCGGCAGGGTCTCAGCCTCCAGCTCGCGGAACCACAGCGAATACTCGCTCTGCAGGGCGGCCACCGGCTGGACGGCGTGGGCCCGGCGGATGGTCTCGGGACCGGCTTCCGACAGGCCGAAATGCTTGACCTTGCCCTCGGCGATCAGGTCCTTGACCGTCCCGGCCACGTCCTCGACCGGCACGTTGGGGTCGACGCGGTGCTGGTACAGCAGGTCGATCACCTCGACGCCCAGGCGCTTGAGCGAGGCCTCGGCCACCTCGCGGATGTGCTCGGGCCGGCTGTCGGTGCCCCGCATGCGCGAGAAGCCTTCGCCCGTGCCCTCCGGCGCGATGTCGAAGCCGAACTTGGTGGCGATCACCACCTTGTCGCGGAACGGCTTGAGGCCCTCGCCGACCAGCACCTCGTTCAGATAGGGGCCGTAGACCTCGGCGGTGTCGAAGAAGGTCACGCCCAGGTCCACCGCCCGGGCCAGCACCTTGAAGGCGTCGGCCTTGTCCAGCGCGGTGCCGTAGACCTGGCCCATCCCCATGCAGCCGAGACCGATGGCCGAAACTTCCAGCCCGTCGCCGAGTTTGCGCGTCTTCATGAGGAGCTCCTGATGTTGGATGTCGCGTGGGAAGGCCCGCCTTCCACGGGGGAAGATGGGGGCCGTCCGGCCCGACGATAAGAGCGCGAAATCGACGGCGCAGGAATGGGCAAGAGGTTTGCCGGATCGAGCAAACACTTCTGAGTTGTCATCCCGGAAAGCGCACAGCGCTTGTCCGGGACCCAGGTGAACCGCAAAGCATTTGCCCAGTCCCCTGGGTCCCGGACAGCCTCTGCGAGGCTTCCGGGATGACAGCGAAGAGGGGGGTCGCTGACTTCAGTCGAAGGGCGTCGCCCGGAAGGCCGGGGTCGCCTCGGCCCGCGCCGTCAGCGCCGCGAGCGCCGGGCAGGTCGCCGCGTCGATCGAACCCGGCAGGGTGCGGATCGCGAAGGTCCAGACCACCGCGCAGGTCAGCCAGGCCTGCGAGCCCTCGAACCCCGGCGGGGGCGCGGCGACCTCCGCCTCCAGCAGGCGCCAGGCCTCCGCCAGCTGCCCGCGCACCCGCTCGACCCACGGGCCGTGCTGCTTGTCCTCGGGGCGCAGGTTGAACTCGTAGACCAGCGAGACGGTCTTCTCGCTGGCGGCCAGGGCCAGGCCCAGGATCCGCTGGGCGCGAGCGTGGTCGGCGAGGTCGGCCGGGCCCAGGCTCCGCCCGGCCAGGCGCTCCAGGTGCTCGAGGATCAGGCCGGAGTCCATGAGCACCACGCCGTCGTCGGTCACCAGGGTCGGCGCCTTCACGACGGGATTGATCGCCGCGAAGGTGTCGTAGTGCCGGAACACCGACACCGCCTCGTGCTCGAACGGCAGGCCCAGCAGGCGGGCCGAAATGGCCACGCGGCGCACATAGGGCGAGTCCAGCATCCCGATCAGTCGCATCGTTGGTCCTCTGAAAACCCTCTCCCAGAGGGAGAGGGAGGGGCCCATGCGCAGCATGGGAGGGTGAGGGGTTAAAACGTCAACCGGCGCGCCGGCACGGCTTCCGCGAAGAAGGCGGCGAAGGTGTAACCCTCACCCTCCCACGCCTCCGGCGCGGGCCCCGCCCTCTCCCTCCGGGAGAGGGTTTTTCGAAGCGAACCACGGCGTGATCCGCCGCAGGGCCTCCTCGACCTCTGGGGTCGACACCGCGAAGCTGAAGCGGATGAACCGCCGGCCGTCGACCGGGTCGAAGTCGACGCCGGGGGCCGTGGCCACGCCCGTGTCGCGAAGCAGCTGCTCGCAGAAGCCCAGGCTGTCGTCGGTCAGGTGGCCGATGTCGGCGTAGATGTAGAAGGCCCCGTCCGGCGGGGCGATCGAGCCCAGGCCCAGGGCCGGCAGGGCGTCCAGCAGCAGGGCGCGGTTGGCGCGGTAGACGTCGAGGTGGCCCTCCAGTTCGTCGAGGCAGTCCATGGCCACAAGGCCCGCGTGCTGGCTCAGCGACGGCGGGGTCAGGAACAGGTTGCCCATGAAGGCCCGGGCCCGCTGGACCTGGTCCTGCGGCACGATCACCCAGCCCAGCCGCCAGGCGGCCATGCTGAAGTACTTGGAGAAGCTGTTGACGATCAGGGCGTCGGGCTCGAAGGCCAGCATCGAGCGGGCCGGCTCGCCGTAGCTGAGGCCGTGATAGATCTCGTCGGAGACCACCCGGATCCCGCGCGCGCGGCAGACCTCGGCGATGGCCTCCAGCTCGGCGGCGGGGATGATCGTGCCGGTGGGGTTGGCCGGGCTGGCGATGATCACCCCGGCCGGGGCGGGCTCCAGCGCGGCCAGGTGGGCGGCGGTCAGCTGGAAGCGGCTCTCGGCCCCGCAGGCGATCTCGACCGGCTCCAGGTTCAGGGCCTTCAGCGTGTTGCGGTAGGCCACGTAGCCGGGCCGAGCCAGGGCCACCCGGTCGCCGGGCGCGAAGTTCGAGGCCAGGGCCAGCACCAGGGCCGGCGAGGCCCCGCAGGTCAGGATGATCCGCTCGGGATCGACGCTCACCCCGTCGAGGTCGGCGTAGCGCCTGGCGATCGCCGCCTTCAGCAGCGGACTTTCCCAATAGCCCATGCCGTCGGTGTCCAGCACGTGGTGGGCCTTGGCGATGGCCGCCTGGGGCGCGCCCGTCGACGGCTGGCCGAACTCCATGTGGATGATCGATTGGCCCTGCGCCTTCATCTGGTGGGCCAGACGGCTGATGGCGATGGCGTGGAAGGGTTCGATGTCGGAAGCGGCCATGCAGCGTAACTAGTGCGCGGCGGAGGAGGCGGCAACGGCGGCGTTGTGGGCGGCGTCGAAACGGTCTAGCTCGGATCGGCTTGGGGGAGCGACATCATGAAGACCAGGAAGGTCTATACGCCGAAGGATCCGAGGAAACGCGCCAAGGGCGCGATCATCGGCGCCGTCCTGCACATGATCGCCGTCGCGATCATCGGCGGGCTGACCTTCGTGCACCTGCTGAAATTGTCCGGCGCCGGCGACAAGGTCACCGACGGCGTCGCGGACAGCTTCGACCCCTATCTGATGGCCTATGGCCTGGCGGCGATCGCCTACCTCGCCAGCCTGCTCGTCAACCTGGTGCTCTTCCTGATGTGGGTGCATCGCACGAACCGCAACGCGCAGACCCTGTCCACCGGCATGGAGGTCGGGCCCGGCTGGGCGGTGGGCTGGTTCTTCGTGCCCTTCGCCTCGCTGTACAAGCCGTTCCAGGGGCTGGACCAGACCTGGCGGGTCAGCATCGATCCCACGCGCTGGCGCGCCCTGGACACGCCGTCGCTGCTGCGCTGGTGGTGGGGCTTCCACCTGACCAGCAACATCGGCGGCTCGCTGTCCAACATCGTGGGCAAGAGCGAGGGCGCCGCGTTCCTGGCGGCCTCGACCGCGATCGCCATCGTGAGCTTCGCCGCCGGCTTCATCGCCAGCGCCCTGGCGATCCGGATGATACGGAGGCTCACCGCGAGGCAGACCTCGGCCCTGGACGCCGCCGCCTTCGCCTGACCGCGCGCCATGACCTTCGAGGTCATCGCATCCGGCCGTCTCCCGCGCGAGGCTCTCCCCGTCCACGACGGGGAGCCTCGCCATGCCCGCCTACGCCATCGCCCATCTGCGCAGCGTCGATTTCGGTCCCGACATCGTCGAATACCTGCGGCGCATCGACGCCACGCTCGAACCCTTCGACGGCCGCTTCGTCGTGCACGGCGCGCGGGTCGAGGTGCTGGAGGGCGATTGGCCCGGCGACATCGTGATCATCGCCTTCGCGGACCTGGCGACGGCCCGCGCCTGGTACGCCTCGCCCGCCTACCAGGCCATCCTGGCCCTGCGCACCGACAACGCCCGGGGCGACGTGATCCTGGTCCCCGGCTGCGACCCGGACCACAAGGGCGCCGACCTGCTGGCGGCCGCGTGAGGCGGGTCGTTCGTCGAAAAGCGCGGGCCGATGTCGGAACCGGCGCGTCTTGATCGTCCTTCGCTCGACAACCGTTCAACGGAGGCCACGCCCGTGCAGAAGATCACCCCGTTCCTGTGGTTCGACACCCAGGCCGAGGAAGCCGCGAACTTCTATGTCTCGCTGTTCCCCAACTCGAAGATCAAGAACATCGCGCGCTATCCCAGCGACTCCCAGCCGCCGGCGGGACCGCCCGGCAAGGTGATGACCGTCGACTTCGAGCTGGACGGCCAGGCCTACACCGCCCTGAACGGCGGCCCGCACTTCACCTTCACCGAGGCGGTGTCGTTCATGGTCCACTGCGCCGACCAGGCCGAGGTCGACCGCTACTGGGACGCCCTGACCGCCGACGGCGGCAAGGAGAGCCAGTGCGGCTGGCTGAAGGACAAGTACGGCCTGTCCTGGCAGATCGTGCCGCAGCAGCTGATGGACCTCTATTCCAGCCCCGACAAGGCGGCCGTCGGCCGGATGTTCGCCGCCATGATGAAGATGGTGAAGCTGGACATGCCCAAGCTGAAGGCCGCTTTTGACGGCGAGACCGCGGCCTGAGGCCGGCGGTCGCGGATTTCAATCGATAGAGGAGACTCAGGGTGGGTCGAGTCAGAGTCGCGGGGTTCTCCCTGTCGCTGGATGGGTTCGGCGCGGGGCCGGATCAGAGCCTCGAGGACCCGCTGGGCAAGCGCGGGACCGAGCTGCATCGCTGGTTCTTCGGGACCAGGACCTTCCAGGCCATGTTCGGCCAGGGCGGCGGCTCCGAAGGCGTGGACGAGACCTTCGCCCACCGCTCGATGGACGGCTTCGGGGCCTTCATCCTGGGCCGCAACATGTTCGGCCCCGGACGCGGGGAATGGCCGGACGACGGCTGGAAGGGCTGGTGGGGCGACAACCCGCCCTACCACGCCCCGACCTTCATCCTGACGCATCATGCCCGCGAGCCGCTCGTCATGGAGGGCGGCACTACGTTCCACTTCGTGACGGACGGCATCCACGCCGCGCTCGAACGCGCCCGTGACGCGGCGGGGACCCTCGACGTCAAGATCGGCGGCGGGGTCTCGACCGTCCGCCAGTACCTGCGGGCCGGACTGATCGACGAGCTGCACCTGGCGATCTCGCCCGTCCTGCTGGGGCGCGGCGAATCCCTGTTCGAGGGCCTGGACCTCCCTGCCCTCGGCTACCGCGTGACGGACTCCGTCGCCACGGAACTGGCGACGCACGTCGTGATCGGGCGCGAGGCGGGCGACTAGGCCTTCTTCACGAACTCCGTCCGCAGGACCAGGCCCTTCACCTTGTCGACATTGGCCTCGATCTCGTCGGGGTCGCCGGTCAGGCGGATCTTCTTGACCAGGGTCCCGCGCTTCAGCGTCACGCCGCCCGAGCCCTTGACCTTGAGGTCCTTGACCAGGGTGACGCTGTCGCCGTCGGTCAGGATCGCGCCGTTGCTGTCGCGGGTTTCGTCCGACATGGGGGTTCTCCAGAAGGGTGGGGGTGCGTAGCAGCGCCGGCCCGCCTTGTCATGCCGCGCCTCAAGGTGGGGACACACACTCACCCAACGGCTTCGCCAGTCCTGCAACCGACGGGGCCGTGAGTGTGTGTCCCCTGTTTGGCCCGCGACCTACCCCTTCTTCGCCAGCGGATGCTTGGACTTCACCACCTGGGCCAGGTGGTCGCCGGCCACGTGGGTGTAGATCTGGGTGGTGGCGATGTCGGCGTGGCCCAGCAGGGTCTGGATCACGCGCAGGTCGGCGCCGCCCTCCAGCAGGTGGGTGGCGAAGGCGTGGCGCAGGACGTGGGGGCTGACCATCTCGCGGTCCAGGCCGGCGGCGACGGCGGCGTCCTCCAGCAGCTGGGAGACCCGCCGCGCGGTCAGCTTCCCGCCCTTGCCGCGCGACGGGAACAGCCAGGGACTCTCCTTGACGCCCTTTGGCAGGAATTGCGGTCTTGCCTCCAAATAGGCCTTCACCGCCGTGCGGGCCGCGTCGTTCAGCGGGGCCAGCCGCTCCTTGCCGCCCTTGCCCTTGACCATCAGGAAGGCCGGATCGCGGGCCAGGGCCGGCAGGGGCAGGTTCAGCAGTTCGGAGATCCGCAGGCCCGAGGCGTAGAGCAGCTCGATCATGCAGGCCAGGCGCAGGCCCTGGCCGCCGTCCTTGGCGGCGGCCGCCGCGATCAGCCGCTCGACGGCGTCGCGCGACAGCACCTTGGGCAGGGGCCGGCCCGCCTTGGGCGCCTCGACCCGGCGCGAGGGGTCGTCGGCGCGCCAGCCCTCACCCAGCACGAAGCGGTAGAACTGGCGCAGGGCCGAGCGGCGGCGGGCGGCGGTGGCCGGCGACAGGCCGCGCGCGCCCAGGTCGGCGAAATAGGCCTCGACGGCCTGGGCCGACGCCCCGTCCAGGTCGCCGCGCGAGGCCAGGAACAGCCGGGCGTCGGCCAGGTCCTTCTCGTAGGCGGTCAGGGTGTTGCGGGCGGCCGCGCGCTCCACGGCCATCATCTCGAGGAAGGCGTCGATCCAGCCGGATGCGGAGGCGCTCATTTCACCTGCAGCGCCAGCAGCCCCTCCACGGCGAAGGCGCGGGCGTCGGTCTCCAGGCCGGCCTTGAGCAGGGCGCGGACCAGGCGGGCGCGGTCGACCGGGCCGGGGCCGGACGGACCGGCGTCGGCGGCGATCGACAAGGCCAGCAGGGCGGCCTCGCCCTGGCGGCCGGCGGCGGCCGCGTCGTCCAGCACGGCCAGCCGCCCGGCCGTGGCGGCGGACTTGCCGGGGTCGAAGGTCGCGAACCGGGCCCGGGCCTCGGCGTCCATCGGCGCGCCGAAGGCGGCCAGGATCAGGGCGGCCGGCTGGGCCGGCGACTTGGCGCCGCCCTGGAGGCCGCGCTCGATCAGGCCGTCCAGGACTTGGCCGTCCTTCCTGCCCTCGGCGGCGGCCAGGGTCGCGTCCAACAGGGCCAGGTCCTGGGTGGTGGCGCCGGGGACGCTGTCGCCGGTCAGCTTGCCCCGGATGGCCCGGGCCGTGGCCGCGTCGCCGGCCGCGAGGGCGGCGCGGGCCAGCAGCACCGGGTCCTCCAGAGGCGCGTCGGCGCCGGCCAGGGCGGCGATCGCCGGGAGCGAGGCCTTGGCGGCGTCGGTGAAGGCGGCCAGGCCCTTGGCGGCGCGCAGGGCGGCCAGGACCTGGGCCTGGGCGGCGGTCAGGTCGGCCGCGACCTCGACCGGCTTGGGCGGCGGCTTCAGGGCCGGTGCGGCGCTGGCGACGGCGGCGGCCGACGACAGGTCCAGCCCCAGCTTGCGCGACAGGGCGTAGTTGACGCCGTTGCGCAGATTGGCCGCCCCGGCCGGCGCGCCCGACAGCAGGGCGTTCATCAGCCGGGCGTAGTCGGCGTCCTTGGTCTGCTGGACGGCCAGGCTGAGGGTCAGCTGGGCGGCGTCGTGCTGGTCGCCGATCGCCTGGCAGAAGGCCCGCAGCCGCAGCCAGTACGGCCCGCCCCGATCGGCGCTGAGCGCCTCGCCGATCTTGCAGGCCTTGTCGTCGGCGCCGGTCATCAGGGCCGCCTCGGCCGCGGCCATCGACAGCGGGGCGCTGGCGGCCACGCCGGGCGCGCGGTCCAGCACGGCGTCCGCGCCCTTGGCCTCGCCCAGGGCGATCAGGGCCAGGGCGCGGGTCGCGCCCAGCTCCGGATCGTCGCCCATGCCGGCGGGGGCGTGGGCGCCGGTGGACAGCACCCGCCGCGCCAGGCCGGCGGTCGCCGGAGACAGCGGCTTGGCCGCCAGCTTGGGCAGGGCGTCCTGGGCCACGCCCGGCGAGGCGTCCTTCCAGAGGTCGGCCGACAGTCCCGTCTCTGCGGCGGGCGCCGAGAACAGGTCGGGCGCGGCCAGGGACTGGACCTGCACCTGCGCCCACGCGGGCGGGGTCGAAACCAGGGCCACCGCCAAACCGAGGGCCAGGGGGGCGAGGGCCGAACAGGTCGTGAGTCGCTTGGAAGGAGCCATGGTTCAACTATGCCGCAGGACAGGGGTTGGCGAAACTTTTCGCCTCGCCGGGCACCCTGGACGCGGCTTTGGTCCAAACCTTGGCGGGAGGCCTCGCCGTCGTGTAAACCGCCAGCAGGCCATGACCGACGATCCCGCCCCTTCCCCTTCCGACCTGCCGGGTCCCGACCCGAAGGCCGCCCTGCGCCGCAAGACCATCGTGCTGGTCGGGCTGATGGGCGTGGGCAAGTCCAGCGTCGGCCGCCGCCTGGCCGCGGCCCTGGACCTGCCGTTCCGCGACGCCGACAACGAGGTCGAGGCCGCCGCCGGCCGCTCGATCCCCGAGATCTTCGCCGAGATGGGCGAGCCGGCCTTCCGCGACGGCGAGCGGCGGGTGATCGCCCGCCTGCTGGACGAGCCGCCGCACGTGCTGGCCACCGGCGGCGGAGCCTTCGTCAACGCCGAGACCCGCGCCCTGATCAAGTCCAAGGCCGTGGCCGTCTGGCTGAAGGCCGACCTGGAGCTGCTGGCCCGTCGCGTGGGCCGCAAGGAGGGCCGGCCGCTGCTCAAGAACCGCGACCCGATGGACGTGCTGCGCGAGCACGCCGCCGCCCGCTATCCCGCCTATGGCGAGGCCCACCTCACGGTCGAGACCGGCGACACCGCCCACGGCGTGGCGGTCGAGGCCGTGATCCAGGCCCTCAAAAGCCATTTGGAGGGCCACCTGCAACCGTCTGAAAGCGAGACCCAGTGATCACCACCATCCCCGTGGGCCTGGGCGCGCGCGCCTATGACGTGGTCGTCGGCACGGGTCTGATCGACCGGGCGGGCGAGCGCATCGCGCCGCTCCTGAAGCGCAAGCGGGTGGCCATCGTCACCGACACCATCGTCGGCGAGCATCACGGCGAGCGCCTGGCCGCCGCCCTGGAGCATGCGGGCGTGGCGACCGACGTGATCCTGGTGCCGCCCGGCGAGGAGACCAAGAGCTTCGAGGGCCTGGCCGACCTGTCGGACAAGCTGCTGGCCCTGAACCTGGAGCGCGGCGACATGGTCGTGGCGTTCGGCGGCGGCGTCGTGGGCGACCTGACCGGCTTCGCGGCGGCGATCTACAAGCGCGGCATCGACTTCATCCAGATCCCCACCACCCTGCTGGCCCAGGTGGATTCGTCCGTGGGCGGAAAGACCGCCATCGACACCCCGCGCGGCAAGAACCTGATCGGCGCCTTCCACCAGCCGCGCCTGGTGCTGGCCGACCTCGACATCCTGGCCACCCTGCCCGCCCGCGAGCTGGCCTGCGGCTACGCCGAGATCATCAAGTACGGCCTGCTGGGCGACTTCGCCTTCTTCGAGTGGCTGGAGGCCAACGTCCAGGCGGTGCTGGAGCGCGACACCTCGGCCCTGGTCCGCGCCGTCGGCCGCTCGGTCGAGATGAAGGCCGAGATCGTCGCCGAGGACGAGAAGGAGGCCGGCCGCCGCGCCCTCTTGAACCTGGGCCACACCTTCGGCCACGCGGTCGAGGGCGAGATGGGCTTCGGCGACGCGCTCAAGCACGGCGAGGCCGTGGGGCTGGGCATGGCCCAGGCCTTCCGCTTCTCGGCGCGCCAGGGCCTGTGCCCCAGCCAGGACGCCGTCCGCGCCGAGGCCGCCATCAAGGCCGCCGGCCTGCCGACCAAGCTGTCGGACATCCGCCCCCAGCCGTTCAGCGCCGACGCCCTGATCGCCCACAGCGCCCAGGACAAGAAGGCCGAGGGCGGGATGCTGACCTTCATCCTGGTGCGCGGCATCGGCGACGCCTTCGTGGCCAAGGACGTGGATCGCGCGGCGCTGCGGGCGTTCCTGATCGAGGAAGGCGCGGTCTAGGCGCCGGGGACATGCGCTCGCGCGTGTCCCCAACAAGAGGCAGTGCGGAAGGTGGGGACACGCCCAAGGGCATGTCCCCGTCGGCGCCGAATTTGACCTCCCGCCGCCAGAACTCATGACCTCCGGGGTCATGGCTCCGCTTACGGCGGCGTGCCAGCTTGCGCCGTCCCGTCACGGAGCTTTCTCGCCTTGCGTCCTCTGCTCGCCCTTTCCGCCCTCGCCCTCTCGCTGGGCCTGGCCCTGCCCGCCCAAGCGGCCCCCGCCCCCGCCGACAAGCTGGACCACGCGCTGCTGTGGGGCCGCGACATCGACCAGGCCTCCGCCGTGCTGGCGGTGAAGCTGGGCTTCCAGGTGCGGCCCGGGCGCAACCCCGGCGGGGTGGCCAACCGCTACATCCGCCTGGCCGACCAGGGCTATGTCGAGCTGCTGGGCATCACCCGGCCCGACGCCGAGATGGACCCCGGCATGCAGGCCGACCAGGCCTCGCTGCATGGCGGGGCGGGATCGCGGACGTTCGGCCTGCACTCGGCCGCGCTGGACCAGGCCCAGGCCACGATGAAAGCCCAGGGCCTGCCCGTGACGCCGATCTTCACGGCCGCCGCCGACGATCCGGACGGCCAGGGCCCGGGCAAGCCGCCGCGCTGGCGGCTGTTCGCCTTCGAACGCCCGGTGCTGTCCAGCAACCTGTTCCTGATCGACTACGCCGCGCCGAAGTCCGACCCGGCCAGCGTCGCCGACGACAAGACCGCCCGCCAGCATCCGAACGGGGCGCGGTCGCTGTCGGCCTTCTGGCTGCTGTCGGCCGACGCTGCGGCCGGCAAGGCCGGCCTGGATAAGCTGGGCGTGCGCGGCGCGGTCCCCGTGCGGGTGCCCCAGGTCGGAGCCAAGGGCTACTGCGTGGCCGTCGGTCCGAACGCCCTGCTGGCCCTTGAGCCGGACGGCCCGGGCGTCGCCGCCGCCGCCCTGCGCGAGGGCGGCCCGCAGGTGCTGGCCGTCAGCCTGGGCGTCGCCGACCTGGACGCGGCCAAGCGGCGGGTCGAGCGGGGGTATGAGACGACCCTTGCGGGGTATCAGGGCCTGTCCGGGGCGTCGTTCCTGGCCCCGACCCGCGCGGACCTGGGCATGCTGATCGAGTTCCATGCGGAGACGGGCAAGGGGCCGTGCGAGGGCTTGCCCCCTCTCCCATAGGGAGAGGGTTGGGGTGAGGGGTTACGGCGTCGGACGGAGCGCCGGCACGCCGTCAGACCTCGTAACCCCTCACCCTCCCACCGCTGCGCGGCGGGCCCCTCCTCTCCCTTTGGGAGAGGGTTCAAGAAGCGTCCGCAACGGGCCTTTGGCGGCCTCGGTCAGATCCCCCGCCTTTGGTCGAGGTGGCTCGGCGGGCCGGAGGCCGCTAGCTTGAGTCGGCGACGATAGGGTCGCGACCTGGGGAGAGTTGCGATGACCACCATGGCCAAGGCCTTCACGATCTGCGCGGCCTCGGTGCTGCTCGCCGTCTCGTCGGGCGCCGCTTCCGCCCAGACCACCCCCGCTCAAGCATCCGACCCGACCGGTTTCGCGAGCGGCGCGGACGTCCAGGCCCAGGTCCGCGACATGCTCGCCGCGATGAAGCCCGACCAAGGGTTCATGTGGCGCCCGCTGGTCCGCGACGGCGCCACCGTGGCGGCGATCGAGATCTGGAAGAAGCCGGGCCGCCCCGCCGTCCACCCCGCCGAAGCGGAATACGCTATCGTGCTGGACGGCGCCGGCACGCTGGTTTCGGGCGGGACCATGGCCGATCAAAAGGTCACCAACCCCAACCTGGTCGAGGGAAGCCGGATCGAAGGCGGCGCGACACGGACGCTCGGCCCGGGCGACGTCATCCTGGTCCCCGCCGGCGTGCCCCACTGGTTCGGGATCACCGGCGAGCGACTGATCCTGTTGGGGATCAAGCTGCCCCAGGCCAAATAACCGACGCCCCGCGCCCTACGCCCCCTCCGCCAGCCGCTCGCACACCGCCGCGGTGTGGTCGTCCGCCGGGAAGGCGCATTCGATCCGCATCTCGTCCAGGGTCACGTCGCGCGGCAGGGCGAAGGTGGTGATGGTCTCGAAGAACCGCAGTTCGCCCAGCGGGCTGCGGAAGCGCATGGTCTGGATCGGCGACGGGGCCTTGTCGACGTCGCGGAAGCGCCAGCGGGTGGGCACGTCGGGATAGCGCAGGATCTCGTCCAGCAGCTGCTGCGGGCGCGGGTCGGTGGGCGAGACGGCGATCTCGTGGTGCAGGTGGCCGACGAAGCCCTCGGCCACCTCCTGCCAGTTGACGATCACCGGGCGGAAGTCGTCGGGGTCGAACACTTGGTGCAGCAGGTTCTTGTGCTGGCTCTGGCGGCCCATGGTCAGCTGGTCGATGCGCGCGGTGGCCCTGTTGACCTGCAGCACGTCGAAATGCCGGTTGATGACGAAGGCGGGGTACGGCTCCTGCTTGGCCAGGATCAGGTCGATGGCCTTCTGCATCCGCTCCAGCTCGGGGGTGTCGAGCGTGGTCTCGGGATATTTCGGGGCGTAGCCGGCGGCGGTCAGCAGGGCGTTGCGCTCGCGCAGCGGCATGGCCAGGGCGTCGGCCAGGCGGGTCAGGACCTCGCGGCTGGCCTGGGCCTTGCCGGTCTCGATGCAGCTGAGGTGCCGGGTCGAGACGCCCGCCTCCATCGCCAGGTCCATCTGGCTGAACCGCAGCGCCGCCCGCCATTCCCGCAGGAGCCGGCCGATCGGCGGCTGGGCGGCGGCGGCGGCCGGGGTGCGCGACGCGGCGGACGAAACGCTCATTCTGACCCTTTGACGCGAAGAGAACCGGAGGCTTGCCGAGCAGGTGGTGGCCCGGCCCATGACCTCCAAGGTCATGACGCCATGATTTGCAGCGTAGTTGAGATGACCCGGACGATCTTCTTACATCGCCTTCATCTGAAGCAGCGGGCGCGAGGCGTTGGAATGTTGAGACGAGACCTGTTGGCCGGCGGACTGGCTGTCGTGGCGACCAGCCCGGCCTGGGCCTCGCCGTCGGAATGGACCCCCGCGCAATTCCACGCCGCCCGGCGCTTCGTCGACCTGGACGTCGGCCGGATCGCCTATGTCGAGCGCGGCTCGGGGCCGGCGGCGATCTTCCTGCACGGCTATCCGCTGAACGGCTTCCAGTGGCGCGGCGCCATGGCCCGGCTGGAGGGCCATCGGCGCTGCATCGCCATCGACCTGATGGGCCTGGGCTACAGCGACGTGGCCGCCGACGCCGACC
>Ga0209758_1002665_pt1 | contig 17647 bp, 12 predicted proteins | sample AraplaMF_Col_mMF_FD_184258 | JGI IMG/M metagenome (GOLD analysis project Ga0209758, IMG submission 184258) | Arabidopsis root microbial communities from the University of North Carolina, USA - plate scrape MF_Col_mMF (SPAdes) (version 2) | ecosystem: Host-associated > Plants > Roots > Endosphere...
GCCGCATCAAGCACTTCCGCCGCATCGCCACGCGATACGACAAGCTGGCGGCAACCTTCATGGGCTTCGTCACCCTGGCCGCCATCATGCTCTGGCTCAAATAGCTAAATCGTCACCGCAGCCTAGAACAGCACGTCGTCTTCGTCCTCGACCGCCGTCGCGGCGGGCGGGGCCTGGACTTCGGGCTCGATCAGGCCCTCGGTCAGCACTCGATGCACCTCGCGCTCCTGGGCCATGGTGTATTGCTTGGCCAGCCGGTCGAGCAGCGGGCGCAGGGCGTGGGCGACGTCGTCGCTGAAGATCTCGTCGTCGCCGGCTTTGTCCAGCAGCGCGCTAGCGGCGGCGTCGAGCACCGAGCCGATCTGCCTGTGGAAGTCGAAGCGCTCGGCGGCGCGGCGCAACATGTCGACCACGTCGGCGCCTTGCCGGGCCACGGCGGTCAGGGCGCTGTCGACGCCGTCTCCGGCCCTGCCGATCCGGGCGACCGCGCCGCTCAGCACCGTGGCGGCGGCGGCGGCCTTGCCGTCCTCCCCCTGGCGCTGGCCCAGCGCCTCGGCCGCGTCGAACAGCCCTTCCAGCGAGCTGGTGGTCTGGGCGGCCGATTTCTCCAGGTGGATGGCGTGCTGGCGCAGTTCGACGGCGATGACGCCCAGCGGCTTGCCGGTCTCGCCGATGCGGCTGCACTTAAGCGTGGTGTTCAGGGCCATCATCTGCACGTCGGCGCGGATGTTCTGGATGCCGGCGATGCGCTCGGTTAGCTCGCGAGCCGACACGGCGGCCGAACGGCTGACATCCTCGGCGGCCCGTTCGCCGGCGGTCATGTCGCCGACCAGGCCCAGGGCCTGCCCCACATTGCCTTCCAGGTCGCGCAGGAAGTTAGTCTCGGCTCCGTCCAGCCGGCCGGGTCCCTGGCCCGAGGCCAGGTCGCGCAGGCGCAGCAGCTCGGTCGCGTCGGCGGCCATGCCGATCATGTTGTGGCCGATGCGGGCGACCTCGCGATGGAAGTCCTCGGCCATCGCGGCCAGCTGGGCGCCGAGCAGGCGGTGGACGAGGGCCTGGGCGCGCTGGCGCGGCTCGGGAGCGAGAGCGGTGATCTCGCTCGCCTCGTCCAGGAAGCGCAGGCCGGCCTGGACGTGCTCGATCCGCTGCCGGGTGATGTCGCCGATCTGCAGGGCGGCCAGGCCGCCGCCGACCTTCTTCTGGACGTCGCGGGCCAGGGCGGCGACGTTGACGGCGACGCTGGCGATCCGCCGGTGGTGGTCGGCGATGGCGGCGGCGCTGGCCGTCAGGGCGTCCGGCACCGCCGGCAGCAGGACGGCGCAGCTCTTGGCCAGGTTCTGTTCGTGCGCCAGGGCGCCGCGCAGGGTCTGGTCCAGGCCCGCCAGGTCGTTGTTGAGGGCGTCCAACTGGCCGCCCCCCATCTCGATGCAGTCGTAGATTTCCTGGGCGAAGATCGCGAATTCGGGGCCGGCCGCGGCGATGCCGCCGGAGGTGATCTTGATGTTGATCGCGAAGACCCGGAGATAGGCCAGGTGCTGGCGCATCTCGGCGATGCGGCCGGCCAGGCCGTCGCTGAACTTGACCAGTTCGCCGACGCGGCCGCGACGGGCGTCCAGGCTCTCGGGCAGCGACTTCAGGGTTTCGGCGGCCTGCGCCAGTTCGCCCGTGGTCGCCGTCACCGTTTCGGCGTCGAGATTGGCGCGGATCGCATCCAGGCCGGCGATCAGCGAGCCGACGCCGTCGACGGCCCGCGACAAGACGTCGCCGGCTTCCAGGAAGCGGGCTTCCACCACCTGGCGAGCGGCTTCCAGGCGCGCGCCGATCCGCCCTCCCTCGTCGGCCTCGACGGGGGCCTGGAAGGTCGTTGCGAAAGCCGCTGAGGAAGACGCCAAGCCCATGAAATCGCCGACTGATTACTGTTGCCGCATCATGCCGGGAGATGTGCGAAGGGCGGGTAAAGATCGGACGCTTTTGTCGTCGATCAGGCGTCCGCGGCCAGGACCTCCGGCGCGTCCAGGCCGTCCATGACCGGCATCTGCATGTCCATCAGGATCAGGTTCGGCGTCACGGCGTCGCGCCCGTTCTCGGCGGTGAAGATCTCGGCGACCTCGGCCAGCATCAGCTCGACGATCTTGCGATTGGTCGGGTGATCGTCGGCCACGAGAACCCGGGGCATGGCGGGGACGTCCGGCACGGCGTCGGCCGTCTCCCCGACCGGCGCCGCGTGATGGACGGGCAGGGGCAGGGTGAACCAGAAGGTCGATCCCAGGCCCGGCGCGCTGTCGCAGGACAAGACGCCGACTATCAGCTCGACCAGCTCGCGCGAGATGGCCAGCCCCACGCCCTTCTCCTCGGCGCGAAGGGCGCTCAATGCGCTGTCGCGAGCCTCGCGCCCTGACGTCACGCCCGCGTCTTGGGAAGCCAGCCGGAAGCCAGCTGATCCATCCAAGGCCGTCTAAGGCACCGTGACTTTCGCAAGCAGGATGAACTCAGCCGGGATGCGCCGCCGCCCAGCGGCCGTTCTGCGTACGACCGCCATAACCATAGGCGTCGCCGTCCACGGCGTGCACCAGCACATAGCTCTCCTCATGCAAGGGCCCAAGCAGGTCCTGCATACCCGTGAAGGCGGCGGCCACGAAGGCCGTCGTGTCAGCCTTCACGTTTGCGCCGGCGGTGATTTTGATGTCGAGCCAGAAGGCCGAGAGGCCGGCCCGCGTGGGATGCCGCCCCCCGACGAACCAGCTCTCCGGGTCCGCCGCCTCGACCAGGACAGCCGTGATGTCCGGATCCTTGCCAAGACGCTCGGCGCCAAGACGAGCGGCCAGGGCCGCGACCTGGTCTTGAAGCTCCGGCCTGGGCTGCGGCGTGACATAGCGGACGGTGATCATGGGCATGACGTGTCTCCCGTGTTTCGACGGCCCGAATTTGACATTGGGACAAAACATAGAAAACTCTATGGCTTCGTATATCTATCATAGCAAAGCGTGATGATGCTCGATCTCGAATCCGTGCGCCTGTTCGTTCTCAGCGCCGAGTTGGGTAACCTGACCCGAGCCGCTGAAGCCGCCGGCACCGTGCAGCCGGTCGTGAGCCAGAGGCTGAAGGGGTTGGAGGCCGGGCTCGGGCGAAAGCTGCTCGAACGCACGCCACGCTTCGTTCGCCTGACCCAGGACGGCGCGGCCTTCCTGCCCCGCGCCAAGGCGCTGCTGGCGGCGCATGAGGAAGCCGCGCAGTTTGGCGATGCGCCCGTCCTGCGCTTCGCGATCGGGGTCAGCGATCACGCCGTGGGCCTCGGCGCGGAACGGATGCTGCGGAAGATCCGGGCCTCGTTGCCCCTCGGCGCCTTGATCGAGGTGCGCATGGGGATGTCGCAAGCGATTCAAAAGCTGTTCGAGGCGGGTGAGCTCGACGTGGCCGTCGTCCGCCGCGAACGCGGTGGGGCCGGTGGCGAGGTTCTGGGCGCGGACCCGCTGGGCTGGCGCGCCGCGGACGGCTGGACCCTGTCGCCAGGCCAGCCCGTTCCGCTGGCGACCCTGGGTCCGCCGTGCGGCGTCCGCGCCGCTGCGATCCAGCAGTTGGACAGCGCAAAGATCGATTGGCGCGAAGCGTTCGTAGCCGGAAGCTGCGCGGCGCTGCTGGCCGGCGTGCGGGCCGGCGTGGGGGTCGCCCCGATGGGACGGATAGCCTCCGGCGGCTTGGCCGATGTCGGTCTGACCCACGGACTGCCGCCGATGCCGGCCTCCGAGATCGTTCTGCTGGCGCGCACGACATCTCCGGAGGCCGCGCCCGCGATCCGCGCCCTGGCCGCGGCGATGCGGTCAAGCCTGGGATGAACAACCGCGCGGCGGCGGCGAGCAACGCCCCCTGCGTATCCGAGGGAGCCGGCTTACTGCTGGCGCGCCCGGCAATCGCGTGCCTCGCGACGGCGAAGGATCGCCCCCTAATCGGGTGGGTGCGCCGACCAGGGCGTGTTCGTCGACTTCAGGCCCGTCACGCCCCCGACGACGATGGCGGTGAAGGCCAGCCGCAACGGGCTCACGGCCTCGCTCAGCAGCAAGACGCCGACCAGCGCCGAACTGGCCGCGCCGACCGCACAGGCTGTCCCGAGCGGCAGGGCCGTGAGGGCGCGGGTCAGCAGACCGGTGAACAGGGCGGACGTTCGCCACGCTTGCCCTTGGGGTCTGGCCGTCGAAACGAGCGCCTCGCTAGGCTCTGGCGGAGAGGATCGGGCCAAGCGCCTGCTGCAGAGCCTTTCCCATGACGCAGGCCGTCGGGTGTTCCTCGGACAGTTTGGCTCGCTGAAACAGCATCAGCTTTCGCCGGATCATGGGCGCCGTCAGCGGGATCAGCTTGATCCTGTCGGTCTCGTGGCCGCGTGCGTAAAGACGCGGAATGACGCCCAGGGCCATGCCCGCTCCAACCAGCCCGAACAGCGATCCGACCTGATCGACGCAGAAGCGCTGCGAGGGAGAAAGGTTGTTCTGGCGCATGGCGGCGGAGCTGAGCTCGCCGATGCTGCCGCCGGTGAAATGGACGATCTCGTCGTCCTCCAGGGCGCTCCAGGGCAGTTCGGCATGGGAGGCGAGGGGATGGTCGGCCGGGGCCGCCAGCATCATCTCGTCCTCGGTGATCAGGCTGGCCTCGACGTCGTCCTCCGTGCGACCCAACACGCCGACCACGATGTCCAGAGCGCCGGATCGGAGGTCGGCCATCAGGGTGTCGTTCTTGCCGTCGCGCAGGTGGAAGCAGATGTCGGGACGTTCCTGACCCAGGCGCGCGATCGCTTCGGCCGCGGCCGGCACCACCGAAGGAATGACCCCGACCCTGACCACGGATTTTCCGCGCGTGGCCGCGTCGCTCATGTCGACGAAGGCGTTCTCGGCGGTGGTCAGCAGTCGACGGGCGTGCGGCAGGAAGGCCGCGCCGGCGTCGGTCAGGGCGACATGGTGGGTGCTGCGATCGAACAACCGCAGGCCCATATGCTCCTCGATTTGCCGGATCGCCGCGCTGAGCGCCGGCTGCGAGACGGTCATTCGTTCGGCGGCGCGGCTGAAGTTGGCGGATTCCGCAAGCGCCGTGAAGAACCTCAGCTGACGGAGGGAAATGGCCTGGGTGCGCGCGGTGGGGCGAGGGATCGTGGAGGTCGAAAGCGGTTGCACGGCGGGATTCCAGAAGGGCTGGATCACGCCTGCCGCATGGCTATAAGCGCGATCTATAGCGAGATAATTACAAAGAATTTCCCTTTCTAAGGGGGCTCGCTAGCGTGCCTTCATCGCGCTTCCACCCAGCAGTATAAATAAAGGGCAGGGAAGATCGAAGTTGTGCTCGAAGGAGTGCGAATTTTGATCATCTCTACTTGTCGGGGTGAACAACGATAAAGAGAAAAGGCCGGGAGGGCTGTCGGCGAAGCGCGCCAACAATCAAGGGGGTTCTTCGATGTCGTCCTTCGCCGGTTTCGCGCCTGATCGTGTTTTCGTCCGCCGTCGCTCCAGGGCGTCCTGGCTGGGCATCGCCTCCACCGTCGTCCTGGCGACCCTGGCCTGCGGCGGCGCGGCCAACGCTCAAGAGGCGCCGGCGGACCAGGTCGAGGCGATCGTCGTCACCGGCTCGCGCATCAAGAGCCCCGACGCCACCAGCGTCAGCCCGGTCAGCACGGTCGGGGACAAGGAAATCGCCCGTCGCGGCGTCGTCCGGGTCGAGGACCTGATCAACACCCTGCCGCAGGCCTTCGCCGACCAGGGCAGCGGCAATCGCGGCGGCACCGTCGGCACCAGCGGCACGGCGACGATCAACCTGCGCAATCTCGGCAATCAGCGGACCCTGGTCCTGATCGACGGACGCCGTCTGATGCAAGGCGACCCGGCCCGCTCGGCGGCCCAGGCGGCCGACATCAACAACATCCCGGCGGCCCTGATCCGGCGCATCGACGTGGTGACCGGCGGCGCATCGGCCGTCTACGGCTCGGACGCCCTGGCCGGGGTCGTCAACTTCATGCTCAAGCGCGACTTCGAAGGCGTGCAGCTGGACGTGCAAGGCGGCCTCTACATGCACGAGAACCGCAACGCCATCGCCTCGGTGGCGAAGGCGGCGGGCCAGACTCCGGCCTTTGGCCGCGAGCTGGACGGCGAGCAGCAGAGCTACTCGATCACCGCCGGCAAGAACTTCGCCGACGGCCGGGGCAACATCACCGGCTTCTTCGGCTACAAGGACATCGACGGCGTCGGCACCAAGGATCGCGACTTCTCGACCTGCAACCTGTCGGCCACGGCGACCGGCTACGCCTGCTCGCTGTCCAGCGCCACCTATCCCGTGCAGTTCCAGCTGACCAATCCGACCACGGGCGCGACCCGCGGCAGCTATGCCCTGGAGGGCAATACGCTGCGGACCTATCGCACCTCGGACGGCTTCAACAACGGCGCCACCTACGATCTCCAGTCGCCGGACAAGCGCTACAACGCCGACCTGTTCGGCCACTACCAGATCTCGGAAAAGGCCGATGTCTACGGCGAGCTGATGTACATGCACGACGAGGCCGACATCAAACTGTCGCCGACCGCCGTGTTCACGGTCTCCGAGAAGATCAACTGCAACAACCCGCTGATGTCGGCCCAGGAAAAAAACCTGATCTGCACCTCGGTCGGCCTGACCGACGCGCAGAGCGCCAATGTCATCGTCTCGCAGCGCAACGCCCTGGGCGGCTCGCGCCACGACTACACGAGCCACACCTCGTATCGCGGCGTGGCGGGCGTGCGCGGTGACCTGACCTCGCGCTGGCGCTACGACGTCTACGCCCAGTATGGCCGCACCGACTACAGCTCGCGCCTGACCGGCGACTATTCGCTGGCCAAGTTCGCCAAGGCCCTGCGGGCGGTGACCAACAGCAGCGGCCAGATCGTCTGCGAGTCCGTGGTCAACGGGACCGATCCGGCCTGCGTACCGATCAACCTGTTCCAGGTCGACGGCATCACGCCGGCGGCGCTGAACTACGTGCAGAACGTCGTCCGCCGGAAGGGCTACACGGAGGAGAGCATCCTCAGCGGCGCCCTGACCGGCGACCTGGGGCTGACCAGTCCGCTGGCCGAGCACGCGATCGGCGTGGCCATCGGCGCCGAGTACCGCAAGGAAAAGATCAGCTTCCAGCCCGACACCTTCTACAGCTCCCGCGACGTGGCGGGGAACTCGGGCGGTGAATTCCCGATCGCCGGCGCGTTCGACGTCAGGGAAGCCTACGGCGAAATCCGCGTTCCGCTGGTCGAGAACAAGCCGTTCTTCAAGAGCCTGTCGGTCGAGGGCGGCGTCCGCTACTCCGACTACAGCACCGCCGGCGACACCTGGGCCTACAAGGGCGGCGGCGAGTGGACCCCGATCAGCGACATCCGCCTGCGCGGCAGCTACCAGCGCGCGGTGCGCGCGCCCAACCTGGTGGAGCTGTTCGGTCCGCAACGGGTCGTGACCGCGGCGATCACCGACCCGTGCGAAGGCGCGACGCCGAAGGCCACCGCCGCCCAGTGCGCGCTGTCGGGCGTGACGGCGACCCAGTACGGCTCGATCGCTCCGGCCGCCGGCCAGCAGTCCGGCGCCATGGTCGGCGGCAATCCCAACCTGGATCCCGAGACCTCGAACACCAAGTCGTTCGGCGTGCAGCTGTTGCCGCGCTTCCTGCAGGGCCTGAGCGTCTCGGTCGACTATTTCGACATCGACGTGAAGAAGCTGATCACCACGGTGCCGGCCAGCATCGAGCTGAACCAGTGCATCAACGCCGGCATCGCCTGCGACCTGATCAAGCGCAACGCGGCGACCGGTTCGCTGGTGACCAGCGGCTACGTGATCACCACCAGCGTCAACGCCGGCTACCTCAAGACCAAGGGCCTGGATTTCGCGGCCAGCTACGCGCACGCGCTGCCCGAGCTGTTCGGTAAGGACATGGGTCGTCTGGGTCTGAACTTCGCGGGCACCAAGACCAACCGGTACGAAGTCCAGATCCTGCCGGGCCTGGCCCCGTATCGTTGCGACGGCCGTTTCGGCGTCACCTGCGGCCAGCCGATCCCGCAATGGCGTCACCGCCTGGTCGCCGACTGGACCTCGCGCGGCGGCGTGAACCTGTCGACCACCTGGCGCTATATCGGCGGCACGAGGAACGACAAGTCCAGCACCTCGATCTACCTGGCCGGGACCTACCAGCCGTATGACCTGAAGATGCCGAGCGTCAGCTATATCGACTTCGCGGCTTCGGCGAACGTCACCGAGAAAGTCACCCTGCGCGTCGGCGTCAACAACGCCTTCGACAAGGACCCGCCGCTGACCGCCAGCACGGGTGGCCAGACCTCGAACGGCGCCTTCTTCGCGGGGATGTACGACTCGCTGGGCCGCTACATGTTCGTCGGCGCGACCGCCCGCTTCTAATCGAACGGGGGAGGGGCGTACTTCCTCCCGCGTCCAGGCCAAGGATCTCGCATGCTGCCCTGTCGCTTTCCCCCTTGTTTGCGTCCAGCAGCCCTCGGCCTGGCGGCGCTGCTCGCGAGCCTGTCGCTCGCGGGCGGCGCTACCGCCCAGACAACCTCGTCGCCTTCGAAAGAGAAGGTCGCGATCTTCTTCGACAATGACTTCCTGGGCCCCGGCCAGAGCAACATCCAGTCGCTGATCCCGCTGCTGCGCGACGACCGGGTCAAGTTGCTGGGGATCGGGGTCGTCACCGGTGACGCCTGGCTGAAGGAGGAGGCCGCCCACGCGCTGCGCTTCCTCGAAATCGCCAAGCGCCCCGAAGCGCCGGTCCATCTGGGCGCCCAGATGCCGCTGATCCGCACCCAGGCCGAGATGGCCAACTGGGAGGCGCGTTACGGCAAGGTGCCGTTCAAGGGCGCCTGGAGCACGCCGCGGCCGGGCCGCACCTACCACCCTCAGGACCCTGACCTGATCCCGCCGATGCCGGAGGGCGAGCCGGAGATCAAGGCGTCCGACGAGGACGCCGTCCACGCCCTGATCCGCAACGTCCGCGCCCATCCGGGCGAGGTGACGATCGTCAGCGCCGGACCCCTGACCAACATCGCCCTGGCCCTGCGCATCGCGCCCGACATCGCGCCCCTGGCCAAGGAGATCGTCATCGAGCCGGGCAAGCTGGACACCGCCGTGGCGCGGGTGACCGGCAACACCGACTACGCCACCGACTTCAACTTCATCTTCGATCCGGAGGCGGCGCACATCGTCCTGACCGCGCCCTGGAAGAAGATCACGGTGATGGGCAACGTCACCGCCGCCGCCAAGGCGACGCAGGACCTGGTCGACCGCATCGGCGCGGCCGGCACGCCGGTCGCCACCTACGTCAAGACCTACGCCCGCATCGGTCAGCCCTTGTGGGACGAGATCACCGTGGCCGTGGCCATCGACCGCTCGCTGGTCACCGAGGAACTGGTGGCGCGCATGGACGTCGACACCTTCGCCGGACCCTCGTACGGCCAGCCGGTTGTCTGGAAGGCCGACATGGCGCCCAACACCGGCGAGCGCGAGGTCCATATCGTGCGGGCGATCGACGTTCCCCGCTTCGTCGAGACCTTCGTGGCGCAGGCTTCCAAATGAGCCGGGTCCACGCCTTCCTCGACCGGCGCTTCGCCCTGAGCGCGCGCGAGACCACGATCAGTCGCGAAATGATGGCCGGCTTGACCAGCTTCCTGGCGGCCGCCTACCTGATCGTCGTCATCCCCTCGCTGCTGTCGACCGGTGGCATGGACCGGGGCGCGGCGACCACGGCCGCGATCCTGGTGATGGCCCTGGGCAGCATCGCCATGGGTGTCTACGCCAACCTGCCGTTCATCGTCGGACCCGGCATCGGGGGCTCGGTGATCCTGGGCGTGACCCTGGCGCACAACGAGCACGTGCCGTTCGCCACCGGCCTGGCCATCGCCATGACGTCGGGCCTGCTGTTCCTGGTCCTGACCCTGACCGGCGCGCGCGAGCTGGTCGTCAAGATGATCCCGCCGCAGATCAAGCTGGGTCTGGGCGCGTCGATCGGCCTGTTCATCGCCATGCTGGGCTGCCGCGACGCCGGCATGGTGGCGGTCAACGCCAAGACCATGGCCTTGAAGCTGGGCGACTTCTCCCAGCCCGGACCCGTGGTGGCCCTGATCGGCCTGGCGGTCGCCCTGGCCCTGCAGGCGCGCAAGATCCCGGGCGCGGTGCTGGCCGGCATCGCCGTCGCGGCCGTCGCGGGCGTTCCACTGGGCCTGACCAAGCTTCCGCCCAGCGTGGTTTCGCTGCCCCATGCGCTGACGCCTGTCGCCTTGCAGGTCGATTTCGTGGGGGCGTTCAGCCTGGCGGCGCTGCCCTATGTCTTCGCCTTCTTCGCCGGAGAGTTCTTCTCGACCCTGGGCACCACCCTGGCGATCGGCGCCAAGGCCGGGCTGACCGATGCGGAGGGCAACCTGCCTGGCATCGAGCGGCCGTTCCTGGTCGACTCCTTCGCCGCCGCGCTCGGGCCGCTGATCGGCATCCCCGCCGGCACCGCCCTGGTCGAATCCGCCGCCGGAGTCGAGGCGGGCGGCCGCACGGGCCTGACGCCTGTCGCCGCCGCGGTGCTGTTCCTGGGCGCGCTGTGTCTGCTGCCCCTGGCCATGGCCATCCCGAAGCAGGCCACCGCCCCCGCCCTGATCCTGATCGGCGTCTCGATGCTGGGCACAATCCGCCACCTGCGCAGCGAGGCCGTGACCGACCTGTTCCCCGCCATGGCCATGGTGCTGCTGACCCTGATCTCCAACAGCTTCGGCACGGGCATCGCCGGCGGCCTGCTGGTCCACGTCATCGTCCAGGTGCTGGCCGGCAAGGCGCGGGAGATCCCGGTCGGCCTGTTCATCCTGGCCATCCCGCTTGGCTATTACTTCTACACGGCCGCCACCCACTGATGACCGACACCGTCCAATCCATCGGAGCCGTCCCCGCGACCAGGCTGGGACGCCAGACGACCGACGCCCAGCGCGCGGTGTTCCGCGCGATCCCGAAAGTCGAGCTGCACTGCCACCTGCTGGGCGCGGTGCGGCGCGAGACCTTCACGGACCTGGTCCGCCGCCGCGGCGCGCCGATCACCGAGGCCGAGATCGCCGCCTTCTACGCGCGCGGCTCCAAGCCGGTCGGTGTTCTGCGCGTGCTGCGGGCGCTGGAGCGTCATCTGCTGCTCGAGCCCGATGACTTCCGCCGGATCGCCTACGAGTACCTGCGGGACGCGGCGGCCGAGGGCGTGCGCCATGCCGAGTTCTTCTGGAACCCGACCGCGACCGTCCGCGACACGGGCTTGGCCTATCGCGAGGCGCAGGCGGGGATCCTGGCCGGGATCCACGAGGCGCGCGCCGACTTGGGGGTCAGCGCGCTGCTGATCCCCAGCATCGATCGCGAAGCCGAGGCCTCCAGCGCGCTGGAGATGGTCGAGCTGATGCTGGACTGCCGCGATCCCGCCGTCCCCGGAATCGGCATCGACTATCGCGAGAACGACCGTCCGCCCGAGCTCTTCCACGAAGCCTACGCCCTGGCGCGCCGCCATGGCCTGAAGGCGACCGCCCACGCGGGCGAGTTCGGCATGCCCTGGACCAACGTCCAGACCGCCGTCGACCAGCTGAAGGTCGACCGGGTGGATCACGGCTACACCATCGTCGACAACCCGGACCTGGCCCGGCGCTACGCCGAGCGGGGTCTGGTGTTCACCATCGTGCCGACCAACTCCTACTACCTGCGCACGCTCGAGCCCGAGCGCTGGGCGCTGGACCATCCGATCCGCGCCATGTCGGCGCTGGGCCTGAAGCTGCATCCCAACACCGACGACCCGACCCTGCACAACGTCACGCCCGGCGGGGCGTGGGAACTGATGCACAGTCACCTTGGCTACGACATGGCTGACCTGCGCGAGATGATGCTGAACGGCGTGGACGGGGCCTGGGCCGACGACGACCAGAAGGCCGCGTGGCGCGCGGGGTGGCCCGCGGAGTTCGACGCCCTGGTCGCGACGACGACCTGGCCCGAGCCCGCCGTCTTCCCCCGGTGAGCGCGACGGGGCTCACCGCGGCGATCATTCGCCGGAGCCGCGCCGCGGCGGCCGACATTCCGCCCGCGACGCTGGAAATGGCCGGGCTCTGCGTCCTGGACTGGTTCGGCCTGGCGCTGAGCGGCGCGAACGAACCGGCGACACGGCTGACGCGCGATGTCGCGGCGGCCGAAGGGGCTATCCCGGCCGCCTCGGTCATGCGGGCGGGGAGAGGTTTCAGCGCCCGGCAAGCGGCCCTGATCAACGGCGTGGCCGGCCACGCCTTGGACTATGACGACGTCAATCTGGCGATGCGTGTCCACCCGACGGCGGTGATCCTGCCTGGCTTGCTGGCGCTGGCCGAAGCGGAGGGCCTGTCGGGACACGCCGTGATCAAGTCCTTCGTCGCCGGTTACGAGGCCGCCGGCATGATCGGCGCGCTGATCAGCGCCAGCCATTATGCGCGCGGCTTCCACGCCACCGGCACCATTGGCGCCTTCGGCGCGGCGGCGGCCTGCGCTCATCTCCTGGGCTTGGATGAGGAAGCGACCGCGCGCGCCTACGGCCTGGCCGGCTCCCAGGCGGCGGGACTCAAGGCGCAGTTCGGAACCATGGCCAAGCCGCTGCACGCGGGGCGGGCGGCCGAGGCGGGCGTGATGGCGGCGTTGTGGGCGCGCGCGGGCATGAGCGCCCGAACGGATATCCTCGAGCATCCCCGCGGCTTCGCCGCCGCCCAGAGCGACGGCTTGCCGGCGGAAAGGCTTCGATGGGACGGCTACGCGCTGGACAGGAACCTCTTCAAGCATCACGCGGCCTGTTTCGGCGCGCATGGAACGATCGAAGCGATCGGCGCCCTGCGTCGCCAGGGCCTTGTTCCCGAGGCCGTACGCGCGATCCGCCTGAAGGTCGACGCCGGCGCTGACGCCATGTGCAACATCGCCGAGCCCAGGTCGGGACTGGAGGCGAAGTTCAGCCTGCGTTTCAACGCCGCCCTGGCGCTGCACGGCGTCGACACTTCCGATATCGCCGCCTATGCCGACCCGGTTGTCCAACGCCCTGATTTGGACGCGGTTCGGGCGATCACCAGCGTAGACCTGGCGCCCACGGGTTGGCCCGAGGATGTCACCGAGGTCAGGGTCGAGACCATCGACGGCCGGATGCTGGTCGCGTGTCACGACGTTTCGAAACCCTCCGGCGACCTGCGGATGCTGCGGGAGAGGCTGCGGACAAAGTTTCAAAACCTGGTCGAGCCACGCGTCGGTCCCGGTCGCGTGACGGGCCTGATGGCCGACCTCGAAGGCATGGCGACCCTGGGCAGCCTCGCTGATTTTCTCGCGGAAGCGACGTTGAGATAGCGGGAAGTTGGGGCTAAGGGCGCGCCGAAGCGACGTCCTCAGGCCTTGGAAGCGCGGTATATCGGAACACGCGCCGGGCCGGGGCGGCGAGGGCGCGGATCGGGCGCGCCGAGCGGCTTGACGAGCAGACGTTGGAACCAGGGGGTGCTCAGGCGCTTGGTGTCCGCCCCGGCCAAGAGTCCAATCATGCCAGCGGAGTAGAGGCGGTTGGCGGCCGTCAGTACGATCTTGCGATCGACCAGCGCGGTGATCTCTTCACCCCTGAAGCGCAGCGTGAGGTCGTGCCACCGCCCAGGCCCCACGCCGGCCAGTCGGGTTTCGCCGAGCACGAGTTCCCCGCCCTCACCGTCGAACTTGCCGGCTCGGATCAAGGCCTGTTGCTCGGCGTCGCCGGTAAGGGCCTTTGGGTCCTTCTTCCCGCGGATGGCCACCAGGCGACAGATCCCGTCATGAGCGATTTCCAGGAAGTAGCCCTTGGGAATGAAGCCATAGCCAGTCCCGACGTGGTTGATCCGCCCCATGACCCCGGCTGTGTCGCCGGGATTCAGCCACACCGCCGTCGAGACCTCATAGTCGAGCCAAGCCGCATCTCCCAGGATCGTGTAGGGGCGCCAATCCGGCGCCCAAGAGTTGGTGGGAACGGGCGCGACTTGCCTCAGGCAAAGCCCCTTTCGGTCCGGTCGCGGGGTTAGCTCGAACGCTCCGGCGATGTCGGCCGTATAGCGCGGCAGGAAGCCGTGGGCGCTGGGCGGCTGATAGCTGTCGAAGGTTTCCAGGTAGGGCATCGGAAACGGCGAGGCGGCGGGTACGGCGTCGAAGCCGCCCTTTTGCTGTCCCCGGGTGGTGGATAGCGAGTAGATGGAATCCGGCGCCAGGACGATGGTGAAACCATCCGCCTCGGGCTGAAGGTCGGCCAGGCGGATGAACTGCTCGGTCCTGTCGCTGCGCCAGACACAGAGGGCTTGGCGTGACAGGCCCGCGCTCGCCTGGATTCGCAAGGATTGGGGCGCGGTCGCTCCTTGTGTTTCGATGATGACGCTGTAGTCGGCGTCGGGAGCCTTCAACGTCACATAGGAGCCGCCAGCGGGCAGGACGCCGCTGCCGCCTTCGAGATAGGTCCAGCCGGCCTGGCTGAACTGGCCGTAGTGAGCATAGCCCCAGAGCGCCTCGCGGATCCTGTAGGCGCCGCTCCAGGGGCTGTGAGCGACCACGGCCGCCGGGTCTTCCGGATAAGGCTCGATGGGGTAGAGACCGGCGATGTCATACCAGTTGACGACCTTGGTGACGCCGCTATGGATCCAATTGTGGTTGAAAGCCCTGACGATTCCAATCGTGCAGTCGAAGCCCTTCAGATAGATGTGGTCTTCGGTGTTCCAGATCGGTTTGCCCCAGGCGGCGGCCTTGGCCTGGACAGCTGGCGGAACCTGGCCGTTCTCGTAGAAGGTGTGGCCGCTGATGATGTCGATGGCCGCGCGAAGGTCATGGTCGACTTCCATGTCCTTGACGAAGTCGAGTTTGGTTTCGGGTGGCCAATTGTCGAACGCGTGGAGCTTGACGCTGGCGAAACCGCGTTTGTTGAGGGCTTCGCGGAAGGATTTGACGAACGCGTAGTCCGTCCCCTTCTCGTTGCGGCAGCCGATGGCGTCCAGTTCCAGGCCGTGCACTGAACGAAGGCCCTCAAGCCACTTGACGTAGTAGTCGATGGTGTCGGCCGACCAGAACTTCCCGCCGCCGAGCCAACCAGGTGCGCTCCAGGCTGTCGCGTCAAGGGTCAAAGCCGGGTTGCGCCGCTTAGCTTCACTCAGGACCCACCAAGTGTAACCACGCTGATAATTCAGGTCGTCACGCGTGTGCATGTGGCTGGGCATCGAGCCTTGCGTCGAATTGCCGTCGCCTGGGATCTCCACCAGCAAAGCGCTGACAGAGGCGCCGAACTTGGGCTTGTAGAGAAGGTCCAGGATCTGGCTGCGCTGGGGCTCGGGATAATCCTTCAGCAGGACCGAAGTCGCTCCCCCGCCATTGACGACGCCTATCCCGTCAAACCGCTTGCCGTCCGCGTCACCGCGCAGGACGAGGGTGTGGGTCGCCGGGGCGTTCGCCTGGGCGCGGCCCAACGGGGCCAAGCAGAGGATCGAGGCGGCCGCCAGCAGGCGACGGCGCACCGGATCGGGACGAGCAGCGGAACGGCGAGCCTTGTGCGACTGGGGCGGCAGGGTCATCGAATCCTCTTTGGGAAAGCGCCGGCGTCTTTGCGCGCCGGTCGACTCAATGAATCGCGGGAGCATACCTGGCAGGGAAAGCTGCGCTTGTAACGGGAGCTTCGGGCGGCATTGGTCGCGCCATTGCTCTGCTTGGTCCATCATGGATACCGAAAAGACAGGGCGGAAGAAACCGCTCGCCTCGCCGAAGCGGCGGGCGGCACGCCGAGCACGCCGACCCAGCCCACGTCGTCGGTGACTTCCGCTCCGGCAAGGTATGTCCGAGAAGCGGTCGTTTCTGGGTAATAACCGGGTAGCAGGCCTCTGAGCGCGGCATCGCACTTGAGCTTGCGGGGGCAAATTTGCCGCAAACACCTGGATTCAAAAGAAGAAGAGAATGGTGGATGCGACAGGGATTGAACCTGTGACCCCCTCGGTGTGAACGAGGTGCTCTCCCGCTGAGCTACGCATCCGCCGTGTCGGTGAGGCCTGCAAGGACCCCGCCGCGAGAGGGACGGGCCTATAGCCCGGCGTTTCCGCGACCGCAAGAGGTCAAAAGCGTGATGCAGGCCGACGGGACGTCGGAGAAGGCATCTATCAACAGATCTCCGCCCAGGGTCTCGACCGGGGCCTCGGTGTAGCCGAACGTGACCAGCAGCGTCGGCACGTTCGCGGCCTTGGCGGCCAGGGCGTCGTTGATGCTGTCGCCGACCATCACCGCGCGGGCCGGGTCGCCGCCGACGGCCGCGATCGTGGCCAGCAGGTGGCGCGGATCGGGTTTGGCGGCGGGGGCGCTGTCGGCCCCGACCACGGCGTCGAAATACTGCGTCAGGTCCAGGGCGTCGAGCAAGGCGACCGACAGGTGGGTCAGCTTGTTGGTGCAGACCGCCAGCCTGGCGCCGGACGCGCGCAGGGCGACCAGGGCGTCGACCACGCCGGGAAAGGGGCCGCTCTCGTGGGCGATACGGCCCAGATAGAGGGCGATGAAGCGTTCGACCAAGGCCGGAGCCTGATCGGCGTCCAGCGGGGCGCCGGCGGCGGCGAAGCCTCGCTCCAGCAGGGCCTTGGCGCCGCGGCCGACCATCTTGCGGACGTCGTCGAACGGCAGCGGCGGCAGGCCTTCCTCGGCCAGGATGAGGTTCAGCGAGGCCACGAGGTCCGGGGCGGTGTCGACCAGGGTGCCGTCGAGATCGAAGGCGATCGTCGCGCCTCTCAAAATCTCGGCCTTGGGAATGTCGTTCTGGGCATGCATGGCTCTGGCCTTTCGGCTAAACGCGCGGCTAATGCAACTTTGGTCCGCGCTTCGGGAGTCGCTTCGCCCATGACCAACGCCGTCTCTTCGCCTCGTCCTCGCGCTGCCGTCATCCTGGCGGCCGGCCAGGGCACGCGGATGAAGTCGCCGACGCCAAAGGTGCTGCACAGGATCGGCGGCCGGGCGCTGCTGGACCACGCCATCGACACCGCCCAGGCTCTGAACTGCGAGCGCATCGTCGTGGTGGTCGGCGCCCACAGCCCGCAGGTCGGCGAGCATGTCCGCAAACGCCTGGGCGAGGGTGCGACCGTGCTGCAGGACCCGCCGCGGGGCACCGGCCACGCCGTGCTGGCCGCCCGCGACGCCCTGGCCGACTTCGACGGCGACGTGGTGGTGACCTTCGCGGACTGCCCGCTGCTGAGCGCCCCTGTGATCGAGCCCTTGTTCGATCTGCGCGCCAAGGGCGCGGACGTGGCGGTGCTGGGCTTCGAGGCCGCCATCCCCGGGGCCTACGGCCGGCTGATCCTGGCCCCCGGCCAGGTGCTGCTGCGCATCGTCGAGGCCAAGGACGCCGACGACACGGTCAAGCAGGTCAGGCACTGCAATTCCGGCGTCCTGGCCGCCGACCGGGCCCTGCTGTTCGACCTGCTGGCCCATGTCGGCAACGACAACGCCAACCGGGAATACTACCTGACCGACGTGGTCGGCCTGGCGCATGACCGCTCGCTATCGACCCGCGCGGCCTTCGCGCCCGAGGCCTCGGTCCAGGGCGTCAATTCCCAGGCCGAGCTGGCCGCCGCCGAGGCCGTGTGGCAGGCCGGTCGCCGCTCCGCCTTCATGG
>Ga0209758_1002667_pt1 | contig 17635 bp, 14 predicted proteins | sample AraplaMF_Col_mMF_FD_184258 | JGI IMG/M metagenome (GOLD analysis project Ga0209758, IMG submission 184258) | Arabidopsis root microbial communities from the University of North Carolina, USA - plate scrape MF_Col_mMF (SPAdes) (version 2) | ecosystem: Host-associated > Plants > Roots > Endosphere...
CGATGAACGACGCGGCCGCGGCCCACCAGGTGCTGGAGGACAGCGGCCACATCGGAAAGGTGCTGCTTGTGACGTCGTAGTCGGACGTGACGGTCATTCCCGGCGCAGGCGCAGAGCCAGAAGCGCGAGCGCCAGTCCGGCACCGACGAGGACCAGGCCGCTGCCGAGGGGCAGTATCTCCACCACGGGCTGCGAGGTGGCGGCCTCCCGGGCGAGGACGGCCGGCTTCTGCGAGGGAGCGGGGGAGGACGCGGCGGGGCCGACCGCCTCGGCCGTTGCGTCGACGGACGGCAGGACATCCGGTGCCGTCGAGTCCGGGTCCATCGGGCCGGTCGGCTCGTCCTGCGGTGCCGCGTCCGCCCGTCCGGGCCGCGCCCGTCCCTCGCCCGCCTCGCTGCCCGCACGGGAGGCGCCGGACGAGGGCTCGATGGCGGGCAGACGGGCGGCGGAGTGCCCGGAGGCGGGGGCACCGGCGGCGCCGGGCGGCGCCTTGCGCACGGGGGCCGGTACGAGGCCGAGCAGGGCGGACGTCCCGTTGGTGAGAGGGAACGCGCCGAGGGGCAAGGGGGGCATCGCGGGCCAGAGGCGCGCGGGGCCCGAGTCCTGGTGCCCGGATGCAGACGCGGCGCCGACCGGGACGGAGTGCCCGCGCTCGGGGGCGTGCGGGAAGGTTGCGGCGGCAGCCGTCTGCCCCGTTGAGAGCGCGAGGGCGCGGGACGGTGCAACGGAGCCGCGGGCGAGGTGCGTGGACCGGGCGACGTCCGCCTGTCGGGCGGCCGCGTCGGGGGATCCGGTACCGGGCGCGGACCGGACGGTGGACGAGGCGGCGGTCCGGTGGCCGTGCGGAAGACCGGGTCCGTTCCCGGGCGGAACACCGTAGGCGGCGGATATCCACAGCAGACCGGTCGTCATGAGGACCGGCGGCGCAACGGCCACACGGAGTGCGCGGAGCGTGGACGGTGTACACAGCCTTGGAGTCACCAGCGTGACCCCCTCCCGTGGTCGGGCGGCAAGATCAACGGCTTCAGCGTCACACGGACTTCGGACTCCGGCATCTCGGCCGCGCGGCCCCGAGGGGCGGCACGGCGGCCGGGACTCCCCCGGCCCGCCCGCTGCGGATGGCTCGCCGGCGATGCCGGAACGCGGCCCGGGACGAATGCGGACCGGGTACCGAACATGGGGCGCACACCGGGTCCGTACAGGCACCGGAGCCGGGTGGACGGGGGCCGAGCCGCCCGGACGGGGCGGGAGTCACCATCCGCCGGAGGCGGGACGCGCAGGACAGCACGCCGCACCCGCTCGCCGGAGGAGGCGGGGCCGAACCGCTGGACCGAGTGCACCCGTCCGGTGGAACGCACGAGTGGGCCGTACGAGGAAGGGCGGTCTGGTGACCAGGACCCTCGGGGGTCGCCGCAGGGACCGGACCGTACGCGGCCGTCGTGACCGGAACCCCGGGACAACCGCGGTCCGGCAGCACCGGGAGAGGGTGGATCACTCGCCACGGGGGGCACATGGCCGATGAGATGTACGGGTGCGAGAGAATGGGCGCATGGAGATGCCGAGGAACGACAGGTCGTCGGAGAACGCCCAGAAGATCCTGGTCGTGGGCCAGGACGGATTGACTCTCGGCGGCACCGGGGACGACGAATCCCGCGAGGTCCCGGTGACGGAGATGGTGGAGCAGCCGGCGAAGGTCATGCGCATCGGCAGCATGATCAAGCAGCTGCTGGAGGAGGTGCGCGCCGCTCCTCTGGACGAGGCGAGCCGGCAGCGGCTGAAGGAGATCCACGCCAGTTCCGTCAAGGAGCTGGAGGACGGCCTCGCCCCCGAACTCGTCGAGGAACTCGAGCGGCTCTCACTGCCCTTCACGGACGAGGCGATCCCCAGCGACGCCGAGCTGCGTATCGCCCAGGCCCAGTTGGTCGGCTGGCTCGAGGGCCTCTTCCACGGGATCCAGACCACCCTGTTCGCCCAGCAGATGGCGGCGCGGGCCCAGCTCGAGCAGATGCGCCGCGCCCTCCCGCCGGGTGTCGGCTCCCCCGACGGTGAGGAGGACGCCCGCGCGGGCGGTCGCTCCGGAGGCCCGTACCTGTAGAAAGCCCAGTCGTGTAGAACGCCCAGTCGTGCGAGGGGCCCGGCACCGTGCAGGTGCCGGGCCCCTTCGCCGTGTTTCAGAAGCGGATCACGATGGGTCGCCCGTCGACACACTCAGTTCGATCTCCGGCATGTACTTCGGGTCGACGTCCGTACCCGCGGAGGGGAACTGGTCCATGACCGTGCCCTCGCCGTAGGTGTTCTCGTCGTAGTTCTTGATCTTCATCCGCCAGCCGGCGGCCTGGAAGCACGACTTCACGGTCTGGATGTTCTTGAACACGAAGTCCGGCACCCGGATCTTCTTGTCGTCGTTGTACGACTCCTCCGGCTCCGTGCACTTCGTCGTCTCGATCGTCTTGGTCAGGTCCGGGCCCTTGTGGCCGGCGACCGCGCTCGAGGACGATCCGGTGGTGCTGCTGCTGGGGCCGCCACCCGTGTCGTCCTTGTTGCCGTTGTTCAGCAACAGGGCCGTGATCAGGCCGGCTATGGCGACCACGGCGACCACTCCCGAACCGATGATCACGCCCCGGCCGCCCTTCTGCCCGCCCGAGCCGCCGCCGGGCGCTCCCGAGTGCGGCGAGAGGTTGTACGGCGGCGGGGTCGAGGCGGACTGCTGGGGCGCGTACGTGGCGGTCTGCGGCGGTGCCTGGTAGCCGCCCTGCTGCGGATAGCCGTACGCGGGCGACGGCGTGCCGTAGGGGCCGGGCTGATACGGCGTCTGCACCGGGCCCGGCGGGGGCGGCGTCGCCCGGTCGACCGGCGGGAAGACCGCGGAGCTCACGCCGGCGCCGTCGGACGTCCGGGCGCCCGGCACGATGCTCGGCGCGGCGGCCGTGAGGGACGCGGCCACGCGCAGGCACTCGTCGCGCATCGCCTCGGCGCTCGGGAAGCGTTCGTTGGGGTTCTTCTTGAGGGACCGGGCGACCAGCGCGTCCACCGCGGGAGGCAGCGAGCGATTGATCGACGAAGGAGCGACCGGCTCCTCCTGCACATGCGCGTAGGCGATCGCCAGCGGCGAGTCCGCCTCGAACGGCAGCCGTCCGGTGACGAGCTGGAACAGCATGATGCCGACCGAGTACAGGTCGCTGCGCGCGTCGACGCCCCGGCCGAGGGCCTGCTCCGGGGACAGGTACTGGGGGGTGCCAACCACCATGCCCGTCTGCGTCATGGAGGTGACGCCGGACTGCATGGCGCGGGCGATGCCGAAGTCCATGACCTTGACGACGTTCCGCTTCGTCACCATGACGTTGCCCGGCTTGATGTCCCGGTGCACCAGGCCCATCTCGTGGCTGATCTCCAGGGCCGCCAGCACGTCGGCGGTGACCTTCAGGGCCTTGTCGGCCGGCATCGCGCCGTACTGGCGGACGTCCTCCTCGAGGACCGAGCCGAGCGGCTTGCCCTCGATGTACTCCATGACGATGTACGGGGTGGCCAGCCCTTCGAGCTCGTCCTCCCCGGTGTCGAACACCGACACGATGTTCGTGTGCGTGAGTTTCGCCACGGACTGCGCCTCGCGGCGGAACCGCTCACGGAAGGCCTGTTCGCGACCGAGTTCCGTGTGAAGCGTCTTGATCGCCACATGGCGGTCGAGCACGGTGTCGTATGCGAGATGCACCGAGGCCATGCCACCCTCGCCGAGCAAGTCGCGCAGCTGGTAGCGGCCCCCGGCGACCGATCGCCCCGCATAGCGGCCCTGCGCGCCGTCCTGGCTCATCTTCAGCGTCCCCCATCGGCGCGGCGGCAGCGGCTGAATGTGCTCCCGCGGTCCGTGATCCCTGTTCGTATGTGTGGCGATCGACGCGGTTGTTCCGTGATCGACAGGCTCATTCCCGGCCAAGTCTGCCCGAGGGCAGTGACACGTCAAGCTCGGTGCCCGTTCCGTGACCGTACGCGAAAGAAGCGTCGCGCAAGCGTTACAGGCGTTGTACGGGCGGTACACGGGATTTGCACGTGGGACCGCGTGCACGGTTCCATGGAGGGTCCGTCTCGACTTCGTCCCGGACCGGCGCCTTGCGTGGAGCCTGTAGCGTGGCCCGTCGGAGACCGTGACAACCACCGCGCAGACCGCGGGCAGAAACGACGGCGAGGACTGATGGCACAGACGCAGCGCGCCCAGGGCCCGTCCGACCCCGAGGCGACTGGCGGCGGGATGTCGGACACACCGGACATGTGGGGCAACGGCGGGCTTGTGGGGGACGGCCGGTACCGGCTCACCCGCAGACTCGGCCGGGGCGGCATGGCCGAGGTGTTCGCGGCCGAGGACGTGCGCCTCGGCAGGACCGTCGCGGTCAAGCTGCTCCGCTCGGATCTCGCCGAGGACCCGGTCGCCAAGGCCCGCTTCACCCGCGAGGCACAGTCGGTGGCCGGACTCAACCACCATGCGATCGTCGCCGTGTACGACTCCGGCGAGGACTTCGTCGGCGGGCAGCCGGTGCCGTACATCGTGATGGAGCTGGTCGAGGGCCGCACGATCCGCGATCTGCTGCTCAACGCAGAGGCACCCGGTTCCGAGCAGGCCCTGATCATCGTCTCGGGCGTCCTGGAGGCGCTCGCCTACTCGCACCAGCACGGCATCGTGCACCGCGACATCAAGCCCGCGAACGTGATCATCACTCACAACGGCGCCGTCAAGGTGATGGACTTCGGCATCGCCCGCGCGCTGCACGGGGCGTCCACGACGATGACGCAGACCGGCATGGTGATGGGCACGCCGCAGTACCTCTCGCCGGAGCAGGCGCTCGGCAAGGCCGTCGACCACCGGTCCGACCTGTACGCGACGGGCTGTCTGCTGTACGAACTGCTCGCGCTGCGTCCGCCGTTCATCGGTGAGACACCGCTGTCCGTGGTGTACCAGCACGTCCAGGACCTTCCGGTGCCGCCGTCCCGGATCTCGGACGGCGCCGCGCCGCCGGAGCTGGACGGGCTCGTCATGCGCTCCCTCGCCAAGGAGCCGGACGACCGGTTCCAGACCGCCGAGGAGATGCGCGGCCTGGTCCAGTACGCGCTGCAGATGCTGTACGACCAGGGCAGCCACACGGGCACCTGGAACACCGGCCCGGTGGACATGCACGACGGCCGGCACACCCCGGCGGCGGGCTTCGCGGGTACCACGGTGATGCCGCACCCCGGCGAGCCCGGAACCACGCAGATCCCCCAGTCGATCATGCCTTCGAGGTACGGCGGCGGGGACGACGGCGGTTTCGAGGGCCACGGCAACAGGGGCAGCGGCCGCGGCAAGCTGTGGATCCTCGCCGTCCTCGCGGTCGTCGCCGTCGTGGCGGGCGTCGCGCTGGCGCTGAACACCACGGGCGGCGGCGGTGGCGGGGGCGGCACGACGGAGTCCCCGTCCGTCACGCAGTCGCACGAGGAGAAGCAGCCCAGCGAGCAGCAGTCGGACGACTCGACCGACACGTCCACGAACGACGGCTCGGACACGGGCAGCGGCTCGGACTACACGCCCTCCGACCCGCCCACGCAGACCTACAGCCGGCCGCCGGCCCAGCCGTCCCAGACGCCGGACCAGCCGACGGACAAGCCCACGCAGACGACGCCCTCCGACGAGCCGACGGACACGCCCACGGACGGTGGCGGCGAGCCGACGGGCCCGTCCGCGACGGACGGGGGCGCGGACGGCGGGGTCTCGCCGGGGGCCTGACCGCGAGGCGTGCCGACGGATGCGCGGTCACACCCGTGCCCGCCGGTGCCCCTGTGCAGCGGCGGTCACTGTGTGAACGCGTCGCGCACAGCGTCGTACTCGCGCGTCCACCACACCGCGAGGGCCGATGCCGCCGGGAACTGCGCATCCGCACGGCTGTCGCCGCGTTCGTAGTGCCAGCGCAGCATCCAGAAGTCGTTGAGCCGCTCCCACCACACCCGGTGCACGGCGGCGGTGAGCTCCGCGGGGGGCGCTCCGGCCGTGCGGCGGTACGCGCGCGCGTAGGCCCGCACCTTCGCGAGGTCGAGCGTGCCGACGGGGCGGACGAAGAAGATCGCCGCGGCGCGCACCGCCTCCTCGGCGCGCGGCTGGACGCCGAGCCGGTCCCAGTCGACGATCGCGGCGGGTGCGTCGCCCTGATAGAGCACGTTGAACGGGTGGAAGTCGCCGTGCACCCAGCCCACCGCCCCGCCGGGCGGCGGACGCCGGTCCGTGTGCCGCTCCAGCATCGTGCGCCGTTCCACCAGCCGGTGCCGGGCGAGTTCGTCGAAGGCCGTCACGGGACGGTGCCGCGTCACCCGGCACAGCAGATCGTCGATGAGCGCGAAGGTGTCGGCGGGGTCGGCGCTCTCGAGGGGTGAACCGGGCGCGCGGGACATGACCCGCTCCAGGCTCGCGTGCACCACCCCCAGCAGCGCGCCCAGCCGCCCGCACTGCTCCGCGGTGAGCTGACCGCCGTGCCGATGCCGTCCGTCGATCCACGGGTGCAGGGCGTAGGCGCGGCCGCCGACGACCGCGACCGTACGGCCGTCGTGGCCGGTCAGCGGCGGTGCCACCGGGACCCCGAGGTCCGCCAGGCGCTGGGTGGCCCGGTGCTGGCGGGCGATCGCCGCGGGGTCCGCGGTCTCGGGGTCGGAGTGGTGCTTGAGGAAGTAGCGGCCGCGTGTTGTGCAGAGCCGGTACCCGCCGTTGAGCAGTCCCTGGTCGACGGGGTCGCAGGCGAGCACGGATCCGGCACCGTATCGGCGGAGCAGGGGGCCCAGAGGGGGCGCATGCGACACGGGGGGTGGTGCAGATGAGCGCGGCACGCGCCAGATGGTAGGCCACGAGCCGGACCCGTGAGCTGGGCCTTGTCACAGGCAGTCGTACTCGGTCACATGGAGTCCGCAAGGTGATCACGACCGTGGTGACCGTATGAGCGGCCGTCCATCGGGTCGGTCGTCGGCGCCACCCCGATCGACCACTTCCCGTGTTCCAGGTGAGCGGGATAACGTGCCGTTGTTCCGGCCCCCTGCAACGCCCTGACCAGCACTGTTCCCGACTTCCTCGATTTACTTGGAAATCCAAGCAAAATCCCAGGTCAGGAGGGGTTTCACAGAATTGTGGGGCACTGGGTAACGTGCCCTTTGCAGGGCGCTCGCCGGGGCACCTGTCACGTCTGTTGTTTCGAACGAGTCGCACCCACCCTGTGCGTCCGTGAGCTGCAGGCGAGCCGCTTCCATCGGCCCGGAACGGGCTGATGGGACCCCCAGGCACCCGGCGAACCCGGGGGCCGGACCGACGGAGGAGCACACGTGACCGTGGAGAGCACTGCCGCGCGCAAGCCGCGACGCAGCGCCGGAAGCAAGGCCGGCACCACCGGCACCAAGCGCACCACCCGCACCACGCCCAAGAAGGGCGCCGACCCCGACCTCGTGCAGTTGCTGACACCCGAGGGCGAGCGCGTCGAGAACCCCGAGTACGACCGCTATGTGGAGGGCATCACGCCCGACGAGCTGCGCGGCCTGTACCGGGACATGGTGCTGACCCGCCGCTTCGACGCGGAGGCGACCTCCCTGCAGCGCCAGGGCGAGCTGGGCCTGTGGGCCTCGCTGCTCGGCCAGGAGGCCGCCCAGATCGGTTCGGGCCGGGCCCTGAACGACGACGACTACGTCTTCCCGACCTACCGGGAGCACGGCGTCGCCTGGTGCCGTGGCGTCGACCCCACCAATCTGCTCGGCATGTTCCGCGGCGTGAACAACGGCGGCTGGGACCCGAACAGCAACAACTTCCACCTGTACACGATCGTCATCGGCTCGCAGACGCTGCACGCCACCGGCTACGCCATGGGCGTCGCCAAGGACGGTGCCGACTCGGCGGTGATCGCGTACTTCGGCGACGGCGCCTCCAGCCAGGGCGACGTGGCCGAGTCCTTCACCTTCTCCGCGGTCTACAACGCGCCGGTCGTGTTCTTCTGCCAGAACAACCAGTGGGCGATCTCCGAGCCGACCGAGAAGCAGACCCGTGTGCCGCTCTACCAGCGCGCCCAGGGCTACGGCTTCCCGGGCGTGCGTGTCGACGGCAACGACGTCCTGGCCTGTCTCGCGGTCACCAAGTGGGCGCTGGAGCGGGCGCGCAACGGCGAGGGGCCGACCCTGGTCGAGGCGTTCACGTACCGCATGGGCGCGCACACGACCTCCGACGACCCGACCCGCTACCGCCACGACGACGAGCGGGCCGCCTGGGAGGCGAAGGACCCGATCGCCCGCCTGCGGACCTACCTCCTGGACTCCGATCACGCGGACGAGGGATTCTTCGCGGAACTCGAGGCCGAGAGCGAAGCGTTGGGAAGGCGAGTACGCGAGGCGGTCCGCGCCATGCCCGACCCGGACCACTTCGCCATCTTCGAGAACGTGTACGCGGACGGGCATGCGCTCGTCGACGAGGAGCGGGCCCAGTTCGCCGCCTACCAGGCGTCGTTCGCGGACGCAGAAGGGGGTCGGTGACATGGCGGAGAAGATGGCGCTGGCCAAGGCGATCAACGAATCGCTGCGCAAGGCCCTGGAGTCGGACCCGAAGGTCCTGGTGATGGGCGAGGACGTCGGCAAGCTCGGCGGTGTCTTCCGGGTCACCGACGGCCTGCAGAAGGACTTCGGCGAGGAGCGGGTCATCGACACCCCGCTCGCCGAGTCGGGCATCGTCGGCACGGCGATCGGCCTGGCCCTGCGCGGGTACCGGCCGGTGGTGGAGATCCAGTTCGACGGCTTCGTCTTCCCGGCGTACGACCAGATCGTCACGCAGCTGGCGAAGATGCACGCCCGTTCGCTGGGCAAGGTCAAGATGCCGGTCGTCGTGCGTATCCCCTACGGCGGCGGCATCGGAGCGGTCGAGCACCACAGCGAGTCCCCCGAATCGCTGTTCGCCCATGTCGCGGGCCTGAAGATCGTCTCCCCGTCGAACGCCTCGGACGCCTACTGGATGATGCAGCAGGCGATCCAGAGCGACGACCCGGTGATCTTCTTCGAGCCGAAGCGGCGCTACTGGGACAAGGGCGAGGTCAACGTCGAGGCCATCCCCGGCCCGCTGCACAAGGCCCGTGTGGTGCGTGAGGGCACGGACCTGACACTCGTCGCCTACGGGCCGATGGTGAAGGTGTGCCAGGAGGTCGCGGCCGCGGCCGAGGAGGAGGGCAAGTCCCTCGAGGTCCTCGATCTGCGCTCGGTCTCCCCGCTCGACTTCGACTCCGTCCAGGCGTCGGTGGAGAAGACCCGCCGCCTGGTCGTGGTGCACGAGGCCCCGGTGTTCTTCGGTTCGGGTGGGGAGATCGCCGCCCGCATCACGGAGCGGTGCTTCTACCACCTCGAGGCGCCCGTCCTGCGGGTCGGCGGCTATCACGCCCCGTACCCGCCGGCGCGGCTGGAGGAGGAGTACCTGCCGGGTCTGGACCGGGTGCTCGACGCAGTCGACCGCGCCCTGGCGTACTGAGGAGAGGGTCGTGACGACGATGACTGACGCGTCCGTTCGCGAGTTCAAGATGCCCGACGTGGGCGAGGGGCTCACCGAGGCGGAGATCCTCAAGTGGTACGTGCAGCCGGGTGACACGGTCACCGACGGACAGGTCGTCTGCGAGGTGGAGACGGCGAAGGCGGCCGTGGAGCTGCCCATCCCGTACGACGGCGTCGTCCGCGAACTCCGCTTCGCCGAGGGCACCACGGTCGACGTCGGCACCGCGATCATCACGGTCGACGTGTCCGGGGGCGCCCCGGCCGAGGAGGCCCCGGCGCCCGCGGAGGAGACACCGGCCGAGGAGCCCGAGCGGCAGGGGCGCCAGCCGGTCCTCGTGGGGTACGGCGTCGCCGAGTCCTCCACCCGGCGCAGGCCCCGCAAGACCGCCGCGCCCGCCGAGGAGGCCGTCCAGGCAGCCACGGCGCTCCAGAGCGAGCTGAACGGGCACGGCACGCAGGCCGCCGCCGCCCGCCCGCTCGCGAAGCCTCCGGTGCGCAAGCTCGCCAAGGACCTGGGCGTCGACCTGGCGTCGGTGCGGCCTTCGGGTCCGGACGGGATCATCACCCGCGAGGACGTGCACGCCGCCGTGGCGTCCGTACCGGCCCCCGCGGCGCCCGCGGCCGTCGAGGCACCGGCCGCCGTGCCGGCGCCGGCGCCCGCGGTGACGTACGACGGCGCCCGGGAGACCCGCATCCCGGTCAAGGGCGTCCGCAAGGCCACCGCACAGGCGATGGTCGGCTCGGCCTTCACCGCCCCGCACGTCACGGAGTTCGTGACGGTCGACGTGACGCGGACGATGAAGCTGGTCGAGGAGCTCAAGCAGGACAAGGACATGCAGGGGCTCCGGGTCAACCCGCTGCTCCTCATCGCCAAGGCCCTGCTCGTGGCGATCAGGCGGAACCCGGACGTCAACGCGTCCTGGGACGAGGCCAACCAGGAGATCGTGCGCAAGCACTACGTGAACCTGGGCATCGCGGCGGCGACCCCGCGCGGTCTGATCGTGCCGAACATCAAGGACGCGCACGACAAGACACTCCCGCAGCTGGCCGAGGCGCTGGGCGAGCTGGTGGCGACGGCCCGCGAGGGCAGGACGTCCCCGGCGGCGATGCAGGGCGGCACGGTGACCATCACGAACGTGGGTGTGTTCGGCGTCGACACCGGCACGCCGATCCTCAACCCGGGCGAGTCGGCGATCCTCGCGGTCGGGGCGATCAAGCTCCAGCCGTGGGTCCACAAGGGCAAGGTCAAGCCCCGCCAGGTCACCACCCTGGCCCTCAGCTTCGACCACCGCCTGGTCGACGGCGAGCTGGGCTCGAAGGTCCTCGCGGATGTGGCGGCCGTCCTCGAGCAGCCCAAGCGCCTGATCACCTGGGGCTAGTCCCCGGGGCGCTTCCGCACGACGCGAAGGGCCGAGAGCCGCGCACCCGCTCGGGGCACGGCTCCGGCCCTTCGCACTCCATGGACGCGAAACACACGCGAAGGGGCCCGGCCGCGGGAGTGCGGCCGGGCCCCTTCGCGTCGTGTGCGGCGAAGGTCAGACGGCGAAGCCGTAGTTCAGGAGCTTCTTCGCGTCAGCGGTGCGGTTGGCGACCGAGGAGGACGCCAGGACCGTGCCGATGACCGTCTTGCCGTTGCGGGTCGCGGCGAAGACCAGGCAGTACTTCGCCTGCGGGCCGGAGCCGGTCTTGACGCCGATGGCGCCGCTGTAGGTGCCGAGCAGCGGGTTGGTGTTGGTCCAGGTGTAGTAGCGGTAGCCGCCGCTCTTGGTGGTCACCTTCTGCTTCGTGGACCTCGTCTTCACGACGGCGCGGAAGGTGGAGTTCTTCATGGCGCTGCTCGCGATCTTGGTCAGGTCGCGGGGGGTCGAGTAGTTGTTGCCCTTGCCGATGCCGTCGAACGAATCGAAGTGCGTGTTCTTCAGGCCGAGGCTCTTGGCGGAGCTGTTCATCTTGCCGAGGAACGACTTCACGCGCGCGGCTCGCGTCGAGCCGGTGCCGAACTTGTCCGCGAGCGCGTAGGCGGCGTCGCAGCCCGAGGGCAGCATCAGCCCGTACAGGAGCTGGCGGACGGTGACCTTGTCACCCACGATCAGGTGGGCGGACGAGGCGTTGTTGGCGACGATGTAGTCGCTGTACGCCTTCTGGATCGTGACCTTCGTGTCCAGGTTCAGGTGCGGCTGGGCCAGCACCACCTTCGCCGTCATGATCTTGGTGGTGGAACCGGTGGACAGCCGGGTGTCGGCCGCCTTGGTGAACAGCGTCTTGCCGCTGCCGTTGTTCATCACGAACCCGCCCTTGGCGGTGATCGAGGGCTTCGTGACGGCCTGCGCGGGCGCCGCGGTGAGAGCTCCGGTGGTGAGCACGGCACCGGTGGTGATCACTGCCGCTACGGCCCTGCGAACTCGCGTGCCCTTAATGCCGGTAATCAAGTCAAACGCTCCGATTGCGTCTTTGATGCCTCAGAAAACATCCAAATGCCCCTGGAGGACGGCCAGATGGCAAGGCCGCCTTCTCGTGAGACTCGCAAGTGGGGCAGATGGATGTGCGGTTGGCGGGGAGATTTTTCGGAGGGGGTGCGCCGTCCGCATGATGGACGGCCGTCGGCATGTGTACGCGTTGTATCTATGATGTGCGCATGCCTTCAGCCCCGTCCGCCGCGCCGGCGCCCGAGAAGCCGTCCGTGAAGCAGCCGCCCGCCGCCGACCGTGTGTACGCCCACGTCAAGAAGGGCGTTCTGGAGCGTCGTTACGAGGGCGGGACGCTGCTCACCGAGGGCGAGCTCGCCGAGGCCGTCGGCGTCTCCAGGACCCCGGTGCGGGAGGCGCTGCTGCGGCTGGAGGTCGAAGGACTGATCAGGCTCTACCCGAAGAAGGGGGCCCTCGTCCTGCCCGTCTCCGCCCAGGAGATCGCGGACGTGGTCGAGACGCGCCAGCTCGTCGAGGAGCATGCGGCGCGCAAGGCCGTGCCCGCCCCGGCGGGCCTGATCACCCGCCTGGAGGAGCTGCTCGCCCGTCAGAAGGAGCAGGCCGCCGCCGGCGACCTGGCCGCGGCAGCGGTCACGGACCGCACCTTCCACGCCGAGATCGTGCGCAGCGGCGGCAACGAGATCCTCTCCCGACTGTACGACCAACTGCGCGACCGGCAGCTGCGGATGGGGGTCGCGGTCATGCACTCGCACCCCGACCGGATCGCCAAGACGCTCACCGAGCACGAGGAGATCCTGGACGCTCTGCGGTCCGGTGACGCCGCGGCGGCCGTCGACATCGTCCACCGCCACGTCAGCTGGTTCTCCCACCTCGCGCGGGGTGAGGTGCGATGAGTTCCCCCTCCGTGGGCGCCCGGTCCGCGTCACTGCCCGGCGATCCGCCGGGCGGTCGTCGTGCCGTGGCCGTGTGGGCCGTCGGTGTCTCGGTCTACTTCGTCGCCGTCATCTTCCGCACGTCCCTCGGGGTGGCCGGACTCGACGCCGCGGACCGTTTCCACGTGGGCGCTTCCGCCCTGTCGACCTTCTCCATCCTGCAACTCCTCGTCTACGCGGGCATGCAGATACCCGTCGGCCTGCTGGTGGACCGGCTGGGCACCAAGAAGGTGCTGGCCATCGGGGTCGTGCTGTTCACGGCCGGCCAGGTGGGGTTCGCCCTCTCCCCGTCGTACGGCATGGCGCTCGCCTCGCGTGCGCTGCTCGGCTGCGGTGACGCCATGACCTTCATCAGCGTCCTGCGGCTCGGCACCCGCTGGTTCCCGGCCCGGCGCGGGCCGCTGGTCGCCCAGCTCGCGGGGCTGGTGGGCATGGCGGGCAACCTGGTCTCGACCCTGGTGCTGGCCCGGCTGCTGCACGGGGTGGGCTGGACCGCGGCGTTCGGCGGCAGCGCGCTCGCCGGAGCGGTCGTCTTCGTGCTGCTTCTGGTGTTCCTCAGGGACCATCCCGAGGGGTACGAGCCGGAGCCGTTCCCGCACCACGGCTCGGCGTACGTGCGGCGGCAGATCGTCGCGTCCTGGAAGGAGCCGGGCACCCGCCTCGGCATGTGGGTCCACTTCACGACGCAGTTCCCGGCGATGGTGTTCCTGCTGCTGTGGGGCCTGCCGTTCCTGGTCGAGGCCCAGGGTCTGTCCAGGGCGACGGCCGGTGACCTGCTGACGCTCGTGGTGCTGTCGAACATGGTGGTCGGACTGGTCTACGGGCAGATCGTCGCCCGGCACCATGCGGCCCGGCTGCCGCTGGCGCTCGGGACGGTCGGGGCCACGGCGGCCGTCTGGGCGGCGACGCTCCTCCACCCGGGCCCGCATGCACCGATGTGGCTGCTGATCGTGCTGTGCACGGTGCTCGGGGCCTGCGGCCCTGCCTCGATGCTCGGCTTCGACTTCGCCCGCCCGGCGAACCCGCCGGAGCGTCAGGGCACGGCCTCCGGCATCACCAACATGGGCGGTTTCGTGGCCTCCATGACGACGCTGCTGGCGATCGGTGTGCTCCTGGACGTCACGGGCGACAACTACACCGTGGCGTTCTGCACGGTGTTCGTCCTCCAGGCGCTGGGGCTCAGCCAGATCCTGCGGCTGCGCGAACAGGCGGCGCGCCGGGAGCGCGAGCGGCTGGTGGCGAGCCGGGTGGAGACGGTGCACGTGCCGGCCTAGGGCCTTCGCACGGGCTGCGGGCGGCGCGTACACCGCCCCCTCGGAGAACGTCCCGTCAGCGGTGCGGGCGTCCAGGCCCAGCACCCGGTCCTTCAGCGCCGGGAACCGGTCCCGGGTGGTCGCGACCTCCGCCGGGTCGAACTCCACCGTGAGGATCTCCTCGTCGGCGCCGGCCTCCCCGAGGATCTCGCCCCAGGGATCCACCACGATCGAGTGACCGGCCTGCGGAACCCCTGCGTGCGTGCCGGCCGTTCCGCAGGCGAGGACGTACGCCTGGTTCTCGACCGCCCGCGCCCGTGCCAGCAGCGTCCAGTGGGACCGGCGGCGCTCGGGCCAGCCCGCCGGGATCACGAGCGTCTCGGCCCCCGCGTCCACGAGCGAGCGGAACAGCTCGGGAAAGCGCAGGTCGTAGCAGGTGGCCACGCCGACGGTCGTCTCCGGCAGACGTACCGTCACCGTCTCGGTGCCCGCGCCCATCAGCACGGCCTCGCCCTTGTCGAAGCCGAAGCGGTGGATCTTGCGGTAGAAGGCGGCCAGCTCACCGGAGGGGGAGAAGACGAGCGAGGTGTTGTACAGGGGGCCTTCGTCCGCGCCGTCGGCGGCCGCGCCCCGCTCCGGGATCGACCCGGCGTGCAGCCACACGCCCGCGTCACTCGCCGCCTTGGCCATCACCTCGTACGTCGGCCCCTGGAGCGGCTCGGCCTCGGTTGCGAACCGCTCGTAGGCGAACGCCCCGGTCGTCCACAGCTCGGGCAGCACCACCAGATCGACTCCGGCTTGATCGCGTACCAGTGCCGCAGCGCGACGGCGACGCGAATCAACCGATTCGTCCTCTTCTACCCGGAATTGGATGAGGGAGGCGCGCACACTACCACCGTCCTGGCATTCGAGCCGTCTCTTCGGGCCTACGATCGTCACACGAAAGCACTGCCGGGGTGCCTCACAGCAGCGTAACTTAACGTTCCGAGACACCCGCCGACAGTCGCCGCCCGTCGACACTGCCGCAACAACCGCCCGTGCACCGACCGCCCGAGGGGTCCCGTTCCGTGAGTCTGCCTCCCACCCTCCAGCCCTACGCCGACGCTTGGACCCACTCCATCGAAGCGATATCCGAACTGGTTAAGCCGCTCGTCGAAGGCGAGTGGAACCGCAGGACCCCCTGCCCCGGCTGGTCGGTGCGCGACATCGTCTCCCATGTGATCGGCATGGACAGCGAGATGCTGGGCGACCCGCGGCCGATCCACACGCTCCCGCGCGACCTGTTCCACGTCACCAACGAGCACCAGCGCTACATGGAGATGCAGGTCGACGTCCGCCGCCATCACACGGCACCGGAGATGACCTCCGAGCTGGAGTACACGATCATCCGCCGCAACCGTCAGCTGCGCAACGAGTCGCGGGACCCGGGGGCAAAGGTGCGCGGCCCGCTCGGCACCGAGCAGACCCTCGAAGAGGCCATGCGGTACCGCGCGTTCGACGTGTGGGTGCACGAGCAGGACCTGCGGGCGGCCCTCGGACGGCCGGGGAACCTGGACTCGCCCGGCGCGTACATCACACGGGACGAGCTGCTTGCCGCACTGCCGAAGGTGGTCGAGGAGGCCGGCGCGCCCGCCGGTTCGGCGACCGTCTTCGACGTCCACGGCCCCGTCGAGTTCCTGCGCACGGTCCGGCTCGACGCGGAGGGCCGCGGCTCGATCGACAGCGCGCCCTCCCTCGGTCCCACGGTGTCGCTCACGCTCGACTGGGAGACCTACGTCCGCCTCGCCTGCGGGCGCGTCCCCGCAGACGTCGTGGCGGACCGCATCAAGGCCGAGGGGGACCCGGAGCTCACGGCGGCGATCTTCCTGGCGTTCGCGGTGACGAAGTGAAGCTGGGGAGCCGGCCCTGAAGGGGGCCGGTTCCCGGGCAGGCGGCAGGAGGGCACCGGACCGGTGCCGTCCGGCCCGCCGTCCCCCTGCGGCCGGGCCGCTCAGTCCTCCTCGCGTTCCTTCTCGGCCAGGTGGATGACGCAGACGGCCACCGCGATCAGCAGAGCCGGGTCCAGGTCCTCGCGCACGATGTCGACGCCGTACGTCTCCCGGACGTGCAGCCAGCGGCGGGAGATCTGCGCGAGCAGTTCCTCGTCGTAGTCGATGGCGAACTCACGGTCGAGGATCTTGCCGCTGACGTCGAGTTCCGAGCCGTCCGCCAGCGAGACGCGGTAGTGGTTGCGCAGGAGGGACAGCCGCTTGCGCTTGATCCTGGCCAGCGGTTCGCCGTCGCGTTCGATGATCATCGTGTCGCGCAGGGCGAACATCTTCTGGTGGATGTCGATCAGGACCCGCCCCTGCGTGTCCTTCAGTTCGAAGGTGTCCCGCAGCCGCATCGCCTTTCCGTCGACCAGGAAGACCTTGTTGCCGTGCTGGTCCTCGATCCAGTAGTCGTCACCGAAGCCGAGCAGCCGGTCTCGTACGAGGAATCTCATATGAGAAGGGCTTCCCCCGTGGCCGGTCCGAAACGCCGTCGGTAGGCCGACGGACTGAGTCCGGTCTCGCGCCTGAGCCGTGCCCGCAGGTTGGCGGCCGTGCCGAGACCGCTGCGCGCCGCGACCACGTCCAGCCGCTCCTCCCCGCGTTCGATCAGCCGGCAGGCGAGGGCGACCCGCTCCCCGGTCAGCCAGGCCAGCGGGGTGGTGCCCAGCTGGGCGCGGAAGCGGCGGTGCAGGGTGGCGGAGCTCACCGCGGCGTGCGCCGCGAGGCCGGCGACGGTGAGCGGTTCGGCGAGATGTTCCTGGGCCCAGGCCAGAAGCGGTGCCAGCGACTCGTCCGGCACCTCGGGCACCGGCCGCTCCACGAACTGCCGCTGTCCACCGTCGCGGTGCGCCGCGAAGACCAGCCGGCGGGAGACGGCGTTGGCGATCTCGGCGCCGTGGTCGCGGCGCACGACGTGCAGCGCGAGGTCGAGGGCCGAGGCGCTGCCCGAGGCGGTGAGGATGTCGCCGTCGTCCACGAAGAGCACGTCCGGCTCCAGCTCGACCTGTGGGAACCGAGCCCGGAACGACGCGCCCCACATCCAGTGGCAGGCCGCGCGGCGTCCGTCGAGCAGCCCGGCCTCGGCGAGGGTGAAGGCGCCGGAGCAGAAGCCGATCAGCCGTGCTCCCCGTGCGTGCGCCCTGCGCACGGCGTCCAGGACCTCCGGCGAACGCGGGGTGTCGGTGTCGGGCCGGTTCGGCACGATCAGGGTGTCCGCGTCGTCGACGGCCTCGAGGCCAGCGACGCCGGTCAGCGAGAAGAAGCCGTCCCGCATCCGGGTCGTCGGCGCTGCCGCGCACAACCGGAAGTCGTAGAGCCTGCGGCCCAGCTCGGGCCGCTCGAGCCCGAAGACCTCGATGGCACAGCTCATCTCGAAGGGGTTGGAGTTCTCGTCCACGACGAGCACGACCCGGTGCACGGACGACGCCTGAGAGGATCCTTGCGGAATATGCGATTTCTAGCACTCGTGCGGTCCGGGC
>Ga0209758_1002675_pt1 | contig 17602 bp, 21 predicted proteins | sample AraplaMF_Col_mMF_FD_184258 | JGI IMG/M metagenome (GOLD analysis project Ga0209758, IMG submission 184258) | Arabidopsis root microbial communities from the University of North Carolina, USA - plate scrape MF_Col_mMF (SPAdes) (version 2) | ecosystem: Host-associated > Plants > Roots > Endosphere...
CAACATTCCTGCAGCGCGTGTGCACACTGCTGCAAGACCCTGTGGCCGGCGAATGCGCGTACGGCAAAACCGTGTGGTCCTGGCCGTCGTTGCTACGGTCAAGCTGTCGCGGAGGTGCAGGGCGCCCGACCGGGTTAACTGCATCGTCAATTCGCGAGGGCGAGGGAGGCCAGAGGGAAAATCGGCTCCCGGGAGAGCGCGGCATAAGCCGTCAAACCACCGCGCAGGGAAGGCCGAGTGATTGGCACCACCTGTATGCTGCTGTGCGGTCTTTTTGCGCTACGTCTTCGCGCAGCAGACCGCGGGTGCGAGGTCAGCACCCGGCCTTCCCTGCGCCCTCTTGAATCAGAGGGACACGAGATCAGACAAAGCTCGGGCGAGATGCGCCGCGAGGGAGCGAAGGTGTGTCTGCACTTACACGCTCGCGGTCATCGTCCGGGTCGTAATGAGCCGCGCACCTCACCCCTGGCTTGCCACGCGCACTCGGTCGTGATGCTCCTCGATCTTGGGACGGCCGCGGGTGCGCTCGAAGCTGGTGCAGAGCAGCTCCGTCTCCTCGAGCGAGACGGGGGCGCGGTACAACCGGCACATGAATTCGGCGGTGGTGCGTCCCTTGCCCGTGATCGGGCTACGCTCGGCCAGGAACATGCAATCGCGGCAGATGCTGGCGTCGAGCCGTTGATGAGCTGCATCGAGATGATTGAGAACTTCGCGGAGCGAGTCGCGCAACCTGATGCACTCCTCGGTACCGAGCGAATTGACCGCATTGATCACGTGATTGATCGGGTCATGCTGGCCCAGGCATTTCTCGCCCTGCGGCGTGACGTGCAGCACGACAGAGCGCTTGTCTTCCTGCGACGGTTTGCGCACCAGGTAGGACTTGCTCTCCAGCGTCTTGACGATCTGCGACGCGGTCGCCCTCGTCGCGCCGATGAAGCCGGCAAGGGCGGATGGTGTGCGCGAGAAGCGATTGGCGCGCCCGAGAAAGCGCAGCGCCATCCACTCTCGATCACGCAGCCCGTGTTGATTGCCTTCGAAATACCAGGCCCTGGCCGCCTGAACCAGCAGCTCGACCGCTTCGCGTGCCAACGGCATGAATTCCTACCTCGCCCCGGGAATCGCGTGTGCGGCATCCCGAAGCCGCTTTCCGCCATGGCGCAGGCCCGAGCTGTCGTCACCGCCGGACGATGGATCGGAATTGTTCAACCGAAGCCCCTGAGTTCAAACACACAGACGTTTCTTATGTTCGACTGAAACGATGAATGAGCTTCTCAACAAAATCAAGTCAAGACACTCGCGGAGAACGGATGTCGTTGCAGAGGAATGTAACGTTCAAGACGATCGCGCTCTTCGGGACACATGATGGTGAACGCAATACATGGCTTGAAAGCCGGCATGCACGTCGTTCTACGCTTGCCTGGTTGCACGGATATTGCTGTTGGGGTCGATGCAACGTGATCGAAGCTTGTGCACGACAGGCGAGCGGACCACGGAAATCATCCACAACTTCCCCGATTGCTTCCGGTCGTGCGAACCAAATGTCGAGGGAACTCGGAAGGATTGCACGCGTCGGTTGCTTCGATGTCGTGCTCGCTGTCGCGCACCGGCTTGCGGGCTCGGCAGGCCGCCTCACCCGAACGGATGAGAGCCGCTTGGCGAAGATGGGGACAATCAAACTTTGCGCAGCTCACGCATCGCGATGACATTCGTTCGTCACACGTGGCGACGCACGACTTGCGCCGAGTCGCTGCGCTGCCGCTAGTCGCCCTTGAGCATGTCCCTGAGCTCGCGGAACGGATCGGCGCTCGGCGGAGCGGAGGCGTCCTGTCGCATGGCATTGTAGATTCGCGGGACCATGTCGACCGCCTGGTCCAGCCCCGAATCGCGTCCCGACTGGTAGCCGCCCATCAGGCGGAGATCGCTTGTGTCCTCGTATTTGGCGATCAGGGTGCGCAATTTGCTCACAAGCTCGCGCTCCTCGGGGTCCCAGACGTTGTGGGCGAGGCGGGAGACCGAGGCCAGCACGTCGACGGCGGGATAGCGCGCCTGGTCGGCAATGTGCCTGGAGAGCACGATGTGCCCGTCCAGTGTGCTGCGGATGGTGTCGGCGATCGGCTCGTTGTGGTCGTCGCCGTCCACCAGCACGGAGAAGATGCCGGTGATGGTCCCGGATCCCTCCTCGCCGGGCCCAGCGCGCTCCAAGAGGCGCGGCAGATCGGTGAAGACAGTCGGCGCATAGCCGCGCGCCACCGCGGGCTCGCCGGCCGCAAGCGCGACCTCGCGGGCGGCATGGGCGAAGCGGGTGATCGAATCGACCACAAGCAGCACCGATTCGCCGCGGTCGCGGAAATATTCGGCCACCGTCATCGCTGTCTTCGGCGCCAGCCGGCGCATCATCGGGCTTTCATCGCCCGTCGACACGATGGTGACCGCGCGGTTGCGGTCGTTGCCGAGCACGTCCTCGATGAATTCACGTACCTCGCGGCCGCGCTCACCGACCAGCGCCAGCACGACGGTGTCAAACCCCTGGCTGCGGGCGAGCATCGCGAGCAGCGTCGATTTGCCGACGCCGGAGCCGGCGAAGATGCCGACACGCTGGCCGGCGCAGATCGGGGCGAACAGGTCGATGACGCGCACGCCGGTGCGCAGCGGCTTGTGGACGCGCGCCCGCTTCATCGCCGGTGGCGCCTCCGTCTCGGCCGAGACGGCTCGCGCCCCCGGCGTGAGAGGACCCATTCCGTCCAGTGGCGCGCCGAGCGCGTTGATGACGCGGCCCTTCCAACTCGGATCCGGTGCGAACGACAAGGCCGGCATGCGGAAGGCGGCCGAGCCGAGCCCGCCGGCGAATTGCCGGTCGAACGGTTTGGCGACGATGCCGTCGCTGTCGATCCGCACCACCTCGCCGATCTGGGGCTTGCCGGCGGAGTTGACGCCGATCAGCTCGCCGAGCTTGACCGAGCGCGACAGGCCGGAGACGCGGAAATGCGTCGGCGCGATTTCGGAGATCGAGCCGCTGATGCTGGCCAGTGGTGTACTCTGCTGAAGTTCGAGCAGCGCCCACTCGAGTTGGCGAAGAGCGTTCAAGGAAACCGTCCACCCAATTTACGCGCGAGGCGCAGTCTACTTGCCGGGATCGCCCAGCGTCTGAATTGCATTCCGGAGCGTGCTCTCGGTGCCGTCGATCAGCGAGTTGGTGCTGTCGAAAGCGCGCGAGGCCGACATCAGCTTCGTCAATTCCATCATCGGATTGGCGCTGGAGCCCTCGACATAACCCTGCTTGAACCCGTCGCGGCTGAAATCGGCGATGGCGGTGGCGGGTCGGTCAGGCGTGACGCCGGAATTGCCGTAGCGGTCGAGATTGGCGTCGGGTGGAATGTTGAACAGGCCGATGGTGCCGAACTCGTTGTTGTCCTGGGTGATCGCACCGCTGCGCGAAATCGAGACCGGACCGCCGTTCGGATCCAGCGTGAGCTGCGCGCCGCCGGAATCGATGACGGGGAAGCCCGACACGGTCTGAAGGTCGCCGTTGGGGGCAATCTGGAGCCGGCCGTCGCGGGTATAGACCGTGCCGTTGGGACCGGCGAAGGCGATCCAGCCCTGCCCAACCACGGCGACGTCGAGCGGGTTGCCGGTCTCGGTGATGTTGCCGGCCTCGCGCGAGATGATGTTCTCGCCGGGCGAGGAAAAGGCGACCGGATTGGCGGCGGCCTTGGAGAGGACCGTCTCGAATTTCACGACATCGGTGCGAAAACCCGATGTGTTGACGTTGGCGACGTTGTTGGCGATCGTCTGCAGACGCTTCTCGAGCGCGACCTGCGCCGACAATCCCACGTAAAGAGCCGATTGCATGGCTTACCTGTTGAACTTGATGTTCTGAAGTGTCGTGAGCGTGCTCGTGTCCATGCTGGCCGACGCTGTCGATGCGCCGGTGATCAGGACCAGGGCGGGGTTGGTCGAGCTGTCGCTCTGGGCCTGGGTCGCATCCCACATCGCGGCGAAACGCTGCACGAATTTGGTGACCTTGGCCGGGTCCTTGAAATCGGCGAGATTGATGTTCTTCGTGATCATCTTGGCCTGGCCATCGATGTCCCCCGAGCTGACGGTCGGCGACCAGCCGAGTGCGGTCTGCACCACCTGGGTGAGGGCCTTGTCGGCGAGGATCTGATAGGCATTGCCGATCGAGGAGGCCTTGCGGGTGAAATAGAGCGCGAGCCGCAGGCCCTCGTTCTGGTCGCCGGCGTTCTGCTCCATCGTCTGCGTGACGTATTGGGTGGCCGTACCGGTGGTCGCCGCGGCGGTCGAGGTTGCGTTGGCGCCCTTCGCCGCGAAATTGAAAGCGGTGGCGAATTCGCGGTAGCGGGAGTCGCTCAGCTTGTTGGCGAAGGCGTCCTTGCTCGAGACACCTTCGGTCAGGACCTTCCGCATGAAGGCCTTGGCGTAGGTCATGTCACTGAGGCCATAGGCCTTCATCGCATAGGAGTAGAGCCGGTAGTCTCCCAGGAAGTCGTCGATCGTCTTCACCTTGCCGATATGGCTCAGGAAGTAGTCGGTCTCGCGGCTGACATCCGGCTCAGTCGCGACCTGGGTCATCGACTTTCCGATATTGCTCGTTATTCTGGTGTAGTCCGCGATGGTCGATAGCATGGCACGCGCCCCTTTGGCCGTCATTGCGACCCCGTTCCAAGCTGCCGCAAATTGCTTGCGCGGGGCTGGCCATGCGCAAGCCAGCTTCGCGCAAGGCTCGCCGACTAGATATTCCCGGTGGGATCGGCGATGGAGTGGCGGGTTGCTCAGTTTCGTGGGGATTTTCATCACGGTAGTGGCGCTGCTCGGCGGATTTGCCGCCATGGGTGGCCATCTGGCCGTGCTCATGCAGCCGTGGGAATTCGTGATCATCATGGGCACCGCGGTCGGCACCTTCATCGTAGCCAATCCCTGGAAAACGGTCGTGGATACCGGCGTTGCCTGCATGCAGGCCATCACCGGCGCGGTGCCGGGTGAGCGCTATTATCTCGATCTGCTCGGAGCGCTTCATGCCCTGATGCGCGAGCTGCGCGGCAAGGGCCGCAACGAGGTCGAGGCGCATATCGACGACCCCTCGTCCTCCGAGATCTTCAAGGCCTTTCCGAGCGTGCTCGGGGATCCGGCCCTGCTCCAGTTCATCTGCGACTATGTGCGCCTCATCATCATGGGCAATGCGCGCACACACGAGATCGAGGCGCTGATGGATGAGGAGATCCATACCATCGTGAAAAGCAAGTTGACGCCCTACCACTCACTGGTGACGGTGTCCGAGGCGCTGCCGGCGCTCGGTATTGTCGCCGCAGTGCTCGGCGTCATCAAGGCCATGGGTGCGCTCGATCAGTCGCCGAAGCTGCTCGGCGGCTTCATCGGCGCGGCGCTGGTCGGCACCTTCGCCGGCATCTTCCTGTCCTACGGCATCATTTCCCCCTTCGCGCTGAAGATCAAAATGACGCGCGAGAAGAAGTGCCGGCCGTACATCATCGTCAAGCAGACGCTGCTGGCGTTCATGAACGGTGCCATGCCGCAGATCGCCGTCGAGCATGGCCGCAAGATGATCGCGAGCGGTGAACGGCCGTCGATCGACGTCGTCGAGAACGAGACGATCGCGGGTCCCAAGGTCGTCGTGACCGACGCCGAACCCAAGGCTGCACGCGCATGACGATGGGAGACGTCGAAGTCGATCAGCGAAAGCAGCTGCCCAACTATCTGCTGGACGCGGCCGGCATCTCGATCGAACGCATGCCGATGCTCAATGTGATCTTCGATCGCATGGCGGCATCGTGCACGGACAGCCTGCAGCCGATGGCCGGCACGCCGTGCTATTTCTCGGTCAACGGCATCACCAACGACCGCGTCGGCGACATCATCAAGGACTACGAGGGCAATGCCGTCGCTGCCGTGCTCTACGCCGAGCAGTGGGACTCCCGCGTCATCATCGTGCTCGACCGCGACTTCGTCTTCACCATGGTCGAGGCGATGTTCGGCTCCGACGGTGCCGAGCCGCCGCTCGATGTCGAGCGTTCGTTCTCGAACATCGAGATCCGTCTGGTCCAGGCGCTGTTCGAGCGGTTCGCCAAGGCGCTGCAAGCAGCCTTCGCCGGCACCTCCAACGTCAGCTTCCGTGTCGAGCGGGTCGAGACCGCGATGGCGTCGCTGGCGATCGGACGCAGCGGCAACATGTCGATCTGCGCGAACATCATGCTGCAGGCGCTCTATCGCGGCGGCCAGATGTTCCTGATCATTCCGCATTCGGCGCTCAACCCGCTCAGGCAGAAGCTGGCTCATGTCGTCGTCAGCGAAGGCGGTGCGGCCGATCCGCGCTGGCGCGAGCAGATGGAGAGCGAAGTTCACCGTACCGAGGTGACGCTGAGCGCGGTCCTGGACGAGAAAATGATTTCGCTCGAGGACGTCGTGAAGTTCAAGGTTGGGCAGGTCCTGGAGCTCGAGGCCACGCCGCGCACGCTTGCTCGGCTCGAGAGCAACAACCAGGTGCTGTTCTGGTGCCAGATCGGCCAGCTCGATGGCTACTACGCCATGCAGGTGGCAGATCCGGTCGATCAGAAGCGGGAGTTCGTCGATGATATCCTATCTCGTTGATGCGGTGTTGTTGATTGCGCTGGCCTTCACCAGCATGCGGGTGACCCGGATGCACCGCGAGCTGGCGCGGCTGCGCAGCTACCAGGGCGAGTTCTCGACCATCGTCCACGAGACCGCAGGCGCTTTCGACACGGTGATCAACGCGGCGCATGATTCCACCGCAAATCTGGGCCGGCTCGCCAACGTCTTGAGCACGAAGATCGACCAAGCCCATGAGGCGATCGCGGCGCTCGATGCGCGCAATGGGCTCCGGCCCGCGGCGAGCGTGAGCAACGTCGAAGCCAACAAACATTAGGGCCGGTACGGCCGAAGACGGAACGGAACGTGGCGACGCTCCGGGAGCGGAAATACCAAGAGGCGATACCAAGATGGCGCAATCCTTCGACTACGAATCTGCAACCGCATCCGATGATGCCGAGACGTCCTCGCTGGAGCGGCTGGCAGAGATCGCCGCGCGCACGGCCGAGGAGACCGGGAAGTTCGCCAACGTCGATGCCATCCTGCGCATCCCCGTCACCATGCAGGTTGTGCTGGGATCGGCGACGATCCCGGTTGCCAATTTGATGAAGCTCGGTCGCGGCGCCGTGGTTCCGCTGGATCATCGCGTCGGCGAGCCCGTTGATGTCGTGGTCAACGGCCGCGTCGTTGCGCGCGGCGAGGTGGTCGTCGTGGAAGAGGACAATTCCCGCTTCGGTGTCTCGCTGACCGAGATCGTCGGACCTCTGGGGCAGGGTGATTCCTGACCATGGCGGCACAGGTCGGCATCGCTCCCATCAAGCAGCGAGGCGTTGCCGCGCTGGGCGGAACGGAAAAGGTCGCGGCGCTGCTGCTGGCCATGGGTCGCCAAGCGGCCGCGAGCGTGCTCGCGCAGTTCGAGCCGCAAGACATTCGCATCGTCACCAAGGCCGCGGCTGAGCTGCGGCCGATCACGGCGCAGGAACTGGAGTCGATCGTCGAGGAGTTTGCACAGCAATTCTCGATGGGCGCAAACATTCTCGGCACGATCGGCGGTCTCGAAGCCGTGCTTGGCGATGTGCTTCCGGCCGACCAGGTCACGGCGATCATGTCGGACCTGCTCGGCAATTCGAGCCGCTCGGTGTGGGACCGCGTCTCATCGGTGTCGGAAAACTCGCTGGCGACCTACCTCTCGAAGGAGCATCCGCAGACCGCGGCGCTGATCCTGTCCAAGGTCAAGCCGTCGTGCGCCGCCAAAGTGATGAGCCAGCTGCCATCGAGCCTGCGCAACGAGCTGATGCGGCGCGTGCTCAGCCTCAAGCCGATCGTCGACGACGCGATGAAGGTGCTCGAGAAGACGCTGCACGAGGACCTGACGCTGAATTTCGCCCGCAATTTGGGGGCCGACACCTACGCCCGCGTCGCCGACATCATCAACAAGATGGAGCGCGGCCATATCGAGGACATGCTGAAGAGCCTGTCAGAGAAGCGGCCGAAGTCGGCCGAAGTGCTGAAAGAGCTGCTGTTCACCTTCGACGACGTCGTCAACCTGACGCCGAAGGCGCGAACCATGATCTTCGATCAGGTGCCGACCGACCGCATCGTCGTCGCGCTGAAGGGGACCGACAAGCAGTTCCGCGAGCTGATCCTGTCGTCGGTCGCCTCGCGCGTCCGTCGCGTCGTCGAGCACGAGCTCGCGATTGGCGAGCCGTCGAACCAGCGCGACGTGCTGGAGGCCCGCCGCGTGATCACCGACCTCGCGCTCGATCTCGCAGAAAAGGGTGAAATCGAGCTCAACCCCGAACAGGAGGATGAGCTGGTCTTCCGCTGACCGCTGAACGGGCATGGCCGAGACATCCGACCAGGAGAGCAAAACAGAAGAGCCGACCGAGAAGAAAGTCCGCGATGCGCTCGAACAGGGCAAAATTCCGGTCTCTCGGGAGGCGTCCATGTTCGCGTCCATGGCGGCGCTGATGGTCATTCAGGCGTTCCTGATCGGGCAGGGTGTGCAGCAGCTGACGCCGACCTTGATGGGCTTCATAGACGATCCCGGCGGCTTTCGCCTCAGGACCGCGGCGGATGCGCAGAACCTTCTCACCGTGGTGGGCCTCGAGGCCTTGCGGTTCCTGGTGCCTCTGGTCGTGATCCTGGCGGTGTTCGGGCTGGCAGCCTCGCTGCTGCAGAATGCGCCCCGTCTGGTGCTGGACCGCATCATGCCGGACTTCTCGCGCATCTCGCCGGCCAGCGGCTGGAGCCGCATCTTCGGCACGCAGGGTCTCGTGGAATTCGCCAAATCGCTGTTCAAGCTCGCCTCGGTGACATCAGTCGTCTGCTTCGTGCTGCGATCGTCGGAGGCGAGGGCATTCGAGGCGATGTATACCGATCCGGTTGCGCTGCCCGAGATGATCCTCACCATCGCGATGCGGATCGTATCGGCGATCTGCATCGCGACCATCGTGCTGGTCGCGATCGACCTTGCCTGGGCACGCTTGCACTGGCGGCGCGAGCTGCGCATGACCAAGCAGGAGATCAAGGACGAGCACAAGCAGGCCGAAGGCGATCCGCTAATCAAGGCGCGGCTGCGTTCGCTGGCGCGCGACCGCTCGCGCCAGCGCATGATCGCCTCCGCAGCACGCGCGACGCTGGTGATCGCCAATCCGACGCATTTCGCGATCGCGCTGCGCTACCAGCGCGAGGAAAACCCCGCGCCGCTCGTTGTGGCCAAGGGCATGGATCTTGTCGCACTGAAGATCCGCGAAGTCGCCGAGCAGAACAAGATCCCGGTGATCGAGAACAAGGCTCTCGCACGCGCGCTCTACGAGGCCGTGCAGGTCGATCAGGTGATCCCGGCCGAATTTTTCCGGCCGGTCGCCGAGATCATCTACTTCCTGCAGTCGAAGCAGACACCGCGACCGGAAAAGGCGCGGTAGATTTCCGAGGATGGTGCTTCGCGCAACAGCTTGACGAAAGCTTAACGCCCTAGGGTTCTTTGCAATGAACCATAATGGGGCCGTCGTGGGACCGCTTTATCTTTTCGAACTCGCATCGTCGCAAGCGCGCTGGCTTGAGCTTCGCCAGTCGACCATCGCCACCAACGTCGCCAATGCCAACACGCCGGGCTTCAAGGCGCGCGACGTCGAGCCCTTCAACAAGGTGCTCGACGGAATGCCGGTCAGGCTAGCGACGACGTCGCCCACGCATATGCAGCTGTCTCCAGCCGAAACCGATACACGCGCAACCGCGAAGAAGGACAGCTGGGACGTCGTCCATTCCGGTAACTCCGTCAGCCTCGAGCAGGAGATGATCAAGGGCAGCGACGTGAACCGCGACTACTCGATGAATTCGGCGATCGTGCGATCGTTCAATCGCATGATTCTGACCGGTGCGAAGATCTGAGGTGAACTGACATGCTTGACGCTCTATCCGCTTCATTGACGGTTGCAAGCTCCGGGCTCGAAGCGCAATCGACCCGCATGCGCATCGTCTCGGAAAATCTTGCCAATGCCGGCTCAACGGGGCGCACGGCCGGTGCGGATCCCTATCAGCGCAAGACGATCACCTTCGATGCGGCGATGGATCGCGCTTCGGGCACGCAGCTGGCGAAGGTCAAGGAAATCGGCGTCGACACCACGCCGTATCGCGTCGAGTACGACCCAGGCCATCCCGCGGCAGACAAGGCGGGCTACGTCAAGATGCCCAACGTCAACATGATGATCGAGATGGCGGACATGCGGGAAGTCAACCGGTCCTATGAAGCCAATCTCCAGGTGGTGAAACAGGTGCGGTCGATGCTCGGCATGACCATCGATCTCCTGAGGAGCTGATCATGCTTGAGGCAATTTCATCCACCGCGATCACCGCAGGACAGGCGGCCTCCCGCGCCACTGAAACGCAATCCATTGCGCCGCCCGCGACGTCCCCGGTTCAATCCGCCGACGACGTCGGCTTCGATTCCGTGATGAAGCAGGTGACCACCGATGCGATCGGTACGCTGAAGGCGGGTGAGGCGGCGTCGATCTCGGCGATGCAGGGCAAGGAATCGACACGAAGGGTTGTCGAGGCGCTGATGTCGGCCGAGCAGGCCCTGCAGACGGCGGTCGCGGTCCGCGACAAGGTCGTGCAGGCCTATCAAGAAGTCGTTCGTATGTCGATTTGATCTGAAGGAGTGACGATCGTGAAATCGCTCGCCATCGCGGCCACGGGCATGAATGCCCAGCAGACCAATATCGAGGTCATCGCAAACAACATCGCCAACATCAACACGACGTCGTTCAAGCGCGCGCGTGCGGAGTTCACCGATCTGTTCTACCAGATGGACCGCATGCAGGGCGTCGCAAATGTCAACGGCTCCTCGCCGATCCCGGAAGGCGCCAATCTCGGCCTTGGCGTCAAGTCGGCAGCAATCCGCAAGCTGCACATCCAGGGTGCGCTGACGCAGACCGGCAATCCGTACGACCTCGCGATCAATGGTCGTGGCTGGTTCCAGGTGCTCGGCCCGAACAACGAGGTGCAATACACCCGTGCGGGTTCGTTCAACACCAATGCCAACGGCCAGTTGGTGACGATCGACGGCTACCTGCTTGATCCCGCCATCACGGTGCCGCAGGGAACGGTGCAGGTCACGGTCAACCAGACCGGGCAGGTCTTCGCCAAGCTCGACACCGAAGTCAATCCGCGGCAGATCGGGCAGCTCAACCTTGCCAATTTCGCCAACGAAGCCGGCCTCGAGCCCCTGGGCAGCAACCTCTATCGCGAGACCACGGCGTCTGGCACGCCGGTCGTCGGCCTCCCGGGCGATGCCGGCTACGGCAAGATCAACCAGCAATATCTCGAGGCCTCGAACGTCGATCCGGTGAAGGAAATCACCGAGTTGATCTCGGCCCAGCGCGCCTACGAGATGAATGCCAAGGTGATCCAGGCGTCGGACGACATGGCGCAGACGGTATCGAAGAATCTCAGTCGCTAGTTCCGGTGTGTCGATGTTGAACTGGGTGGGCCTGATCGCGCGCGGGTTGGCCGCCGCGCTGCTGGTACTCGTCTCGGCGCGGCTTGCCGCGGCGGACGAGCGGCGGCTTCCCGTGCCAGCGGTGGCGATCCGCGCCGGCGAGCTGATCAAGGACGACATGATCACCGAGCGCGGTTTCGCGCCGAACGTCCTCGGTGTCGCCCTGTTCGTCGAAGGTCGTCAGGTCCTGGTCGGCCGCATGGCCCGGCGAGCGCTGCTGGCGGGACAGCCGATCCCGACCAATTCGGTGGAAGATCCCTGGACCATCGCCCGTGGCGCCACGGTCAAGGTCGTGGTCGAGGACTCCGGCCTGTCAATCGTGACCTACGGTTCAGCCATGCAATCCGGCGCGCCCGGCTCGCTCATCACCGTGCGGAACACCGACACAGGCGTGATCATCAGGGCGATCGTCCAGGCGGACGGCACAGTCAAGGTCGCGGACGGGTCATGACCAGGTTCCTGCTCGCCCTCGTCCTTATTCTTTCCGCCGCCAGCGCCCAGGCCGCCGTCCGCATCAAGGACATTGCTGATATCAAGGGGCTGCGTGAAAACCAGATCGTGGGTTACGGCCTGGTCATCGGTCTCAACGGTACCGGCGACACCCTGCGCAACGCGCCGTTCACGGAACAATCGCTCCAATCGATGCTCGAAAACATGGGCATCAACGTCCGGAACGAGACCACCAGCACCACCAATCCGCCGCGCCCGACGACCCTGCGCACGCGCAACGTCGCGGCCGTGATGGTGACCGCCGACCTGCTGCCGTCGATCGGGCCGGGCGAACGGATGGACGTGACGGTGTCGTCGCTTGGAGATGCAACGTCGCTGCTCGGCGGCACGCTGGTGATGACGTCGCTGCGCGCGGCCGACGGCGCAGTCTATGCGGTGGCGCAGGGCGCGGTCACCGTCGCCGGTTACAGCGTCGGAGGCCAGGCCCAGAACGTCAGCCAGGGCACGCCGACGGCGGGCCGCATTCCGAACGGCGCGCTGGTCGAGCGCGAGGTGCAGGGAAGCCTCCATGAAATGGAATTCCTGGTGCTTGAGCTGAAGAACCCCGACTTCGTCACCGCGACGCGTATCCTCGATGCCGTCAATCGCTATGCCGGTGGCCGCTACCGGTCCCAGATCGCCTTCGAGCGCGACTACCGGACCATCGTGCTGTCCAAGCCGCGCTATGTCGGTCCGGTCCGCTTCCTCGCGGAGATCGGCGAGCTGACCGTCGAACCCGACACGCCAGCGCGCGTGGTAATCAACGAACGCACCGGCACGGTGGTGATCGGACGCGACGTGCGGATTTCGACCGTCGCCGTCACGCATGGCAATCTGACGGTCCGCGTCACCGAGCTGCCCGTGGTGTCGCAACCGGCGCCGTTCTCGCAAGGCCAGACGGTCGTCGTGCCCCAGACGGTCGTCGAGGCCAACGAGGCCGGATCGCAGGTCGCGATCCTGAGCGGCGTCGATCTCCAGCGCCTCGTACGCGGGTTGAACCAGATCGGTCTGAAGCCGTCCGGCATCATCGCGATCCTCCAGGCGATCAAGACGGCCGGCGCGCTGCAGGCTGAAGTCATCGTGCAATGATGCATAAGCGTCGTGCAAGCTTGGTCGCTCAATGCTCTGGTCTCGACCGAGAATCTCACGCGGCCCGATGCTGAAGCATCACAAAGCGCAACTCCTTCTCCTCGCCGCGATGTTCGCGCTTGCGGGCACATCGCCGGCGCTGGCGCTGGACGAGCCGAAGCCGTCGAAGCCGCTCAACTTGCTTTCGTTCGCGCGCGCCCGTGCGCCCGGGCCGCAGAAGCCGCAAGCATCGGCGCCAAGCGATAACACCAGGGCAACCGCGTGGGTGGCCGAGGATTCGGGGCCCGCGACCACCGGCGCCGTGCCGGTGTCGGAGGCTCCGCCGCCGGTACCGGCTCCAGCCCCCGTGCCGACGCGTCCCGTGAAGCCCGCCAGTGCTGCGGCGCCGCCAAAGCCGGCGCCCGCGCAAGCAATCGCGCCTACTGACAACGAGGTAGCGCTGTTCTGCAGTAACGTGGCCGATCCCGCCGTCGATGCCAGGCTCGCCTGGCAATTGAAAGAGCTGGAGAAGGCCGAGAGCCAGCTGCGGGAGCGGATCGCCGAAGTCGAGGCCAAGCGGGCGGAATACGAGAAGTGGATGGCGCTGCGCGATGACTTCCTGAAGAAGGCCGAGGCGAGCGTCGTCGAGATCTATTCGCGCATGAAGCCGGACGCGGCGGCCACCCAGATCGCCGGCATGGCGGACGAGACCGCCGCCGCGGTGCTCGCAAAGCTTAGCCCGAGGAGCTCGAGTGCGATCTTCAACGAGATGGAAACGTCACGCGCGGCCCATCTTGCCGATCTGCTCGGCGGAATGCGTCGTGTGGACGACGGAAAGACCAAGTGAATGAAGAAGCCGATCCTCATCCTGTCGCTCGTGCTTCTTGCCGGATGTTCGCATGATCCAGCCGAGATCCTGACCGGCCCGCAGGTGTCGCCCGTCGGCAGCGGCTTGAGGTCGCAAGCCGATCCCATTCCGGTAACGCCGCGCGTCCGCACGCCCGTGAGCTACCGCTCGACCTGGGACGACGGCACCGATCTGTACCGTGATCCGCGCGCCCGGCATACCGGCGACGTCGTGACGGTGATCATCTCGATGCAAGACAAGGCGAAGCTCGACAACAAGACCGGCCGTTCGCGCGATTCGCAGATCAAGTTCGGGCTCGACTGGCTGATGAATGTCGCCGGATGGAGCGACACAGGCCAGGCCAACGCCAACCTCTCGACCAACACCCAGATCAAGGGCAACGGCCAGATCGACCGCGCCGAGGACATCAAGCTCTCGATCGCCGCGATCGTCACCGACGTGTTGCCGAACGGAAATATGATGATCAGCGGCTCGCAGGAATTCAAGGTCAACACGGAAATGCGCGTGCTCAACGTCGGCGGCATCGTGCGCCCGCGCGATATCTCTCGCGGCAATACGATCTCCTACGAAAAGATCGCCGAGGCACGCGTCTCTTACGGCGGTCGCGGAAATCTGTCGGACGTGCAACAGCCAGGATGGGGACATCGGATCTATGATGCCGTGGCACCGTTCTGAGGCTCGCGCGTCGTGGAAGCAGGGGGCGTCATGCGCCTGATTGCCGCCATCGTCGTGCTCACCCTGGTCGCGATAGGCGCAGGCGCGCTTGCAGGCCTGCACCTGTTCGCTGCCGTCGAACGCGTCGCCGACGCGAAGAAGGGCGCCACACCGCCGCCGATCGCATCGAGCTACGCCGGCAGCGCACGCCTCAGGAAGCTGTCGCCGATCGTGACCAATCTCGCCGCTCCAGCCAACAACTGGGCCAGGGTCGAGGCCTCCATGGTGACGGACAGCATGAGCGACGAGGATGCCGGCATTCTGGCCGCTCATATCAGCGAAGACATCGTCACCTATTTGCGCTCGGCCTCGGTCACGCAGTTCGAGGGCACGCGCGGGCTGCAACATCTGCGCGACGACCTGTCCGAACGCGCCAGCATCCGCTCGTCCGGAAAGGTCCGCGAATTGATCATTGAGACATTGGTGATCCAGTGAAATTGAGAGTCCTGCTGCTCGCCGTGCTGCTGGTCGTGTTGCCCGAGGTGGCATTCGCCCAGATTCCGGACCTCAATTCGCTGCTGCCGCCCGGTAACGGCTCGACCAGCGGCCGCATCATCCAGCTGATGGCGCTCCTGACGGTGCTCTCCGTCGCTCCGGGGCTGCTCATCATGGTGACGAGCTTCACACGCTTCGCCGTCGCCCTGTCGTTCCTGCGCGCCGGCCTGGGCCTCCAGACGACGCCTCCGAACCTCGTGCTGATCAGCCTCGCGATGTTCATGACCTTCTACGTCATGGCGCCGACCTTCGATCGCGCCTGGGAAACCGGCGTCCAGCCGCTGATGAAGAACGAGATCTCGGAGGAGGAGGCCTATCTGAGGATCAGCGACCCGTTCCGCGAATTCATGCTGTCACACGTCCGCGACAAAGACCTGCAGACGTTCGAGTCGCTTGCCGCGGAAAGCTTCCGCAAGAAGTTCGACGACAAGCGCATCGACATGCGCGTCATCATCCCGGCCTTCATGATCTCCGAGCTCCGGCGCTCCTTCGAGATCGGATTTCTCATCATCCTGCCGTTCCTCGTGATCGACATGATCGTGGCGACGCTGACCATGTCGATGGGCATGATGATGATGCCGCCGTCGATCCTCGCATTGCCCTTCAAGGTGCTGTTCTTCGTGCTGATCGATGGCTGGAATCTGCTCGCCTCCGGACTGGTGCGGTCGTTCTCGTAACAGGGAGCATCGTCCTAACGATTGGTTAAGGTTAGCAAGTGGTGATATTAACCATATGATTTTGCTGGAGAATTCCAGATCGTATTAAGCCGGAAGCAAGATTCGGCGTGCTAGCAATGCGGCACGGCGGGTTGGACCTCACCCACATCAGTCCAAAGGCATGATGCCGCCCTGTCGTACCGGTGAAAGCCCGGTATGTCCCCTCGTGAAAATGTAACGCGTACATAAAGGGACATTCGCAATGTCAAGCCTGCTTACGAACTCGACCGCCATGACCGCTCTCCAGACCCTGCGGTCTGTGAGTTCGCAACTCGCCACCACGCAGACCCGGATCTCCACCGGCCAGCGCGTCTCGACCGCTTCGGACAACGCCGCCTATTGGTCGATCGCGACCTCGATGCGCGCCGACAACGCCGCGCTCTCCGCCGTCTCCGACTCGCTCGGTCTGTCGGCCGCGACCGTCGATACCGAGTACACCGCCTTGACCTCGGTTGTCGGCGACAGCACCGGCGGCCTCACCAAGCTGCAGGCGCTGCTCGTCGAAGCCAAGACCGCCGGTATCGACCGCACCAAGATCCAGGCTGACATCACCCAGATCCAGCAGCAGATGAAGGGCACCGCTTCCGCGGCCACCTTCAACGGCGTGAACTGGCTCAGCACGACGGCGACGACCCCGACGACGGTCGACCTAGTGTCGTCCTATTCTCGCGTCGGCGGCACGCCGACCACGGGTGCCATCACGCTGACGGTCGCCAACTACTCGCTCTATACCTCGACCCAGGGCGGTATCCTGGACAAGGTGAGCGGCAGTGCGTCGGTCGACACGATCGACATCAGCACGCTGACCGACTCGGCAGCGGACCAGACCACACTCAGCGGCTACATCTCGCAGGTCACCGGCGCGATCAACTCGGTGGCTTCGGCCGCCGCCAACCTCGGCGCCGTCAAGAACCGTATCTCGACCAACACGGACTTCGTGAAGTCGCTGATGGACTCGGTGAGCCGCGGCATCGGTCAGCTCGTCGACGCTGACATGAACCAGGAATCCACCCGCTTGTCGGCCCTCCAGGTTCAGCAGCAGCTCGGTGTTCAGGCGCTCTCGATCGCCAACAGCAGCAGCCAGAGCATCCTCTCGCTGTTCCGCTAAGCTTGAAAACCATCTGAGGGGGCCGCGCTTCTCGCGAAGCGCGGCCCTTTCCGTTTTGACGCGACGCCTCGCCTACGTCGCAGTTTCGGCTGCCCTGTTGCGGCCGGGACACATAGCCACAAGCCCCGCACAAGCTTCGCGCGTTACGGTCGCCGTACGACAGGTTGGGTCCTAGCGCATTTCCGCAGCCCAAAGGCATGACGCCGCCCTGTCGTACCGGTGCAAGTCCGGTATGTCCCCAAATCAAATCGATCTTCAAAGGGACATCAAAATGGGTTCAAGTCTTCTCACCAACTCCGCTGCAATGACCGCGCTGCAGACCCTGCGCAACGTCAGCTCCAGCCTCCAGACCACTGAAAACCGGATCTCGACCGGCCAGCGCGTTGCCACGGCTTCGGACAACGCTGCCTACTGGTCGATCGCGACCTCGATGCGCGCCGACAACGCCGCGCTCTCCGCCGTCTCCGACTCGCTGGGTCTTTCGGCTGCGACCGTCGATACCGAATATACCGCTCTGACCTCCGTTGTCGGTGACAGCACCGGCGGCCTCACCAAGCTGCAGT
>Ga0209758_1002680_pt1 | contig 17566 bp, 15 predicted proteins | sample AraplaMF_Col_mMF_FD_184258 | JGI IMG/M metagenome (GOLD analysis project Ga0209758, IMG submission 184258) | Arabidopsis root microbial communities from the University of North Carolina, USA - plate scrape MF_Col_mMF (SPAdes) (version 2) | ecosystem: Host-associated > Plants > Roots > Endosphere...
CGGGTCGGCGGCACGAACTGGTCGCCGTTCGCGGCCGACACCCACTATTTCGAACCGTCCCAGGCGCCGTTCATGATCAACTTCATCGTCGACGACCTGGACGGTGTTCTGGCCAGGGCGGCGGCCGAAGGGGTGGAGCCGACCGGCCGGCAGGAAGAGGACATGGGCCGGTTCGCCTGGCTTATCGACCCGGCCGGGGTGAAGATTGAGCTCTGGGAACCGGTGAAGTCCCCGTCCGAGGCATAGTTTACCGCCGTGGGCGGCCCGAAGATTCGTCTTTTCGGCGACGGGCGGTGGCGGATTTAGCTTGCCAAAACGGACATAAAGATATCTTTATGTCCCCATGAAGGTGTCGTCCGAACAGGTGGTGGATCTGTTGCGCGCGGCGGGCGAATCGACCCGTCTGCGGGTGCTGGCCCTGCTGGCGGCCGAAGAGCTTTCGGTGCTGGAGCTGTGCCGGATCCTGGACCAGAGCCAGCCTCGCGTTTCCCGGCACCTGAAGCTGCTGGCCGAGGCCGGCCTGGTCGAACGGTTCCCGGACGGCGCCTGGGTGTTCTACCGCCTGGCCCAGAAGTCGCCGGGACGGGCCGTCATCGAGCGGGCCCTGGAGCTGATCGACCCGCGGGATCCCATCGCCCGGGGCGACGCCGAACGGCTGGCCTTGGTGCGCGCCGAGCGCGCGGCCGGCGCCCAGGCCTATTTCGCCCGCAACGCCGCGCGCTGGAACGAGATCCGCTCGCTGTACGTCGACGAGGCCGAGGTCGAGGCCGCCATCCTGCAGGCGGCGGGCGAGGGGCCCTTCGACGAGATGGTCGACCTGGGCGCGGGCGCCGGTCGCATGCTGACGCTCTTCGGCCGCCGCGCGGGCGCCGCCCTGGGGCTGGACCTGTCGCAGCAGATGCTCAACATCGCCCGCGACGAGGTGGCCAAGGCGGGGCTGGTCCAGTGCGAACTGCGCCACGGCGACATCTTCGCCACCGGCCTGCCGGGCGGCTGCGCCGACCTGGTGACCGTGCACCAGGTGCTGCACTATCTGGGGGATCCCGCCGCCGCCGTGGCCGAGGCCGCACGCCTGGTGGCCGAGGGCGGCCTGCTGCTGATCGCCGATTTCGCGCCCCATGACCACGAGTTCCTGCGCGAGAACCACCAGCACCGCCGCCTGGGCTTCGCCGACGCCGAGATCGTCGCCTGGATCGAGGTCGCCGGCCTGGTCCTCGACGCCAATATCGCCCTGCCGCCGACCTCCGACGAGGGCCTCACCGTCAAGATCTGGACCGCGCGGCGTCCCCACGGCCTGGCCGCGGTTCGAAACGCCGCCAAGACTGCCGAAAGAAGCGCCGCATGACCGTTCCATCCCCCCGTCGCGTCCTGGGCCCGGTCGCCCGCGCCGGCGAGCGCACCGACCGCCCGCGCGTCTCGTTCGAATTCTTCCCGCCCAAGACCGAGCAGATGGAAGAAAACCTGTGGGCCGCGATCAAGCGCCTGGCCCCGCTGGACCCGGCCTTCGTCTCGGTGACCTACGGGGCGGGCGGTTCGACGCGCGAACGCACCCACCGCACGGTCAAGCGCATCCTGGACGAGACCAGCCTCAAGCCCGCCGCCCACCTGACCTGCGTCGGCGCCAGCCGGGCCGAGGTGGATGAGGTGATCCGCGACTACTGGGAGACCGGCGTGCGTCACGTGGTGTCGCTGCGCGGCGACCCGCCGCCCGGCGAGGGCGGCATCGGCGGCGTCTACGTGCCGCGCGAGGACGGCTACAAGAACGCCACCGAACTGACCTCGGCCCTGACCGCGATCGCGCCGTTCAACGTGCTGGTCGGGGTCTATCCGGAGAAGCATCCCGAAAGCCCGTCGATCGAGCACGACATCGACGTGCTGAAGGCCAAGGTCGACGCCGGGGCGACGCTGGCCATCAGCCAGTTCTTCTTCGACACCGACGCCTTCCTGCGGTTCGTCGACAAGGTGCGCAAGGCCGGGATCACCATCCCGATCGTGCCGGGCGTCATGCCGGTGACCAATTTCAAGGGCCTTGTGAAGATGTCGGCGGCCTGCCAGACGGCGGTGCCGGGGTGGCTGGCCAACCTGTTCGACGGCCTGGACGAGGACGCCGACACCCGCCGGCTGATCGCCTGCTCGGTGGCTTCGGAGATGTGCGCCAAGCTGCAGGAGCAGGGCTTCTCCGACTTCCACTTCTACACCCTGAACCGGGCCGACCTGGTCTACGCCATCTGCCGGGTGCTGGGCGTGCGCGAGGCCGCGCCGGCGCCGGCCCCTGTCTCGGCGGAGGCCGCGGCGTGAGACGCGCGGCGGCGATCCTCCTGGCCGCCCTGGGCCTGGCCCTGGCCGGCGCGGCCCACGCCGACGATCCGGCCAACTGGTCCAAGCCGATCCGGCCCTACCGGGTGGTCGGCAACATCTACTATGTCGGCTCTGAAGGCCTGTCGGCCTGGCTGATCTCGTCGTCGGAAGGTCACGTGCTGCTGGACAGCGGCCCGTCGCCCGCTGGCGCCAAGCTGATCGAGGCCAATATCCAGGCCCTGGGCTTCAGGCTCTCGGACGTGAAGGTCCTGATCAACACCCACGCCCACTTCGACCATGCCGGGGGGCTGGCCCAGCTGAAGGCCGACACCGGCGCCAGGGTCTGGGCCTCGCGCCCCGACGAGCCGGCCTTGAAGAAGGGTCAGCACTTCGGCGACAACGACAATGGCCTGACGCCGTTCGCGCCGGTCAAGGTCGACAAGGCGTTCGGCGACGGCCAGAAGCTGAAGCTGGGCGAGACCACCCTGGTCGCCCACCTGACGCCGGGCCATACGATCGGCTGCACCACCTGGACCACCCAGGTGGTCGACCGGGACCGGCCGCTGAACGTCACGTTCCCCTGTTCGGCCTCGGTGGCCGGCAACGTGCTGGTGGGCAACAAGACCTACAGGAACATCGTCGCCGACTACCGCGCCACCTTCGCCACGCTGAAGGCGCTGCCCACCGACGTGATGCTGCCCAGCCACGAGGAGCAGGGGAACCTGCTGGCCAAGCGCAGGAAGATGCTGGCCGGCGACGTCAACGCCTTCGTCGACCCCGGCGAAATCGTCCGCTACGCCACCGCGTCGGAGGCGGCCTTCGACAAGGAGTTGGCCCGCCAGCAAGCCGCCCGAAAGCCGTGACATAGGCGCAAGCGCGAGGAATTGAGTCCCGCTTCCCCGCGAAGCGCTAGAAAGACCCGAACGGCCGGAGCCCCATCCTCCGGCAGGAGCCGACCATGACCGATCTCACCACTCGCGCCGGGCGCATCGAAGCCCTCAAGGCCGCCGCCAAGGAACGCATCCTGATCCTCGACGGCTCGTGGGGCGTGATGTTCCAGAAGAAGAAGCTGACCGAGGCCGACTACCGCGCCGAGCGCTTCGCCGACTACGACGGCCAGATGAAGGGCAACAACGACATCCTGTGCCTGACCCGGCCCGACCTGGTGGCCGAGCTGCATGACGCCTATTTCGCGGCCGGCGCCGACATCTCGGAGACCAACACCTTCTCGGGCACCACCATCGCCCAGGCCGACTACGGCCTGGACGCCGCCGTCGTGCGTGACATCAACTACGAGGGCGCCCGCATCGGCCGCCAGGTCGCCGACCGCTGGCTGGCCGAGCACCCGGACAAGCCCCGCTTCATCGCCGGCTCGATCGGGCCGCTGAACGTCATGCTGTCGATGTCGTCGGACGTGAACGATCCGGGCGCGCGCAAGGTGACCTTCGACCAGGTCTATCAGGCCTATCGCGAGCAGGTGGCGGCGCTCTACGAGGGCGGGGTCGACCTCTTCCTGATAGAGACCATCACCGACACCCTCAACTGCAAGGCCGCGATCAAGGCGATCCTGGACCTGCGTGACGAGGGCCATGAAGAGCTGCCGATCTGGATCAGCGGCACCATCACCGACCGTTCGGGCCGCACCCTGTCGGGCCAGACGGCCGAGGCGTTCTGGAACTCGGTCAAGCACTGCAAGCCGTTCGCGGTGGGCTTCAACTGCGCCCTGGGGGCCGACCTGATGCGGCCGCACATCGCCGAGATGGCCCGCATCGCCGACACCCTGGTGGCGGCCTATCCCAACGCCGGCCTGCCCAACGCCATGGGCGAGTACGACGAGGAGCCGCACCAGACCGGCCACCAGCTGCACGAGTGGGCCAAGGACGGCATCGTCAACATCCTGGGCGGCTGCTGCGGCACCACGCCCGACCACATCCGGCACGTGGCCGACGAGGTGCGCGGCCTGGCCCCGCGCGCCATCCCCGAGCGCCCCAAGGCCATGCGCCTGGCGGGCCTGGAACCCTTCGAGCTGGCCTAGAGATTCCGACGATGCGCACCACCATCCTTTTCGGCGGCATGAGCCGCGAGCGCCTGGTCTCGGTGGCCAGCGCCAAGGCCCTGGCCAAGGCCTTGCCGGACGCCGACCTGTGGTTCTGGGCGCCCGACGACCGGGTCTATGTGGCCAGCGACGCGGTGCTGCAGGCCCATGAGCGACCGTTCGAGATCGACCTGCCGACCGAAGGCGCGCCGATCGGCGGCATCGCGGCCGCGCTCGACAAGGCCAAGGCCGAGGATCGGGTGCTGGTCCTGGGCATGCACGGCGGCGCGGCCGAGAACGGGGATCTGGCGGCCCTGTGCGAGGCGCGCGGCGTGGCCTTCACCGGTTCGGACAGCCGGTCCAGCCGCCTGGCCTTCGACAAGATCGCCACCAAGGCCGCCGTGGCCAAGGCCGGGGTGGTCGCGCCCTCGACCGTCGAGCTGGCCGACGCGGAAGCCGCCCTGGCCCGCTACGGCAAGCTGGTCGCCAAGCCGGTGGCCGACGGCTCCAGCTACGGCCTGATCTTCGTCAACCAGGCCGCCGATCTCGAAACGCTGAAGGCCGCCGCCGCCCGCGAGGCCTATGTCATCGAGCCGTTCGTGGCCGGGGCCGAGGCCACCTGCGGGGTGCTGGAGCAGGACGGCCAGGTCTTCGCCCTGCCGCCGGTCGAGATCCGTCCGGCCGACGGGGCGTTCGACTATGTCGGCAAGTACCTGGCCAAGACGACGGAGGAGATCTGCCCGGCCACCTTCGCGCCGCAGGTCAACGCCGCCATGCAGGACGCCGCCCTCAGGGCCCACAAGACGGTGGGGGCCGGCGGCTATTCGCGCAGCGACTTCATCGTTACACCGAACGGCCCGATCTTCCTGGAGATCAACACCCTGCCGGGCATGACGGCGGCCTCGCTGTATCCCAAGTCGCTGAAGGCCCAGGGGATCGCGTTCAAGGACTTCCTGGACGGCCAGATCGCCCTGGCGGTCGCCCGCGCCAAGGCCGAGGCGGCCTGACCATGGGGACCTGGGCCAACGGACCGTTCGACAACGACGAGGCGATGGATTTCGTCGCCGACCTGTCCGAGGCGCCGGACTGGCGGACGATCGTGCAGATGCTGGATCACGTCACCAAGACGGCGGGCTACCTGGAAGCGCCGGAAGGCGAGATCGCCGTGGCCGCCGCCGCCATCGTCGCAGCGGCCGTCGGCGAGGTGACGATCCTGCCCGACAGCCATCGCCAGCTGAAGGCCGCCCTGGGCGCGACGCCCGAAGGCGCGGTGTCCCTGGCCCGTTCGGCCCTGGCCCGCGTGGTCGCCCCCGCCTCCGAACTCGACGAACTCTGGCAGGAGGGGGACGACCACGATGCGTGGCTGACCCAGATCGCCGCCCTGCAAACGACCTTGAGTGCATCCCAATGAGACCCGTCTTCGTCAACATCGGTGAGCGCACCAACGTCACCGGATCGGCAAAGTTCAAGAAGCTGATCGTCGAGGGCGATTATTCGGCCGCCCTGTCGGTGGCCCGCCAGCAGGTCGAGGCCGGCGCCCAGGTCATCGACGTCAACATGGACGAGGGCCTGCTGGACTCCAAGCAGGCCATGATCACCTTCCTGAACCTGATGGCGGCCGAGCCCGACATCGCCCGGGTGCCGGTGATGATCGACAGCTCCAAGTGGGAGGTGATCGAGGCCGGCCTGAAGTGTGTGCAGGGCAAGGCGATCGTCAACTCGATCTCGATGAAGGAGGGCGAAGACAAGTTCATCGAGCAGGCCAGGCTGTGCCTGCGCTACGGCGCGGCCGTGGTGGTCATGGCCTTCGACGAGGTCGGCCAGGCCGACACCGCCGCCCGCAAGATCGAGATCTGCGAAAAGGCCTACCGCATCCTGGTCGACAAGGTGGGCTTCCCGCCGGAAGACATCATCTTCGACCCCAACATCTTCGCCGTGGCGACCGGGATCGAGGAGCACGACAACTACGCCGTCGACTTCATCGAGGGTGTGCGCGAGATCAAGAAGCGCTGCCCCTACGCCCGCATCTCGGGCGGGGTGTCGAACGTGTCGTTCAGCTTCCGCGGCAACGAGCCGGTGCGCCGGGCGATCCACTCGGTGTTCCTCTACCACGCCATCGAGGCGGGCATGGACATGGGCATCGTCAACGCCGGCGACCTGCCGGTCTACGACACCCTGGACGCCGAACTGCGCGAGGCCGTCGAGGACGTGATCCTCAACCGCCCGCAGCGGACCAACGTCTCCAACACCGAGCGCCTGGTCGACATGGCCCCGCGCTACAAGGGCGACAAGAGTCAGGTCCAGACCGCCAACCTCGAATGGCGCAAGGGCACGGTGAACGAGCGCATCACCCACGCTCTGGTCAACGGCATCACCGACTATATCGAGCAGGATACGGAGGAAGCGCGCCTGTCGGTCGCGCGGCCGCTGCACGTCATCGAAGGCCACCTGATGGACGGCATCAACGTGGTCGGCGACCTGTTCGGCTCGGGCAAGATGTTCCTGCCGCAGGTGGTGAAGTCGGCCCGCGTCATGAAGCAGGCGGTGGCCTATCTCGAACCGTTCCTGGAGGCCGAAAAGACCGGCAAGCCGCGCGAGCAGGCCGGCAAGATCCTGATGGCGACGGTCAAGGGCGACGTCCACGACATCGGCAAGAACATCGTCGGCGTGGTCCTGCAGTGCAACAACTACGAGGTCATCGACCTGGGCGTGATGGTGCCGGCCGACCGCATCCTCGACGAAGCGCGCAAGCACAAGGTCGACATGATCGGCCTGTCGGGCCTGATCACCCCGTCGCTGGACGAGATGGTGTTCGTGGCCTCGGAGATGGAGCGCCAGGGCTTCACCATGCCGCTGCTGATCGGCGGCGCCACCACCAGCCGCACCCACACGGCGGTCAAGATCGAGCCGGCCTATCACAAGGGCTCGACGACCTACGTTCTGGACGCCAGCCGCGCGGTGGGCGTGGTCTCGGGCCTGCTGTCGGCGGGCGAGCGCGACCGGCTGCAGGCCGAGACCCGCGCCGAATATGTCCGCATCCGCGAGCAGTACGCCCGTGGCCAGACGGCCAAGGCCCGCACCAAGCTCGCCGACGCCCGCAAGCGCAAGTTCGCCATCGACTGGGAAGGCTACCAGCCGCCCAGGCCGGCCTTCATCGGCGCGCGCACCTTCGAGCCGTCGCTGGCCGAGCTGGTCCCGTTCATCGACTGGTCGCCGTTCTTCGCCAGCTGGGAGCTGATCGGCCGCTTCCCGCAGATCCTGGAGGACGACGTGGTCGGCCAGGCCGCCACCGACCTCTATCGCGACGCGCGGACCATGCTCGACAAGGTGGTGGCCGAGAAATGGTTCGGGGCCAAGGGCGTGGTCGGCTTCTGGCCGGCCCAGGCCGACGGCGACGACATCGTTCTCTACGCGGACGAAAGTCGCTCGACCGAGCTGGCCCGCCTATTCACCCTGCGCCAGCAGATGGACAAGTCCGAGGGCAAGGCCAACCTGGCCCTGGCCGACTTCGTGGCGCCGATCGGCCAGGGTGGCGACTACGTGGGCGGCTTCGCCGTCACCGCCGGCCACGGCGAGGACGAGATCGTCAAGCGCTTCAAGGACGCCGGCGACGACTACAGCGCCATCATGGCCTCGGCCCTGGCCGACCGCCTGGCCGAGGCCTTCGCCGAGTGGCTGCACTACAAGGCCCGCGTCGAGCTGTGGGGCTACGCCGCCGACGAGCGCGAGGACGTCGACGTGATGATCGCCGAGAAGTACCAGGGCATCCGCCCGGCGCCGGGCTATCCGGCCCAGCCCGACCACACCGAGAAGGGCACGCTGTTCAAGCTGCTGGACGCCGAGGCCGCCACCGGCATGATCCTGACCGAGAGCTACGCCATGAGTCCGGGCGCGGCGGTGTCGGGCTTCTATTTCAGTCATCCGCAAAGCCACTATTTCGGCGTCGGCAAGGTCGATCTCGACCAGGTCGAGGACTATGCCCGCCGCAAGGGCTGGGACCTGGCCATGGCCGAGAAGTGGCTGTCGCCGATCCTCAACTACGATCCGGCGGCGCGGGTGAAGGGCGAGGCAGCTTAGGGCCGTGACGGGCAAGAGCTAACCGGGGGTCCAGGCGGGCGACACCACGCGACCTCCGCGTGTCCCGCGCCTCGTTTTGCGGTAACGTGGGCGCCATGGCCGAACCGCGCGCTCCTCGCCTCGCCGTGCTGATCGACGCGGACAACGCGTCTCCCCGCATCGCGCCGGGGCTGTTCCAGGAAATCGCCAAGATCGGGGAGGCCAGCCTCCGGCGGATCTATGGCGACTTCTCCAGCCCGCGTCTGAAGGGATGGACGGACCTGTTGTCCGTCCACGCGATCATGCCCTACCAGAACTTCGCCCATACGCCGGGCAAGAACGCCTCGGACATCGCCCTGGTGATCGACGCCATGGACCTGCTGCACGCGGGACGCTTCGACGGCTTCTGCCTGGTGTCGTCCGACAGCGATTTCACCAGGCTGGCGGCTCGCATTCGCGAGCAGGGCGTCGATGTCTACGGCTTTGGGGAACGCAAGACCCCGGAGAGCTTCCGGCAGGCCTGCAGCCGGTTCGTCTATACCGAGAACCTGCTGCCCGAGGCCGTGGTCGCGGTGTCGCCCGACCAGGCGCCGGCCTCGCTTGCTTCGACGCGCCAGCCGCCGAGCGCGGCGGTCCCCCTGATCCGAACGGCCCTCGCCCAATTGGATGTGGACGAAGGGGGCGGCTGGACGCCCCTGGGCCGGGTCGGCCAGCAGCTCGCCATTCTCGCGCCCGATTTCGATCCGCGAACCTATGGTCACGCCAAGCTGCGCGACCTCGTGGCCAAGGTGGGGCTTTTCGAGATCCGCACCACGGAGACGGGCGCGGTTCAGATCAGGACGAAGCCCACGCAGGGGACGGGCGTCCGCAAGGCGTGAGGTCGGGCCAGAGCCGCAAATCGCGGCGACAGGATCTGGAGTGAGCCCTGGAGCGAGACGGCCGGCGCAGTTGAACCGCGGTCGCCTGGTCAGGCGTTGTCGAGCAGATCCGCCAGCCTGCCCCTCAACGCCGGCGCCAGCAGCGCCGCCACCTCGGCGTCAGCCTCGAACGACCGGACCGACCGATAGCCCTCGTCCGTCGGGTCGCGATGGACGATGACCCGCCGCGCCTCGACATCCACCACCCAGTAGTCGCGCACGCCATGGTCGGCGTAGATCGCGGCCTTCAGGCCCAGATCGCGCGACAGGCTCTCGTCGCTGACCTCGATCAGCAGGACGAGGTCCCCGCCGGACAGGTCCTGCGGCTTGAGGGCGCGCGGGTAGAGCATCAGGTCGGGTTCGACGAACAGCATCTCGGCCAGGTAGAGCGTGGTCTCCACGCCGACTCGCAGGTCATCGGCCTTGCCCTTCACCAGCCATTCCAGCAGCACGCTCTTGAAGATCTCATGGTCATTCTTCTTGGCCGCCATGACCACGAGCTCCCCCCCGATCAGCTCGACGTTCTCGTCCTCCTGCATCACGCCGGCCTCGACCATGCGGAACACGTCCTGCGTGGTGAACAGTCGGCGAGGCAGGTCGGGAGAGGGGCGAACGGGCGCGTTCATGGCACGACGATACCATGGCGGCCGGGGCCGCGCACGCGGCGGTCAGTCCTGCTTCGGGCACTGCTCCGCCGTGTCTTTCAGCCGCTCGATCAGCCAGCGCCCGGCCGGCCCCGGGGGCGCGTCGGCGCGGTGGGCGGCGTACATCGGCATCAGGTAGCCGCCGGCCGGGGCGTCGCGCATCTTCAGCTCGACCAGGGTCCCGGCCTCGAGATCGGCCTCGACCCGGTCCCAGGGCATGCCGCCCCAGCCCAGGCCGGCGCGCAGGAAGGCGTGCTTGGCGCCCATGTCGGCCAGCCGCCAGGTGCGGGGCGAGAACACCCCGAACTCCCGGCCCTGGGTCAGGGGCGAGCGGTCGGTCAGCACCAGCTGGACATGGCCCGCCACGTCCTCCGGGCTCAGCGGGCCGGGCAGGGCGGCCAGCGGATGGCCGGCGGCGGCCACCTGCACCAGACGCAGGGTGATCAGCCGCTCGCGCACCAGCTCCGGCGGCGCGTCGGGCAGCGAACCCATCACCCCGAACGCGCAGCGGCCGTCCAGCACCGGCGCCAGCACCGCGCCAAGGGCCTCGACATGGATGCGCAGGGTGGTGTCGGGGAAATGGTGCTGGAAGTCACCGATCGCATGGGTCAGCACCGCCATCGGGAACAGGACGTCGACGACGATCGAGACCTCGGGCTCCAGCCCGCCGGCCAGGCTGGCGGCGCGGGCCTTGAAGGCGTCCATGCGGCCGGCCACCTCGCGAGCCTCGACGACCAGGGCGCGGCCGGCCTGCGTCAGCACCGGCAGGCGGGCGGCGCGGTCGAACAGGCGCACGCCCAGCTGGCCTTCCAGATTGGCCAGGGTCTGGCTGACCACCGACTGCGCGCGGCCCAGCTTGCGCCCCGCCGCCGAGAAGCTGCCCTCGTCGGCGGCGGCGAGGAAGGTGCGCATCTGGTCGAGGGTGACGCCGTCCAGCATATATCGCTCCTGACGATGGATATCATCTAATCATATAGGCTCCTGCGCTGGATCGGGAAGGCCTAAATCCCTCGTCGCGCCAGAGGGCGCTTCGGAGTTCCAAGGTCATGAAACTGCTTCACATCGATTCCAGCATCCTGGGCGCCGGCTCGGTGAGCCGCACGCTGTCGGCCGCGATCGTCGCCGCCCAGACCGCCCAGCATCCCGGCCTGGAAATCGTCCGCCGCGACCTGGTCGACCAGCCGCTGGACCACCTGACGGGCGCTCACTTGGCCGCCGGCCAGGGCGCGACACCGGAAGACGCCGGCCTGGCCGCCGACATCGCCTCGGGCCAGGCGGCCATCGACGAGTTCCTGGCCGCCGACATCGTGGTGATCGGCGCGCCGATGTACAATTTCACCATCTCCAGCCAGCTGAAGGCCTGGATCGACCGCGTGGCCGTGGCCGGCCGCACCTTCCGCTACACCGAGAACGGCCCCGAGGGCCTGGCCGGCGGCAAGACGGTGATCATCGCCTCCTCGCGCGGCGGCTACTACGGCGAGGGTGCGCCCGCCGCCGGCCTGGACCACCAGGAGACCTATCTGAAGGGGCTCTTCGGCTTCCTGGGCGTCACCGATCTTCGCTTCATCCGCGCCGAGGGCGTGGCCCTGGGCGAGGAAGCCCGCGGCAAGTCGCTGGAAGCGGCCCAGGGCGAGATCCTGAAGCTGGCGGCCTGAGCCTCGCCGGCGCCAGACGAGCTGAAGGGACGCCCCCGCCGCGAGGACGTGGGCGTCTCCGTCGAACTCGGCTAGGTTTCCCGGCGAATCCGGGAGGCCCTGCGTGAGCCAGTTCAATCGACGTGACGTTCTGGCGCTGGGCGCCGCGACCCTGGCCCTGGGCGGGAGCGGCGAGGCCCTGGCCGCCGCCGCGCCCGGCGACGCCGCCGCCGAGGCCCTGTTGTCCCGGGTCGCCGAGGACCTGATGCGGGAGTATCCCGAGAACGCCTCGGCCCTGGGCCTGGACAAGGACAAGCGCGCCGCCCTGAAGTCCAGCCTGACCGATCGTTCGCTGGCGGGGCGCGGCAGGCTGGCCGCCGCCGCCAAGGCGCGGGTCGCCCGGATGAAGGCGGTCGACCGCAAGGGGCTGAGCCCCGCGGCCGTTCTCGACCTGGGCGTGGTTCAGACCGCCCACGAACTGGCCGTCGAAGGCTTCGACTTTCCCTATGGCGACGCCATCGGCCTGTCGTCGCAGTGGTCGTATCGCAACGCGCCCTATGTGGTGGCCCAGAACACCGGGGCCTTCGTCGAGACGCCGGACTTCCTGGACAGCCAGCACGGCGTGACGAGCGCGGCCGACGTCGAGGCCTATCTCCACCGCCTGGAGCTCTACGCCGCCCAGCTGGACGGCGAGACGGCGCGGTTGAAGCACGACGGCGCGATGGGCGTGGTCGCGCCCGACTTCCTGCTGGACAAGACGCTGAAGCAGCAGAAGGGCGCCCGCGCCCAGCCGGTCGCCGAGTGGGGCCTGGTCACGGGCCTGGCCAGGAAGGCCAAGGACATCCCGGGCGACCCCGCGCGGCGCGCCGCCGCGATCGTCGAGGGCAAGATCGCTCCGGCCATGGACCGGCAGATCGCCGAGCTGGCCGCCCATCGCGCCAAGGCCACGTCCGAGGCCGGCGCCTGGAAGCTGCCGGACGGCGAGGCCTATTACGCCTGGGCGCTGCGAGCCGGCACGACCAGCCATCTGACGCCCGACGAGATCCACCAGATGGGCGAAGCGCAGCTGAAGACGCTGTTCGCCCGCATGGACACGCTGCTGAAGGCCCAGGGCCTGACCCAGGGCAGCGTCGGCGCGCGGATGAAGGCCCTGGGCGAGGATCCCAGGAACCTGTTCCCCAACACCGACGAGGGCCGAGCCCAGATCCTCGCCTATCTGAACGGCCGGGTGGCCGATATCCGCACCCGCCTGCCACGCGCCTTCGCCACGCTGGCGCCGGGCAATCTGGTCATCAAGCGGGTGCCGGTCGAGATCCAGGACGGGGCCCCGGGCGGCTACGCTGCGGCCGGCTCGATCGACGGCAAGGTTCCGGGCAACTACTACATCAACCTGCGCGACACCGGCATGTGGCCACGCTACGGCCTGCCGACCCTGACCTATCACGAGGGCCTGCCCGGCCACGTCTGGCAGGGGGAATACACCTACAAGCTGCCCCTGGTCCGCTCGCTGCTGGCCTTCAACGCCTATTCGGAAGGCTGGGCCCTCTACGCGGAACAGTTGGCCGACGAGCTGGGCGCCTATGATGGCGATCCGCTGGGCCAGCTGGGCTACCTGCAGTCCATCGCCTTCCGGGCCTGCCGGCTGGTGGTCGACACCGGCATCCACGCCAAGCGCTGGACCCGCGACCAGGCCATCGACTGGTTCGTGGCCACCAACGGCTCGACCCGCCAGGAGGTGCAGGGCGAGGTCGACCGCTACTGCGCCTGGCCGGGCCAGGCCTGCGGCTACAAGGTGGGCCACAGCGAGATCGTCCGCCTGCGAAGCAAGGCCCAGGCCGGGCTCGGGCCCCGCTTCGATCTGCGCGCCTTCGACGACGCGGTGGTGATGGGCGGCAACGTTCCCCTGACCGAACTGGAAGGCGTGATCGACCGTTTTGTAGATACATCTATAAGGTGAGTTGTGGAAAATAACACCTAATAAGGGAAAAGCTTGGCTTCGACCTCGGGTGGATCCATAGTCGCCATGGTGGAATTGTCCGCCAAGACAACTAGGGGGAAACTTCATGGCTCACGTTCTCTACGCCGTCGGAAACGCCACGGGTGTCGACGCCAAGCTGACCAGCGTCGAACATTCCCAGGACGATTGCGCGATCCCCGCGTGGACGGTCGCTCACACGGGCGGCACGGACAACAACTGGATCTTCCTGCCGGACTGCTCCAACTCGGACTACTGGCGCGATCACCACATCAACGTGGCCGCCACCGACGGAAGCTGGGTGGTCTCGTTCTGGGTCGATGATGACGACGGCCGCATACTGTACTGGTCCAACTTCGACGGGTACTCGACCCAGAATTCGGTGCCGCGGTCGAAGGACGTCACCGACTGCGCCCTGATGATCCATCTGGTGAATGGCTCGCCGGTGGTGACCTGGGCGCCGTGGTGACCTGACGGCGGTCGCCGGCCTTTCGGGGGCGGCGACGTCGCGCTCGCGACATCTGGTCAACCAACGCGATTTGGGTTCATCCTGCCTGAAGACGAAGGCGGACGATCTTCGGCGGGGGGGGGGGGGGGGCGAACGTGGGCGACAAGGGCATCAGCCGCAGGGCGCTGGGCGCGTTGGCGATCGGCGGAGCGGCGAGCGTGGGGCTGAGCGGCTGCGACCGCGTCGGCCCCACCGAGGCGACGGTGAAATCCCGCCAGTTCCCGAAGGATTTCGTCTGGGGCGCGGCGACGGCGGCGTTCCAGACCGAGGGCTCGCCCACCGCCGACGGGCGCGGACCCAGCATCTGGGACACGTTCGAAAAGCAGCCGGGCCGCATCAAGGACGGCTCCACCGCCGACGTCGCCACCGACAGCTATCGCCGCTATGCCGAGGACGTCGACCTGGTCGCCGGGGCGGGCCTGAAGGCCTTCCGCTTCTCGATCGCCTGGTCGCGGGTGCTGCCCACCGGGGCGGGAAGCGTCAACACCGCGGGGCTGGACCACTATGACCGCCTGGTCGACGCGTGCCTGGCCAGGGGGGTCACGCCCTACGCCACCCTGTTCCACTGGGACCTGCCCCAGGCCCTGCAGGACAAGGGCGGCTGGAGCGCGCGCGACACCGCCAGGAGCTTCGGCGACTACGCCGCCGCGGTGGCCGGGCGGATCGGCGACCGCCTCAAGCATGTCATCACCCTGAACGAACCGGCCGTGCACACGGTGTTCGGCCACGTGCTGGGCGAGCACGCGCCGGGGCTGAAGGACATCGCCCTGCTGGGACCGACCACCCACCACATGAACCTCGGCCAAGGCCTGGCGATCCAGGCCCTGCGCGCGGCCCGGGGCGACCTGCGGATCGGCACGACCCAGGCGCTGCAGCCCTGTCGCGCGTCGGGTGGGCCCCTGGCGTTCTGGAACCGTCCCGCTGCCGATGGTCTGGACGCGCTGTGGAACCGGGCGTGGCTGGATCCGCTGCTGAAGGGAACCTATCCGGCGCTGATGGACGACTTCCTCGAGGGCCACGGCCGCGATGGCGACCTGAAGGTCATCCAGCAGCCGATCGACTTCCTCGGGGTCAATTACTACGCTCCGGCCTATGTGAAGCTGGATCTGGCCAGCCCCAGCCACATCGCGGTGGGCGCGCCGCCGAAGGGGGGCGAGCTCGACGCCTTCGGTCGGCAGATCGACCCGTCGGGCCTGGTCGAGGTGCTGGAGATGGTCCGCCGCGACTACGGCAACCCGCCGGTGCTGATCACCGAGAACGGTTGTTCCGACCCGTTCGGCGACGGCCCGGCGGTGATCGACGACGGCTTCCGTCGCCAGTACCTGCGCCGCCACCTGGAGGCGGTGAAGAGCGCCATGGAGGCCGGCTCGCGGATCGGCGGCTACTTCACCTGGACCCTGATCGACAACTGGGAGTGGGACATCGGCTACACGTCGAAGTTCGGCCTGGTGGCGATGGATCGCGCGACCGGCGTGCGCACGCCCAAGGCGTCGTACGGGTGGCTCAAGGGCGTGGCGACGACGGGGATGCTGCCGGCGACCTAGACGCGATCGGGGACAGGCGCATGCGCCTGTCCCCGATCATCGTGCGGCCTAATCCGCCTTGCAGATCAGCACATTCTTGCCGCCGCGCTTGGCCGGGACCAGGCTGCCGGCGCAGGGCTTGGGGTCGTTCGGGTCGATGATGACCTCGCCCTTGGCGGCGATCGGCATGGCCGCGGGCTTGGCGCCGATCGGCGGCAGGGCCGCGGCGGTCTTCCTGGCGGTCGGCTTGGCCTCCGCCTGAACCTTCGGCTTGGTGGCGGCCGGGGTCCTGACCGAAGCCTGGGCCACGGGAGCCTCGGCCGGCGGGGCCTCCGCCGCCGGCGCGGGCGGAGGGGCCTCGGGTTCGGCGGCCGGCGCGGGGGTTTCGACGGCGCTGGACGCGGCCTCCGGAACGGCGGTGTCGGCGGCCGGCGCGGCGGTCTTCTTGACGTTGTAGTTCAGGGCCTGGCCGAACAGGTTGGACTTGGTCTCCAGCGCCTTGGCGCGGGTGTCGCAGTCGCCGGGCGGGCTCCAGCTCATCCACACCTGGGCCAGGCGCGCCTTGTCGATCTGGTCGGCGCCGGTCCAGACCGAATGGCCCTTCTTGATCGCCGCCGCGCCATATTCCGAGATCGGGCGGGGGCTGGCCTTCTCGGCCGCGACGATGGCCGAGCGATAGACCGCCAGGTCCTTCCTGGCCTGGGCGCGCATCGCCGGATATTCCTTCATGGCCGCGTTGAAGCCGTCGGGGCCGGGGAAGGTCTTCTCGATGCGGGTCACCTCCGGCATCACCTTGTCGTACAGCTCGACATAGCCGCCCAGCGCGCCATAGCACCAGCCGACATAGCCGTAGTCGTCGGTGGGGGCCGTGGCGGCGGGCTGGGTGCGGGGCGGGGGAGCCGAAGCGGTCGGCGCGGTGGACACCGGAGCGTCCTGGGCGATCAGGGCCAGGGCGAGAAGGAAGGCGGTCGCCATGCGGGCGGAGGTCCTCTTGGTGGGGCGTCGCTCAGAGAGTCGGTCGCGTTCGAATAGAGCATTTCCGGCCGCATTGGGACCGGAGCATGGCGCCGGCTGTTTTGCACCGCCGTCGGCCAAGCGTCGCCATAACGGCTGGATCGGCCAAAACGCTCCCGCTCCCGGCAAAGATTCCTGTGTGCAGCCAGCCGTTGCGCGAGTCGTCGTCGCCTCCGCACGTTACAAAGTTTCAATGTGCGCCGCAGCAAGCACCGGGTGGGGGCATGACGTTTTTGTGCTAGAAGGCAAGACGGGAGCGTGATCCGTTGAGAGGCGGGGGGCGTATCTCCGCCGTCATCACTCCGCCATGCTTCTGGATTTTCGTCACGGTCATGACCTTCTGGCGTAACATCGCAACCCTCGCCGCGCGCCGGCTGGACATGGCCGAGTGCCAGGAATGTCCGCCGGGCCTGCCCGGGCAGGATCCGGCCTTCTCGACCGCGGTCACGGCGCTGGGCGCGAAGCTGGCCAAGGCCGACGGCTCGGCCGATGGCGACGAATACGCCGCCTTCGCCGAGGTGTTCCACCCCGACCCCGAGTCGGAGAACAATATCCACCGCCTGTACGACTTGGCGCGCCAGACCACGCACGGCTTCGAGAGCTACGCCAAGCGGCTGGCCAAGCGCTATCGCACCTGCCCGCAGATCCTCGAGGACGTGCTGGACGGCCTGTTCCACATCGCCAAGGCCGACGGGGCGGTGACCCAGGACGAACTGAGCTACCTGGAACGCGTGGCCGACCTGTTCGGCATGTCGCCGCTGTCGTTCCGCCGCCTGACCGCGACCCACGTCGGCACCGAGCCGGACGACCCCTATCGCATTCTCGACGTGCCGGCCGACGCCGACGACGCGGTGGTGCATTCGGCCTGGCGGGCGGCGATGTCGGAAGCGCATCCCGACCGCGCCCGGGCCCGTGGCCTGCCGCTGGAGTTCATCGAGGTGGCCGAGGCCAAATCGGCCGCC
>Ga0209758_1002684_pt1 | contig 17547 bp, 20 predicted proteins | sample AraplaMF_Col_mMF_FD_184258 | JGI IMG/M metagenome (GOLD analysis project Ga0209758, IMG submission 184258) | Arabidopsis root microbial communities from the University of North Carolina, USA - plate scrape MF_Col_mMF (SPAdes) (version 2) | ecosystem: Host-associated > Plants > Roots > Endosphere...
GCCGAGCCGAGGCCCGAGCTGGTCCGCGTCATCGACAAGATCGGGCCGCTGATTGCGAAGCGCCGCGGCATGATCATCGTGCGCGGTCATACCGACAATCGTCCTTACAAGTCGGACAACTATGACAATTGGCGGCTGTCCTCGGCGCGCGCGCAGATGGCCTATTATATGCTGGTCCGCTCCGGCATCGATGCGCAGCGGATCGAGCATGTCGAGGGCTATGCCGACAGGCGGCCGAAACTTCCGAACGATCCTGCGGCTGCGCAAAACCGCCGGATCGAGATTCTGATCCGGGAGAAGCGCCCTTGACGAGTTCGCTGCTCCGTGCCGCGCTGCTGACGATGTTATCGCTCGTGGCGACACGTGCGCTCGCCGATCCGGCACGGTCGTCCGGTGAGCCGTACGAGCTCGTCCGCGTGTTGCAGGCGGTGCAGGATGGGATTGCGAGCGGCGACACCGCCGCGCATGGCAGCCATATCGCGTTGATCCGGCAGGTCGGCGAAAAATTTCTCGCCGCCGATCCCACCGTGTGGAGCAATCCGCAGAACGGCCAGGCAGTCGTGATCTATCTGCTCTCCGGCGGCGCGCCGCAAATCGTCCGCAAGCTGCCGCGCGACAGGATCAATGTCGATGCGCGGCTGTTCGACGGCGCACTGGCTTATGTCGAAGGCCGACAGGACGAGGCGAGGGACCTGCTCAGGGACATCAAGCCGCGAACGATCTCGTCCGGCATGGGCGGGCAGGTCGCCCTGGTCCAGGGCGCGCTGTTCGCTCGTTCCGAGGCCTCGCTCGCGATCGAGCGTCTCGACGACGCGCGCCTGCTCTTGCCCGGCACGCTGGTCGAGGAGGCGGCACTGCGGCGCGAGATCCTGCTGGTCGGGCAGGCCGAGAATTTCGACAAGTTCGAGTTCCTGACGCTGGCCTATATCCGTCACTATCGCAACTCGGTTTATGCCGGCGATTTCTGGCAGCGCTTCTCCACGGGCCTGACGCAATCGAGCCTTGCCCTGGACGATCGCCGCTTCGCGCGGATCGCGGCATTGCTGGAGCAGGTCGATCGCGCCAGCCGCCTCAAGCTCTATCTGGTGATCGCGCGCGGCGCTCTGATCCGCGGCAAGCTCACCGTCGTCAGGCTCGCAGGCGAGCGCGCTCTGACGCTCAGCGCGGATGCTGCGGCCGATCGCGAGCGCGCCCATTTTTACCGGGGCGCGTCCCGCGCGCTCACCGACGAGTATGACGGCGGCTTGGCCGAGCTGAAGGCGCTCGACAAATCGAAGCTGGCCGAGCGCGACGTCCAGCTCCTGAACGCAACTCTTCAGCTCGCGCTCGACATCCGTAAGCCGATTGCAGCTCCGCCCGCGGTGGCATCGGCTGAAAAACCTCCACTCACGCCGGCGCGGATCGATCTCGCATCATCCAACGCGACGCTCGCGCGCGCCAAGACGCAGCTCGATGAACTGGAGGTTCTCACGAGGGATCGCCGTCCATGACCAAGCTTAGTGGAGCCTCCGCACAGCTTTTCGCAGGTCTCGCTGAATCCATCACGCGCGGGGTGCCGCGCTCGGCGAAGGGATCGGCAGCGGCGAGTGCAAAAACGCCCGACGAGTCCTCGTTCCACGATCTGCTCCACACTGTCTCGAACATGGCCAAGCGGGCGCTGGACGAACAGGACGGCGACACGACCGCGAAGGCCGCTGCCCCGGTGCTCCCGCGCATCGCCCAGCTCACTGGGCGCGACACGGCGAAGGATGCGCCGGTGCACGAGGGCACCGAACAGACCAAATCGTCACGCAAGCAGAATCGGATCGATCAATCCGCGAAAGCGGAGGTCCCGAACTGGTCAAGCAATCCCACGATCGTGGGACAGGCGCTCGCAGTTGTGCCAGCCGTAACGATGCAGGCGCCCCAACCGTTGAGCGACAAGAAGGAGACGTCGGCTCGGGAGGAGCGGCCTGCCGCAATGAAGCGCGAGGTACACAGCACCACAAGTACGGCAAAGTCAGATGTGGCGCCATCTGCCACCATGCCCTCGACGATCGCCCATTCCGCGAGCGATGCATCCGGGCCGCGCCCGCAGGCGGCGGTGGCCGCGCAGAGTGCGGCGGTTGGCCAAGTGATGCCACAGGAAAGCGACATCCAGCCGAAAGGCGTACCTACGATGCCTGGCTTCGAAGCCGTCGCGGCGAATGTCGAGCATGCTGCAAAGTCCGCAGGTCGAGACCCGCTGCCCGAGACAACAAAGGTCACGGTGGTCCAGCAGGAGACGCATCTGCCTCCCGTCGGGCAGTTCAGCGCGACCCAGCAGGTCGCAAATGCCGTGGTATCGGAATTGAAGAGCTCGCCCGCGCCGGCTGCATCCGCCTCGCCCGATCTCATGGGCCCGCAGAGCAATTCGCCGCATCAGCCGCTCAGGATCCTCACCGTCAATCTCGAGCCGCCGGATCTCGGCAATGTCACGATGCGCCTTCGTCTCGTCGGCAACGAAGTCTCGGTTCAGCTGGCCGCCGAACGCAAGGATACCAGCACGATGCTGGATCAGCAGCGCGACCAGATCCGCGACCTGATGCAGTCGGCGGGCTATGTGGCCGACGTTGCGCCGGTGCAGCACGGTTCGCTCGACGGATTCCAGTCCGGATCCGGCCAATCGCAGCCGCAGCTCTCGGGCCAGCAACAGCAATCATCCCAGTCGCAAGGCGCGTTCGGCGGCGCCGGCACGTCGTCCGGTCAGTCCGACGGCGGAGCCAGGCAAGCCCGACAGGAACGGCAGCTTAACCAGGAGGCACGCCATGATCAGGACGTGGCGCCGCACACTCGTCGCGGCCCTGTTTATCTGTAACGCCGGCTCCGGCGCGGCGGCGACCGACGCTGCACGCTCCTGCGAGCGTGAGATGGCGCGCGCCTCGCAACAGCACGGGATTCCGCTCGGCATTCTCTATGCCGTCGGCCTCACCGAGACCGGGCGGCGCGGCTCGCTCTATCCCTACGCGCTCGGGGCTGAAGGACAGACCGTGTTCGCCAAGGACCTGGATGACGCGATGGCGAATTTCGAAGCGATGCGGGCCAGGGGCATCAAGCTGATCGATCTCGGCTGCATGCAGATCAACCACTATTTTCATGGCGACAAGTTCACCTCGGTGCGGGCGATGTTCGATCCCGCCAAGAACGTCGACTACGCTGCGCGCTTCCTGAAAGAGCTGAAGCAGCGCGAGGGAAGCTGGACCATGGCGGTCGCCCGCTACAATGCCGGCCCCAACAATCAGCCGGCGCAGAAACGCTACGTCTGCCACATCGTCGCGCATCTCGTCTCCAGCGGCTTCGGCGCATGGACCGACAAGGCACGGTCGTTCTGCCAACCCAAGATGACGTGAAATGACGACGCACCGTATCAAGTTGTGCATCGTCGCCAACCATCAGCCCCGCGCAAGCAAGACCCCGCATTGTAATTACGATCTGCCAAAGGAGCCCACTACATGAGCCTGTATGGTGTTATGCGCACCGGCGTTTCCGGGATGAACGCGCAGTCCAACAAGCTGTCGACGGTCTCGGACAACATCGCGAACGTCAACACGGTCGGCTACAAGCGGGCTTCGACGGAATTCTCCTCCCTGATCCTGAAGAGCGGCTCCGGCAATTACGACTCCGGCGCGGTCGAGACGACGGTCCGCTACGCCATCACCGATCGCGGCAATCTTCAGTTCACGACCTCGGCGACGGACCTTGCGGTTCAGGGCAACGGCTTCTTCGTCGTGCAGGACGCCAACGGCAACAATTTCCTCACCCGTGCCGGCTCGTTCGTGCCTGACAGCACGGGCAACCTCGTCAACACGGCCGGCTTCCAGCTGATGGGCTACAACATCCAGAACGGCGCGACGCCCAACGTCGCCGCCAACGGATTTGCCGGCCTCCAGGTCATCAACGTCAACAAGATGGCCCTGCAGGCTTCGCCGTCGACTAAGGCGACCGTCGCTGCCAATCTGGATCCAAGCGCAACGGCGTTCTCTCCGGCCGTAGTGGCCGGTCCGCCGGCCAACTACACGTCAAAGACGTCAATGGTGACCTACGACAATATCGGCAACGCCGTGACGCTCGACGTCTATGCGGCAAAGAACGGCGCGAACACCTGGGACATAGAAGTTTACGACCCCGCTGGTAACCAGCTTACGACGCCAGGCCCCACTACCACGTTCACCTTCGACGTCACGGCGGCCGGCAAGGGCGCGCTGGCCGCAGCGAGCCCCAAGTCGCTCTCAGTGAACATTCCCGGCGGCTCGGCCTTCACGATCGATTTGTCGGCCATGACCCAGGTCGCCTCCAGCTTCGACTTCAAGGCGACCGTCGATGGCAACGCGCCGTCGGCCGTCGACAAGGTCAATATCGACAGCAAGGGCGTGGTCACCGCGGTGCTCAAGAACGGTACGCAGTTGCCGAGCTTCCAGGTCGCGCTCGCGACCGTGCCGAGCCCGGATCATCTGACGCCCGAGGTCGGCAACGTCTATTCGCCGAACCTGGACTCCGGGAACGTGCAGGTCGGCCTCGCCGGCCAGGGCGGTCTCGGAGCCATCCAGTCCGGCGCGCTGGAGGATTCCAACGTCGATCTCGCGAACGAATTGACCTCGATGATCGAGGCGCAGCGCGGCTTCACCGCGAACTCGAAATCCTTCCAGACCGGCGCCGATCTGCTCGACGTCGTCGTCAACCTGAAGCGCTGAGTCCCTCAGCGCCGTTTGCGGGTAAGAGCACCCCATGTCCCTCACATCAGCCCTCGACTCTGCCCGCTCCTCGCTTATGGCGTCGGGCATCCAGTCATCGACTATTTCGCGCAACATTGCCGGCGCCAGCACCACCGGCTATTCGCGCAAGATCACCGTGCTGGACAACCTTCCCGGCGCCGGTGTCTATGTGGCGGCGATCCAGCGTGCCGCCTCGTCGGGCCTGTACAGTAACGTCCTGACCGCGACCTCCGCGGCCGCCACGCAGAGCGCGATCTATGATGGTCTTCAGAAGATCGCGTCCGCCACGGTGGACGATCCGCAGCTCGACCAATCGCCGACGGCCCAGCTCAATGCGCTGAAGCAGGCGTTGCAGCAATATGCCAACGCGCCTGACAACACCACGCTGGCGCAAGCAGCCGTCACGTCCGCCAAGGACATGGCGACGGCGCTCAACCAGGCGAGCCAGACCGTGCAGTCGGTCCGCGAAGGCGCGGATGCCGACATGAATATATCGGTCCATAACATCAACCAGTTGCTCTCCCAGTTTCAGACGGTCAACACGGCGATCGTGAAGGGAGCGATCGCCGGCGACGACGTGACCGATTATCTCGACCAGCGCGACAACATCGTCTCGAAGCTGTCGCAGGAGGTCGGGGTCACGATGTCGATCCGCACCAACGGCGATGCCGCGCTCTACACCGATAGCGGCGTGGTGCTGTTCGACAAGACGGCGCGCACCGTGAGCTTCGCCCCGACCGCCTCTTATTCGGCAAGCATCACAGGCAACGCCGTCTTCATCGACGGCGTGCCGGTGACCGGCGCCAATTCGGTGATGCCGATCAAGTCCGGCAAGCTGGCCGGTCTCGCCCAATTGCGCGACAAGGACACGGTCACCTATCAGAGCCAGCTCGACGAAATCGCCCGCGGCTTGATCAATGCTTTCCGGGAAAGCGATCAATCGGGCGCCTCGCTGCCTGACGTGCCCGGTCTCTTCACCTATCCCGGCGCGCCGGCGATGCCGGCGAGTGCCGCCGTCTCGGTGGGGCTGGCCGCCACGATCTCGGTTGGCGCATCGGTCGATCCCGCCCAGGGTGGCAACCCCAACCTGCTGCGCGACGGCGCGATCAGCGGCAACGTTGCCTACAAATACAATACGGCCGGCAACGGCGGCTATTCGACGCGGCTGCAGCAACTCATCAGCAATATGGATGCCTCACAGCCCTTCGATGCAACGACGCAAGGCAAGCCGAACGGCAGCTTGATCGATTACGCCGCCTCATCGACGAGCTGGATCGAGAACCAGCGCAAGACCGCCAACGACAGCTCCCAGTACCAGACGACGCTGCTCAACCGCAGCACGACGGCGCTCTCGAACGTCAGTGGCGTCAACATGGACGACGAGATGTCGTTGATGCTCCAGGTCGAGCGGACCTATTCGGCGTCCTCGAAGATCATTTCGACCGTCGATCAGATGATGCAGAGCCTGCTGGCCGCCGTGGGGAATTAAGTCATGATGAGCGCAAACTACATTTCCACCCTGATGTTGTCCTCGTCATTGAGGTATTCGATCACGAACAATCAGGCTGCGCTGAGCAAGGCCTCGACGGAAGCAACCACGGGCCGTTTCGCCGATGTCGGCCTCGAGCTCGGTGCCACGACGGGGGGCGACGTCACCCTGCGGGCGGACCTCAACTTCGCCGACCAGCTGGTCGATACCAACGGGCTCGTCGCAGGGCGTCTGGATGTGACCCAGGACCGCATCACCCAGCTCAGCAACACCGCAACGGAATTCCTCAAGGATCTGATCGCAGCCCGCAGCACCGACGGCGGCGGGCGGATCATCCTGCCGCCTGCATCCTCCAACCTCCAGGATCTGATTGGTGCGCTGAACATCTCCTACAACGGCTCTTATCTGTTCTCGGGCATCAACACGCAGACCCAGCCGATTACGGCTTACACTGCCGGCTCGGCCAGCAAGAACCAGGTCGACAGCGATTTCCTTGCGGCTTTCGGCTTCTCGCAATCCTCGGCCAGCGTGAGCAGCATTACGCCCGCTCAAATGCAGACGTTTCTCAACACCAGCTTCGATGCCGAATTCGCAAGCCCGGCCTGGAACACCAACTGGTCGACGGCCACCGACCAGGTCATGCAAAGCAGGATCTCCACCACCGAGCTCGCCGATACGTCCGTGAGCGCCAACCAGATTGGTTTCCGCAAGCTCGCCGAGGCCTACACCATGATGGCCGATCTCGGGAATGCGAACCTCAATCAATCGACGTTCCAGGTGGTCGTCGACAAGGCGATCGGTCTCGTCGGCAGCGCCATCACCGACCTTGCTGCGCTCGGCGGCAGCGTCGGAACGGTCCAGCAGCGGATCACCACGGCGACCGACAAGCTCAAGACGCAGAAAGACATTCTGAGCAATCAGATCGTGGGCATGGAGAAGGTCGATCCGGCAGAAGCGTCGACGCGGGTCAATGCCCTGCAGACCCAGATCCAAACGGCGCTCGCGCTGACTTCGCAGCTCCAGAAGATCAGCCTGATCAACTATCTCTGAGCCTCGGCTTCAGTTCAGTTTCCTGCAATTTCCTGCCCAGAGTTGTCCGTATGACTTTTGAAGCTTATGAGACGGTCGTTGAAGACAGCGGCTACGAGGCGCGGGCGCGCGAGCGCCAGGCGCTCAGTCTCGGAATCGAGCGGCTGGAGCGTCTCCAGAATGAGCAGCGTTTCAGCATCGAGGATCAAGTCCAGAGCCTGCTCTACGTTCGGCGGCTATGGACCATTTTCATCGAGGATCTCGCCCACCCCGAGAACGGCTTGCCCGAGCAACTGCGTGCCGACATCATCTCCATCGGCCTGTGGGTGGTCAAGGAGACCGATCGTCTGCGTGAAGAACGCTCGAACGACGTGATGCAGCTCGTCGAAATCAATCGCCTGATCCGAGACGCGCTTTAATGAAGATTTCCTTGCGGGCGGGCGAACGGATCTACATCAACGGTGCGGTGTTGCGCGTAGACCGCAAGGTCTCGCTCGAGCTCGTTAACGACGTGATGTTCCTGCTCGAAGGGCAGGTGATGCAGGCCGCCGACGCCACCACGGCAATGCGCCAGCTCTATTTCATCGTACAGCTCATGCTGATGAACCCGACCGACATCGGCGCCGCTGCTTCGCTCTATGGACAGCATCATGCGGCCCTGCTCGCCGTGTGTGAGAACCGCGAAATGCTGGACGGGCTCGGCGCGATCGACGAGATGGTCGGCGGGACCCGTTACTTCGAGGCGCTGAAACGGATCCGGGCGCTGTTTCCCCTCGAGCAGGCCATCCTGGCCGGTGCCACGACGGAATCCCCATTCAAGGCGGCCTGATAGCGGAGAGGCACATGAACGTCCCCAGCGCGACCGATACCACAAGCACCAATTCGACCGGTTCGACGTCATCCACCGGCGCGACCTCGTCGCGCAACGGGGTCGACTACAATACCTTCCTTCAGCTCCTCATCGCCGAGATGAAGAACCAGGATCCGACCAATCCGACCGATACCTCGCAATATATGAGCCAGTTCGCCCAGCTCTCGACGGTCGAGCAGGCGATGCAAACCAATACCAAGCTGGATTCCCTGCTGTCCTCCCAGTCATTGTCGCAGGCGGACGGGCTGATCGGGAAGACCGTCAGCTTCACCGATTCGACCGGCGCGACCTTCACCGGCAAGGTCGCCTCGATCTCGATCAACAGCAACGGTTCCGTCGCGACCCTCCAGGACGGCACCAAGGTGGCGGTCGGCCCCGGCCTCACGATCAGCGGCTAGCCATGAACGAGCGGGACGCTCTCGACATCGTGCAGGCCGCGATCTGGACCATTCTCGTCGCCTGCGGACCCGCGGTCGGCGCGGCGATGCTGGTCGGCATCCTCATCGCGCTGATCCAGGCCCTGACCCAGATCCAGGAAGCGACGCTGACCTTCGTCCCGAAGATCATCGTCATTCTCGTCGTCGTGGCTATCTCCGGCTCCTTCATCGGTGCGCATCTCTCCACCTTCACCGAGATGGTCTATTCGCGGATCGAGCACGGCTTCTGATCCGCTGGGGGAGCCGGCCACCACCTTCGCGTAAGCTTTGCGGGGCAGATTGCGGGCGGACCCTGCTGCCGGTGACCCATGGCCGATACGTTAGCTGCTAGCCTGCCGAACCCGCGACGCTTCGGCGCGGATGCCTTCTTCGCGGGCGGTATCGTGACCATGCTCACGATCCTGTTCCTGCCGATTCCTCCTGTTCTGATCGACCTCGGCCTTGCCTTCTCGATTGCGCTGTCCGCGCTTATTCTGATGGTCGCGCTCTGGATCCAGCGGCCGCTCGACTTCTCCGCATTTCCCACCGTGCTCCTGATCGCGACGATCCTGCGGTTGGCGCTGAATATCGCGACCACCCGCCTGATCCTGTCACGCGGCGGAGAGGGCGAGCAGGCCGCCGGCCACGTCGTCGCCGGTTTCTCGAAATTCGTCATGGGCGGCGACTTCGTCATCGGCCTGATCATCTTCGCGATCCTGGTCACGGTGAATTTCGTCGTCATCACCAAGGGCGCGACGCGTATCGCGGAAGTCGGCGCCCGCTTCACCCTCGATGCCATACCCGGTAAGCAGATGGCGATCGACGCGGATCTGTCGGCCGGTCTGATCGACGACAAGGAAGCGCAGCGGCGGCGCCGCGAGCTCGAGGAGGAGAGCGCGTTCTTCGGTGCGATGGACGGCGCGTCGAAGTTCGTCCGCGGCGACGCTATTGCCGGCTTGATCATCACTGCGATCAACATTTTCGGCGGCATCATCATCGGCGTCACCCATCATGGGCTGACCTTGTCGCGCGCCGCCGACGTCTACACCAAACTCTCGGTCGGCGACGGTCTGGTGTCGCAGATGCCGGCGCTGATCGTGTCGCTGTCGGCCGGCCTTCTGGTGTCCAAGGGCGGCACCAGAGGCTCAGCCGAGCAGGCGGTGCTGCGCCAGCTCGGCGGCTATCCGCGCGCCGTGTCGGCGGCCTCCTTGATGATGTTCGTGCTGGCCCTGATGCCGGGGCTGCCGATGGCTCCGTTCGTTCTGCTGGGCGGCGTCATGGCCTTCGTCGGCTATTCGCTGCCGAAGCGGCAGGCGGCGGTCAAACAGAAGGAAGACGCGCGCAAGGCGGAGGAGCAGGCGCAGAACGAGGCCAAGGAATCCGTCAAGGAGTCGCTCAAGACCGCCGAGATCGAGCTGTCGCTCGGCAGTCATCTGTCGGTCCACCTGCTCGGCTCGCGCAACGAGCTCGCGCACCGCGTCAGCAAGATCCGCAAGAAATTCGCCAAGCAGTACGGTTTCGTCATTCCCGAGATCAAGCTGTCGGATAATCTGTCGATCGACCCCAAGGGATACCAGATCCGGATCCACGATACCCGCGTCGCCCATGGCGAGCTCAGGATCGGCGAGGTGCTGGTGCTGGTGGACAAGGACGGCAAGCCCGACGTGCCTGGCGACGAGGTGATCGAACCCGCGTTCGGCATGAAGGCGCTGTGGGTGACGGAAGCCTTCACCGAAGAGGTCAAGCGGCAGGGCTGCAAGCCGGTCGACAACCTGTCGGTGCTGCTCACGCATCTGAGCGAAGTGCTGAGGGCAAATCTCTCGCAGCTTCTGTCGTACAAGGACATGCGCGGGCTGCTCGACCGTCTCGAGCCCGAGTACAAGCGCCTGGTCGACGACCTCTGCCCATCGCAGATCTCCTACTCCGGCCTGCTGGCGATCCTCAAGATCCTGCTGGGTGAACGCGTGTCGATCCGCAATCTTCATCTGATCCTCGAAGCGATCGCCGAGATTGCCCCCCATGTGCGGCGTTCCGAGCAAGTCGCCGAGCATGTGCGGATGCGCCTGGCCCAGCAGATCTGCGGCGACCTCTCCGACAATGGCGTGCTCAATGTCCTTCGTCTCGGCAATCGCTGGGATCTCGCCTTCCACCAGAGCCTCAAGCGCGACGGCAAGGGTGACGTCGTCGAGTTCGACGCCGACCCGCGACTGATCGAGCAGTTCGCGACCGAAGCGAGTGCTGCAATCCGGAAATTCACCGAGGACGGCACCAGCGTGGTGCTGGCGGTGACACCGGAAGCGCGCCCCTATGTCCGCATGATTCTCGAACGTGTGTTCCCGACATTGCCGATCCTCTCGCATGTCGAGGTCGCGCGCAGCGCCGAGATCCGGGCGCTCGGAGCCATTTCGTGATCAGTGGCCTCACCGACAACGTGCTCGCCACGTTCATCGTGTTCTGCCGTATCGGCGCCTGCCTGATGCTGGTGCCCGGCTATTCCAGCGTGAACGTTCCGCCGCAGATCCGCCTGTTCGTCGCGCTGGTCACGACGTTCGCGCTGACGCCGATCCTGCTTTCGATCCTGAAGCCGCTGGTTGACGATGCCTCGCCACTGACGCTGGCGCTGCTGATCGGCACCGAGTTGCTGGTCGGCAGCGTCATCGGCCTCGGCGGGCGTGTGTTCTTCCTCGCGCTCCAGACCATGCTCGCGGTGATGGCGAGCGCGATCGGCCTGAGCAGCATCCCGGGCACGCCGGTCGGCGACACCGATCCGGCGCCGCCGGTGGTGCCGCTCATCATGGCCGCGGTCACCACGCTGTTCTTCCTGACCGACCAGCACTGGCAGGTGCTGCGCGGGTTGATGAACTCCTACGACGTCTGGCACCCCGGAGAGAAGCTCAGCGGCGAGATGGCGCTGAGCCAGCTCGTGAACCGGCTCACGGACGCTTTCGTGCTGACGCTTCGGATCACCAGCCCCTTCATCGTCTACTCCATCGTCGTCAATTTTTCGGTCGGTCTCATCAACAAATTGACGCCGGCGATTCCGGTCTATTTCGTCTCAGTACCCTTCGTTCTATTCGGCGGCTTCCTGCTGCTCTATCTCACCAGCGATGAGTTGCTGACGCAGTTCATGCTCGGCCTCTCGTCCTGGCTGGCCGGGTGAGCGGACATGAAATCGCGCGCCGACAAGCTCGATCGCATGGTCTCGCTGGTGAAGCTGCAGCTGCGGCTGTCCGAATGGCAGCTCGCGCAATTGCGGCAGCAGGAAAGAACCATGCAGGATGAGCAGGCATGGCTGGTCGAAACCTTGAACGAAGGCAAGGCGCCGGCGGGCTCGTCCAGCGACTCGATCGCGCGGCGCCTCAACAGAACCAGCCTCGGCGCACGCTCCGTGCAGGAGCGCGCTTCGATGCAGCTCGACAAGGTCCGTTCGGAGACCCGGCGCGTGAAGCAGCTCGAGGAGGTCGCCAGGGGGGCGCTCGCCGACAAGCTGCGTGACGCGGAGAAGCGCTCGCTCGAGGACATCGCGGGGACACACGCCGCAGTGCGCGATTTGACGCTGCGGCCAGCCAGCCGGAACAAGCCATGATCGTGACACCGACATCCGACCTCGTTCTCGATGTTCTCGACGCTGCCGATCCCGTGGCGCAACGCGCGGCGACTGCAAAGCTCGACGCGCTGAAATCGTCGGACGCCGATTTTGCCGCGACAATGGACGCGGCCGGCAAGGCGGCAGATCAATCCGCCGCAAGCGTCGCCGAGGCGCAATCGGGCGTGGTGAACGGGCCGCCGGTGCATGTGATCAAGAAACCCGGCCCGGAAGAGGTCTATCGCAAGTTCGAAGCCTTCATCCTCCAGACCTTCGTCGAGACGATGCTGCCGAAGGAGTCGGAGGAGGTGTTCGGCAAGGGCACCGCCGGCGGCATCTGGAAATCGATGCTGGCCGAGCAGCTCGGCGCGCAGCTTGCGAAGGGCAAGGGGATCGGAATTGCCAAGCAGCTCGCGGCTGCGCATCCGCCGGGTCCGGACGTGACGGACAAGGCGGGATGATGAGCCAGACATGGATGACGAAAGTTGAGAGGTGAATTTGCTATGCAGGTACAGCAAGGCGCGACGGTTCCGGTTATCGAGCAGCCGGTCGTGGACATCGAGGCGGTTGCGACGGAGGCTGCGCCGGGCGACGTGCTGCTGCCTGCCCTCCTTCCCAGTGTCCGCAGCGACATGACGACCGACGATGCTGAATCGGCAGGGGCGGATGCGACGCGGTTCGAGGAGATCCGCGGGCTGCTGGCCGCGATTCGCCGGCTCGAAACCATCGTCGTGGAAGAGACCACTGCGCTCGCGACAGGCCAGAAGGTCGATTTCGACGACTTCAGCGCCCGGAAAAGCCGCAGCATGCTGGAATTCGTCCGCTTGATGCGGGCGCGTATGCATCTTGGCGGCGAAACCGAGATCACCGAGGAAATTCAGCGGCTGCGCGAGAAGCTCGAGCGAAATCGCTCCCTGCTCGAGATGCATTACGACGCCGTGCGTGAGGTCGCGGCCATCATCGTCAAGGCGATCAAGGAGGCCGAGTCGGACGGCACCTATACCGGTCGCGCAGCGCGGGATACAAAATGATCAAACTGGTGCTGGCCGGGCTCTGGGTATGCATTCTCACCGCGGGCACGAGCTACGGTGTGGCCTATTGGAAGGAAAACGGCAGCCTGTTGCCCGCCAAGGACGAATATCTCGACGGGCTGCAATACCAGAAGACGCGAGCGCTGAGCGTACCTATGGTCGAGGGCGGCGCCGTGCAGGGCTACATCGTCGCGCGCTTCGTCTACACGGTAGAGGCGAAGACCATGCACCAGCTCACCGTTCCGCCCGAGCCGTTCGTCGTGGATGAGGCCTTTCGCAGGATCTATGCGGATGAGCGCCTCGATTTCAGGAAGCTCGCCCGCTACGACCTCGCCGTCCTCACTGCCTCGATCAAGCAGCGCGTCAATGAGCGGATGCAAGCCGACATCGTCCAGGACGTGCTGGTCGAGGACTTCAACTACGTCTCCAAGGAAGAATTCCAGCAGAAGCCGTAACCTGCCGGGCCGCTAGGTCGCTCCTGCGCAACGACGTTTCTGGCCTCAAAAGCAAGCCGGCCTCTGCGGGATCTCTCGCAGAGGCCGGTCGTCGTTTGGGAGCCTTGCTCGAACGTGTCAGTTGCCGGCCGGGTACGCTGCCGGGGCGGCATGGGCCCGGTTCAGCAGGATGCCGACCTCATCGATGTCCTGTATCGACTCGTCGATCGCCTCGTTGGCGGGGATGTTGAGCCGGTACCCGACATAGCGCCGCGCCACGATGGCGTCGAAACCGAGGCGGTCGCGAAGCTTCTTGCGCAGCTTGCTGACATGGCTCTCGATCACGCTCTCGTCGAACGTGGACTCGAAGATGCCGTAGACCGCGTTGAAGATCTGCGTCTTGGTGATCCACTTGCCGTGGTTGCTGACCATATATTCGAGGATGCGCAACTCGCGGCGGGGCAAGGTGAGGGCGTGGCCTGCGATCTCGGGGTCACGTCCGTTGAAGAAGACCTGGATCCTGGTCTCGCAGGGTCTCGGCAACTCGCCCACGCGGCGGCGTGCGATCGCGGCCGTTCGGGCTAGGATCTCGCGCAGGTGAATCGGCACGTGCACGACGTCGTCGACGCCCGATTCGAACAGCTCCAGCGTGTTCTTGAGCATCTTCTGGCCGCTCATCGCGATGATCGGAGCCGCGGACCGCTTGCGCATCGCCCGTGGTAGACTTCCGCGGGCATCGCAGTCACCCAGAAGGAAGGCATCGACGGCTGCGAGATCCGATTCGTTGGCGGATTGCAGCCAGTCCCAGAATTCTCCGGAAGAGAAGCCGATCGACGATACACCCTCGCGAACGAGTCCTCCTACGTAGCTATTCGCGACGCTCTCGCGATCATCAACGATAATATACATCAGTCAGTCGCCCCTGTTTCGCACTTGCCGCGGCCGGGAGGTTTATTGTGATGCCCCGGCTCGGCAGCCATGCTGTTTGACGATATTTCCCTCCCGCGAACCGTTGTTATGATTTCGATATTCGCGGGCAGCACTACGCATTCAGCGCCTGCGTGAGCAGGCCTGCTACTTCGACTCGATACTGAACGCTTACTGCGTGAAGCCCGGCAGGTGTCTTACGGATCACCTTGCGGGGCGGATTGAGAAAACGACCTGATACAGTGGCACACGTTGCGCATCGCGTCCGAACACTACTGAACTCAGTCGATCTCCTCGCCAACGGGCGAGAATCACTTGATGTAGACCGTAACAATTGCCGATTTCCGATCAAGCGTGCGAAACAAAGCGCTTGCTACGTGTGCTTGATGCTGTTGATTCGTTTCCGATTGTTTCTTTGAGCATCGCTCCGAATGAGTTGATTTCAAATTCGAACTAGTTTTGCACCGTTGCGGTTACAAAGTTCCATACACCCGTACAAATACAGCCCTTTTGGGTAGTGCCGTCGGATCCTCACGGTGAGGGGTTTTCAACCCCGGATTGACTCTCTTGGCCGCGCAGTCGCGTGCGACAATTCGACTCACGTATGGCGAGAGGACTCCAGCTTGGCGAAATCTTGGCGAGGGTGTGTCTTTCGAGTCGCACTTTTGCCTCACGCATGACGATCGGACTCGCTCGCGCATCTGGGCGAAGAGTTTTCGATACGCACGTTTCAGGCAAGCTTCGCCAACTAGCTTCGCTCTACAGATCGAAACGAACGGAGCATTTTCAAATGTTGTCCGATGGAAAAGCGCGTCCCGCAGAAGCTGCGGATATGTCCGCTACTGCGAAACCCGCTCCGGAAGCGCGCGACACGAAGCCCAATACGAATGCGCGCGCGGCCAGGCCCGCGACAGGCGCGAAGCCTGCACCGCCATCGAGCGATGAAGTCGCAGCCAAAGAAGCGCTTGAGGGATTGAAGCGTATTCGCGCCAAGGCGCGCCTGGACAAGATGGCGATACCAAAGCCCGTGCCGACGGTGATCAAGCCGGCCGTGATCGTGGCCAAGCCGCCGCCGCCGCGTCCGACCTGGGTCGCGCCGCTCGCGACGTTGGCGGCTGCCGCCGTCCTGGTGGTCTGCGCCTGCACCGGCGTCATCGCCTATCTCGCCACGCAGCCGAGCCAGACCAATGTCGCGGCCAATGCGGAGATCAGGAATCTACGTGACACGGTAACGCAGCTGCGCAAGCAATTGTCTGGTGTCTCCGAGAATCTCGATGGCCTGCGCACGGCGGTGGATCAGTCGAGCAAGGCGACAAGCGATCGCTTCGGCCGGTTTGCCGAGAATCTCGATCGCATCGAGCGGGTGAGCTCCTCCTCGACGGCGAAGCTCGACAGGCTGGCTCAGGCCCAGGTCCAGCCACCGACGCCCATAGCCGCGCAGCCGCCGTTGCAGCCGTCGGCGATGCCGATGATGGCCTCGGTCACCGCGCCGGAGACCACGGGATCAGTGCCCCCGGTCGAACGAAGCTCGGCACCACGAAGGGTGGTCAAGGGGTGGTCAGTCCGCCAGGCCTATGAGGGCATCGCGATTCTTCAGGGGCCGAACGGTGTGGTCGAGGCCGTGCTGGGGCAGCAGGTCCCGAGCCTCGGCCGCATCGAGGAGATCAGGAACGAGAACGGCCGTCTGGTGGTGGAAACCAGCGGCGGCGTCGTCTATTCCGCGCGCAAGTGAGAGGCCGATCATTCTATTGGCGGTGATGTTCGTAGCTGGTGCATAGCAGATCGACCTCGGTCTCCGCGATCGGCGCCCGAAACAGCCGGCAGGTGAACTCGACCATCGTCCTGTTCTCGGAGCTGGTGCGATCTTCCCGGAGGAAGATGCACCGCCTGCAGACGTCGGTGTGGTGACGCTGTTCAGCGGCGTCCGCCTGGTCGAGCACCTGCCGCAGCGTGTCGCGAAAGCGGATCTTGCCGTCCTCCTCAAGGACGGTGATGGCCTCGACCAGGCCATTGACGGGATCTCGCGCCAGAAACTTTTTTCCCTGCAGCGTCACGCTCAGCGTCACCGAGCGCTTGTCTTTGGCGGAGCGCCTTCGTTCCAGATAGCCCAGCCGCTCGAGCTCGCCGATGATGAAGGAGGCGGTGCCGCGCGTGGTACCGACATAGCTCGCCAGCGCCGATGGTGTCCTGGAGAAGCGGTTGGCACGGGAGAGGAATCGGAGTGCCATCCACTCGCGATCACGCATGCCGTGCTTGGTGCCTTCGAACCACAGGAGTCGCGCCACCTGTCCCAGTAATTCAATCGCTTCGCGAGCCAAATTCATATCGGTGCCAGATCGGATAAAGCTTTATTCAATTGAGCCTCTGGGTGCGCGATCACTGCGGGTCACAATGATGCTGTCGAGCGTTGCTTCGCCCGAAGCGAAAACAATTGGAAGACGCTTCTCCGTTCTGGAGATGGAACATTCGGGAGTGGAACTAGAGCGCCACGAAGAAAGTTCGAGTAAATATGACGGCTCGACTGATCTGAAAATTTCACTCAAATCGGGCGGGCTTGCGCCCGATTATCGGGCGCTGTGCTGTGCCCAAGCAACATGATGCGTCGATGCGGCCACCATCGAGCCTGTTAGTTGCGGCAAAGCGTTGCGAATTGCGCGAAGCCGTACAGATTCCGCAACACGCATTGGGGTGCCGCGGGATGGGAGCTCGGCCGCAAGCCCGTGATGATCTGGCCGCAGCTCGCGACCCTGCTGCTGGCCTATCCGGTCTTCCTCTGGATCGTTCATGCGCCGGGTATGCTGTCGCTGCTGGTCGGCTTCGGCTTGCTCTCGGTCATCGGCTCGCTGCCGTTCACCGCATTTTACGCCCCTTTCCCGACGATCGCCGCCAGCAAGAGGTACCAGGCCGGCGCCAGCGGTCGCGATGAGTCTGCCGGAAACTGCCCCAGTGAAGCAGCGCGATCGTCGAGTCTGAAGGGCCCTGCACTCGCAGGCTGGTGATTTGCGTTTCGCCGGCAATTGTTGGCGAATGCGTC
>Ga0209758_1002685_pt1 | contig 17540 bp, 16 predicted proteins | sample AraplaMF_Col_mMF_FD_184258 | JGI IMG/M metagenome (GOLD analysis project Ga0209758, IMG submission 184258) | Arabidopsis root microbial communities from the University of North Carolina, USA - plate scrape MF_Col_mMF (SPAdes) (version 2) | ecosystem: Host-associated > Plants > Roots > Endosphere...
GATCCCGAAAGCGTTGAAGTTGTTCCCGCGCTTGCTGATGGAATGGTGCGCGGTTGCAGTGCTCGCGCTGGCGTTGACCTTGGGGCTCACCCTCACCGGTGCCACTTCGAAGGCGGACGACGCGATCTACGATCTCGTGGTTGAATTGCGGGCGCCAGCGGCTTCCGACCGGATCCTCCTGGTCACGATCGACGATGCGAGTCTGGCCGCGCTCGGACAATGGCCATGGGCCCGCACCATGCACGCGCAGGCGATCGGGATTCTCGCCGCCGATCGACCGGCAGCGATCGCCTATGACGTGCTTTTCACGGAACCCGGGCGTTCTTCGGGAGAAGATGCGGCGCTGGCCAAGGCCCTGGGACAGGCGAAGGTCGCATTGCCGATCCTCTTCGACGCGCCGGGCGCGGACGGACGGGCTTTCGAGACGGTGGCGCCGATTGCGCCGGTCGCAAAGGCTGCCGCGGCGCTCGGGCAGGTCGCGCTTCCCCACGAAGAGGATGGCACGGCCCGCACCGCACTGCTCGAGGTGGACGACGGCTCGCGCACCTGGCTGCACCTCGTCGAGCAGACATACAGGCTGGCAATGGGCCATGCTTCGCGGGCCTGGCAGCGCGCGCACGCCAGGGGCGAGATGTCGGTGCTCGTGCCCTATCGTGCTGCCGGCGCGTTCCGAACCGTGTCGTTCGGCGACCTCGTCGCCGGGCGCCTCCCGCCCGACTTCGTTCGTGACAGGATCGTTCTCATCGGCGCGACCGCCGGAGGCCTGGGCGACCGCCACGACGTCGCGGGCGCGGGAACGCTCGCCGGACTCGAGGTGCAGGCCAACCTCCTGAACGCGATGCTCGCCGACCGCTTCGTGCGTGAGGTGTCGCTGCCGATCCGGCTGGCCGCAGGCACGATGCCGGGCATCATCCTCTTGCTGATGTTCTGGCGTCTCAGGCCCTCGGGCGCCCTGCTCGCCTCGCTGGCGATGTTCGGTCTGGTCGCCGCACTGCCGGTCCTGCTCATCGCCACGACGGGCCTGTGGATACCCCCTGCAGCAGCGCTGCTCGGGATAGCATTCGTATACCCGTTATGGGGCTGGCGACGGCTGCACGCGATCGACAAGACGATTTCGCAGGAACTGTCCCGTCTGTCGATGGATCTTGGCGGCACGCTGGCGCCGGCCGAAAGCCGGCTCGACCATGCCGGGCGGAACGCCCTCGCCCTCAGCGACTCGATCACGGCCTTGCGCGATCTGAAGCGCCTGGTCGCCGACACCGTCGACGGCGTAGCCGACCCCCTGGTCGTCACGACCATGGAAGGAGACGTGTTGGTCGCCAACGGCCGCGCCGAAGCGCTCCTGGTCCGGGACGCCCAAGCGCGCGCGGCTCTCTACAGCACCCCTGCGGCAAACGATCTCATATCGGCGGACGGCAGGCATTTCTCGCATCGGCGGACACCGCTCACGGATGCAACCGGCGAACAGCGCGGATGGATCCACCTCCTGGCGGAGATCACCAACATTCGCGCTGTCGAGCGTGACCGCGCACAGGCCCTGGAATTTCTCAGCCACGACATGCGCTCGCCCCAAGCGGCCATCATCACCTTGCTGGACGCGACCACGAAATCCGGGAGTGGCGGGTTTACCGCCGCAACCGCAGACAAGATCGCCTACCACGCTCGCCGAACGTTGGGCCTGGCCGAGAATTTCGTACAACTGGCGCGGCTGCGCGAGACCGGCTTTGCTCCGGAAGAGACCGACCTGCACGATTGTCTGGCCGAGGCGAGCGACGCGCTCTGGCCGCTTGCGTCGAAAAAGGACGTGCGGATCGTCGTGCCTCCCAGCGAGCCTTGCTGCGTCGGCGGCGAGCGCCATGCCCTCACCCGGGCATTTCTCAACTTGCTGGACAACGCAGTGCGGTTCAGCCCGCCGGGTGCGGAAATTCGCTGCGGCATCGATGTGGTCGCGACCGGCGACGCCTTCGAGTTCGAGGCGTGGATCGAAGACCGGGGTCCGGGCATCTCGGAGGAACGTCTCGCGGATCTGACCGGTCGCTTCGGTCCGATGGGGAGGTCCGCCCCGGGAATGAGCGTCGGTCTCGGCCTCGCTTATGTGAGGACCGTAGCAGACCGCCATGGCGGCAGGCTGGAGTACGCCGCCGTGTCACCGCACGGTTCGCGCTTCACTCTCGCACTGCCCGCCTTCGCATCGACCCTCACCCGATGACCGCGGCCCTCGCCAGCCGAGGCAGGATCTTTTCCGGAGTCGAGCCGCAGTGCCGGACTACCGCCGCGTTTCGGAACAGCACATCGCCGCTCGCCCGATCGACCATTCCGACCGTGAGCACGTAGCGCCGCGGCCGGCACAGCACGATCGGGTTCGGCAGCGCGCCGCTGCTGGTCGATCCGCGGCTCTCGTCGTGCTGGACCTCGACCTGTGGCGGAGCACTGGCCAGGCCAACCTCGAGCCGATAGCGGCCGTTCGGGGTCTCGCGATATCCCTTGGCGGCAAGCGCGTCACGGACCAGCGAAACGGCGCCCGCGGCCTCGCCGTTTCCCGGAGCCGAGGCGAGAGCATAGGTTGGATCGGTGAGGCCCGCGCCCGCGGGCGGCAGCGACCCTTCTCGGCTCAGCGGCGATACGCAGGCGCCAACCAGCACCAGCATCGCTCCTGCGATCACTCGATCGGTACGCATGCCTCTCTCCCTTGCCTTCGAAGGGCATAGACGAAACCGTCGCCGAGCCTCAACTCGGCGGCGGCGATACCCGATTCTCGCTCGCCTGGGGGGACGGGATATGGGTTAGAACTTCCCGATCAGCTTCACGAAGGAACCCGCTCGTCGTAGCTGAGATCGGAAAGATCGCCGGAATAGTCGGTGAAGTTGTAGCCGACGCCGAGCTTCACATTGTCGCCCATGTGCCGGCAAACCCGGCCAGCGTCCCGGACGCGAATCGCCTGCCTCGCGGCTGGAGAGCTCGCGGGCTTCGGCGAGTAGATCCCATTTCCCGATCACGCGATAGTCGGTGCGTACCGCCCAGAACGTCGCGTGGCTGTCGAACCACGGGCATTGGCGTCGCGCGACGTGCGAAGCTCGCCGACGCGATACGCCACCTTCCCGCCCAGCGCGGGGCAATCAAATTCCTGATTTTACACTATTTTACAAAAAATGACGGACCCGGAACGAGACCTCGCGCATTGTCGCATCGCGGCTGCTCGAAGCGCCGTTGTAACATGTTGTCACGGCGCTTGCGGGACGACGGCCCCGCTGCCAGACGCCCCACGCCGCCATAATGAGGAACTCGAATTGCCCAGGATCTTCCGCGTGCAATTGCTGCCGCCATCCATCTCCAATCACCCTCGTTGATGCCGGCATGAGTTCAATTCGGCGCGCCGCCAGACTCTTGGCGTATCTGGCGCGGGAGAGAATTGGAGAGGGGCACGAAGCCGAGCCGGAAGGCCCCCGCCCTGCGGCGAATGAAACGCCCCCGTCGACGTCGCCGACTGGGAAGCGCTCCAAAGCCAAGGCGGACACCCGGCGCTGAACTGGTGGGCAAGTGCGGCGACGAGCACGACGTTTGAGCCTGCAGGCTTCGCCTGACGACCTTCGCCGATAGCGCTGCGCGGTTGCCCCCGAACCTGGCGCCCTCCCGGCGCTGGAAATCCTGGTGACGAATTGCGTGAAAAATGCCGTCAAATCCGGTCCACCCGGTCCTGTCGGTCGATGACACCAACTCCACATCCTTCTCCTTCAGCGCCTTAGGAACCGAATCGGAGGGGAGGGATGGCTGGGGAGGCAGGATTCGAAGCAATCCTGCGCACCGCGTCAACTCATTGAACTAACAACACTTTATCCATTTTCTGGATCAAAGGCGCACCATATTGCCGTTACACACGCAACCGACTCGGGAAGCGGCCGAATCATCGCGCCTGGCAACGGTTCGCGTCAGCCGCTGGTCGATGCCACTCAGGAAGAGCTTCGGGATACAGGTTGCCGGCGGGCTCGACGATTGTCGTGGTCAGCGGGCTCTCACCGGAGCCAGCCTCGGAGAGCACGTTGGGCATGAGCCACGAAACCAGACACTGCTCAGTGCAGGTACATCGCCAACGAGGCTGTGGCTGGGGTATTGAATTGCTCGAGAGATCCTTGTCTGACAGATTTTGCGCGAAGGCAATCGGCAGCGAATTGAACCCGAAAGCCGATGCTCCGCACTAACAGGCCATGCGACATGGACGAGGCGCGTTGGACGAACGGCTCTCAACAAAGGGTGGGACAAAAATGGCGGCGCGCGGCGACGAGGAGGAACTTCGCCTCATCGCGAGGGTGGCCGAGCGCGATCTAGAGGCGTTCGAGCACCTCTATCGCATCTATCATCGACGGCTGTCGCGGTTCCTGTTCAATCTCCTTCGCCGGCCGTCGACGATCGAGGAAGTGTTGAACGACACGATGATGGTGGTCTGGGAAGGCGCTGGGAGCTTCAATGGCGCGAGCAAGCTTTCGACCTGGATCTTCACTATTGCCTATCGCAAAGCCGCGAAGGCGCTGCGCCGGCGGGACGAGCCGGTCGAGGACGACCGCAGCGAAGAGCTCGTGTCGCCGGATGCCGGCCCCGACGAGGAACTCGCGCAGGAACGTCGACAGGCGCTGCTCGCCGAAGCCGTGGCGACCCTGTCGCCGGACCACCGGGCAGTCGTGGATCTCACTTATTATCACGAAATGGGATATCGCGATATTGCCGGGATCATGGATTGCCCGGTGGATACGGTGAAGACCCGGATGTTTCATGCGCGGCGCCATCTTCGGCGCAAGCTGGGCGGCGGCCTGGCGGACTGGATATAGGATCGATCGCCGTGAACAATGTCATCAAACTCCATGGCGATCCGCACGAGCAGACGCAGACGCTGCTTCCCTGGTACGTCAACGAGACGCTCGATGCCGCCGAGGCGGCGATGGTCGAGGCGCATCTCGTCGAGTGTGCGGATTGCCGGGCCGAACTGCAATTCGAGCGAGGACTGGGGCGCCGGATCGGAGGGCTTTCGATGGATGTCGAGCAAGGCTGGGCGGCAATGCGCGAGCAACTGGGAACGGCTACGGAGGAAACACCGGCGCCCACGCCCATAGCCGCGACCGCGCGCGTGATTCCGTTCTTGCGCCGGCGCATTAACATTGGTTGGGCGATCGCGGGCCAAGCCGCCGCCGCGGCGCTCCTGCTCGTCGCGTTCGGTTCGCTCCGACAGGCGCCGGGCCCTGCGGAGTATCACGCTTTGGGTTCGGCCGGCACCGCGCAAGCGGGAAATATGGTCGTCCTCTTCCGCCCCGAAACCGCCGAGCGCGACATCCGCACACTGCTGGACGGTGCGCAGGCGCGCGTGGTGGAGGGGCCGCTAACGACGGGTGCCTGGATATTGCGTGTCGACGGCGTACGGCGGGACGCGACGGTCGCGAAACTCCGAGCGTCGCCGCGCATCGCGCTCGCCGAGCCGCTGGACGGCGACGGGGCACGGTGAAGCGCCTCCTCACCCTGCTCGGAGGCGTTTTCGCGCTATGTGCTTCGGCGGTTCTGCCGGCACCGGCCGACGCACATCCGCAGAACGCGACGATTCAGCAGCAGCAGCAGACGAGCCGGGAGATCCTCGTCATGCTGCGGCTCCCGCCGTCCCATTTCCGTCCGAACGCAAATTATTCCGGCGCCTATGGCGACAAGGCCTCGGCAAGCGCGCGTCGCCGGGTCGCGGTGGCGATCGCGCGCCGCAACGGCCTGACGATCGAAGACAATTGGCCGATGCCGCTGCTGGGCGTCGACTGTTTCGTGATGCGCGTACCGGAGGGCGGCACCGTCGATGACACGTTGGCGCGCCTCACCGGCGACCGACAGGTGCTCTGGGCCCAGCCGATGCAGCTCTACCACGCGCAAGGCGGCGCACAGCTCGAGAACGATCCACTTTATGCCGTTCAGCCCGCCGCGGGCGCCTGGCGGCTCGCGGACCTTCACCGTGTCGCGACCGGCCGCGGGGTTACCGTCGCGGTAATCGACAGCAAGGTCGAGGCCAGCCATCCCGATCTGATCGGCCAGTTCTCGGCCAACCGCGATTTCGTCGTCGACCACCCGACCAACGCCGAGCAGCATGGCACGGGCGTCGCCGGAGTGATCGGGGCGAAATCCGGCAACGCGCTGGGCATTGCCGGGGTGGCGCCCGGCGCACGGATGCTTGCGCTCCGCGCCTGCTGGCAGATGCGGCCGGCGGCCGCCACTCCAACGGTCTGTGATACGCTGAGCCTCGCCAAGGCACTGCATTTCGCGATCGACAGCGATGCCAAGGTGATCAATCTCAGCCTGAGTGGCCCGTTTGACCCGCTGTTGGCGCGCCTGGTCTCGATCGCGCTGTCACGCCACGTCTCCGTCGTGGCGGCCTATGATCCGAGCCTGCCCAAAGGTGGATTTCCCGCCTCGGAGACCGGCGTGATAGCGGTCGCGGATCAGGCTTTGCCGTCGCGGCCCGCCGCGGTGTACGGTGCACCGGGCCGCGACGTGCCGACAACACAACCCGGGGGCAAATGGTATTTCGTAAATGGCAGTTCCTACGCGGCGGCCCATGTGAGCGGGCTGCTCGCTTTGGCCCGCCAGGAACGGGGAGTGGCCGCTTTTCGCATCGCGACGACGCCCGGCGCGCAAGGGAATATTGATGCCTGTGCGACCGTTTTGCCGATCTCGACAAATTGCGACTGCCGTTGCGCGCTGGAACGCGCCGTTGCCGGGGCGAGGCACCGCTAGAAGATTTCTCCGCGTTCTTCATCATGCCGGCCTGCCGATCGCGATTTTCGGCATGTGCCAGGTCGCGCCGGCGGGCGCGCAGATCATCGGCAGCGCCAGCGTGGAAAGCGATCTTCGGTTCCGCGGCTATTCGGTGAGCAGCGGCGATCCCGCAGCCACCATCGATCTGGGCTACGACCATGAATCGGGGCTCTACGTGAACGGCTCGGCGACCGTCGGCTTCGACCAGTCGGATCCGGCGCTGCTCGCCTATCAGCTCAACGCCGGCTATGCGGCACGGATAACCCCAAGCGTCTCGATCGATGCCGGCGTGGTCCGAAGCTGGTATACGCGCCACTCCGGCACGGGCGACACGCACTATACCGAAGCCTATCTCGGCGTGACGGCGCACGGCATCGCGTCGCGCGTCTATTACTCGCCCGATTATCTCCGCCCGGGCGTCCACACGCTCTACGCAGAGGTCGAAAGCACATTGCGCCTGGCGCCCAAATGGCGATTGACCGGGCATGCCGGCCTTCTGACTCACCTCAGTGATCCGCCCCGCTACACGCCGCGCGAGCATTACGACTGGCGTGTGACGCTCGGCCGAGACCTTGGCAGATTGGACCTGCGCGCCAACCTCTCGGGCTCCGGCCCTGGGCGCGATTATTATTCCGGCCGGCGCCACAGCGCCACGGCGCTGACTTTCGGAGCCTCGTTTCCCTTCTGATCGCCAGCTTTTGAACCTCGCGGCGCGCGGGCGGCACTTACGGGATGTCGGCGCGATCGAGCGTCGGTCTCGGCCGCGAGCTCCCCCGGTGTTCGTTCGTCCGCTCCGACCGCGCCGACTCCTTCGAAGGGAGTCGACCGAATATGCAGGATACAGGGAAAGCCCATCCACTTCGCCGCGGCCCGCTGCGGATTTCGGGCGCCGCGGCGCTGCTGACTTTCGCCCTGGCCACCACAGCGACAGCCCCGGCGACTGCACGATCGCCGGCGCCTCAGAAATACACCGTGGTGATGGCGAATATGAGCTTCGGCAAGCTGCCCGGCGGGGTGAAGGTCGGCGATACGATTGTCTGGGTCAATCGCGACTCCGTGCCGCACACCGCCACCGCACGCGACAAGAGCTTCGACGTCCGGGTCCAGCAGGGCCAGAGCGTCAGCATGGTCGTGAAGAAGGCGGGAAGCATCGCCTTCTACTGCATCTACCATCCCGCAATGCGCGGCACCCTGGCCGTCGCCGCCCAATGAGGCGGCGTCCGCGGCCGCGCTCACCCCCTGAGCGCGGCCGCGTCAGCGCTTGACGATCATCCCCTGGCTCCAGGGAAGCGCGATCAAGGTTTCTGTCTTTTCGGCGAAGAATTCCTCGAACGTCGCGCGCACGGCCGGGTCGGCATAGTCGTCACCGAGCAGGATGCCGCCGGGCACCAGGCGCGGATGGAAGAATTCCAGCGCCGCGCGCGTGCCTTCGGGCAGGTCGAGGTCGAGATGGACGAAGGAGAAGCGCAGCCCCTCCAGCCCCGCCGCGGAGTGCGGGAATATGCCGGGATGAAGGGAGACGCCCGCAAAGGGGGACAGAAGGTTCTCGACGGCGGCGAGCGTGCCATGGACGCCGCCGAAATGCGCGCCGAGCGCGGTCCCGGAGGCGTCGCGCCCCTGCAACGTCTCGAACACGTCGAACAAGTGAAGCGGTGTCGCGCCCTTGGCAGCGGCGATCAGGCGAGCGCTGCCGCCCATCAGCACGCCCGCCTCGGCCATCGCGCCGTCCAGCACGGAAGCGGCCCGCGCGCAGGCGACGAGATGCAGCGCCGCTGTGTCGGCCATCAGCAAGGCGGTCCGGCTCCGGGTCTCGTGCACGAGCGCGAGGTCGTCGCGGGCCTGCGCGGGCAGCCGCGCCAGCACCGCGCCCCGCCGCGCGAGGAGCCGTCGGGCGAGCGCGCCTTTCCGCGAATGGTAGCGCAGCGCCGGAGGAACCGGGGCGGATTTCACAGCCGGACGCGCAGCGATGCCTGCACCACCGTCTGCGATTCGGTCGGCGGCAGGTCGAAATAGACTCGCCGTGTGCCCCGTGTGCTGCGCACATGGAGCAGTTCTATAAAGCCGGTCAGCCTCGGATTGAACGTCCAGCGACCCGCCGCAGTGAGCGCCCAGCCTTGCTGGCTCTCGTCGTCATGCGACATCTCGCTGCCATGCTCGCTGGTATCGAAGGCTTCGATCCGGCCCGAGATCTCACCCTCCCCGATTTCCTTCGCGAGCAGGGCATAAGCGGAGCGATACCGCGTATCGACCCATACGACGCCGTTGGTCTTGAAGCCCATCTGCGTGGTGCCTTCCATCGCCTGGGCGAGGAGCCGCAACCCCGGCGCCAGCTCGGCGGTGAGCCCCAGATTCACGAAGCGCGTGCGCCATCCCCATTGGCCCGTGGGCTTGAAAGCTTCCGGATTGCCGCGATTGTCATAGTAGAAGGCATTGAGCGTCACCGGAACGGGCGGCCGCCATTCGAGACGGCCATAGAAGCCGACGCGGTTGTCGAGCTCGATCAGCGAACGCGTCCGGTCTTCCTGGAGATGGACGATGAAATCGTTGAGCGGCGGCAGCTCGAAATGGCCGAAGGCAGTGGCCTTGATGTCGTGCAGCGCCCAGCCGCGGAACGAGAGCAAGGTCCCTGAGGTATCGTTGAACCCGAACAGGCCGGCCGTTGCCGATATGTCGCTCTTGCCGACCGTCGCCATCATCGAGACCTCGGCGCCGACGACCTTCACTTCCTCGCCGACCCAGGAATTGATCGCCGAGGGCGTGATCGTGTGCACCGTGCTCCATGCACCACCGGTGGCATGCTCGAGCGATATCTCCGGCCAATAGAGTCCTGCCTTGGCCGAGAAACTGACATTGCCCGAACGTTCGGGGAGGAAGGTCAGGAACGCCTCCATTAGATCGACTTCGTTCTCCTGATCGCGCTGCCACGCGACCGAGACGTTGCCCGCGAGCGAGCCGGTGAAACGCGGCGTCCAGATCAGGTCGGCCTCGATCGGCAGCGGATCGACGCGAAAATCGCCGTCGTCGGTGCCGGAAAAGCGCGTGATGCTCAGGCCGCCGTCCGAGAAACGACGATGGCCGTCAGCCGCGACCAGCCGCGCATCGAGCAGGATCGAGAGTGTGCGTCCCGAGAGAATGTCGGTGGATGGCGGCGGTGGCGTTTCGGCAGGCGCCTCCTCCTGCGCGGGATTCTCCCGGGCAGGATCGGCAACCGTGGCCGCATCACGCGTGGGCCCCGCTTCGGTCTGCGCCCAGGCGTTGCCGGTGCCCGCCAGCAGCAGCGCCGCGAGGAGGGAGGTCTTGGTAACAAGCGTCATTGGAATGCCCCATAGTTGAGAGAGATTCGGTTCCGCGTGGCGGAATGGCCGGGCTCCCATCGCCCGCCGCTGCGCTGGTCCAGCGATTGATGTTGCCACGCCGACGGATGCGGCCGGCTGCGCCGAGCGCGCCAAGCGCCGGCACGAGATCGAGCCGCGCAACGCGGGGAACGCCGCCCACCAGCACCAGCGCGACATCCTCGGCGCGCGCTTCGAGCAGCGGCTTGGTCAATACGATGATATCGGCCGGGGCGCCGGGATCGAGCGAAGGCGTCGGCAGGCCGAGACGCCGCGCGGCCGTGGCGCCGACCGCATCCGCGAGCCGCGCGTTGGACAGGAAGCCGAGGCTGCGGGCGCATTGGAGCTCGTCGAGGAGGTCGCCATCGCCAGTGAGCAAGGAATCGCTCCCCAGCAGCACGTCGAGGCCGTCTTCGAGCAGTTCGCGCGATGCTGTGCGACCGAGCAGGAACAGGTTCGACGTCGGGCACCAGACCAAAGCCGCACCCAATGCACGGAACCGCGACATCGCCTCGCCCTCGATCCCAACGCCGTGGACGGCGATCAGCCGGGGCGAGAGCAGGCCCATGCCATCGAGCCGCTCGACTTCGCCTGTCGCGACCGCGCTGACACCCTCCGCGACATGCATGCAAATGCGCGGCGCAGCGGCCGGAAAGGCGAGTTCCGTTGCCATGCCGAGCGAATCTTCGCCGGCGATACGCGCGACACGCACTGGGAAGTCGCGGTCGAAATCCGGTTCCCAGCGGTCGTGATGGACGACCGTGGTGACGCCGGCGAACAGGTTCTTCCACGCGCCGGCAAGCAGCGCCTCGCGGCGCGAGAGGGCGTGGCGTTCGGCTATCAGCGCGCCGTGGCGAAGCTGGATGTCGCGCGCCCAGGTATAGGCGTCTGGATAAGGCGGTTCGCCGAGCCGGCCGTAATGGTTACGATGGAGATGGTCGTGGGCGTTGATCAGGCCGGGACGGATATGACCTTGGGCGAAGTCGAGCCGGATATCGAAATCGCCCGAAGCCGCGACGAGCGTTCCGCCTTCGATCGCCACGTCGCGATCGGGCGTGCGGATCAGGATCCGCATCGATCTTCCTTCACGAACGATAGCGCGAGCACCACCGGGAGCCCGCGATCCGCTTCGTATTGCGCGATCCGTCCGGCGCGCTCGTAGAAAGGCCGGACGGACGGGCCGACCTCCGCCGCACGAACCGCAGCCAGCCGCAGCCCCGCGGCGCGCGCGGCCTCGCGATGTATCGCCAGTTCGTGGACGTGGTGCTCGACTTCATGGACCTGATCGCCGTGGCGAAAGGTCCGACGATGACCCGCCGCGTGCGCCGCCGGATGGAAATCGGTGACGATCACCTGCCCGCCCCGCGCGGTGACGCGGCCCAGCTCGGCATAGGCCCGGGCGCATTCGGGGAGGTGCCCGATCACCAGGCGGCACCAAACCAGGTCGAAGCCGGCATCGGGAAGCGGCAGCGCGCGCACGTCGCCGACCAGTAGACGGATCGCCGGGTCGAGATCGCCCTGCCCAGCCGCGATCATCTCCGGGCTCAAATCGACTCCGGTCGCCATGGCCGCACCGCAGTCGCGCAGGCGCCGCCCGGTTCCGCATCCGGCATCGAGCAGGCGCAGGCCGGCGAGCGGCGGTGTCATCTCGGCGACCAGCGAGGCCTCGAGCTGCGAAACCGCATTCTCGGCGTTGTAGGTCGGCGCCCATAGCCGATAGCCTTCGCGGACCGGCAACGCGCTCATGCCGCGACGTCCAATTCGTCGACGCCCTGACGCAGATGGCCATAGGCCTGACGGTCGTCGCGCGCGCGCTGGGCCAGTTTGCGGACGCTGCGCAGCAGCACCGGGTTGCGATAATCCTCGCGCGCCCAGCTGCGCAGCGCGAGGACGCGGCCGACCAATTTGCCCCAGGCGCGCGTCCTGCCGTCGTGCACGGAGGGGAAGCGGCTCTTGAGCACCAGCTCGAAATTCTCGACCCGCGCCTTGATCCGCCGATCCATCCACGGAAGGTGCGGATCCTCGTGCGTCATCCAGTTGACCCAGTCGGGCTGGATCCACTCCTCGAGATCGGTGGGCGTGCCGGTGAGCGGATCGACTCCACCATAGGTCGCGGCGCGCTGCGGGGTCGGCGTGTAGAAATAGGTGATCAGCTCCATCTCCGGATTGATCGCCTTCAGGCGCCGGATGAAACGGAGCGTGTTGTCGGTCTCGCGCTCGGGTTCGTCCGGATCGCCGAAAACGAACGAGAATTCGGGGATGATCCGGTGCTCGCGCGTCTTGGCCGCCACGGCCAGGATCTGGTCGGTCGTGGTGCCCTTCGACATCTTGGCGAGCACTTCGTCCGATCCGGATTCGGCGCCGCAGAACACCATCTTCATCCCGGCACGGCGGAGCAGATCCCAGGTGTCGTCGGAAAAGCGCGAGAGCGTGTCGACCCGGGCTTCGCACCACCAGCGTATCCCCAGCGGCAGGAACGCCTCGCCGATGGCACGCGCGTGCTTCTCGTTGAGGAAGAAGTTGTTGTCGTAGAAATGGACCGAATCCATCCCGTGCTCGCGCACGAGAAAGGCGAGGTTCGCCGCCACGCGATCGGCCGCCTGCACCTTCTCCTTGCGCCCGAACACCGAGATGACGCCGCAGAAGCTGCACCCGAAAGGACAGCCGATCGACGCCTGGTAGACGCCCGAGCGGCGGCCGATGATGGTCGGGTGGAGATAGGTGCCGACCTGGATCTTGTGGAATGGCGGATCGCGCAGCTCGTCTGGCCCAACCCATTTGCGCTCGGGCCCGATCCAGTGCGATCCGTCGGCCTGGCGGAAGGCGAGGCCCATCACGCTTGTCGGATGGCGCCGGCCCTCCATCGCGTCCAGCAGCTCGAGGAAGGTCTGCTCGCCCTGCCCGCGGACGACCCAGTCGACATAGGATGCGTTGAGCACCGGCGCGGGATAGAGGCTGCCGAAATAGCCGCCCCAGATGATCGGGATGTCCGGATACCGCGCCTTGAGCGCCTTCGATAGCGGCACCGCGCTGACGAGCTGCGGCCCCGGCATCACCGTAAGCGCGATCGCACGCACCGGGTCGGGCGTCACGGCCCGCGCATCGATCATCGCGCTCGCGCTGGCGAACAGGTCCATGCCGGGCAGATTGCCGTCCAGTATCTCCCAGTCGGTGCCTTCGGGCAGCGCAGCGCCGATCGCCATGAGGCTCAGCGGGAAGCGGCGGTTCTTGGGCCGGGTGGCGCGGGGATTGATCAGCAGGATCATGGGATCTGCACGGTCCAGATGTCGAAGCGGGAAGGCATGCGGGCGCCACGCAGGCGCGCAGCGAGCGGGCGCAATTCGTACCAGATCGGATAGGTGACGCGCCGCCGCCGCCAGGCGAGGCCCAAAGGCGCCGAAGCCTCGCGCAGCCGCGCGGCGGTCAGATACTCGATGTGCGGCAGCGCGAGCAGGCTCTGCGCGCGGTCGCCGAAGCGCTCGGCGGCATGAGCATGCTTTTCGGCGACCATCGCCGCGCCCTGCGCGTCCTTCGCGTAGAAGGGCGAATCGAGGATGACGAGCACCCCGCCCCGCCGCGTCGCCCGCGCGGCCTCCGCCAGCGTCGTGCCCAAATCGGTCGCATAGTGCAGCGCGGCGTTGAAGACCGTGAGATCGGCAAAGCGATCGACTACCGGCAGCGCGTCGAACGATGCGACGAGACAGTCGAACGGCACCCGCGCGCGAAAGGCTCGAGCCGCGCCGAGACCATCCACACGGTCGTCGCGAATATCGACGGCAGTGCATTCATGCCCGCGAAGCGCGAGCCGATAGGAGAGCCAGCCGTTTCCGGCGCCGAGATCGAGGACGCGCAACGGCCGCCCCGCCTCTCGCGCCAACGGATCGGCCACCTGCTCGAGAAAAGCTTCGAAGGTGCGTGCACGCACCCTCCATTGCCGCGCCAGCGGCCCGGTCCGGAGCCAGGGAAGGCGAAGCAGCTCCGCCTCCGCGAGTCCGCGCCCTTCGGTGGCACGGTGCGCAGCATAGTCGGCACGGAAGCGGTCGAGCGTGTCGGAAAGCGGCGCGCTCATGCCGCCTCCCCGTCATGGCGGCGCTCGAAACGGTAGAGGATGTGATCGCCGAACAGCGCGAGCCTGTGCGCAGCGATCCGGTCGGCCGCCTCGAGCCCGGCGAGGAGCCAGGGATGGCGGGAAATCCAGGGTTCGGCCGCGCTCGGCGGGACGAAGAGCCCGATCGCGGTGCGCCCCATATAACGAAACCCCGGCGCCATCGCCGCGACGATCGCCGCCTTGCGGTGATAGCGCACGCTGAAGCTTTGCCCGCCAAGCCTGGCCGGCACGTCGCCCTTGCTGGCCCGGCGCAGCATGTTGCCGAAGCGTCCGCGTGCCGCCTCGGCGATCATCTCGCCCGGGCAGCAGCAGCCGAAGACCACCAAGGCGACGTGCCCCCCGGATCGCACGAGCCGCGCCAGGCTCCGGCCCATCGGCGCGAGGTCCGACACGCAGTTGAGCGCGGCGAAGTTGGAGAAGGCGCCGTCGAAGCGCTCGCCGCGCCAGGCAAGGCGATCGAGCTGCTCAATCGCGACGACTTCCGCCGCGCCGGGGCCCAATTTGCGCGCCGCTTCCGCCACCATCGCGGGCGAGGCGTCGGTGAGCAGCACCTCTCGCCCGCGTGCCTCCAGCCAAGCGGCGTCGACCCCGGTCCCGCCACCCATCTCCAGCAGGCGCGACCCTTCGGGGAACAGCTCGACGAGCACGCGGCGAACCGCGCGCCGCTGCGCCTCGACGCTCTGCCAGTCGCCGAAGCGCGCATCGAAATTATCGGCGATCGCGTCGAAGGCCGCACCGGCGGGCAGCAGTTCCGCCGCGGAGTTCACGCGCGAAGCTCCATGCTCACCGGGCTAGACGAGCGATGGGCGTCGGCGCGCCGGGCAAGGTCGTGCCAGCGCAATTCGTCGACCATCCCGGCATCGGCGTCGGCATGCAGCGCGTCGCGCACCATTCGGTAGAAGGCGGTGTCGAACGTCCCCTGAAAGAGCATCGCTAGCTCGTCGGTGTCACGCCAGTTGCGGCGCGCGCCGAGCTCCGCAACCACGCGATCATGGAACACCGTGCCGGGCAGCGGATAGGAAACCGATACGCCGATCTCATCCGGCCGCTCGTCGCGGAGCAGGTCGCGGGTGAGGAGGATGTCGTCCCAGTCCTCGGGCGGATAGCCGAGCTGGAGGAACCAGCCGGAGCGGATCCCGTGCCGACGCAGGGTCCGCGTGGCGACACGCACCGATTCGACGCGCGTGCCCTTGTCCATCGCGTCGAGGATCCGCTGCGAACCCGATTCGACTCCGAGCCACACTTCTTCCGCCCCAGCCGCCGCCAGCGCCGCAGCGACCGGCGCGGTGATCAGGTTGGTGCGCGATTGCATCATGAAGGGGATGCGCGCGTCGTGCCGCAGCACTTCTTCGGCGAATTCGGCGATCCACTCCCCGGTCATCCCGAAGATGTCGTCGGCGAACCAGATATGATCGGGCGCGACCTCGCGTTTCAGCCGCGCCATTTCCTCTGCGACCGAAGAGGCCGATCGCTGGGTATAGCGCCGTCCGAAAGTAGGTTTGGCGCACCAATTGCACGAATAGGGGCAGCCGCGCGACGCCGCCATGTTCCAGGAGAAACGGTGGTGCGCGTGCGTCCACGCCTCGCGATAGGCGTGCACATCGACCAGGTCCCAGGCGGGAAAGGGAAGCGCGTCCAGCGCCTGTTCCTGCCGGCGCGGCGGCGTGTGGCGCAGCTCTCCGGCCTCGAGCAGGATCAGCCCTGGGACGGTCTCAAGCGGCGCGCCGCGCTGGAACGCGTCGACGATCTCGGCCGCGCCAAGTTCACCTTCGCCCGTCATCACCGCATCGGCGCCCGCCTCTAGATACAGGCGCGGGTTGTCCGAGGCGTCCGGCCCGTTGACAGCGACCCGCGTGCCGGCGCCCCGCGCCGCGGCGACCATGTGCAGCGCATCGGCGCGCCGATCCTCGGTGCACATCTTGGTCAGGTAATTGAAATTGTCCTCGATCAGCAGAACGATCTCCGGATCGAGCGCACCTAGCCGGGGTCCGAAGCCGTCGCCGCCCGGCTCAAAGGTCGAATCGAACAGCGCGACCGAATGGCCGCGTTCGCGAAGGATCGCCGCGGCGAGCAGAGTGGCGAGCGGCGCATAGGGTTTTGATCGTTCGAATTGCTTGCGGTCGCGCCGCAGACAGAAGGAATGAGCGACCAGAATCACATTGCCACCCCGTTTTTACACACCGGTTTGAGGTTAGTGGCGGCGCAACCGGTCGAGGTTCAAAGCGGTTTTCGAAGGAAGCGGCGAAGCCGCTTTGAACCTTCGCGCGCGTCGCACCCACTCAAGAAGTGGAGCAAGCGGGGCGCAAGCTATGAGCGCGGAAATCGGGACGGAAACAGCAAGGGGCAAGCTGCCGACAGGCGACTGTGCCTTCGCCTATTTCTCGCCGCTCGGCGTGACGCTCCGCGTCAAGGCCAGCCACCCGCGATTGATCGAAGCAGTCGCAGCGGCATGTCGCGGCTGGGAGGCCCCGGTCGACGCGCATGGGCCGGTGCTGGACCTGTGGCTGAAAGTGGGTCCGGTTCCAGTCTACGGCGGCGGACCGGTGGTGGAGACCGACGGGCTCGGGCTTTCGATCCGCGGGAACATCGATGCGCGCGCCGATGCCGGGCGCGGCCAGGCCTGGTGTCGCGTCGCCGATCCGGATGCGTTCAACGATCCGGAACTGCGCGAACAAGTGCTCGATTGCCTGATCCTGTGGTTGCTCACGCGCAATGGACGCACGCCGATCCATGCCTCTGCCTTCGTCGCGGGGTCGACGGCGATCCTGCTCGCCGGGCGCAGCGGTTCGGGAAAGAGCTGCCTCGCGCTGGCCGCGCACATGGCGGGCTTTCCGCTGCTTTCCGACGACACCGTCTATGTCGAGACCCAGCGCAAGTTCCGCATCTGGGGCATCCCCCGCCCGGTGCATCTGTTCCCCGAAGACGCACACCAGCAAGAGGACGCGCCGATCCGTCTCCGCAACGGCAAGCGCAAGCGCGCCATTGCCGTGCCGGCGCCCCCGCACCCCGTCACAGCGGACGCCGCAGCCCTGTGCGTGCTCCATCGCGGAGAGCGCGTATCGCTGGAGCCGCTGGATCCCGCGGCGGCACGCGCGGCGCTCGGTCCGCTCGAGCCGGGGTTCGATCTGCTCGCGGCGGACATCGCCGCCGGCCTGCGCCGGATCACGTTGCACGGGGCATGGCGCCTGACGCTCGGCGAGGAGCCGAAAGAGGCGATAGCGCTGCTCGCGGCGAACCTGCCCCGGCTGATCGAGCATGCCGCCTCGTGACGCTGCGCATCGCCCAGGTGAACTGCGTCCTCGACCCCCAGCGGCGCGAGCCGGAAG
>Ga0209758_1002688_pt1 | contig 17532 bp, 12 predicted proteins | sample AraplaMF_Col_mMF_FD_184258 | JGI IMG/M metagenome (GOLD analysis project Ga0209758, IMG submission 184258) | Arabidopsis root microbial communities from the University of North Carolina, USA - plate scrape MF_Col_mMF (SPAdes) (version 2) | ecosystem: Host-associated > Plants > Roots > Endosphere...
GTGGCCGTGGCTGCTGACCATGCTGATCTTCCTCGGCATCGTCACCTACGTGCCGGAGATTTCGCTGTGGCTGCCGCGCGCGCTCGGCATGATCTGACCACCGGAAGACTTCGCTTAAAACGTGTGCTAGAGTGCCTCCCCTACCTGGAGGGAGGCACTTGATGTCAAACCGTGAAGCGATGATCGACACCATCCAACGGGCCTACGACGCGCGTGGAACTGGCAACCTGGCCGAGGTCATGGCCGCATTCCACCCGGACAATGCCCATTTCGAGATGAAGGGCGACAAGGACATCGTTCCCGTCGTCGGTGCGGTGCGTGGTCATTCCAATGTGCACGCGGCCATGGACGGGTTCATCCAGACCTTCGAGTTCGTCAAGCGTGACATCGTCGACACCGTGGTCGAAGGCAATCGTGCCGTCGTTCATTCGCGTGTTCAGGTCAGGTTCGTTCCGAAGGACGTGGTCGTCACCACTGACGTGCTCGATACGTTCAGGTTTGAGGATGGCAAGATCGTCGAATTTATCGAATTTGCCGACACGGCGCTCATCAAGAGCCTGATCAGCCCCTGAGGCTGCATCGGCTTTCGCCCGCCGAGATCACGCCTGTCACAACGGCGAGAGCATTTGCGCGCCGATCCCGGCCATATTACATCTTTGTAACAGTGCCATCTGTTGCCAAACTGTAAGTTGATTGCGGGCTTTCCCGCGCGCACCCTCAGGGAACCTTTCGAAGGAGGTTCGCATGAGAAAGATGTTGCTCGCCAGCGCCGCCGTTCTCGTTCTCGCCGGCTCGACCGCAGTTTACGCCCAGCATCGCCCGTGGTGGATGCACCACCACGCCCGGATCAACCCGGAAGATCGAGCCGCGTTCGCCGATGCGCGGATCGCCGCGGTCAAGGCCGGGCTGAAGCTGACGCCCGACCAGGAGAAATTGTGGCCGCCGGTGGAAGCCGCGGTGCGCGATTTCGCCAAGCTGCGGATCGACCGCGCCAATGCCCGGATGAATTCGTCGCGCGACGATGCGCAGACACCGGACGATCCGGTGGCGCGGCTGCGCGACCGCGCGGAAGCCATGGGCACCACCGCGGCGGCCATGAAGCGCATCGCTGATGCGGCGGATCCGCTCTACAAGACGCTGGACGAGGGCCAAAAACGCCGCCTGGCCATCCTGACCCGTATGGGCGGCGGCCGGATGGACGGCGAGGGCTGGCGGCACCGCGGATTTGATCGGGACCGTGGCGACGACCGCGGACGCGACTTCGACCGCGATCGCGGCGGACCGGACCGCGGATTCGGGCGCGATCACGGCGGCGGGCCGGACCGGCTTTGAGCGGCAGCATCCGCCCGATTGGCTCAACATGCGCTAAGCCGCCGGAATCCGGCGGCTTTTTGCGTTTTGCGCGGAGCAAAAATCGGCCGGGATAGCGCCCCCAGTTTGCTGGACATCCCCGGTTCGCTTTGCTAAACGACGCCGTCCCGATGGACTTTCCGGACTGGATCCGGGCGCATAGCTCAGTTGGTAGAGCAGATGACTCTTAATCATCGGGTCCCAGGTTCGAGCCCTGGTGCGCCCACCATCGGAAATCGTCGCTAGACGTAAGGTTGACCTTCCGGTCCGGCAAATCGTCCGGGTTGCTGACGTCGCGTGACCTTGCATAACTCTGCGCTCGCGAGCCGGGTTTTGCGCGACGATTTCGCCGGTTGTCCCGGATCGAAGCATCGCGATCCAGCCAAACTGGTCAAAAGAAGCACCGCCACGCATCTTGGCCGGGCCAAGGGCGCATCTCGGCCTGCAAAGGGATTCATGGGCTTGGCACGACCCGTATCCTCGCCATCATGCCGGTGTCTTCGTGTTCCAGGATGTGGCAGTGAAAGGCCGACTCGCCGAGTTCGGTGAAAGGAATGTCGACGACGATTGGCGGCGAGGTACATTGGCCGGTCCGCCATTGTTCGATCGTACAGTAACCATTCTGTTCGTCTTCCACCGTTGTGGTGTGGGCGGATGCGAATGGAAGCGGCACGTTATCCTCGACGATGGTCGCGATGCCCGGGGTAGCTGCCGGCCCGCCGAGCGCAACTGCATCGACGATCCGGAATTTGGTTTGATGCATATGAAAGTTGTGAATTTCAGTTGCGAGGTTGACCAGTTCCCAGGTCTCGTGCACCGGCGCATCACCGGGCCCAAGCGGAAGACAAACCAGCGTCGTGGCCGGATCGAAGGCCGCGACGGCCTTCTGACTGCCGTCCACCACGGCGCCGCTTTCGTCGATCTCCTCGTATCCGAGACCGAACGAGCTATCTGAATCGTTCGGATCTTCCATACCAAAAAAGATCCTCCGGCGGTGTCCTTTCGCCAGCGGCGGGCATGCGGCCATGGAAGCGGGTGGACCAGCGTCGGAATCCAAGGGGCGGATGAAGTCTCTGGAAGACAGAACGTCCGCCGCTTTACCCGCGACGTCGATTGTGGTTCTCGCGGGCGCTGGCTGGCTGAATTCGACCTTGGCAAGCTTGAACTCCGGCCAGGCCTCGCCGGCTGGCCCGAGATTTATCTGTCCCTGTTTCAACGTCGCCGTTGCGCCCGCCGGCGGCGGAACGACGTTGCCGCTGCTATCGCGATAGCTGACCCAAAGTTCGGCCCGCGAACTCGGCATCATCACCAGATCCTTGACGCAAACCGGCAGCGAATTGGTTCCGCCGGGCGCGCAGTCGGTCACGGTGAATTTGTTTCCGCCCGCCGTCATCAGCGTGCCCGCGGGAGTGCTCTGCGCGACGTTGATGCTCACGCCATCGATGGCGATCAGTTGCATCGGGATCGACGTCTGGCTGCTGTCATCGACCAGGTTGAGCAGATACGAAAACTGCCCGGAGGCGTTGGTCAGGCGCCAGATTTCGCCGTTCGGAGATGTCATGCGAATGGTGGGAAAAACCTGACCATTTATGGTGAAGTACCAGCGCGAGTTGATGAAACTGTTGCCGGTGCCGTGCTCGTCGGGCTGCCCCTCGCAGAAGCCGAGCCGTGACGACGACCCGCCGGTATCGCGCTGTTCGCAGAAGTCGGCGATCTGTTGATTCTGCACCTCGCCGTCCGAGACTGTCACCGGGCCGCTGTCATACTGCAGGGTCCCGGCCGCCAGCACTTGCATATCCTTGAGTGTGAGGTGGCGTACTACGCCGGGGCTATCGACGTAGTCATTCACGTCGCCGATGGTGATGATGCCGGCCATGCCGGCGGAAACCTGGTTGAGCGAGATGCCATGGACGTGAGGGTGAAACCAGAAAAGCCCGGACGGATGACTTTTCGGAATATCGATCCGGTAGTCCGCGAAATCCATCTTGATGGAGCCGTGTTGGTGGGCCGCTTGCGGCTGAGGGGCGCCGTTGGCTGAATTGTAGATATCCACGAAGACATAGTCCCCGAACGTCGGATCTCTCAACGTTGGTGCCCTTGCCGGGACGATCAAGCCATGGGTGTGCAGGTTGGTCGGATTGCGAAACAGGTTGGCCTGGCCGGGCTCGGTCACATGCTTGACCTTGGCCTGGTCGAGCGAGGGCAACCGATTGACCAGCCTGATCTTGAGGGTGTCGCCGGCTTTCAAGGCCAGGCGTATGCCGCCATAATCGGAAGCCGTCGTACCGTCCGACGGGCATTGATTGCCCGAGGCTGGCCGCGGACATATCTCGTACACCCAGGCGGTGGGGTTAATCGGCATTCCCTGATTGGGCGGCTGAAACGAAATGGTCGGTACCGGCTTGGCGCGGGCAATCATCAGGATGTCGAGCACGCCGTCCGTGCTCGCGAACACCACAGGTTCGACCAGCGCATCGGCCCGGGCGGTTGCGCCCGAGCAAACGATCGTGGCCGAAATGCCTGCCGCTGCCAGCAATCGGCGGCCCGAATTCAACATCGACAATATAATAACCGACATCGCAATGCACCATCATCGGGACCAGACAACGAGCGACAAGTTTTGGCTGGCGTCACCGACGCCGGCCATATTTTCTATCGTGCGCTGGTCATTCCACTCTCTCCCGCGCTCGCTACCGCGCACGTTCCGGAAGTCACCGTGATATCCCGGCCTGTCGACGGAATTCCGTTGGCGACCACGTAAAGTTTGCTGGGCCCGCTCTCTATGTTGCCAGCCACCTTGAAATTCGTTGAGCCGGGTGCATTTGCGGCGACGGTCATGGTGCTGTGTCCGGAGGTCCGGGCATAGGATACGTGGCCGCTCTGATTGTTGATGATCCTCACCAGCGGGTAATTGGTGGCGGCCTGCTGATCATCGCCGTAATTGGCGCTTTGCGATAATCCGTTCAACTGCTGGCCGCTGACGTCGTAACTGCCGCCGGCAACGACGCATCCAGGCGCGTTGGTGACAATTGGCTGCCATGCGGTCTGATAGGTGCCGGCGGGGGTGTAGATCTGTATGGTCGACGTGTAGGTTTCGACCGCGAGAATTTGGCCGGTCGGAAGCGTCAGGAAGTTGACGTAGAATGACGTGATCCGGTCCGCATCCGAGGTCCCCGGGACGGACTTGAAGGTGTTCGCCGCAGGATCGTACTCGAAGAAGCTCGCCGGTGTATTGAATTTCCCCACGCTGGCGACAAACAGCACGTTGCCGTTGGGAAGCAGGGCCGCGGGGGCATCGGCCAGGGTGCAGGGCATGTTGGGTCTGACCACACCGTCGGTTCCCCGAAGCGGGCAAGTGCTGGGAAGATCCGGTCCCGCCGACCAGGTGTTGCTGGCTGTGTTGTAGAGAGCCGTGTGCGCCACGTTTGCGGTGGTCCCGCCGAAGGCGATGACGCTTCCGTTGTACATCAGTACCTGCGGCCCGATCTCGAACGATGGGTTGCTGCCGCCCTGTGCGTTGGCGTTGTTGCAATCGGCAAGTTGCTTGGGCACGTTGCCGGCGGATGACCATCGACCCGAGGAGGGATCATATCGTTCGGTGTTGAGTCCGCAGCTGACCGTGCCGATCGCCGTGGTGTAGGCATCGATGGTCAACACACTGCCATCCGGCAGCAGCGACCAACTTTCCTCATCGTAACGGTCCGCCTTGTTGGCGCCGGTGTCGGTCCACGTCAGGTTTCCCGGATTGAACAGCGCCGCACGCGACGGAAAATCGCAGCAACTGGCAATCATGAAAGTGCCATTCGCCAGCACGGTGGACTGCGCGTCCCCCAGGGTACTCCAGCCAGCGGGCGGCGCGACGGCGGTCCAGGTGCCGCCGGCACCTGCGGTCGGATCGTAGATCGAACCTTTGGTGCCCCAATCCGCACCGCCTCCAAGATTATATTCTCCACCTTCGGTGATGACACGCCCGTCGGGCAGCACCGCGGATGCGAAGAACTTGGGTCCATAGCCCGCCTGCATCGATGCGATTTGCGACCAGGTTCCGTCAATATAGCTGCCGCTGGCGCTCGGCGTGAGGCGATACCAGTCACGGGTATCGGTGCGATGGACGATGACCGTTCCATCGGTCAGCAACAATGGATTGCCGAAATTGTACGGACCGCCCGGCGGAACGTTGCGCAGATTGGACCAGGAGCCGACCAGTGCCTGCTCCCGCGAAAAGTCCGAGGGCGCGAAGCCGGCCGGCGCCTTCAAAGGCGCTTCGGGCAAAGGACCGGGTTCCATCGCGACTGGCGGCAGCGTCGCGCCAAGCGCGACTGCGTCAGGCGGATTGTCTCTGAGCGACTGCGCGTGTCCGTACGAGATCGGCAATTGAGGGCGCGGCGCGGTTTGCGCGTTGACCCATTGGGTCGTTGCGGCCGCTGCGACGAGCGCTAGGGCAGTCCTGGCTATCTTGCTCATTGATTGAACTCCTATGGAAGAAAGCGATAAAAAAGTTTGGGCGTATCGATGTTCGGCGAAATGTCTTGCATGTTTAAGAGAGGGTCGATCATAGCAGGGATGGCATTGAACAACTCCAGGTTAAGTGGGTGAATCCGTTGTGGTGATGGATTGGCCTGTGCGCGCGGTCAGGGTGAATGCCGCCTGATTGCTGCTGCCGTTGGCGTTGATCACCGTGACCTTGTACGGGCCGGGAGCGACATAACGCCCCGGACATCCGGGCTGGTAGGACGGGCAGGTGCTGACCTGGAACGTCAGGACCACTCCGCTCTCGGAACGAACGGAAACGATTTCGAACGAATCCCGGAGGCCCTGAAACCTGATCGTGTTGTCCAGGTTGAAGCCACTGCCGCGAATCGTGACGGGTGTGCCAAAGGGGCCTGATTCCGGAAACAGCGACGCGATGGTGGGAGCGGCGGTACGGGCAGGGGCGTTGCTGCCTTGCGCCCCTTGCTGAGCCAATTGTGCTCGGCTTGCCTGTTCCCAGCCGGCAACCGACGCGATACCGAGCCACAGGATTGCCGCGAGCACGCCGCGAATCGAGGTGCGTGTCGTGATGCCGGAGATGACGCATAGGAGCGACTCGCCGAAATTGCGGAGGCGGCTCAACGTCTGCATAGGCCACTCCGGAGCTGCAATTCATGACCTTTCCTGACAACCGAAACGACGTCGAAATAGAGCTGCTGACGCGGATCGTCGTTTGACAGGAACGTCACCTGACAAAAATACTGGTCGTCCGCGGATACATTGCACGTTGCCTCGATCACCCGCAGACCTTTGTCGTGCAGCGAGCTGCCGCTCGCGGCTTCCCGCTCGTAGGCCGATTGAATCGTCGCAGCGTCCGGTGTCGCGACTGTGCCGCAGTGCACGGCGCCAAGCGCGCACGTCCAGATCACGAAATCCCACATTCAGCCTCCAGGATACGCTCGCTGTTTCAGCTCTTGAGCAGGAGATAGACTGAAAAAATAATGTTGTTCGGGGCGAAACATGAAGTGCTCGACGGTTCCTACTTGGCGGTCGGCTTGTAATTCCATTCGCCGATCACGAAGGTCGGCTTGGGCGTTCTGCCGCGGATGGGAGTCTTGAGTGCGACGCCTCGCAATTTGCCTGCTTCCAGCGCTTCGCGGAGTTTCTTTGCCATATGCAAGCCTGCCGGGTCCTTGACCTTTTCCAGCTTTTCGATGTTTCTGATGACCCAGCCGTCTTCCATCTGGCCTTTGCTGAGCGTGGACTTTCCACCCTTGTATTCCATGATCCAGATCTCGCCGTTCTCGCCGAGCATGATGTCATCGAAACCAATTCCGAAGCGGCTTCGGTAGGTTTCGAAGGGGTTGATCCATTTTGATTCGCGCAGCCCGAGCGTGTCGCGCGCGTATTCCTGTCCGTGGAGGGTTCCGACGCGTTCCGTCCCGGTATTCGAGGCCATTTGGGCGTTTTCGACCCTGACCGCCATATCGATATCATCCACCTCGGAGAACAGGCTCCCGCTGTACGTTTCCGTGGCGTGGCTTGTTCGCAATTCCAGTTTTCTATCCACGGCCTGCAACCGCCGCCATCGCCCGGCCTCGTCCGTCGCGGCAAGGGCCCGCTTGAATTCGTCGATTTCCTCGATGGGCAATGGCAAGTCACGATGATCGATCTCTTCGATGATCTCTTTCATGTAGTCTTGCTGTCTCGGGCTCATATGCGAATCTTTGAGCAGCCGGTTGATGGCTTCTTCTTGCGGAAAAATTCGGGGTGGCTCGAGCTTCACCGGCTTCACGGCTTCGGGGTCGGTCGTGATCTTGGCGGGAGGCTCGCCTGTTCGCTTCGGCGCCTCGGGCGCGGCCGCCTTCGGCTTGAGGGGACTCCCGGTTGCGCTATCGCCGGATTTTCCAGTTGCGCTGCCTTTCTTCCCCGCCGCCTTGACGGATTGAGAGCGTTCGATGTGTGGAGCTGCGGGCTTGGCAGGAGCGGATTGCTTGGCATCGAGTTTCGGCTGTATGGATATGACGGTTGCGGGTTTTTCAGGAGGCTTTTTCCCGCCACCCGACCCGGACTTGACCGCTTGCGGTTGCGCGGGGCGTCCCGCGTTCGCAGTCGGCGTTACCTCGGTGATCGGGTATCCCACGGCTTTATCGATTTGTTGCTCCTGCGGGACCGCCGCCGACTGCGGTTCGGTGGAAGGCGGCTCGGAAGGGAGCCCTTCATCGGGCACCGCGCGCAACTTTCCCGTCGGAGCCGATTTCAGCCGTGGGTCTTGCTGGTGATTTGGCACGCCCTCGATGTAGGCGGGCCGCTTCGGCGGTATCGGCGTGGCGCCCGATGGGGTGGGGTCGGCGATCGTTCCGGGCGCTTCCGATGTGACCGGAGAAGAGGCATGCGCATCGCCGGCCGCCGGGGCGGCAGCGTTGTCGATTTCCTGCAGCATGTTTTCGGTGGCTTGCTCGACCTTGACCAGAGCGGCCTTGTCGGTGTCGCTCATCCCGGATTCCATCGCGCGGGCGGCGGCGCGCCATCGCTTGAAGCTGCCTCTCAGCGCCCACGCCAGCTTTGCCAAGCCGGTGGCACCGCGGGCCAGGCCGTACCATTGCGCATAGCTGTTCACCTTGTCGAAGTCCTGGACGAAGATGCGTCCATCCTCGCCGCCGATTTCAATGATCCAGCCGCGGTGCTCCTGCATGATGGAATTGACGACATCCAAAGCCAGCGCGGCATGATCGAGCACGGTGAGGGCGCGTCCGCCGTAATAAAGCACCTTGCCGCCGGTGCTCAATTCGCTCGCCGTGACCGCGGCCTCGCCGCCGAGGCCGAGCGTGCCGGCCGTCAGCCCCAGCGCGACGGCCTCCCCCATCTTATGCAGGGCGACGCGGGTGCCTTCGTTGTTGATCTGCAGCAGGTACATCGCCGGAAAGAAATCGATGCGCGCGTCGTCGTAGAACTTCACGCCGACGGCGTCGGTCTCCTTCAGTTCGATGCCGCTCCAGATCCCGGGGGGCAGGCGCAGATCCTTGTCCTTGAAATATTCCGTCCCGTAGATGTCGGTGCGGACCTTCACCCAGATGTGGCCATTGGCCATGCGGGACGCGTAGATCGGCGACGGCGTCATCACCGTAATGCCCGGCTTGCGATACGGCAGGATGATCGTCTGGGCCGCCCGCTCGACCGCGGCCTGGTACTGTTCGCCGGTCATGATGGCGGCGGTCTTGATTTTCAGGATGCGATTGGCCTCCTCCTGCTCTTCTTCGCTCACCTCGCCTTCGGTGAGTTCGTCGAACAAGCGGTCGAGCAATCGCCGTCCGGCCTCGGTCCTGGCCAGGCGCTTCAAATCGTCTTCCTTCGCGGCCTTCGCGAAAGCCAGCGAGACGTCGTCGCGGTTCCAGGTGTCGAGCTTGTCGAGCACCTGTTGGACATGCGCGGCATTGCCGCTCTTGGCGTTGCCGAGCAGGTCCTTGCCGAGCGCGTCCTCATCAAGCATGAGATAGCTGGTATGGGCGTCGATCTGCTCGTCCACCTTGGGCGGCGGCGGTGGTGGCGGCTCGGCGGCGGACGGCGTCGGATCGGTGGTGGGTTCGGCCTTCGGCAAAGGCGGCAGGTCCGGATTGTCCGCGGAGGCCTCGATCGTCACCTCGGCCGTCTCGATCGCTGCCGGCGCTAGCTCCGGCTCCGGCAGCGGCGGCAGCTCGGGTGGCTTCTCGTCGGGCTTCTTGGCGGGTTTCTTTGCCGGCTTCTTGGGCGGGGGCTTCTTCTTGCTCTCCGGTTTTGGATCCGGCTTCGGCGTTGCGTTGACGCCGAGCATGTTGTGGATGTCGGGATCCCAGCCTTTCGCGACCAGCTCGTCATGCGCCTTTTGAAAGGATTCGAGGACGACGCGCGGATCGCCGAACACGCCGATGACGAGGCGCTTGCCGTTGCGGAACGTTCCGAACTTCGGCAGGTCGACCCCGATCGGAGCCAGGGCGGAAAAGACCAGGACGCCATCCACGGTGTAGGTGCGTACATTGGCCAACGGCTGCAGGATGAGCAAGGGAGGGTCGCCGCTGTCGGCCTTTTCCTGCAAAGCCAGTGTCGGGGCGCTCGCGCCTTCGACATGGACCGGGCCGCCCGATGCGGCAAACATTCCGGCGCTGCGATCGGCCGACCGTTCCAGGCCGCCGCGCCCGTGAGGGTCCGGCAGACTGCCGCCGCGACGCTGCTGGATGACGTGGGCCACTTCATGCGCCAGCAATGTGCGGCCCGGCGAGGTCACGGGGTCGAATGCGCCGGGCCCGAAAACCATGTGCGATCCGAACGCAAAAGCGTGTGCGTTGAGATGTTCCGCGGCGTCCGCGGCCCGCGCGCCGGCATGCACCCGGACGTCGCCGAGATCCTCCCCGAAACGCTGCTCCATGGCGGCGCGGACGTCGGCGGGGAGCGGTGTCCCGCCGCTGCGCAGCACCATGTCCGCGAGCGGGGGCGGCGCGCCGAGCAACTGCCGTGTCGCCTGATTTCCGGCCAGGCGTTGCAGGTCGAGGACCGCCGAGGGCGTCGCGGCGGAATCGCGCACCGCCGGGCGGACCGGCGTGCGCCGATCGCGCGACGGCGGCGTCGTCGTTGTCCGCGGCGGCCTCACGTCAGGTGCTCCGGCTCGTGCATCCTCATCCTCTCCAGATCGCTATCAGGCTGAAATCCACCCGGCACACGGGTGCGCGATAACGGAAGCCGCGGTCAGACGAACTCCAGTACGATTTCACTGCGACCCGCCTTGCCGCTCAGCGACTCCGCGCTGACGTGCACCCTGCGGACGGTCTCGTTGACGGAGGCCAGTTCGATCTTGGCGTAACCGTTCTCCATCTTCACGATGCCGCCACGTTCCGAAAGCTTGCCGCGTTCGGTGGTGATGCGGATCTCGTCGCGGAAATCGTTGATCGCGATGCCATGCGAATCCACGGCGCGCACTTCGATCAAGGCCCGGTCGTTGCCGTCACCGCTCAATTCGGTCTTGCTCGACGTTAGCGTCAGCGTCGGCTTGACGACCAGGCCCTGCGTATTGACGTCGACGGCCAGCAAGCCGCTGGGCTTCATCGCCTGGGCAGGATCGACTCGAATGATCGCGAGATTTTCAGGATTACTATCCGTGAGTTTGGACACCACCGATTGGTCGCCGGCGAATTCGTTTCGCAGATCGTCGATCGAAACCTCCACATAGTCGGCCCCTTCGACGTTCGACCGGGAATAAGTTTGAATAACGGTTCCCGTGACTTTGTCATAGGCAACGAATTGAGTTCCGTTTTGCGGATTCGCCGTGGATTGCATCTCGTATCTCCTCTCGTTATTCGTAAAACACCACCCCAACCGCTGCCATGTTGGCATCCGCAAAGCAGCGGGCTCGAAATCGAATGACCCGTCCAAAACCCGAAGTCGCGGGAGCATGAATATTGCTGTCTGCGCCATTTGGTCCCCAATTGTCTCCATTGAAGACTGAGACGCCCGTTGGCCGGCCATCTACCATGTAGACCTCCGCTGCGACGGCGTTGTCACGATCGAAAGGCCCCAGGGGGTCGATCATTGTGCAAGTCACGAAAGCCATGAATGGCCGCGATGAGCCAAGGTCAATATCCTGCACGGTGGGAACGCCATTCGCTCCGCAGAACAGCCAACTGGTCCATACCTTGCTTACGGGATTTCCCATCAACGACCTTCCGCCCGCGTCCATCAGCGTGCCGTGGACCTGAACACCCTGGCCGTAGTCGTTGTTGAAGTTGATGATAAGCCTGTTGTTGAAGTCGACGAGGGCGCGATTGGTGTTCCTGGAGCGCCCGTCGAGAATGAGATCGGAGCCGTGAACCCGCAGCTGGCCGGCGTGGACATCGATGATGCCGCCTTCGGCAGCCGCGTCGAGATTGCTGGCGCGTATGGTGCCGGTATTGCCATCCAGCGTCACGGTGGCGGGCCCGCCGGCATGGTGGACCTGGATCTTTCCTCCGGCGCCCGAGGTACCGACATCGAGTGTTGCGCCGCTGGTCGTCACCTGGACGACGGGATGCCCGCCGGCATCCTTGCAGACGAAATTGTTGGCACGCATCTCGACGCTGCTGAGGTTCGCACCGCTGTCCTGCATGAACGTGACCGAGTCGCCCGCATTGGGCACCGTCACCTGCAATCCGCCGCCCGTACCGGCTTTCAGCTTTCCCGACAGCGTTTCCTGGAGCTGGTTTGCCGTGTTCGTGGTGCGACGAACCCGGACTTCGCCGGCGGGAACGCCGACGGTGCTGCGGCCGAACGGCAGGGCGCCGTCGGTTTCCTTCAGCGACGCCAGGTTGCCGCCGGCGTCGACCGCCGCGATCGCGAGAATGATGCAGGTGCCGTCGTCGACATAGGCGCCGGCGCCGGAGGTCGGCTGCAGGCGCAGCCAGGGCACCTGCTCCTGGCGGCCGCCCGATCCTTCCTGCGAACGCAGGATCTGCGCGAACTGGATAGTCACATAGGCGGTCCTGCCCGCCATCGTGGCCAGCGGCAGGTGCACGGGCACCTGGACTTCGTTGTTGTTGCCGTGCGGCGGGTCGGCGCCGATATTGCCATGGCCGTCGGGCGACAATGCGATGAACTGGCCCGCGCCGTCGATGGCCGTGCCGGGCTTGATGACGACTTCGGCCGTTCCCGCCGTACCGGAGACTTCCAGACCGGCGGCGATGCCGCGGTCGTGCAGGGAGGCGTTATGCATTCGCCCCAGCGGCAGAACGTAGTCCTGGATATCTTCTGCGTGGTTGCGGCTGGAGTGCGGGTATTCCGATGGCGGATCGTAATAGACGTTGATCTTGACCTTCTCGTAAGCCATTTGCCTTCTCCAGTCTGCTAAAAATCCATCCACCAGGACGCCTGTCCGACCAGTTCGCTTTCGATGACGTTGACGACGCCGCGCCGGAAGCTGTTACGCTCGTCGAACGTCGTCGGACGCTGATCTGAGAAAAACACCGTCACGCCGAATTCGCTGACGTTCGCGCGCCAGTTGCGATCGTTGATCTTCGAGCCGCGATCGGTGATCAACAGCTTGCCCTTCTTGTCCCGGGCCATCTTGGTCGGCTCGACCAGGTGCTTCTGCGTCGTCACCCGGGCGATGCGCGGCGGCGTCGACTTGAGGTCGACGCGGTAGATGTGCGCCGGCTCCGCCATCGACCGGCTGCCGGGATCGGAGTTGGGGGCGAATCCCCAGCGCAATCCGGTATCGCAGACCAGAAGGACGTTGGGCGCCTCCCAGACCATGCCGGTCGGGAAGATCAAAGGATTGGTCCCTGCAGGCATGGCGCCCAGCAGCGATGTCGCATTCCAGTTGGCGGCGGGATCGACCATCCATATGTCGGCCGGATTGGCGGTCTTCTGGTCGTTCGCGTCGGCCACCAGGAACGCGCCGCTTGGTGTGCCCAGGATGGCCGTCGGTTCCTTCACGTTCGCAAGCGGATGCGTGGCCACGGCCAGAGGCCCTTCGCTCACCACCACGATCCGCGGGTTCGCGGTGCCTGCCGGCGGATTTCCGAGCGGATGCAGGCCGCGATCGAGCACCACGAACCGTCCGGCCGTGTCGAGCACCATGTCCACCGGATGGATTGCCGGGAATGCCGGCGTCGAGGTCCCGTCGATCACCTTGGTCATCGTGTAGGACGGCGGGATGAAGCGATAGATCGCGCCGGGATTGGCGTTGGCGCCGGCAACCTGACCGCTGTCGAGAACAGCCACCCGATCGCTCGCATCGACGGTGACCGCACAGGGGAGGAACCAGGTCGGACCGCTGAAAATCGGCGCGGGCATCGGCATCGGCAACGTACCGGACGTGAAATCGACTTCGCCCGTCGCCGAGACTTTCCACAGCGCCGGAGGGCGCGGCACCTTCTGGGCGACGTCCGCGACGTCGCAGACGAAATAGTTGTTCTTGCTGTCGACGGCGATGCCCGTCGGGTGCAGCAGGATGGAGACGGTCTTGGCGGTGTTGCTGGGCGGCGAAACCGTGTTGCTGTGGGCGATCGCGCGCAGCACCATGGTGCGGTCTTCGGCGAGCAGCGGGTGCAGGATGGCCTCGCCGTCGTCGACCGCCATCCGCGGTCGCGCCGCGGTGACGGCGTAGATGTCCAGGTAGGTATAGATGCCTTGCTTCAGCCCGCGCTGCTGATAGATCGTCGTGATCTGCGAGATCATCTTGCGCCGCTGGTAGTCGCTCCACTCCGGTTCGGGCCGCAGCGGCAGCGCCAGCCAGGACGCCAGCCAGTCGAGAAAATCGCTCCGGGTGCGCCAGGGGTTGAAAATCTTGAACAGCCCGTCGATCTGCGCCTCGAGGTTGTCGGCCTTTCGGCCGCTCGCCGCCGTCAGCCCGTCGATCAGCTTGACCGGCACCGCGGTGTCCTGCATCGGATAAGCCTTGGTCAGTGCGTACGTCAGCGTGACGAAGGCGCCGTCGGTGGAGGCGACGATCAGCTGCTCGGTCTGCCCGGCCTGGAGAATGCGCAGCGGATATCCGGCTTCCAGCGCCGCGGTGTTGTTGGCCCGGAACGTGGTCTGCCCCGGAGCGAGATCGGCGATACGGACGGTTCCGGCCGCCGGGTGCGGCGCCGTGAGATTCCCATCCAGGATCATCGTCGCGTTCGACAGGTTCTTGATCCGGCAACGCTCCGCCGTGCCGTCGATCGTGATCCAGTCGCCGATGGCGAAACGGCTAGCGCCGCTTTCGCTGGCCATCTGCACGGCGGCGAGTTCGGCATGCAGGAACGGCGCGGAGGCCCGCGTCACCAGCCCGTCGGCGGACAGGCCCGTCAGGGGCTTTTCATAGATTCGCAGATGGCGTCCCAGCATTTGCCGCGGGTCGTTCTCCGGGCTCCACAGCACCGGCGGCAGATACTGGAGGTAGCTGCTGTTCGTCATGCGTACTCTCAGATCTTGCTCACGGTCACGACGTGCGCGGCGGCGCTGCACACCAGTTCGTAGTCGGCGAACTTCACCCAGACACCCGGCGTGGTCCCGCCATAGAGCCGCGCCGGTGGCGAATAGAGCGGAGTATCGGCCTGGATCTGCAGCCCGGAGATGAAGCCGACCTCGCTGTCCGGCTTGATGAACTCGAACAGCGGCGCAATCGTCTGGTCTTCGCCGACTTCCCATCCGTTGCCGTCGGTGTTGCCGAGAATGGGATGCAGAAAACGGGTGATCTTGGCGATGATGGCGTCGCGCACCGCGAAGCTGCTGACCGGATCGGGGACGAGGCCGGTCTTGACCGCCTTGGCCCAGACCTTGATATCCGCGGTCACCTTGATGGGCAGATAGCGCGGACCGGTCACGTTCAAGGCCGCCGTCACCGAGCGGCGCGCTTCGAGATAATCCGTGACTTCCTGCAGCAATTCCCCGGTCGGCTGCGGCGACGGGTCGGACAGCGGGCCGCCCTGGGCTATGATCACGTGGACATTGCCGGTATCGCGATTGAGCCCACCATAGGTCCAGGGGTCGCCGGGAACCACGTTGGCATTGAAGGCTCTGTCGTAGATCGTGAACTGGCGCGGCTGCAGGCATCGAACCTTGCGAACCTCGGTCGAGGCTTCCTGCGCCAGGTACTCGTAATCGGCCGCGGTCACCGCGCGGAAGCGGTTGCGCAGGGCTTCCGGCCCGCGGCGCTTGGCATCCTCGATGCTTTCTTCATCGGCGCCGTTGGCGGACGGGCCCGGATTGGTCGCGCTGATCACGCCCGCCGCCGAGGTCCGCACCACCGTGATGGTCGAGGGCGGCACGTTGGCCTTGCTGCCGCCCGCGACGTATCGGTAGGTCAACGCCTGGATCTCGCTTTCAGCTGGCGGGATCGAGCCATGGCCCTTTGGCGTCACGACCGGATCGAAATTGCCGAAGCTGATGTCGCCGGTGACGGGGTTCAACCGATAGAACTCTCCGGCCCCCTGCGGAAAGTCTCCGTCGACGCGAGACCAAGTGGCCCACTGATCGAACTTGCCGCCGACCAGCGGCTTTCGGACCTGAACGACGAGATGGTTGAATCGATCGGGGAGGCGCGGATCCTTGTACAAGGGGGCGTTCTGCAGAGTGAAGACCTGAAACGGCGAGCCGTCGCTGGTGCCGAGCGCTTCCGGCAACCGGACGGTGATCGCGGACGAGACATGGACGCTGTTGAACAGCAATGAATCCAGCCGTACCGTCGTGGGTGCCGCCAGCGCGTTGGTGATCCTCACGCCGATCCAGTACAGCTGCCGGTTGACCGTATCGGCCACATTTTCGGGCGGAAGCTGAGCGCCCCAGGCCGAAGGATTTTGCGGCGCCCAGTCCGCCGGCACCGTGACCGTGACGACGTTGTTCTGGGTGAAGTTGACAGTGCCGTCCAGGACACTGGAGACGGCCGGCCACGCCGATGGCGGCTGCGCGGCCTGGGAATACACGAACTTGAGCTGGAGGCTGTCCGTCGCGGCCACCTTGTTCAATGCGAACCTGATCGCGAGCGGCTGGGCGGATGCCTGGTCGAACCCCAGCAACAGCATGAACGACTGGTTGGCCGCAACGTCGACCTGCATCCCCGAGAGCGGCGCTGCCGCGACCGCGCCGGTGACGTTCTTGTACTTGACCTGGGCGGACAGCGCGGTGGTCAGATTGAGCGGCAACAGGGTTGCGTCGTTGTCGGTCTCGAACACGACGGCCGCGTCCGTCTCGGTCTGCGGCGTCGCCACCTGGTGTCCCTTGGGCAGCAGCAGCGGTGGGGCGTTCGGCGCCATCTGGTAGGTCAGCATGGCGGTCGCCGGCGTCTGCGGGTCGCGCGTGATGCCGATGAGGTTGAGAAACTCGATGAAGTTCCGGTCCGGCGTCTTGTTGAGCCGGTAGATCATGCCCTCGACCAGCCATGCGAACAGCTCGATCAGCGTGATGCCGAGATCGGTGCGATTGTGATCGGTCCATTCCCGGTTGTAATAGGGGATCAGTCGCACGGCTTCGTCGACGATCTGTTGCCACTGGCGGTCATCCAGGTTGGGTGGTTCGAGGCGCCCGTTTGTCATGGCAGTTCCCTGGCAGTTCGAATTCGTGACACGTCGTACTCAATCAGCTTCAGGCCGGATCGAAAGTCGTCGTCAGTTCCGTGGCGGCTGCAGATAGAACGGATAGACCAGGTCGCTCTGGTCGAACGTCGTGCGCAGGCGATAGCGAACGCGGATGGTCAGGCAGCCCTTCACGTTGTCGTTGTGGACGACGACATCGTCGAGCAGGATTCGCGGCTCGCCATTGGTCAGTCCCTCGGTGACGTAGTGCTTGGCGAGGTTGGCGGTCGCCAGGTTATTGGGGGCGAAAACCAGGGACTTCAGGTTGCAGCCGAAGGTCGGACGCATCAGCCGTTCGCCATACTGCGTTCCCAGCAGAATGCGGATCGACTCGTTGACCTTGTTGACGTCGCGCGACTGGGCAATGCCGCCTCGCGGGTTGATCTGCAGCGGAAACGCAAATCCCTTGCCGAGAAAGTCAGGATTCATGGTCGCATCCTTTCGCTAGGCCTTGCCAGCCTCGACGTTTTTCTGGGCGCCGTCGGTAATGGTGACGGTCACGGTCGCGGTGCCCAACGCTGTCGCGCCGCCAGCCGTGGTCGTGATCGTTCCTGAGCACGTGACGCTGACGCTGTCGCCCTCGGTCAGAAGCTGGGAGCCTTCGCAGAGAACCCGCGGCGTCGACGCGGTGATCGTGCCTGGACCCTTGCCGACG
>Ga0209758_1002689_pt1 | contig 17532 bp, 22 predicted proteins | sample AraplaMF_Col_mMF_FD_184258 | JGI IMG/M metagenome (GOLD analysis project Ga0209758, IMG submission 184258) | Arabidopsis root microbial communities from the University of North Carolina, USA - plate scrape MF_Col_mMF (SPAdes) (version 2) | ecosystem: Host-associated > Plants > Roots > Endosphere...
GGAGGTAGCGCATGTTTCTTCTCCCGTGAACATTTGCGGATTTGGTTGGCTCGGCAGGACGGCGCACTGAATAGCAGCAAAATGCGGCAAGGGGCAGGGGGGCCAGCCGGGATTGCGGGCGGGGATGACGTCCGTTTCGGTCCGGCCAGCTTGAGGCGGTGCCCGCCGGCCGTTATCACCGCCGCATGAAACAGCTTGTGATATTCGACCTCGACGGCACGCTCGCGGACAGCTTTCCATGGTTCTTGCGCGTGGTGAACACGGTCGCGCGGCGGCACCGGTTCCGCTCCATCCGTCCGGAAGAAGTCGAGATGCTGCGCGGCAAGAATACCCGCCAGATCCTGGATTTCCTCGAGGTGGCGAGATGGAAACTGCCGTTCATCGCCAGGGACGTGCGGCGTATGAAATCGCAGGCGCTGGCGGAGATTGCGTTGTTCGACGGCGTCGAGGTCATGCTGGCCGAGCTGGATGCAAAGGGCATCGTCATCGCGCTGGTCAGTTCCGATTCCGAAGCCAATGCGCGGCGTGCGCTTGGCGGCAGCGCGCGCTTCGTCGCGCACTTTGCATGCGGCGCGTCGCTGTTCGGCAAGGCGGCCAAATTCAGAAAGGTCTTGCGACGCGCCGGCATTCCGGCAGGCCGCACTGTCGCGATTGGCGACGAGGTCCGCGATGGGGAAGCCGCGCGCATCGCCGGGATAGCGTTCGGCGCCGTGAGCTGGGGCTACGCCAGCATCGACGCTTTGCGGTGTTTGAATCCTGATTTCGTGTTCGTGGAAATGGCCGAGATACCGTTGAAACTCGGCCGGCGCTGATATCGCGACAGACACACGCCCGATCCTTGTCCGCCGGCGGTTTCGAGCAGGCAAGGAAAACCCCGCCGAGGGGGGAAGCGCTGGGGGACGCTAACGGCGGGGTTCACTTGGAGCCTCATGAAGAAGGCTGGACGGACTATTTCATCCGGCCCGATCACTTGCCAATCACGTACCAGCGAGGGGCCAAAATGCCGCACCGCGGGTGATGCCAGTGAACAATCTCAGCCTGCAGATAACGCGGTGCGCGCTCAATCCGGCGGACGCCTTTCCAGAGCGGCCCGGGTTCGCGCCAGCATCTGCAGGCAATAATCTTCTCGTTCCCGTTCGAATTTCTGCTGATGAGCCTTGAAGCTGGCCACCCGTGCTTTGATTTCGTCCCGCGACGTCGCGCGCCACTGCATCGGCGCGAACGGCGGCGTCAGCCGCAGCGGTTCAGCAGGCACCTCCGCCCGTTCGACCCGCTCGGTTGGACGCGCCGGCGGCCCAACGGCCTCGGGTCGGCTTGTTTCAACCGAGGGCGCAACCAAGGCTCTGGTCTGCGCGATCAGGAGTTCGAGGTCTTTCTTCCATTGCATGGCGGTCTTTCCCGGCCGATCATCCTCGTCCCATCCCGGGACAGCGTCAAGAAAAAGCCACAAAATCGGCCGGGCCGGTGGTGGATAACCGAGCAAATTCGGATGGAACCGCGGACGCCCGGCCCGACCGCGCGAAATTGCGCGCTGAGGATGACAAGGCGGACTTAATGCCGCGAAACCGGTGGGTCGAGTCCGACTTGGCGTGGACCAGCGACGCTGCTTATCGTTTCGAGTAACAACCGGCTCACCCTCACGCCGCTCATCGGAGTGTCGCTGGTATGGTGGGAGCCACTATCGGGGAGGGTAAACCATTCGTATTTGCTCGGCGGGAACAGTCGGTCTGTCAGCGTTCTTGTAGATGCGAATGCTGGTGCGGCCTCGAGGCCCTGATGCATCGGCAGCCACATGAGGACCACCCTTACACCGTCGTGCATCAGCCGATCGATCTGGCTGGCGATCAAGCCCGCGTTCACCTTGATCTGCGCGGTAATGCCGACATTAATCTCCCGTCTTTGCGCTCCCACACTCCTTCAACTACCCACGATCCCCTGGTGTAAAGCTGGGCCCGATGGGCTCGGACGGAGCGATTCCCCACGAAGAGCAGCTGGAATGCCGGCTGACAGGTGTTGCGCGCGGTGTCTTTCGATTTTGCGCGCCATACTCGGGGGCGGCCGTTCGCCGCTGGAAACAGCAACGCCACCAGAGCGGAATATGTTCGCTCGGTGGCGTTGTGCTAATTACTGGGCCCTCAAATCCCCAGCATAGGTGGGTCTGTCCGCGCTCCGGAAGGTTCAAAGGGATTTCGTTCTTTTTTGAAGCTGGGGGTGGGGGCTTCGATCGGTGGGAGCCGGTTCTGTGCGAATCGGTGCGCTGGTGAGGCTGCCACTTCGTCGCCGATTCGCGTTCGTCAAGATTTGACGGAATCAGCCTGCAATGCATCCTTCCGCAATGCTGTCGCGTGTTAAGACCTATTTTGAAGGCTCCCGGATGGTCCGGATGAGCAGCGGTACCTATTGCCTGGTCCGGGATCTCGGCCTGGTGAAGGGCGGCAAGGGTTTGCGGCACCACGAGACATTGCTGACGTTCAGTCTCAAGGGGCTGTGGCTGGCGTGCCGTTCGTTGCATACCGCGCAACAACACGATCCGCGTCCGTTCCAAAAACCTGAGAACGTCACTCCGCAGGGCGGTTAGTTCCGCGCGCCCGACAAGCGTCAGCGGGGGCCGCCGCGCGCCAGGCAATCACTGAATTGATTCTTGTAGAAGACGTCGGGCTTTTCGTGCGCGCACCTGATCTGGATATGGTCGGGTGTGCTGTGCGCAAGTGAGTCCGGTAGCCGAAGTTGACGACGGCAAATACGATCAACAGTCCGATGAGCCAATTCCTGATCATCACCGATTGCAACGCCACGGCGTTTGCAAATGGTTTGCGGCCGCGGCGGGATTTCTCATTGCCCGGATCGAAGCCAGTTTTGCTAAAATGTGCTGGATCAGTAACCTTCATAGGTTAGGTTAAGAATCGAGTTCGATTGCGCTCCCGGCCTGCCGCGCTATGTATTTCGCATTGCCTTGTTGGTTGGGATTGTGATGTCTTCGTCATTTCATAGCGCCGATAAGGCCACGCATCGCCGGACGATGCTTGTCGGATTGTTGTTTTGTGCGGCCTTTGTCGCCATCTGCTTCTACGCTCGGCCCCAGCCGGACAACGATTACGTCCTGGTCAAAGCCGACAAGCTGATGCGCACCGCCGGCAGGCCGTCCCCCGCCAACTGATCGCGCACCGTCGCGCCGCGCCGGGCTAAAACGAGTCGGCCAATTCGATTTCAGCTTTGAGCGCCGCGATGCGTCGATCGGCTTCCACTTGGGTCAGGCCGGTTTCGAACAGCCTGGGCTGGTAGGCCTCCTCGCTGAGCGTCCGCAGCCTCAGCGCCTGCGCCCGGGTCATCTGGGCGGCGATCTGCTCCTGGACGTCACCATAACGGACTGCAGCATTCCTCACGTCGATCTCCTCATCCGATCCGATAACCTGGCTTGACTATATGTTCTTATTTTGTTCTAACAAGCCATGGGCAGCAAATTAAATGAAATTCAACGAAAAATCAGTCGGTTGAGGGCTGATATGCTGGTCCTGCAGCAGGATATCCGTGCCCAGGTCAATCACGACCTCGACTGCTCGGAGTCCTCGCTCAGGCTGATGGCGATGCGGACCCAAATGGTCGCTCTGATTGGCCGGCGCAACGCCTTGGGCGGCATCGAGACCTGCTTGGACAGCGCTGCGCAGTTGCGGCGGGCCTATCGGCCCGAACTGCGGCGCAGGAACATGGGGCCGAAACAAAAGCCCGGCCGAAGCCGGGCTCTCGCAATGTAGCAATTGGGACGCCAAGCCGGTCGGCGCTGCCGCCGGCTAGATCGCCACGCCGTAATAGTCGTTCACCGAACGGGCGCGGGCGGGATCGCTCCAATTCCAGGCGTTGTCATTGCCGTATTTCGGCGCGCCCTCGAGCTGCTGCTTGGTGATGCCGGTGCGATAGCCCTCGACAGAAACATCGTACTTCAGCGACTGCCAGGGCAGGGGATAATGCTCGTCACCAATGCCGAGAAAGCCGCCGAAACTCAAAACGGCGTATGACACCTTGCCGCTGATCTTGTCGATCATGACGCGCTCGATGGTTCCGATCTTGGTGTCGTCGGGTCCATAGACGGCGGTGCCTTCGACCTTGTCGCTGCCGATCAGGGATACAGTTTCTCGTTCAGTCATGTCCGTCCTCCGCTTTCAAAGATGCAAAACAGGCCGGACCTTGATTTGTTCCTGCGGCGAAATGCTCGCGGCCGGTGCCTCGATGCTTGGCGTGTCACGGCAGGCAGCAACACAGTTCTTGCACTTGAGGAACCTTCCTGAGAACCTCTTTGCCGGCTGCGGCGAACGCCGCCACCCGGTCTTCTGAGGGTATGACAGCATGTTGCGCTATGTGATCTTTGCGTTGGTCGGGCCGTTCGTCGGCGGATTTCTATTGCTGCTGGTGACCACCGCTTTGTCAGGCTACTGGACCCAGACCGATCTCTCCGAAGTCGCGAAGTTGTTCGTGGTGTTCGTCAAGTCGCTGCAATCCAGTTATCTGTTCGGCATCCTGCCGGTGCTGATATTCGCCGCCATCGACGACATCGTCAGCCATATCCGCTGGATCGGCGCGACAGTGCGCATGCTGACAATCGGCGTGATTGCGTTCTTTGCCGCCGGCTTCCTGTATGGCGGCAAGGGAGCCGATAGTGGTTTGGCGCAGTTCGTGATGTACGGGATGGTCGGGCTGATCCCGGCCATGCTGTGTTCGCGGCTGGCGCGAGACAGGGCAAGGCAGGAGGTGAGGGCCTAGAAACCTGCCTTTCGGGCGCTTCGTGGAACGCCGCCGCTCCGGATGCGTTGGTTCGCATGACAGCCAAACATGAAATCGCCCTGCCGGCCATCATGCGCGCGCTCAACATCTACGGCGCGGTGTCCAAGCACGACTCGGACAAGGAGACCCGGCAGAAGCTTGCCAGGCATATCGGGCGGCTGTGCGACTGGGGCGAGCGCGACCAGAACCGTTTGACGGTGCACGCGCTGACATATTTGCGGACCCATGATCGCGGCCACTCTCGTAGCACTGCGAAAAGCGAAACCCCGCCAGTGACCTGACGGGGTTCCGGCGGCGGCGCGGCCGGTGCTCAGTGCCTGAACTCGCCGCCGGCGAATCTGTTCCATCTGAGCGTACGGGCCGCGTTGAGCGTCGCCGCGTAATACTCATCGCGCTCCCGCTGGAATTTTTCCTGGGTCGCTTTGAAATTTGCGATACGCGCGGCGATTTCTTCGCGCTCGCGCGCCAGTCTGTCGTGCTGTTCGATGGTTGCCATCTGTTGCCCATCCCTGGTCTGTGGTCCCGCCGCCATTGACCGCCGCGATTGGGGCGTGAATTGGGTGACTGGTGACGTGGCGGTGGATGACGTTCAATCTGCTGCAGCGCACATTGAGCGGAACCCGCACGAGCAAGAACGTCCGATCCCATCCGCGAGGCGCGTGTTCGGCTGATGGATGCTCAAGCACGCGGCCGTCAGCGCCACACTGCCGCGGTTGCCGGTGGATAAGGTCGGACAATTCTTGCGGGCCTTTGACGTTCCCGATAGCTCAGGGGAAACGGGAGGCCTGCATGGCAAAGATTGATCTTGATACGTTGAGCATCGAAGAACTCGCCGCGTTGCGCGATGACGCGATCGAGAAGCTGGCCGACAAGGTCGCAGCCCGTCAGGCAGAACTGGAAGCTGAGCTGGAAAAGCTGGCGCAGTACGGCAAGCCGGCGAAGAAGTCACAGGCGACGCCGGTCGCAAAGCCGAAGAAGGATGACCCGGCAAAGGAGTCGATTGCCAAAGCAGCATGAAGGCGGCGTAACGCAGCCTGACGGCATCCAAATTGGCGGCTCGCCGCGCACGCTGACGGCGACGCCTTGGTTCGTGGCCCGCGATCGTGCGCACCTGGGATTGCTGCGGACGTCGATGGCAATTACTGGGCATTCGAAACCATAATTCAGACGATCTGCTGCACTGGTCTCATTCAACCGGGACGTGCTGTGACGTCGGCGCAAAGCCTCCTATAAGGCACTGAAAGCCTTTCTAACGGGAGCAGGAAGATGCCGCCTGTCAGCACCAAGAACCTTTCCGTACCGCAGCTGCTCGCCATGCGGGCCGATATCGACAAGCAGCTCCAGTCGCGGAAAGCCGAGCTGCAGGCGCAGTTGGCCCAGATTGGCGGCGATGTTTCCCCCGGCAAAGCCCGTTCGGTAAAGGGTTCGAAAGTCGCACCAAAATACCGTCATCCCAAGACCGGGGAAACCTGGAGCGGCAGAGGCGGCGTCGCCGGGTGGCTGGCGCGGGAAATCAAGGGCGGAAAGAAGCGGGAAGACTTTCTGATCGCAAAGCCCGCAAAAAAGAAGCGCGCCAGGAAAGCTGGCTGACGTCGGCTTACGGCGATGAATCTTTGCCGCCGGCACGCGCTCACCCCATGCTTTCGATAGCTTCGGCGGCTGTTTTGAATATAGAGACCTCGAATTCAGAGGCCTGCATTGCTTTTGCCGTTACCTATGGTGATGGCTATTTCGGCGCCGCCGTCGCCTCGATCTGAACCGATTGCCGGCAAAATAGTCTTCAATCAGCATTGGCGAGCCTGCAGAATGATTGCATCAGATCTTCGCAGCGGTGTGGAACAGCTGGGCGACTTGATTGCGGCGGCGTCCTGCATCCTGCCGTTTACGGGCGCGGGAGTCTCGACCGAGTCAGGAATTCCCGATTTCCGTTCTCCGGGCGGATTGTGGACCCGCAACCGACCGATCCCGTTTGATGAATTCGTCGCCAGCCAGGAAGCGCGGGACGAATCCTGGCGGCGACGCTTCGCGATGGAACCGACCTTTGCGGCGGCTCGGCCGGGCCGCGGCCATCGCGCCTTGGCGGCGCTGTACAAGGCCGGCAAGATTCCCGCCATCGTCACCCAGAACATCGACAATCTGCATCAGGCGTCGGGTTTCCTGCCCGACGACGTGGTGGAGCTGCATGGCAACACCACCTATGCCCGCTGCATCGGATGCGACAAAACTTACGATCTGGTCTGGGCCAAGGCACGGTTTGATGAGACTCGTCATGCTCCGCTGTGCACCGAATGCAAGGAGCCGGTGAAGACGGCAACCATCTCGTTCGGGCAGGCGATGCCCGAGCAGGCGATGCGGCGCGCGACTGAATTAGCTGGGCAATGCGACCTCTTGCTGGCCATCGGGTCGTCACTGCTGGTCTGGCCGGCAGCGGGAGTTCCGCTGCTGGCTAAGAATTCCGGCGCCCGGTTGGTGATCATTAATAACGAACCGACGGAACAGGACGATGTCGCCGACCTGGTGATCCGTCAGGACATCGGAGAAACCCTGGGGCCGTTTGTCGGCAACTGATGCCAAATTGATTCGCAGCCATGCAAGACTGTTCATAGGTCCGAAGGTGTGTGTTTTTTATGTTTGCGACAGAGGCGGGAGTGTTATCTTCGATTCGCGAGATTCGCGTGGTGTCACGGTGAATTGTCACTGATGACCCTGCCAAGAATAGGTAGGATCCGGAGTCATGGGGTCGGACGGTTTTGAGTCCAAGAGGCCGGGGGGCCTGCCGTTAGGCGGAGCTGGCCCGACCAGACGTGGGACGCAGGAGTTCCCGGACAGCGCCGGTCGCGACGCCGCGATGGATCCGTTCGCAGGCCTCGGCGAAGCGGCCAATCTGGTCGAGATCAGCGGCGTCATCAAATGGTTCGATGCCTCCAAGGGATACGGCTTTATCGTGCCGGACAATGGGGCTGCGGACGTGCTGCTGCACGTCACGGTACTGCGGCGCGACGGCTATCAGACTGCCTATGAGGGCGCCCGCATCGTCTGCGAGTGCGTCCAGCGCGCCAAGGGTTACCAGGCATTTCGGATCGTTTCGATGGATGAATCGACCGCGATCCACCCCGCGCAGATGCTGCCGCCGCGCACCCACGTCAGCGTCACGCCGACCAGCGGGTTGGAGCGTGCGCAGGTCAAGTGGTTCAACCGGCTGCGCGGCTTCGGCTTCCTGACCTGCGGCGAGGGCACGCCGGACATCTTCGTGCACATGGAAACCCTGCGCCGGTTCGGAATGACCGAGTTGCGCCCCGGTCAGTACGTGCTGGTCCGGTTCGGGCCCGGCTCCAAGGGCATGATGGCTGCCGAAATCCAGCCGGAGACCGGCGCGCCGGGATTGTCGTCGCATTGATCGTCGGATCGAGCGGCCGATCCGGCCACTGGCCGGTCCCGGCAAGTCGAGATTCTTTCAAAAAATTGAATTGCCTGAACTTGTCCCGCGGCTGGCCTTTGTCATGGCCGCCGGGCTAGGGTCGCGCCGGTCCGATGTCGGGACGCGTCAACAGGCAGGTTTGTCATTCATGAGCTTCGATAGTTTTCTGACCGCACTTTGCGGTCGCGTACGGCCGTTGTTCGCGACAGGTCTGGTTGTGGTGTATTTCTTATATGCCGGACATGGCGCGCTGGCTGCGACCGTTCAGCCGCTCGAAATCGTCACCAAGTCCGGCGTGCAGGTGTTTTCCGTCGAGATGGCGACGACGTCGGAGGAGAAGGAAACCGGCCTGATGTACCGAAAGGAGTTGGCGGACGGCAAAGGCATGCTGTTCGACTTCTCGCCCGAGCAGCAGGTCTCGATGTGGATGAAGAATACCTATATCCCGCTCGACATGATCTTTATCCGGGCCGATGGCAGGATCCTGCGGATCGCCGAGAATACCGAGCCGCAATCCACCCGAATCATACCGTCCAATGGACTGGCCAAGGGCGTGCTGGAAGTGATTGGCGGCACCGCCCGGAAATACGGCATCGCCCCGGGCGACCGGGTGGTCCACCCGCTGTTCGGTGGGCACTGACCGAGCTTGGCCTGCCTTGCTGGGGCAGGCCTAACCGTGTATCGAGATCGCTTTCCCGGGGTATAGCGCAGCCTGGTAGCGCGGCAGTTTTGGGTACTGCAGGTCGTTGGTTCGAATCCAGCTGCCCCGACCAACCATCAGCTTGATCCCTTGACGCTTTTTGACGGCGCGCGACGCGGCCGGGGCCGTCCGCCGGTTACCCCGCCGATGGCGCCGGCTTTGCTGCCGGCGGCTGCCCCGCCGGCTTTGCCGGCTTATCCTGCTTCTTGGACCAGGAGATGTAGTACGCCACCAGCGTCATGATGGTGATACCGGCCGCGCTGACCAAGATCTGCGCCAGCAACGACCCGGAGCTCAGCATCAGGACGAAATGGCCGACAAAGGACAGGAATACGCCGACGCAGAACACCGCAAGCGATTGCTGGCCGCATTTGACGACCGGATCAAAGACCTTCCACTCCAGGCCCGGCCAGTCTTTCGGAACGAACCTGATGACCAGGACGACGATGACGGCGAAATGCAGGAACCGGTAGGGCGCCATGTTCGTCTTGTCGTTCGGATTGAAGGTGTCGACCAGCCAGTGTGGAAACAGTGCGGCGAAGCTCGGAAACTTGCCGGCCATCGTCATCAGCAGCGCCAGGACCAGATAGAACAGGCAGAAATACAGGGTGGCGGGCGCGTCGATGATCTTGCGCGATTTGACTGCGCCGCCAAGCGCGCACCATGAGCCGAAGATGAACAGGACCTGCCAGGCGAACGGATTGAAATACCAGGTGCCGCCAGGATAGCCGGGCAGATTCCAGCCGAATTGCCGGGCTGCGAGCCACAGCGCCATCGATGCCAGCATGGTCAGGCCGGGACGCCGCAGCATCAGCCACAGCACCGGCGGGAAAAAACCCATCAGCACGATATAGAGCGGAAGCACGTCGAGGTTGAGCGGCTTGAACTTGAGCAGCAATCCCTGGCGCAGTGTCTCGATCGGGCTGTCGACCAGCCCGGCGACGTTGAACTCGTTGATGATATCAGGGTCGCTGAATCGCTGCGCGACATAGCCGATCGAAACGATATAGATGACGAACAGGATGATATGGGCGACGTAGAGCTGCCAGACCCGTTTGGTCAGCCGCGTGGCCCCGACAACGAAGCCGCGGTCGATCATCATGCGGGCATAGACGAACGTCGCGGTATAGCCGGAAATGAACACGAACAGGTCGGCGGCGTCGCTGAACCCGTAATTCCGGGTGGTGATCCAGTTCACCACATTGTCGGGAATGTGATCGAGGAAGATCGCCCAGTTGGCCACGCCGCGAAACAGGTCAAGGCGGAGATCGCGTCCCTTAGGGGGAAGAATTGCGTGAATTTCCATGAGGACCGTTCGCTGGGGGCGTTGCTGTGAAAGCCTTGATAACTTGAAAAGCCTTAAAACCGGGAGGCTGCAGCCCCGGCCCGCCGATTGTCACGGCGGTGCGGACAGATTATACCAAATTCCGAAACCGCCAGACCGTGGAATCGACAATAAATCGCTGACGAACCAGATTACATTAGCCAAGCTCTGTCCACCAATTTGGCGCAATGTCGCATCCAAACAGGCTCAGTACGCAATGACCGCACGCATCTTCAAACCCTCCAAGAACGCGATGCAATCGGGGACGGCCAAGACCAAGGATTGGCAGCTCGACTACGAGCCCGAGCAGCCCCGCGTGATCGAGCCGCTGATGGGCTGGACCTCATCGGGTGACATGAAACAGCAGCTCACCCTGCGCTTCGACACCAGGGACGAGGCAATCGCCTATTGCGAACGCGAGGGCATCGCCTACCAGGTGACCGAGCCCAAGCTGCCGGTGCACCGCCAGGTCGCCTACGCCGATAATTTTGCCTTCCGGCGCGCCGAGCCCTGGACGCACTAGGTCAGACCGGCGGATCTGCCGGTCACAGTCTTCTCGGGCGGATCGCTGGCCTCCGTGCGCGGATGCGGGGTGACGATCCGTGGTGCCCGCGAAGCGAAAGTTGATGTTGCGCCGGAACGTCGCGCAGTGACACCATGCCCTTGATACGCCTGTGTCCGATGGACGTTTGCGGCGCACAACAAATCGCGGAAAACCATGTCGCTTCGCTCCAGCATTGATCCCGCATCCGCTGATTTTGCGCGCAACGCCGAGGCCATGCGGGTGCTGGTCGCCGAGCTCAGGGACAAGCTCAGGAGCGTCGCCGGCGGCGGCGGCGAAGCTTCGCGCGCCAGGCATACCGCGCGCGGCAAGATGCTGGCGCGCCAGCGCGTCGATCTGCTGCTCGACCCCGGCACCGCCTTCCTGGAATTATCACCGCTGGCGGCCTACGGCCTTTACGGCGGCGACGTTCATTCGGCCAGCATCGTCACCGGCGTCGGTCGTGTGATGGGCCGCGAATGCGTGATCGTCGCCAACGATGCCACCATCAAGGGCGGCACCTATTATCCGATGACGGTCAAGAAGCACCTGCGCGCCCAGGACATCGCGCGCCAGAACAATCTGCCGTGCATCTACATGGTCGATTCGGGAGGTGCCTTCCTGCCGCAGCAGGACGAGATTTTTCCCGACGAGCGGCACTTCGGCCGGATCTTCTACAACCAGGCGCAGCTGTCGGCCCAGGGCATCGCGCAGATCGCCATCGTGATGGGCTCGTGCACCGCCGGCGGCGCCTATGTCCCGGCGATGTCGGACGAGAGCATCATCGTGCGCAATCAGGGCACCATCTTCCTCGGCGGACCGCCGCTGGTGAAGGCCGCCACCGGTGAGGTGGTCAGCGCCGAGGAGCTCGGCGGCGCCGACGTGCATTCGCGGCAATCAGGAGTCACCGACCATCTGGCGCAGAACGACGCCCATGCGATCGGCATCGCGCGCAAGATCGTTGCCACGCTGAAGCCGCCGCAGCGTGCCGTGTCGGGCTGGCGCGAACCGCGCGAGCCGCTGTTTCCGCGCGAGGACATCTACGGCGTGGTGTCCGCCGACGGGCGAAAGCCGTTCGACGTGCGCGACGTCATCGCGCGCGTGGTCGACGGTTCGGAATTCGACGAGTTCAAGAAGCTGTACGGCCAGACCTTGATCTGCGGCTTCGCCCATATCTGGGGCTTTCCGGTCGGCATCATCGCCAACAACGGCATCCTGTTCAGCGAGAGCTCGCTGAAGGGCGCGCACTTCATCGAGCTGTGCTGCCAGCGCAATATTCCGCTGGTGTTCCTGCAGAACATCACCGGCTTCATGGTCGGCAAGAAATACGAGGCCGGCGGTATTGCCCGCGACGGCGCCAAGCTGGTGACTGCCGTCGCAACCGCGAGTGTGCCGAAATTCACCGTGGTGATCGGCGGCTCCTACGGCGCCGGCAATTACGGTATGTGCGGTCGCGCCTACAGCCCGCGCTTCCTGTGGATGTGGCCGAATGCGCGGATCTCGGTGATGGGCGGCGAGCAGGCCGCCATGGTGCTGAGCCAGCTGCGCCGCGACAACATCGAGGCCAAGGGCGGCACCTGGTCGGCGGAGGAGGAGGAGGCGTTTCGCAGCCCCACCCGTGCCCAGTTCGAAACCCAGGGCAGCCCGTATTATGCCACCGCGCGGCTGTGGGATGACGGTGTCATCGATCCCGCCGATACGCGCCTCGTGCTCGGGCTGGGGCTGTCGGCTTCCGCCAATGCCCCGATCGAACCGACGCGGTTCGGCATTTTCAGGATGTGATCATGAAGCCGTCTGCGCCATACCGACGGTTCGGCTCGCTGTTGATCGCCAATCGCGGCGAGATCGCCTGTCGCGTCATCAAGACTGCGCGGGCGATGGGCCTGCGCACCGTCGCGGTCTATTCGGACGCCGATCGCGACGCGCTGCATGTGACGATGGCCGACGAGGCGGTGCTGATCGGGTCAGCGCGGGCGCGTGACAGTTATCTCGACATTGATCGCATCATCCAGGCTGCTCGCGACAGCGGCGCCGAGGCCGTCCATCCCGGCTATGGCTTTCTGTCCGAGAGCGCTGAGTTTGCCCAGGCTTGCGCCGGCGCCGGACTGATTTTCGTCGGGCCGACCGCCGGGATGATCCAGGCGATGGGCTCGAAATCCGGCTCGAAGCAGCTGATGGAAAAGGCCGGCGTGCCGCTGGTGCCGGGCTATCACGGCGAAGCCCAGGACGAGGCGACGCTGGCGAAGGCCGCCGACAAGATTGGTTTTCCGGTGCTGGTCAAGGCGTCGGCCGGCGGCGGTGGCCGCGGCATGCGGATCGTGCGTTCGGCGCCGGATCTTGCCGCTGCGGTGACGAGCGCCAAGCGCGAGGCCAAGGCGGCGTTCGGCGACGACCGCATGCTGATTGAGAAATACGTCGACAATCCGCGCCACATCGAGGTGCAGGTGATCGGCGACAGCCACGGCAATCTGTTGTCGCTGTTCGAGCGCGAATGCACGCTGCAGCGGCGGCACCAGAAGGTGATCGAGGAGGCGCCGTCGCCGACCCTCGATGCCAGGCAGCGCGAGGCGGTTTCCGCCGCGGCGCGCAAGGCGGCGGGCGCGGTGAACTATGTCGGCGCCGGCACCATCGAGTTCGTGTCCGACGGCCGCGAGGTGTTCTTCATCGAAATGAACACCCGGCTGCAGGTCGAGCATCCCGTGACCGAACTGATTACCGGCATCGACCTCGTCGAATGGCAGTTGCGGGTGGCATTCGGCGAGGCGTTGCCGCTCAAGCAGGAGCAGATCGCGCTCAATGGCCACGCCATCGAGGCGCGGGTCTATGCGGAAAATCCGCACAAGAACTTCATGCCGTCGGTCGGCCGCATCAGGACCTGGCAGCTGCCGGAGGCGTCGAACGGATTGAGGATCGACGCCGGCTATCGCGAGGGCGATGCGGTCTCGCCTTACTACGACGCCATGCTGGCCAAGGTGATCGCCTGGGCGCCGACCCGCGATGCGGCGATCGACCGGCTCAACCACGCGCTCGAGACCTGCGACGTGCGCGGCGTCGTCACCAATATCCCGTTCCTGGCGGCGCTGGTGACACATCCCGATGTGCGCGCCAACGCCATCGACACCGGCTTCATCGAACGCGAGTTGAGCGGATTAACGCCGGCGGCACCGGCTCCCGGCGATCTGGAACTGGCCGCTGCGGTAGCTGCAATTCTCGGTGCGGAGGAACAGGCATCGCGACGCGAGGCCTCCTCGCCGTGGCACACCGCCGGCTGGATGCCGGTCGGGCGGCGCCAGCGGGTGTTCGTCTTGCGGCAGGGGCAGGGTGCCGACCACACTGCAACGCTGCACTATGGCGGCGGCCCGGCAACACTGTCGATCGGCGGCCGTGAACTCGGCTTCATCCATGCGGACCGCGCGGGCGGCGGTTTCGATGTTGCCCTTGATGGCGCCCGATCCTCGGTCGTCGCCATCGTCGAGGGCCACGAACTCTACGTTCGCACCCGTAACGGGCGTTTCGACCTGCATTGGGTCGATCCGTTCGGCGGTGACGACGACGAGCAGGTCGGCGAGGACAGGATCGTGGCGCCATTGCCGGGTACCGTCGTCGCCTTGCTGGCTGAGGAAGGGGCGACGCTGGAGAAGGGCGCCGCCATTCTGACCCTCGAGGTCATGAAGATGGAGCAGACCCTGCGCGCGCCGTTCGCGGGCGTGCTGAAACGCCTGAACTGCAAGGTCGGCGACATCGTGCAGGAGGGTGTCGAACTGGCCGAAATCGAGCCTTCTGCCGGGTGAGGAAGCCATGAGCGACCAGGTCCGCATTGTCGAGATGGGTCCGCGCGATGGGCTGCAGAACGAAAAGACGCCGGTCAGCGTTGAGGCGCGGATCGCGTTCGTCGAGGCGCTGATCGCCGCCAACCTGCGGAGCATCGAGGTCGGCGCCTTCGTGTCGCCAAAGGCGATTCCGCAAATGGCCAGTTCCGATGCCGTACTGCGCGGCGTTGCGCACCATCGGGATCGCGAATTTCCCGTGCTGGTCCCTAACGAGAAAGGTTTCGAAGCGGCGCGGGCCGCCGGCGCCAGGGTGATCGCGGTGTTCGGGGCGGCCTCGGAAAGCTTTTCCCGAGCCAACATCAACTGCTCGATCGCCGAATCCATCGAGCGCTTCAAGCCGGTGATCACGCGCGCCAAGGCCGAAGGCATCAAGGTGCGAGGCTACGTGTCGTGCGTGCTCGGCTGCCCCTATGAGGGCGAGGTCAAGCCGGAGGCCGTGGTCCATGTGGCGAAAGTGCTGTGGGATCTCGGCTGCTACGAAGTTTCCCTCGGCGATACCATCGGCGTCGGCACGCCGTTGAAGGCGCGGCAATTGCTGCGCGCCGTGGCCGCTAGCGTGCCGATGGCGAACCTCGCGATGCATTTCCACGACACCTACGGCCAGGCCCTGGCCAATCTCTATGCCGGCATGGAGGAGGGGGCGCGGGTGATCGATTCCGCGGCGGGCGGTCTTGGTGGCTGTCCCTACGCCCCTGGCGCCACCGGCAACGTCGCCACCGAGGACGTGGTCTACATGCTGGAAGGCATGGGCATCCCGACGGGGATCGACCTGCATAAGCTGGTGGACGCATCCAACGCCATTGGCCGCCTGATCGGCCGGGCGCCGGTCAGCCGGGTCGCGGCGGCGATCAATGCGAAGAGGGCGAATAGCGAATAGCAAAAATCCATTCGCTATTCGCTACTCGCTATTCGCCCCTCATCTTCCCCCATCCGGTCCCATCACCAGGTCCGGCAGCCAGGTCGAGATCTGCGGCACGAAGCACAGCAGCACCACCGCGGCCATCATCAAGAGCACGAACGGCAGCGTGCCCCAGATCACTTCCATCAGCGGGATGTCCGGCGCGACGTTGCGGATGACGAAGATGTTGAGGCCGACGGGCGGATGGATCAGCCCCATCTCCATCACGATGGTCATGACGATGCCGAACCAGATGATGTCGAAGCCGGCGGCGCGCAGCGGCGGCAGGATGATCGGCGCAGTCATCAGGATGATCGACACCGGCGGCAGGAAGAAGCCGAGCACCACCACCATCACCAGGATCGCGGCCAGCAATTCCCACCGCGGCAGGTGCATCGCGACGATGGATTCGGCTGCCGACTGCGAGATGTGCAGGTAGCTCATCACGTAGGAATAGAGCAGCGACATGCCGATGATCATCATCAGCATGGTCGACTCGCGGATGGTGGAGCGCAGGATCGGCGCGAGGTCAGTGGGGCGCCAGACGCTGTAGATCACCGCAATCAGCACCAGCGCCAGCAGGCCGCCGAGGCCTGCGGTTTCGGAGGGCGTGGCGTAGCCGCCATAAAGCGCGATCATCACGCCGGTCAGGAGGATGACGAACGGCAGCACTCGCGGTAGCACGCTGAAGCGCTCGGCCATGGTGAAGTCGTCGTGAACCAGGATCGCCGAGGTCTGGCCGGTCTGCGCATAGATGGCGCTGGCGGCGGCGTATTCCTTGCGGAAGCGGACCACGGCGTAGATGCCGAACAGCGACACCAGCAGCAGGCCAGGGCCGATACCGGCCAGGAACAGCCGGCCCAGGGATTTTTCCGCGGCCACCGCAAACAGGATCATGGTGATCGAGGGCGGCAGCAGGATCCCGAGCGTGCCGCCGGCAGCGATGATGCCGGCCGCGAAGCCGCCGGAGTAGCCGCGCTTGCGCATTTCGGGGATGCCGGCCGAGCCGATCGCCGAACAGGTCGCCGGCGACGACCCTGCCATCGCGGCGAACAGCGCGCAGGCGAAGACGTTGGCGACGCCGAGCCCGCCGGGGACCCGGTGCAGCCAGGCGTGCAACGCCGAATAGAGGTCCTGGCCGGCGCGCGAGCGGCCGATCGCGGCACCCTTGAGTATGAACAGCGGGATCGACAGCAGCGTGATCGATGCCATTTCCTCGAAGACGTTCTGCGTCACGGTGTCCAGCGAGGCCGCGGGCATGTAGATCGCCATGAACACCAGTGCCACCGCGCCCAGCGCGAATGCGATCGGCATGCCGGAAAACATCGCCACCAGCGTCGCGACGCCGTAGCTGATACCAATTCCTAATACTGTCACGGGCGCGCCTTCCGGCTCAGCGGAATCAGGATCTGCAGCAGGATCTGCAGGCACAACAGCGTCATGCCGGACGCCATCAGCACATAGGGAATCGCCAGCGGCGGCGACCACATCGAATTGGAGACCTGACCGTCGACCCAGGCCTCATGCGCCAACGTCCACGACTTCCAGGCGAAAAAACCGCAGAATGCGAGGCTCGCGACGTCGACCAGCCAGAGCCGGATGCTGTTGACCCTCGGCGACAGCAGTCCGACAAACGCCTCGATGCCGATGTGTCCGCGCTGCCCCTGGACATAGGCCGCAGTCATGAAGGTCGCCCCCACCAGCAGAAACACCGCCGCCTCGTCCTGCCAGTAGGTGGCGCTGTGAAACAGGCTGCGCGTCATCACGCTGTAGCTCAGGATCGCGCAGGCCGCGATCAGGGCGAGCGCCGCGAGGATGACGATGACGGAGTTGCAGAGCGCCAGGCCGCGGCCCAGCGCCGCCACCAGCACGTTGGTGGCGGCGGCGTCCGTCTGATCAGCCTGATCGCCGAGCGGGGCATGCATCAGGCTGAGACATCGTTGGCAAGTTTCAGGAGGTTGGCGGACGTCGCCGACTTGGCGCTGTAGTCCTTCCAGGCGGTGTCGCGGGCGATGTCACGCCACTTGCCGACGGTCGCAGCATCC
>Ga0209758_1002690_pt1 | contig 17527 bp, 14 predicted proteins | sample AraplaMF_Col_mMF_FD_184258 | JGI IMG/M metagenome (GOLD analysis project Ga0209758, IMG submission 184258) | Arabidopsis root microbial communities from the University of North Carolina, USA - plate scrape MF_Col_mMF (SPAdes) (version 2) | ecosystem: Host-associated > Plants > Roots > Endosphere...
CCCCGATATCGCGCAAGCCGACAAGATCCTGCGCGCCTGTGTCCATTGCGGCTTCTGCACCGCAACCTGCCCGACCTATGTGCTGCTCGGCGACGAGCTCGATAGCCCGCGCGGCCGCATCTACCTGATCAAGGAGATGCTGGAGAAGGACGAGACCCCGACGGCGGAGGTGGTCAAGCATGTCGACCGCTGCCTGTCGTGCCTGGCCTGCATGACGACCTGCCCCTCCGGGGTGAACTATATGCACCTCGTCGATCAGGCCCGGGTCAGGATCGAGCAGCGCTACCAGAGGCCGCTGACCGAGCGGCTGCTACGCCAGGTGCTGGCTTTCGTGTTGCCAGACCCGCGACGCTTTCGCGCCAGCATGTGGCTGGCGAGGCTGGCCCGTCCGCTCGCAATGTTGCTGCCGACGCCGCGGCCCGCGGCCACGCCCGGCCTGATCCTGCGCCTCAAGGCCATGCTGGCGCTGGCCCCGAACCGGCTGCCGGCGCCCGGCCCGCTTCCGGGCAGCGTGTTCGCGGCACTCGGCAAAAAGCGCGGCCGTGTCGCGCTGCTCCAGGGTTGCGCCCAGCAAGTGCTGGCGCCGCGCATCAACCAGGCCGCCATCAGTCTTCTCACCCGCCACGGCATCGAGGTCGTCCTGGTCAGGGACGAGCAGTGCTGCGGTGCGCTGACCCATCACCTCGGCAACGACCGGGATGCGTTGGGGCGGGCGCGCGCCAATGTCATGGCGTGGCAGAAGGAAGCGGCGAAGGAGGGGCTCGACGCCATCCTGGTGACGACGTCCGGCTGCGGCACCGTGATCAAGGACTACGGCTATCTGCTGCGCGAGGACGCTGCGTTCGCAGCCGATGCGGCCAAGGTGTCCGCCCTCGCCAAGGACATCACCGAATACGTCGCCGGTCTCGGACTCGAGTCGAAGACGCGACTGGACAACATCGTCGTCGCCTATCACTCCGCATGCTCGTTGCAGCACGGACAGAAAATCACGGGCCTTCCGAAAGAATTGCTTTCCAAGAATGGATTCGTGGTGAAAGATGTGCCGGAGAGCCATTTGTGTTGCGGTTCGGCGGGGACCTACAACATTCTCCAACCCGAGCTTGCGGGCCGGTTGCGCGATCGCAAGGTCGCCAACATCGCAAGCGTCCAGCCGGACATGATTGCCGCGGGCAATATCGGCTGCATGGTGCAGATTGCCAGCGGCACGTCAGTTCCGGTCGTACACACGATTGAGCTTCTCGATTGGGCTACGGGCGGGTCGCGGCCGGCACTGAATACGTCGAGCTGAGCTTTCGCCCGGAGGTGACGGCGCCCGATCGACCATTGTTCGTCGGCAACAGGAGGACCACGATGGCGAAAGCAAAGAAGAAGAAAAGCAAGAAGGCCAAAAAGGCCAAGAAGGCTGTAGCGGCGAAGAAGACCGCGAAGAAGTCCGCTAAGAAATCTGCCAAGAAATCTGCAAAGAAATCCCCGAAGAAGTCTGCCAAGAAGGCCGCGCCGAAGAAGGCTGTGAAGAAGTCGGCCAAGAAGGCTGTCAAGAAGGCAGCGCCGAAGAAGGCCGCCAAGAAAGCGGCACCGAAGAAGGCGAAGGCAGCTCCCCCGCCGAAGCCGTCAGCACCGGCTGCTGCTCCGTCTCCGGAGCCCGCCACCGAGACCAGCTGGGCGATGCCTTCGTCTTCTGCGGAACCGACACCGGCTGAAGGGCAGGGGTAGGTCCAGGTTTGAGCCCAAGGTCAGGCCAAGGGGCCGGGTCCATCTCAATGGCTACGATCGACAACGGAAAGGCCGCGGCGGCGACGCTGCGGCCTTTTTGCATCGTCGCGAGCCCGCTGAGGGAATCGCGACCTCTCGTGCCGGCATGATTCGTATTTGGGCAACATGCCCCCAGGTTTCCGTACTAACCCGGGTCTCTCTGTGCACTTTGCAATGCAAATAATGTGATCTAGAAGCAACACAGGCTGACAACCTTTCGTGGAATCGTCAGAACGCCTAAAAAGTCGGCAGATGCCCGTGATTTTTGCTTCACGGTTTGCACCCCTCCATACAAATTGTCGCGGTAACGCAATTTTGCAGATTGGTCGTTCGCCCCGGGGGGCTTCCGGGAAACCGACTGGGTAAGAACTGGTGATGGGGATCGAAATGAAAAAAGTGACTTTGTTGGCAACGGCGCTGGCAATGGTGGCGGGTTCGGCTTTTGCGGCAGACATGCCGGTCAAGGCCAAGAAGGCTCCGCCTGTGGTTGCCTTCGACCCCTGGGACGTCGCCTTCGGCGGCGCCATCATGAGCGACTACGTCTTCCGCGGTATCACCCAGTCGAACCACAAGCCGTCGGTCTCGGCCTATTTCGAGCCGCGCTACAACGTCACCAAGGACCTGCAGCTCTATGTCGGCGTCGCCGGTGAGAGCATCTCCTTCCCGAACCGCGCCGCGGCCGAAATCGACATCTACGGCGGTATCCGCCCGACCTTCGGCGCCTTCGCGTTCGACATCGGCGTCTGGGGCTACCTGTATCCGGGTGGGACCTGCTACTTCGGCGGCACCGGCATCGACAACGCCGGCGTGGACCAGGGCCCTGGCTGCGCCGAGAAGGCCCTGCTCAATACCAACGTGATCAAGAAGGACCTCAGCTTCTTCGAAGTCTACGGCAAGGGCACCTACACGGTGAACGACAACTGGTCGTTCGGCTTCACCGAATACTACACCCCGAGCTATTTGAACTCGGGCGCTTGGGGCAACTACGCTTCGGTCGTCGGCAAGTACATCGCGCCCAGCACCGTCTTCGGTCCGAGCGGCGTCGGCATGTACGTCTCGGGTGAGTTCGGTCGTCAGTGGCTCGGCACTTCCGACAGCTTCTATGGCGTCCCGCAGTTCCCGAACGGCATCAAGTACGCCGACTACAACACCTGGAACATCGGCATCGGCTTCACCTACAAAGTCGCCACGCTGGACCTGCGTTACTCCGACACCAACCTCTCCAAGGGTGATTGCAACGCTTTCACCAGCGACTTTGCGGCTCGCGGCAACATCACCGCTTTCTCTGGCACCTCTGTGACCCCGATCAATCCGTCGGGCGTCGGCTCCAACTGGTGCGGCGCCACCGGCATTGCCAAGCTGTCGTTCGACCTGACGGCAATGAGCAATCTGAAGTAAGTTTCTTCTCGAGACGACTTCGAGGGCGGCAGAGCAATCTGCCGCCCTTTTGCTTTTTCCACGCCGTCATGGCCGGGCTTGATCCGGCCATCCGTCTAAGCTCCAAGCCGGACAAGGCGTGGATGTCCGGGGCCAAGCCCGGCGATGACGGAGCGTACCGCGTAGCCTGTTGAGCCCAACTGCCTCCCGCTTGCGCCTCAGCGCGCCACGCTAGGCTCCGCCTCGGCCGGCTTGCCGGCGTCGCCGAGGACGTGGATCTCGCCGCGCTTGGCCATCGTCACCTTGCGGGTGTGGAAGGCCTCGAGCGTCGAGCGGTGCCCGATCGAGACGATGGTGGCCTGCGGCAGCTTCTCCGCCAGCAACCGGTACAGCCGGGCCTCGGACGGCTCGTCCAGCGAGGCGGTGGCCTCGTCCAGGAAGAGATAATCCGGCACATGCAGCAGCGCGCGGGCAAGTCCGAGGCGCTGCTGCTCGCCGAGTGACAGCATCCGGTTCCAGTGGCCGTCCTCGTCCAGCCGCTCGGCGAGGCCGGGCAGCCCGACAGCCAGCAGCGCACCCCGAATATCGGCAGCCTCGAATGCGCCCGGGGCGGCAGGATAAACCACCGCATCACGCAACAGGCCGACCGGGAAGTAGGGACGCTGCGGCAGCATCATCAGCTTCGCCTTCTCGGGAATGAAGATGGTGCCGGTGCCGAACGGCCAGATGCCGGCGATGGCGCGGAACAGCGTCGACTTGCCCGAGCCCGACGGCCCGGTCACCAGTACCCGTTCCGGCGCCTGAATGGAGAACGCGTCGGCGGCCACCAGCGGGGTGCCGTTGGGCAGGTTCACGCAGAGCTCCTCGAGCCCGATCGTGCGGCCGCCGTCAGTGGCCTTGAGGGTGATGGCCGGCTCATGCGCCGGCAGGTGCGCGGCGGAATCGACCGACATCTCGAAGCCGTCGAGACGCGCAACGATCGAGCGCCATTCCGCGAGCGACCGGTAGGCCGTGACGAAGAACGAGAGCGCGCCCTGCACGCTGGAGAAGGCGGAAGCGGTCTGCATCATGTCGCCGAGCTGGATCTTCTTGGCGAAGAACGCCGGTGCGACCAGCACGTAGGGGAAGATCACGGCGGCCTGCTGATAGCTCGCCGTAAACGCGGTGAGGCGCTTGGTCCGGCTCATGATGGCGTACCAGTTGCCGATCACGAAGCCGAAGCGATCCAGCAGGCGCGAACGTTCGGCACCTTCGCCCTTGAGCAGCGCGATCTGCTCGGAGTTCTCGCGCACGCGAACGAGGTTGAAGCGGAAATCCGCTTCATAGCGCTGCTGCTCGAAATTGAGATTGACCAGCGGGGCGCCGATCCAGTGAGTCAGCGCGGTGCCGAAGATCGCGTAGATCAGCGCGCCCCAGCACAGATAGCCGGGGATCATCAGATCCTGGCCGAACAGGTGCAGCGGTGCGGCGTTGGACAGGCCCCAGAGGATGATGACGAACGAGAACAGCGTCACGATCGACGAGAGCAGGCCCAGCCCGATCGTCAGGGTCTGCTCGACGAAGTTCTTGACGTCCTCGGTGATGCGCTGGTCGGGGTTGTCGGCCGCATCGCCCTTGAGCTGCATGCGGTAATGCGTGGCGTCTTGCAGCCATTCGCCCAGATAGTGCCGGGTCAGCCATTGCCGCCAGCGGATCTGAAGCCATTGGTTCAGGTAAAGCTTGTAGACGGCCAGCGCGATAAAGGTGAAAGCGAGGCCGACGAAGATCCAGATCTGCGTGACGAAGGCGTCCCAGTCGCTGTTCTGGAGCGCAGTGTAGAACCGGTTCTGCCACTGGTTCACCAGCACGTCGATCGCGACCAGCGCCAGCTCCATCGCGATGACGGCGGCGAGCAGGCCGCGCCCCACCCACTTGTCCTCCGACCGGAAATAGGGAACGGCGATTCGCCAGACGATCGCGAGGGTGGCGATGATGTTCTTCACAGAGCTGAATCTCCTGCGGGGATGTGCACAAATGCCCGGGGCCAAACGGCTGAGGCAATGGCTGAAATCGGCGCGCTTAGACTAAAGTCGCAAGTCCTGCAATTTGCGTTGGCTTGTCGCAGCTTGCAACCCTAGCATGGGTCTCAACGGCGCGGGGTGGGGGGCTCCGGGACTTCGCGGGCTTGTGAGCGGACGGGAACCGCTGCATTCGCGAGGAATTCGCGTCCAACCCGGGGGTTATCGCTTCCAGCGTCAAGCAGGCTCGGCTGTCCACGCAGGCCGCCTGCCGCATACATGCGTGGGGGAGGAAGACCATGTGGAATCAAGTCTATGATCCGCTGCACAGCCCTGTGTTGTCGACGATCGCGGCGGCGGTGCCCGTCGTCACGCTGCTGGTCCTGATCGCGAGCGGCCGCGTCCAGGCTCATATTGCGGCGATCATCGCCGTGATCGTGGCCAATCTGATCACGATCTTCGTCTTCACCATGCCGGCGAACATGTCGATCCGCGCCTCGGTGCTGGGCATCGTGACCGGCTTCTTCCCCATCGGCTGGATCGTTCTCAACGTCATCTTCCTCTATCAGGTGACGGTATCGACCGGGCGCTTCGAACTCCTCAAGCGTGCGATCGGTGGCGTCACCGAAGACCGGCGGCTGCAATTGCTGCTGATCGCATTCTCCTTCGGTGCCTTCTTCGAGGGCGCCTCTGGCTTCGGCACGCCGGTGGCGATCACGGGCGCGGTGCTGATCGGCCTCGGCTTCTCGCCGCTTGCGGCAAGCGGCCTGTCGCTGATCGCCAACACCGCGCCGGTCGCCTATGGCGCGCTGGGCACGCCGATCCAGGGTCTTGCCTCGGTCACCGGGTTCGATCCCTACATCCTGGGTGCGATGGTCGGACGGCAGTTGCCGTTCTTCTCGCTGATCGTGCCGTTCTGGGTAATATGGGCTTTTGCCGGATGGAAAGGCATGAAGGACGTCTGGCCGGCGATCCTGGTCACCGGCGTATCGTTCGCCGTCCCGCAATTCGTGATCTCGAATTACATCAATCCCTGGATTGTCGACATCGGCGCGTCGCTGATCTCGATGGGTGCGCTGATCCTGTTCCTGAAGGTCTGGCAGCCGAAGCAGCTCTGGCTGTCGCCCGCGCTACGCGGCAATGATGAATCGGCCTCCACCATGGCCACTGCAAAGCCGCTCGACAAGACGCCGCTCACGCAGAGCGAGCTGTTCAGCGCGCTGCTGCCCTGGATCATCGTCTGTATCGTGATGCTGGTCTGGGGCAACGGCGGCTTCAAGACCTGGGCAAACTCGATCTTCACCTGGAACTATCCCGTTCCCGAACTGCATCAGATGATCAACAAGATGCCGCCGGTCGCGCCAGGGCCGACGAAAGAGAGCGCGGTGTTCGGCTTCACCTACCTCTCCTTCACCGGCACGGGCATGCTGATCGCCGCGATCATCTCCGGCTTCCTGATGGGCGTCGGTCCCGGCCAACTCGTCACCCAGTACGGCCGCACCATCCGGCTGTGCGCGATCTCGCTGATCACGATCTCGGCGATGCTCGCGATCGGCACGCTGACGCGGCTCTCCGGTGTCGACGCGACGCTCGGCCTCGCCTTCGCTGCAACCGGCGTGCTCTATCCCTTCTTCGGCACGCTGCTCGGCTGGCTTGGCGTGGCGCTGACGGGGTCGGATACGTCGTCGAACATCCTGTTCGGCAATTTGCAGAAGATCACCTCCGAACAGCTCGGCATATCGCCGATCTTGATGGCCGCCGCGAACTCCTCCGGCGGCGTGATGGGCAAGATGATCGACGCGCAGTCGATCGTAGTCGCCTCCACCGCGACCAACTGGTACGGCCACGAGGGCACGATTTTGCGCTTCGTGTTCTGGCACTCGATCGTGCTCGCCTGTCTCGTCGGTGTGCTCGTGACGCTGCAGGCCTATGTCTGGCCGTTCACGGCGATGGTCCTGAAGTAGCAGGCCGCGTCGCGGCTTCGACGCAAGTCAAATCTCCCCGCGGGTTGTCCCCGCGGGGATTTTTGCGCCCAAAGCCGGCGAACCTTCTCAATGACGCCGTCGTCTTATAGAAGGTGCCGCAAATCAGGTCGGTCGAGAGGTCTCATGGTTTCGCTCAAGCAGATGGTGTGTGTGGCGGTTGCAATGCTGGCGATGTCCGCTGTCGCGCGTGCCGAGGACGGTTTTCCGTTCGGCACGGAGATGACGATGGAAGCACTGCCGCAGCCGGGCTCGAAGCGGATTCCGAACATCGAGATCGGCGACAATGGCGAGGTGGTGCTGGAGCTCTGGTGCAAGGGTGGCAAGGGCCAGTTCTCGGTCGCCGGCAACACCGTGATCTTTGTTCCGGGCCAGATCCAGGACCGCTCCTGCCCGCCGGCCAGAGCGCAGGCTGACGACGAACTCGTCGCGGCGCTCGCCAGCGTCGAGACCTGGAAACGCCAGGGCGACGTGCTGACCCTGATCGGCCCCAAGCCGCTGCGCTTTCGCGTGACCGGGAATTAGCGTTTAGCTCGCTGTCGTACCCCGGCTGGACCGGGGTACCCGGTACGCCGTGACCAATCGATTCAATTACTGCCGTCTCGGACTACTGGATCGCCCGGTCGAGCCGGCGATGACACCGACCTGGTGGCTACGTCACTTCCACACCGATTTGTCGGCATCCCAGCGCTGGCCCTTCAGCTCCTTCGTGAGCGCCTCGACCGAGCCGTTGTCGTCGGGCTGATCGCCTTCCTCGTCGGCTGCCGCGTCGTCGGACAGGTTGAGCTTGGCGCCGCTGCTCTCGTCCGCGGTCGTGGTCGCGGGGCTGCCGATCCAGAGCATCAGCCTGTCGGTCGTGCCGGGCTTGTCGGGCGAGATGAGTGCGGCGACCTCGATCGTGTCGGTGAGGTCGAGCGCCGGGAAATCCGGGTTCGGCCGCTTGAAGACCAGCTTGAGCTTGCCGGTGGCGGGATTGAAGCTTTGCGAGACCGGCTTTGCCGCCAGTGTCTTGCTCAGCACGCCGGCCACGGCTGACGCGAGCTTGTCGCGGTTGAGCTTGTCGCCGTCGCGCCAGTCGGCAGCGGCAAAGCGGATGGTGCGGTCCATCTCGGTCATGCCGGCGGTCCAGCCCGCCGCGGTGACGCCCGGCATCGCCTTGAATTTTGCCAGCAGCGCGCCTGCGCGTTCCGGATCGACCGACATGTTGATGGTCTGCTCGCCGGCGCGCAGCGCCTCGCAACCGACCGAGAGGCTCGCCAGCGTGACCTCGACGTCCTGGCCCTTCAGGCTCTTCAGGAACTCGGTTGCCGCATCCAGCTTGACCTTGACCGCGATCGCTTCCGGCGAGACGTCGGTGAAATCCTTCGGCTGCGCCGTGATGCCGTCGTCGGACGTCTGGTTTTCCTGAAACTCCTTCTCGCTGAGGTCGGAATTGTCGGGAGAGGTGACCTCGGTCACGGTCTGACCGATGCTGATCTGGCCGCGGAACTCGAACGTGTCTCCAGACTGCTTGCGCAGCAGCTTGACGCTGACGGGCGACTTCTCGCCGAGACTCTGCGTCGTGCCGGTCAGGTTCTGGCCCGCGACCTGGAGATTGACGACGAAGCGGTCCTTGCGGTCGGAATTCTTCGCGACGGGATAGCAGACGTCGAGCACGGCCGCCGTGACGGTCTTGCCCTGGCGCGTCTCCTTCAGGATGACGTCGGCATTGCCGTCCATCAGCCCGTCGATCGAGGTGAAATAACGTATCTCCGGCCCGCTTGGCGCCGTGGCCTTGGGCGACAGCTTCATCTGCGCGGAGGCGGGATGCGGCGAGGTAGCAAGCAGAGTGGCCAAAACAATTGTCGGGCAAACCAGAAGCGCGCGCATCGACGAAATCCTCGAGCAAAAGAATCGGTGCCACCGTAGTTCGTTTTGGCCGCCGGTTGAATCGGAAAGCGCGGGCGAACCTGGGCAAAAAAGAAGGCCGCCCGGAGGCGGCCTTCGCAACACTGTCAGGTCACAGGACGGGCTCAGAAGCCGCCCATGCCGCCGCCGGCCGGCATGGCGGGCGCAGCTTCCTTCGGCAGTTCGGCGACCATGGCCTCGGTGGTGACCAGGAGGCCGGCCACGGAGGAGGCGTCCTGCAGCGCGGTGCGAACCACCTTGGCGGGATCGATGATGCCCTTCTCGATCATGTCGACATAGTCCTCGGTCTGGGCATCGAAGCCGAAGGTCTCGGACTTGTTCTCCAGGATCTTGCCGACCACGATCGAGCCTTCCACGCCCGCGTTCTCGGAGATCTGGCGGATCGGAGCTTCCAGCGCCTTCAGCACGATGTTGATGCCGGCCTGGACGTCGGCATTGGCGTTGGTGAGACGGCCGACCGCCTTCTTGGCGCGCAGCAGCGTGACGCCGCCGCCGGGGACGATGCCTTCCTGCACCGCGGCGCGGGTGGCGTTGAGCGCGTCCTCGACGCGGTCCTTCTTCTCCTTGACCTCGATCTCGGTGGCGCCGCCGACGCGGATCACCGCGACGCCGCCGGCGAGCTTGGCGAGGCGCTCCTGGAGCTTCTCACGGTCGTAGTCCGAGGTGGTCTCCTCGATCTGGGCCTTGATCTGGCCGACGCGGGCCTCGATCTCCGGCTTCTTGCCGGCGCCCTTGACGATCGTGGTGTTCTCCTTGTCGATCACGACCTTGCCGGCGCGTCCGAGCATCTTCACCGTGACGTTCTCGAGCTTCATGCCGAGGTCTTCGGAGATCAGCTGGCCGCCGGTGAGGATCGCGAGGTCCTCGAGCATGGCCTTGCGGCGGTCGCCGAAGCCCGGCGCCTTGACGGCCGCGACCTTGAGGCCGCCGCGCAGGCGGTTGACGACCAGGGTCGCCAGTGCCTCACCCTCGACGTCCTCGGCGATGATGACGAGCGGCTTGCCCGACTGCACCACGGCTTCCAGCACCGGCAGCATGGCCTGCAGGCCCGAGAGCTTCTTCTCGTGCAGGAGGACGTAGGCGTCCTCGAGCTCGGCGGTCATCTTCTCGGCGTTGGTGACGAAGTAGGGGCTGAGATAGCCGCGGTCGAACTTCATGCCCTCGACGATGTCGACTTCGGTGTCGAGCGACTTGTTTTCCTCGACGGTGATGACGCCCTCGTTGCCGACCTTCTGCATCGCCTGGGCGATCATCTTGCCGATGGCGGCATCGCCGTTGGCCGAGATGGTGCCGACCTGGGCGACCTCGGCAGAGGAGGCAACCGGCTTGGCGCGCTTCTCGATGTCCTTGATGACGGCCGCAACCGCGATGTCGATACCGCGCTTGAGGTCCATCGGGTTCATGCCGGCGGCAACCGCCTTGGCGCCTTCGCGCACGATGGACTGGGCCAGCACGGTCGCGGTGGTGGTGCCGTCACCGGCGAGGTCGTTGGTCTTGGAGGCGACCTCCCGCAGCATCTGGGCGCCCATGTTCTCGAACTTGTCCTCGAGCTCGATCTCCTTGGCGACGGTGACGCCGTCCTTGGTGATGCGGGGCGCGCCGAAGCTCTTCTCGATGACGACGTTGCGGCCCTTGGGGCCGAGCGTCACCTTGACGGCGTTGGCGAGAATGTCGACGCCGCGCAGCATGCGATCGCGCGCGTCTCCGGAAAACTTGACGTCTTTGGCAGCCATGTCTGCAGTCCCTCGTGTTTCGTGATGTGTCTTGTTTATGCCGTGTCTTTCCGCGCTCGCTTCGTCATTGCCGGGCTCGACCCGGCAATCCATCCTGATGCAAAAATGATGGATGCCCGGGTCAGGCCCGGGCATGACAATGAAGCATTCAGCGGCTGTTCAGGCGGGTGGCCTTAGGACAGAACGCCCATGATGTCCGACTCCTTCATGATCAGGAGATCTTCGTTGTCGATCTTGACCTCGGTGCCCGACCACTTGCCGAACAGCACGCGGTCGCCGACCTTGAGGTCGATCGGGGTCAGCTTGCCGGCTTCGTCGCGGCCGCCGGGGCCGACGGCGACGATTTCGCCCTGGGACGGCTTTTCCTTGGCGGAATCCGGAATGATGATGCCGCCCTTGGTCTTTTCCTCGGCGTCGATACGTTTGACCACGACACGGTCATGCAGCGGACGAAATTTGGATTTAGCCATGACGTTTCCCTTTGGAGGCGGTTCGAAAGTAGTGGAAGTAGGTGGGGCGGCGCTTCCGTCCTTCCTCTTCCCGAGGATCGAACGGCGCGCTTAGCAATCGGGCTTTCCGAGTGCTAATAGTGCGCCCGGAAATATTGCTTGGCCGCGATCCTGTCAAGCAAAGGTGGTTAAGCGATTGGTGAGGCGGATATAGGATGGTGGCATTGGAAACTCGTTCGGGGTGCCGACGTATTAAAGGACGTCATTGCTCCAGCAGCGGTTTTACGCTTGGCTGCGGGAGGGGTGCGGCCGTCGTCTTGTTCGGGGAAATGCCATGATCAGTTCAGCTCACGCGCGCACGGTTGCCAATCTGGCGGTCGCCTCTTGCCTGGCGCTGCTGCTCGGCGCCTGCGGCGGTGGCATGAGCCTGCCGTCATTCTCGTCGTCTTCGCCGCCGCCCGAGGCCGAGCCCGGGACCGCTCCGGAAATGCCGGCGAGCATCCGGGCCGACGAAATCGTCGGCCGTTGGGGTCTTGCCTCGTTCCAGAACCCGGCCGACCGCGCCCGAACCGAGGCTGCGGCGAGGGCGCAGTGCAAGAATCCCTACGTGATCACCGCCGGCTCCTCCGGCGGCGTGATCATGCATCTGGCCGACCAGGCGACGCCGCAGGAACTGCGGCTGAAGGGCTCGCCCAGCGGCAAGAATTACATCGGGCCGGCGGGGCCGACCCCCGGCGAGCAGGACCGCGAAATCGTCTCCTTCGACGGCCGCGTCCTGATCACCCGCTTCATCGACAAGGACGCCGCCACCCGCTACGGCAACATGGTCTACGTCCGCTGCGCGCCGCGGGCGTGACAAGGGTTCGGCTCTAACCACTCGTCAGCAATGACGAAAAAAAACGCCGGCTCTTGCCGGCGTTTTTGTTTTTCCGCAAAGGCTGCGTCCGATCAGTCGAACAGCGCGTCGATATCGTCCTGCGAGGCGTGGCCGACGTCGCCGTTGAGCTTCGGGCCGTTGAGGAGCTTGTCGTCTTCACTGCGGGTGTCGACCTGCGCCGGCACGTGAGCCTTAATCGCGTCGACGCCGCCCCAGATGTCCATCATCGCATTGATGTGCTGCTCGATGAACTTCATGGTGGTCATGACCTTGCTGATGCGCTGCCCGGTCAGGTCCTGGAAGTTGCAGGCCTCGAAGATCGAGATGACACGTTCCTGGATGTCGTCGGCGAGCCGCTTCTGCTGGTCGGCCGAGTCCACCTTGGCCATCGCGCTGGCCGCCTGGTCGATCGATTCGGCAGCTTCGAGAATTTGCTGGGTGGCCTGCTCGGTGCCGCCGACCACCGCGCCGAGCTCGCCATTGACCTTGGCCATCTCTGCGCCGTCAAAGCTCTTGCCATGCAGCACCGCGATCTCGCGCTTGGTGCGGTCGATGGCGTCATGGATCAGGTCGAGTTCGATCTTCAGCTTCTCGCACTGCTCGATCTGGGCCCGATAGGTCTCGAGCATCGTGCGTGCGTCGGCAAGCTCCTGCGCCGTGGAGGCGTCGATCGCCGCCATGGCCGCGCTGCCGGACAAGGGCGCAGGCACGCTGCCCTTGGCCATCTGTGCGCGGATCGCGCGCAGCTCCGCCATGATCTCGCTATGCATCGGGATTGCCTCATCAGTTGCGTCAAGAATGGGCATCTCGCCACCGACGATATCCTCGACACGAAAACGCTTGCGGTGAACAGCCATCAGATACTCCCCCCACCTCACTCACGCGTCTTTGTAGGCAGAAGCAATTTAACACGAGGTTCACAGCGGAACTGTTGCGCGGTCGCGCGCGACGACGCAAAAAACCGCTGATTAACCATGGGATATGGCGTTCATCGAAAATAAACGCTGATCGCCAAATTCGGCCTTCGCTCGCGACGTGGTGAATCGAAACGTGGCTCTCGTTTACCAAACAAAACGGCTTTTGCTCTTTATTGACCACGTCGCGGACGCCGATCAGCCATCAGCTCCTGCATGACGCATGTGATCTAGACGAAACAGTACAGAGTACGTCGATGTTCAAGAAAATGTCTGTCGCGCTGCTTGGCAGCGCTTGCACCTTCATTGCCGGCGCAAACAGCGCGAATGCCTTCGACAATACGGTGCCGAACGATCCGCCGGCGGTGCTTTACCAGCCGCAGGTGCCGCCGGCGCCGGTGCGCGTCGCCTCCAATGCGAACATGGGCGGCGGCTTCATCGAGTTCCTGTTCGGCGACGGTCCGGGCCGCGGTCCCGCCTATGCGCCGCAGCAGCCGGTCTATCAGCAGCAGCCGGGTTATTACGATCAGCGCCGCCTGCCGCCGATGGGCGAGCCGCAGATGCAGGGTGGATATCAGCAAGGCGCAGGTCTCCAGCAGGAGGCGGTCGATCCGCGCCAGCGTCAGTTCGACCCGAGATTCGAGAAGCAATCTGTTGACTATAGCGGCAAGGAAAGTGCCGGCACGATCGTGGTCGATACGCCGAACAAGTTCCTCTATCTCGTCGAGGGCAACGGCCGGGCGATGCGTTACGGCATTGGCGTCGGACGCCCCGGCTTCACCTGGTCCGGCGTGAAGTCGATCACGGCCAAGCGCGAATGGCCGGATTGGACGCCGCCCGCGGAAATGATCGCGCGCCGTCCCGACCTGCCCCGGCACATGGAAGGCGGTCCGGAAAACCCGCTCGGCGCCCGCGCGATGTATCTGGGCTCGACGCTCTACCGGATCCACGGGTCCAACGAGCCCTGGACCATCGGCACCAACGTGTCCTCTGGCTGCATCCGCATGCGCAACGAGGACGTCATCGACCTCTACGGCCGCGTCAATGTCGGCACCAAGGTCGTAGTGATGTGAACCGGACCGGCAGGCAAGCAGCCTATTCGCAATAGGTCTTGCCGCCGAACGAGAAGCACTTGCCGCCGCCGCCGCGAGGCGCCGGCGCACTGCGTGTCGCGGCGGGTTCCTGCCGCGTCACGGTCTTCGGCTTCGGCGCCGGCTCGGGCCGCTTCTCGCAGGCGCCGCTGGCGTTGAGGACATAGCCGCTCGAACAACCGATCTGGACGCAGCGATCGCCCTCGGCGCGCTGCCCCTTCGCGCATACCAGCGGACAGACGCGGTCGGTCTTGCCGCGCACCGAGTCCAGCGCGTCGAGGCTCGCCAGCTTCACGTCGAAATGGGTGTCGGCGCTCTTGTTGAACAGCTCCAGCGCCTTGCGCGAGCCGTCATCCCACCTGCCGTCCATGCTGCCGGGATCGCAGCCGACGCGTTTGAGGTGAGCCTGCAGCAGCCGCGCGATATCGGAAGGATCCATCTTCGGTGCGGCAGGCGGCGGCGCCGGCGGGGGCGGCTGGCTGGGCGTGAGCGCGGCCAGCTTCTCGGCTTGAGCCTTGTCGGCCTGCGCCTTGTCCGCCTGGGCCTTGGCGTCGCGCTTGGCCTGCTCGACCTGAATCTGCGCATCGGCTGCCGCCTGGCGCCGGGCCTCGTCGACCTGCACCCGGGCCGCATCGGCCTGCTGCCGGGCCTGTTCGGCCTGACGCCGCGCCTCGTCCAGCTCCCTCTTGGCCTGCTCGGCGATCTGGGCGCGAGCTTCGTCGAGCTCACGCTTGGCCTGCTCGGAGAGCTTCTGCTTGGCCTCCGCGGTCTGGCGCGCGCTCTGCTCTTCGAGCTGCCGGCGGAAGTCGGCGGCCTTCTGTGCCGCCAGCTCGTCGGCCTGCCGCTTGGCGTCATCTGCCCGAGCGCGGCCCTGCTGGGCGGCTTCGAGCTTGCTGTTCTGCCCGCGGGCGAGGTTGGCGAAGAAACCGGCCGGGTGCTTGGCGAGGAAAGAATCCCAGGCTTCCCTGGTGCCGACCTGCGCTGCCAGCTCGTAGTCGACGCGGGCTTCCGCCTCGGGATCGGCGGCGCGCGGGACCAGCGCCACGGTATCGCCGCCGAGCGACCCGTACACGAATGGCTCCTGCCTATTGCCGGTGGCTTTGAGCACCTCGTCCCGGACGCGGCCGAACGCGATGCGTAGATCGAGCCCGGGCTCGGCGATATTCCGCACCAGCGCCGTGGCGAACGGGCTGTTCTGCCCGTCGCCGTCGCTCGCCACCGCGCCGGCCCTTGCGGCGAACGCGATCAGCGTGTCGGACATCGCAGGCTCGACCTTGGCGAGGCCGCGCCCGATCGCGCGGCTGGCGACGGTGCGCTTCATGCTGGTGGCGAACGGATTGTCGCGGCAGGCATCGAGGATGACGAGCTTGAGGCGCTTGGCGCCGTCGAGCGCGCGCATCACGCGATCGAGCGAGATGGTCTCGTCCTCGATGTCGAAATCGCTCGCGAGTTTGGCGTCGGCCGGCACCAGATAGTTGACGCCGTCGACCTCGATACCGTGACCGGCATAGTAGACCACGGCGACCTCGGCATCCTGCGACGCTACGGAGAACTCGCGGATGGCGCGGCGCAGATCGGCGATGCCGAGATCGCGCCTGCTGTCCACGGCGTCGAAACCCGCCTTCTTGAACAAGGCCGCCATCACGTCGGCATCGCGCGCGGGATTGGGCAGTCGCGGCACCTGCCGGTACTCGGAAACGCCAATGACGAGCGCAACCCGCTTGGCGGCCCAAGCCGTGTCACTCGATATCGAAAGGATCAGCGCGAGCAGAAACAAAAAGGCGGATCGCACGGACGGTCTCCGTGGGTGCAATAATGGTCCCTATCAAAACCCGGATCGCCGGACAACCGCCGGACGCTGCCGGCGATTGGTCGACGCCCGGAAACCTTAACCGGCGAAGGCGTTGCCGCTCTGGATCGAGCAGCTCGGCGACGTCGTGGTCACGCCCGAGAGCTCGTACATCACGCCGTTCGGAGCCTTGCGCCGGATGATGCCGCCGGTATGGCCCTCGATCACGTTGACCGAGCAACTTGAGAAGCCGGGATCGAAGGTCACGGTGACCTGGCGCGCCCCGACCTCATAGGGAATCACGCCGATGAGCTTGTCGCTCTGGAAGCTGAAATTGCCTTTGCCCTGGCCCGGTGCGATCTCGCCGCTCCGGTCGCCGCCACGGTTCGTGGCCCGAAAGCGGCTGAACAGGCGCCCGGCGCTGCTGACATAGATGATGCGTGACACCTTGGTGGTGAAGCCGTGGGATTTGCCGTCGGGCGCCTTTGCCATGCCTGTGGTGGCGAAGGAGATCGTGATGGTCTTGTTCAACAGGCCCGCAGGTGCGGCGAAGGCACTGCTCGCATGCAACGCAAAAATGAAGGAGGCGGTCAGGCAAATCATCCGCATTGCAAAACTCCTCGTCTGAAAGGGGGCATCATAGCGGTGGTGCAGCGTGTCTCCAAGATCGACCCGCTGGCGCGTCGGGATTTGGGTGTGGAATTGGACGCAAGGGATATGGATACCGCCAAAACGGAAACGGCCGCCCGTGGGCGGCCGTTCGTTCAGGTTGATGACGGGGGCTTGCCGCGATCAGGCGTAATCGCTGCCGCCGTCGTCTCCACCGCCGAAATCACTGTCGTCGGCCAGGTCCATATGGCCGTCGTCGCGATTGTCGTCGTCATCATTCTGGTCGTTCGAGGCCTGATCGGAGAAGCTTTGGCGGGAGTCGCGGTTCGATCCGATGTCGTCGAGACCGGCATCGCGTGCAAGCGAGCCGCCGGACTGATCGCTGCCGCTCCAGGGGCTGCGATCGCCGCCCAGGGAGTTGGTGTCGCCGAAGGCCTGCTGGTGTGATCCGCCCATCATGCCGCGGATGCTGGAGAGCAGGAGCGAGCCGCCGACGACGCCGGCCGCGGCAGCCGCTGCCGTGCCGAGGAACGAGCCGCCGCCACCGCCGACCGGCGGGGCACCATAGCCCTGACCCGGGCCTTGACCGTAGGCCTGCCCGTAAGGCGGCTGGCCGTAGCCCGGCTGCGGCTGCGGCATGGCCTGGCCGGTGTTCCAGACCGGCCGCGAGTCGCGCGGCGGCACGTTCGGAACCGAGCCGCGTGCGGGGCCACCACCGAACAGCGTGTCGCGCATGGTATCGAGGAAGCCGCCCGACTGCGCCTGCTCCGGCGCATGCGCCGCCTCCAGCTCCTGGATGCGGTTATGAGCGCGCTTCAGCGCTTCGTCCTGCAACAGTGTCGTCTGCACCAGCGCGTAGATCGCGCCGGGGGCCTTGCGCAGGCCGTCGGAGATCGCAGCGATCGCGTCTGGATCGCGCGGTGCGTTTTCCAGTTTCGAAAGCCGGTCGAAAAGGTCGTCGACGAGCTGGCGTTCCTGCGGCGTCATGATCAATCTCCCTCGCACAAAACAAGCGCGAGCCAGATGTAGGGTTCCATTGTGGCCCCAAC
>Ga0209758_1002697_pt1 | contig 17504 bp, 17 predicted proteins | sample AraplaMF_Col_mMF_FD_184258 | JGI IMG/M metagenome (GOLD analysis project Ga0209758, IMG submission 184258) | Arabidopsis root microbial communities from the University of North Carolina, USA - plate scrape MF_Col_mMF (SPAdes) (version 2) | ecosystem: Host-associated > Plants > Roots > Endosphere...
TCGCCCCTGCCAAGGAAGAAGGCGAGGCGGCGTAACAACTGCGTCATTGGCCCGCGGCTCGCGGGCCTTTACGCATGCGGGACGTGGACTTATCGAAGCCGAGCCCCAGATAATGTCCGGCGTCCGCTAGTGAGTAGCCCGGCCGCGGGCATGACGGCGCAACAGGCGGCGGGAGAAAGTCCAAGATGGTCTCTGCAGCGGAACAACTGGCAGCCAATCTCAATTTCGGCGCGTTTGCCAAGGCCGACGAACTGAAGAAGCGCATCTGGTTCACCCTGGGTGCGCTGCTCGTTTATCGGCTTGGAACCTACATCCCGCTGCCGGGCATCGATCCCAACATCTGGGAGCAGGTGTTCAAGTCGCAGGCGGGCGGCATCCTCGGCATGTTCAACATGTTCGCCGGCGGCGGCATCCACCGCATGGCGATCTTCGCGCTGAACATCATGCCGTACATCTCGGCCTCGATCATCATCCAGCTCCTGACCACCGTCTCGCCGCAGCTCGAGGCGCTGAAGAAGGAAGGCGAGGCCGGCCGCAAGACGCTGAACCAGTACACCCGTTACCTCACGGTGATCCTGGCCGCGTTCCAGTCCTACGGTATCGCAGTGGGCCTCGAAGGCGCCGGCAACGTCGTCAGTGACCCCGGCATGTTCTTCCGCCTGTCCACGGCGATCACGCTGACCGGCGGCACCATGTTCCTGATGTGGCTGGGCGAGCAGATCACCTCCCGCGGCATCGGCAACGGCATCTCGCTGATCATTCTCTCCGGCATCGTCGCCGAGCTGCCCGCGGCGCTCGCCAACATGCTCGAGCTCGGCCGTCAGGGCGCGATGTCGACCGGCCTGATCCTGGTCGTCATCATCATGGCTGTCGCCGTGATCGCCTTCATCGTGTTCATGGAGCGCGCCCAGCGCCGGCTGCTGATCCAGTATCCGAAGCGCCAGGTCGGCAACAAGATGTTCGAGGGCCAGTCCTCGCATCTGCCGCTCAAGCTCAACACCTCGGGCGTGATCCCGCCGATCTTCGCGTCCTCGCTGCTCCTGCTGCCGGCCACGGTTGCCAACTTCAACGCGGGCAGCGGTCCGGAATGGTTCCAGTGGATCACGACCCAGCTCGGCCACGGCCGCCCGCTGTTCCTGTTCATGTATCTGGCGCTGATCGTGTTCTTCGCCTTCTTCTACACCGCGATCGTGTTCAACCCGACCGAGACCGCGGACAATCTGAAGAAGCATGGCGGCTTCATTCCGGGCATCCGTCCGGGCGAGCGCACCGCCGAATATATCGACTACGTGCTGTCGCGCATCACCGTGCTCGGCGCGATCTATCTTGCCATCGTCTGCTTGATCCCGGAGATCCTGATCTCCTACGCTTCGGTGCCGTTCTACTTCGGCGGCACCTCGCTGCTGATCGTTGTCAGCGTCACCATGGATACCGTGGCGCAGGTGCAGGGCTATCTGCTGGCCCATCAGTATGAGGGCCTGATCCGCAAGTCGAAGCTGCGCGGTCGCCGCAGGTAAGCCCGCCGCAAATGACGACCGAGCTCGCGCGCCGCATCGCTATCACGATCGGCGCGCTTCTCGTTTATAGGCTCGGCACGCAGATCCCGATTCCGGGAGTGGATCTCTCCGACGTCTCGGCGACGCTGGATCTCGTCTCCCGGCTCTCGATCTTTGCGCTGGGCCTCATTCCTTATCTGTCCGCGGCGATCTTGATCCGGCTGCTGTCCGTGGTGTGGCGCGGCCTGAATTCGCTCGAGCGATCGGGTGAGGGCGGCCGCCGCAAGATCGCGCGTGCCACGCTCGGGCTCACACTCGGACTTGCGGCTTTTCAGGCCTACGGCATCGCCTCGGCGCTGACATCGATCCCGGGCCTCGTCAAAAATTCCGACGGCTGGTTCGTGACGACGGCCACGGTCTCGATGGTCGGCGGCGTCTTCGTGCTGGCGTGGCTCAGCGAACAGATCACCCGCCACGGCATCGGCAACGGCCTGGCGCTGATCCTGAGCGCTGGCTTCATCGTCGCCATTCCGCAAAACATTGCCGGTATCGCGGATCTCGTTCGGAGCGGCGCGATCTCGGGTAACCTCGTGCTCGGCCATGCCGCGTTCTGGATCGCGACCGTCGTCGTGATCGTGCTCGTCGAAGGCGCGCGGCGAAATATCCCGGTCCACTTCGCCGCACATAGCGTCGGTACGCGGCAATTGCCGGCGCGCGATGCAATGCTGCCGATCAAGCTCAACAGCGCCGGGTTCCTGATTCCCGTCACCGTAGCGCCGTGGATATTCTATCTGCCGCTTGCCTTGGCCGGCTTCATCCTGGGAGGCGATCATCCCCTGGTCGCGGCAACCTACCGGCATCTCCAGCTCGGGCAGCCGGCGCACATGATCCTCGTGTCGATCGCCGTGTTCGCGCTCGCCTTCGTCTACACCGCCTATGTCGTCGATCCCGAATACGCCGCCGAATCCCTGACCCGGCATCACGGCGCAATTCCCGGCATCGCGCCCGGTGAAGCGACGGCCGCCCATCTCGATCGCGTGGTGTCATTGACGACGGTCGTCGGAGCCGTCTACGTGACTGCGTTGCAGTTGATTCCGGCGGTGTTCGACCTTTACGGGATCGGTCTGCCTTATAGTATGGTCGTCAATGGCGGTGCGGCGCTGGTTGTGGTTTGCACTGTCCTTGATATCAAAACACAGGTGCGCGACGTATCGCTCACCAATCCGGGGGGCGTACGCCGATGAGAATTATACTTCTGGGACCGCCGGGGTCGGGCAAGGGGACCCAGGCGCAGCTCTTGGTGCAGCGCTACGGCATCGTCCAGCTCTCGACGGGCGAGATGCTGCGCGCAGCCGTCGCGGCGGGAACGCCGGTCGGCCTGAAGGCCAAGGAGATCATGGCCAGCGGCGGCCTCGTGCCCGACGAGGTCGTGGTCGGAATCATCTCCGACCGGATCGACCAGCCGGATGCCAGGAACGGCTTCATCCTCGACGGCTTCCCGCGCACAGTGCCGCAGGCCGAGGCGCTGGATGAACTGCTCCGGCACAAGCATCTCAAGCTCGACGCCGTGATCGAGCTCCGCGTCAACGAGAGTGCGCTGCTGAGTCGGGTCGAGACCCGCGTGGCCCAGATGCGCGAGCGCGGGGAAGAGGTCCGGGTGGACGACACGCCGGAGGTCCTGACCAAGCGCCTGGCCAGCTACCGCAGCCAGACGGAACCCCTGATTCACTACTATTCCGAGCGGCGGAAGCTCTCCACCATCGACGGCATGATGGCCATTGACGAGGTCACCCGCGCCATCCATCGGCAGCTCCTGGCGCTCGGCGCGGTGGAACCCAAGACCCACGCCCGCAGCGCGGCCAAGTCGGCCCCGGCCAAGAAGGCCAAGGCGGCCAAGAAGGCTGCGAAAAAGCCGGCGAAAGCGGCCAAAAAGGCTGCCAAACCGGCCAAAACCGCCAAAAAGGCGGCCAAGAAGGCTGTGAAGGGCGCCAAGAAAGCGACCAAGAAGGCAGCTCAGAAAACCGTCAAGAAAACGGTCAAAAAAGCCGCGAAAAAGACCGTCAAAAAAGGTTCGAAGAAGGGACCAAAAAAGGTCACGAAAAAGCGAGCCAAACGCTAGCAGCGGTTGACGAAAGCCCCTGGAATCCCCTAATAAGCCCCGCATCCAAGTCGGATAGTTTCAGACGATGCCGGGCCCCAGGAAGACCGGGGGTGGGCGTCGTGTTCGCGTTTGTGAACACCTGCCCGAGAAAGCAAGCACTTAAGCCCGATTCCTGACGAGGGGTCGGCAACAGGAGAGAAGGCCGTGGCCCGTATTGCCGGCGTGAACATTCCCACCAACAAGCGCGTGCTGATCGCGCTTCAGTACATCCATGGCATCGGCCCGAAGATCGCCGGTGACATCATCGAGAAGGTGAAGATCCCCGTGGATCGTCGCGTCAATCAGCTCAGCGACGCCGAAGTGCTCCAGATCCGCGAAGTGATCGACCGCGACTATCTCGTCGAGGGCGACCTGCGTCGTGAGGTCGGCATCAACATCAAGCGTCTGATGGACCTCGGCTGCTATCGCGGCCTGCGTCATCGTCGCGGTCTGCCGGTGCGCGGTCAGCGTACCCACACCAATGCGCGTACGCGCAAGGGTCCGGCCAAGGCCATCGCCGGCAAGAAGAAGTAAGTTTTCGAATCCAATCGCGGCGTGTGGCGAAAGGGGAGACCCGTTCGCCACGCGCTTTTCGTTCCACAGGTGTAGCCGCTGGCATTACGGCGGCGTTTGAGATCTTCAGGAAAGGGACTCAATGGGCAAGGAAGCCACCCGCGTTCGCCGTCGTGAGCGCAAGAACATCGCCTCCGGCGTTGCGCACGTGAACTCGTCGTTCAACAACACGACCATCACCATCACCGACGCGCAGGGCAACACGATTGCCTGGTCCTCCGCGGGCACGATGGGCTTCAAGGGCTCGCGCAAGTCGACCCCGTACGCGGCGCAGGTTGCCGCCGAGGACGTGTCGAAGAAGGCGCAGGAGCACGGCATGCGCACGCTGGAAGTCGAAGTCGCCGGTCCCGGTTCGGGCCGCGAGTCGGCGCTCCGTGCTCTCCAGGCCGCGGGCTTCACCGTCACCTCGATCCGCGACGTGACCACGATCCCGCACAACGGTTGCCGTCCCCGCAAGCGTCGGCGCGTTTGATTTCTACGAGTTGCGGGCGCATCGGCGCCCGCAACGACTTTGCAAGAAGCCGCGGGAATGCTCTGCGGCCTTTCTCCAACGCCAGTATTTGATGCCTCAAATTGACTGGCCTGTATGGGTGAAACAGTGACGATCCAGAAAAATTGGCAAGAACTGATTCGGCCGAACAAGCTCCAGGTCACGCCCGGCAGCGATCCCAGCCGTTTCGCGACCATCGTCGCCGAGCCGCTCGAGCGCGGCTTCGGCCAGACCCTCGGCAACGCGCTGCGCCGCATCCTGCTCTCCTCGCTCCAGGGCGCGGCGGTGCAGTCGGTGCACATCGACGGCGTGCTGCACGAGTTCTCCTCGATCGCGGGCGTCCGTGAGGACGTCACCGACATCGTGCTCAACATCAAGGACATCTCGATCAAGATGCAGGGCGAAGGCCCCAAGCGCATGGTCGTGAAGAAGTCCGGCCCGGGCGTCGTCACCGCTGGCGACATCCAGACCGTCGGCGACGTCGTGGTGCTCAATCCGGACCTGCAGATATGCACCCTCGACGAGGGCGCCGAGATCCGCATGGAGTTCACCGTCGCCACCGGCAAGGGGTACGTGCCCGCCGAGCGCAACCGTCCCGAGGATGCGCCGATCGGCCTGATCCCGGTCGACAGCCTGTACTCGCCGGTCCGCAAGGTCTCCTACAAGGTCGAGAACACCCGCGAGGGCCAGATCCTCGACTACGACAAGCTGACCATGACGATCGAGACCAACGGCGCGATCTCGCCGGATGATTCGGTGGCTTACGCCGCCCGCATCCTGCAGGATCAGCTCAACGTGTTCGTCAACTTCGAAGAGCCGCGCAAGGAAGTCGCCCAGGAGATCATCCCGGACCTCGCCTTCAACCCGGCCTTCCTCAAGAAGGTGGACGAGCTCGAGCTGTCGGTGCGTTCGGCCAACTGCCTGAAGAACGACAACATCGTCTATATCGGCGACCTCGTGCAGAAGAGCGAAGCGGAAATGCTCCGCACCCCGAACTTCGGCCGCAAGTCGCTGAACGAGATCAAGGAAGTGCTGGCCCAGATGGGTCTGCATCTCGGCATGGAAGTGCCGGGCTGGCCGCCGGAGAACATCGACGAGCTCGCCAAGCGCTTCGAAGATCACTACTGATCGACTTCACCGTCGCGGCCGGACCCTCCGGCCGCGATTTTTATGGGCGAACGCAGGAAGCCCACCTGAGCAACTGGTCCGACGAACCGTCGCGGCAGTTCATATCCAAGGAATAGACACATGCGTCACGGCAAGGTTCATCGGAAGCTCAACCGCACGGCCGAGCATCGCAAGGCGATGTTCGCCAACATGGCGGCCGCGCTGATCAAGCACGAGCAGATCGTCACCACGCTGCCGAAGGCCAAGGAGCTCCGTCCGATCGTCGAGAAGCTCGTCACCCTCGGCAAGAAGGGGGGCCTGTCGCTGCGCCGCCAGGCGATCTCGGAGCTGCGCGACGTCGACATGGTCAAGAAGCTCTTCGACACGCTGGCGACCCGCTACAAGGACCGCCAGGGCGGCTACACCCGCATCATCAAGGCCGGCTTCCGCTACGGCGACAACGCCGCGATGGCCGTGATCGAGTTCGTCGATCGCGACGTCGATGCCAAGGGCCAGGATTCGGGCCCGGTGCAGGAGAAGCAGGACGAGGCGGCGTAAGCCGCATCGCAGATACGGAATTGAAAGCGGCGCCCTCGGGCGCCGCTTTTGTTTTGGGGCTGGCCAGGGATCGGCGCGATTACTCCTCCTTGATCCCCGCTTTCTGCGCGATCTCCTTCATCTCGGCCGTCTCCTTGCCGATGGTGCCTGCCCAGTCGCTGTAGCGCACGAAGCCCGGCTCGAAGCCGACCTGCTTGAAGCGCTCGATGACGGAAGGGGTGTTGACGATCTCCTCCAGCGTCGCCGTCAGCCTGTCGCGAACGGCGGGCGGCAGCCCCTTGGGCGCGACCACCGCGCCCCAGGACGCGAAGTCGATGCCGGTGTAGCCGAGTTCGGCAAGCGTCGGCACGTCGGGCAGGAACGGCGTGCGCTTGCCCGAGAACACCGCGAGCACCTTGACCGTGCCGGCCTCGATCTGCGGCTTCACGGCGATCACCGTGTCGACGTGGTACTGGATGTGCTTGCCGATCAGGTCGTTCATCGCCGGCGCGCTGCCCTTGTAGGGCAGGTGAACCATCTTGATTCCGGCAGCCGATTTGAACAGCTCGCCGGCGAAATGCGAGACGGTGGCGACACCGAACGAGGCCAGCGACAGCTTGTCGGGATTGGCTTTCGCTTCAGTGACGAGCGCAGCCAGATCCTTGACCGGGTTGTCCTTGTAGGTGACCAGCGCCAGCGTGATCTTGCCGACCTGGCCGAGCGGCTCGAAATCCTTGGCGGCGTCGTAGGGCACGCTTTCCTTCACGGCCGCCGGCAATGTGAAGCTCGAGTTCGAGCTGAAGAAAATGGTGTATCCGTCAGGCGCCGAACGCGCGACTTCCTTGGCCGCGATCGTGGTGCCGCCGCCGGGACGGTTCATGACGATCACGGGCTTGCCGAGCCGCGTCTCCAGTTCGCTGCCGATGATGCGCGCGACCACGTCCGAGGCGCCGCCGGGCGGGAAGGGGACGATCAGCTGCAGCGGCTTGTCCGGATAGACCGCCTGGGCCGATGCAAGCGAATTGCCGCCGATCAGGCTGACCAGTCCAAGGATGATCGTGAGAGCCGTACGCTTCATCGCTTCGTTCTTCCGTGTTCACATGAGCAAGGGGGAGACACTGTACTCCTTGTTAACGCCGTTCCAGCCCGCATCCGCGCCGCGCGTTGCCGAGGGAGGATCGGCTTGTTAGCTTGCCGATCGCGAATCCGGGCCGGGGGGCTTTCGATGAGGACGCTGTTTGGGATCGTGCTGGCGCTTGCGATGTCGCCGGCCTCCGGCGAAACGCTGGTCGAGCGCGGCGCCTATCTCGTCGGCAGCGTGATGGTCTGCCACAATTGCCACACGCCGCGCGGGCCGCAGGGGCTCGATCTGTCACGCGCACTCTCGGGCGGCAGCCAGGTCTTTGACGAGCCCGCCTTCAGGGTTTCCGGCTCCAACATTACGCCGGACAAGGACACGGGCATCGGCAATTGGAGCGATGCAGAGCTGAAGCACTTCCTCGTCAGCGGCATCAAGCCTGATGGCACCAGGGCCGCGCCGATCATGCCGACCGAATTCTACACGGTGCTCACCGCCCGCGATCTCGACGCGCTCGCGGCCTATTTGCGGTCCGTGCCGGCGATACGCCATGAGACGCCTGCGCCGGAATACAGGATCGCGCTGAAGGGCGAGGTGCCGACCTATGCCGGCAAGCAGGCGAGCGAGCAGGAGCTGGCCGACAAGCTCGCGCGCGGCCGTTACCTGCTGAATATCGCCCATTGCTTGGAATGCCACACGCCGGAAGGCCCGTCCGCCGTGCATGACTTCGCCGGGGCGAGCGGCAAGGGCGGCCGGACCTTCAGAGGACCGTGGGGCGAGTCCGTGTCTCCCAACATCACCCCGGATCCTGCCGCAGGCCTCGGTCAGTGGAGCGACGACGAAATCAAACGTGCGATTACGCAAGGCATCGCGCGCGACGGTCACAAGCTCAAGCCGCCGATGGCCTATGCTGCCTATGCCAGCATGACGGCCCAGGATCTCGATGCCATCGTCACCTTTCTCCGGACGCTACCGGCGCGCAACTGACTTCTCACGCGTCGGTGAGGGACGATTGAAGCTGCTTGTGCAGCGCACGATATCTCCGTCAGCCTCAATGGAGATTGATTCATGAAGATCGACCTGACCGGAAAGACCGCACTCGTGACCGGCTCGACCGCCGGCATCGGCCACGCCATCGCCAAGGGGCTTGCCGCTTCAGGTGCCAGCGTCGTGATCAACGGGCGCGGCCAGGACAAGGTCGATGCTGCCGTCCGCAAGCTGGAAGGCGCGGGCGGCAAGGTGCGCGGCATCGCCGCCGACGTCTCGACCGCCGCGGGCTGCAAGGCGCTCGTGGGCGCGCTGCCCGAGGTCGACATCCTCATCAACAATGCCGGCATCTTCGAGCCGAAGGATTTCTTCGACATCCCGGACGAGGACTGGACACGTTTCTTCGAGGTCAACGTGATGAGCGGCGTGCGGCTCTCGCGCGCCTATATGAAAGGCATGCTCAAGCGCAACTGGGGCCGCATCGTCTTCATCTCCTCGGAGTCCGGGCTCAACATTCCCGTCGAGATGATCCATTACGGCATGAGCAAGACGGCGCAGCTCTCGGTCGCGCGCGGTCTGGCGCAGCTCACCCGCGGCACCGGCGTCACCGTCAACTCCGTGCTGCCGGGCCCGACCATGTCGGAGGGCGTCGAGACTTTCGTGAAGGATCTCGCCAGGCAAAACGGCCAGTCGGTGGACGAAGCCGCCGCCAATTTCGTCAAGCAGCATCGTCCGAGCTCGCTGATCCAGCGCTTCGCCAGTGTCGAGGAGATCGCGAACATGGTGGTCTATGTCGCCTCGAAGGAGGCCTCCGCCACCAACGGCGCGGCGCTGCGCGCCGAAGGCGGCATCGTCAATACGATCGCCTAGAGCATGATCCGGAAAAGTGTGAAGCGGTTTTCCGAGAAGATCATGCTCAAAGCAAAAAGGTCGCGCGCATGTCGGCTTATGTGATCTCCGAAGTCGAGATGCGGGATCCCGATGGTTTTGAGGCTTATCGGACGCTCGCCGCTAAGACGATCGCACAGTACGGCGGACGTTATCTCGTTCGCGGCGGTAAGCCCGAGCTCGCTGAAGGCAATTTGCCGCCGAAGGCCATCGTCATCGTCGAATTCGAATCGATGGCGAGGCTGAAGGAGTGGTACGCTTCGCCTGATTATGCCGAGGCGCTGAAGATCCGCGCCGGCGCGCTCGAGCGGCGGCTGCTGTTCGTCGAGGGTGTGCCGGAAATGTAGGGTGGGTTAGCGCGCGGCTGTGCGAAGCGCAGTCCGCTCGCGTAACCCACCACTGGGTGTCTCTGCCGTACAAGAAGAGGTGGGTTACGCTGCGCTAACCCACCCTACGCACCGAGGTCGGGGCTCCTACCACCCCTCCAGCACGATCTTGCCGCGCGACTTGCCGCTCTCGAGCAGCGCATGCGCGCGCTTGAGGTTGGCCGCATTGATCGTCCCGAAGGTCTGGTCGAGCGTGGTGCGCAGCACCCCCTTGTCGATGAGATCGGCGACATCGTTGAGCAGGTGATGCTGCGCGATCATGTCCGGCGTCTGGAACGAGGAGCGCGTGAACATCGATTCCCAGTGCACCGAGATCGCCTTGCCCTTGAAGGTGCTCATGGTGAATTCCGGGGGATCGTCGATCAGGCCGAACCGGCCCTGCGGCGCCATGAAGTCGGCGATGCTCTTATAGTGCTGGTCGGTGAAGGTCAGGCTCGCCACCAGCGCGACCGGCGGCAGCTTGAGCTTGTCGATCTGCTCCTTCATCGGCTTGCCGTGGTCGATCACCGCATGCGCGCCAAGGTCGAGACACCATTTCTGCGACTCCGGCCGCGTCGCGGTCGCAAGCACCGTGAGGCCGGTGAGGCGACGGGCGAGCTGGATCAGGATCGAGCCGACGCCGCCGGCCCCGCCCGTGATCAGGAGAGTGCGCGGATCGACGCTCTTGCCGGGCACGGCGCCGAGCCGGTCGAACAGCAATTCCCAGGCGGTGATGGAGGTGAGGGGAAGGGCGGCGGCCTGCGCGAACGACAGGCTCTTCGGCTTGTTGCCGACGATGCGTTCGTCGACCAGGTGGAATTCTGCGTTGGTGCCCTGGCGCAGGATCGATCCGGCGTAGAACACTTCGTCGCCCGGCTTGAACAGGGTGACCTCGGGCCCGACCGCATCGACGACGCCGGCAGCGTCATAGCCGAGAATCTTGGTCTCGCCCTCGGGCGGCGCGGCACGCTTGCGCACCTTGTAATCGACCGGGTTGGCCGAGATCGCCTTCACGGCGACGCGGATGTCGCGTCCCTTGGGCTCGGGTTTTGCGGTCTCGAAATCGATCAGTGAATTCGCGTCCTCGATCGGAAGCGACTTCTTGTAGCCGACGGCCTTCATGGCGTGTCTCCATCAGTTGGCGCGATAGCTTGTCACCTGCGCCCAGGCTGCTAACTGTCCCGCTGGCGTCCATTTGGCAAGTACTGTAAATTTGGGGATATAGTCCCTGTTTGGATACTAATGGGAAAACTCGCATGAAACGGCGCGACTTTACCCGCCGGCCCGGCTGCTCGGTCGAGGCGACGCTGGACCTGATCGACGGCAAATGGAAGGGCGTGATCCTCTATCACCTGCAGAGCGGCACCCAGCGCTTCGGCGAGCTGCGCCGCCGGATGCCCGGCATCACCCAGCGCATGCTCACCAAGCAGTTGCGCGCGCTGGAGGAGGACAAGCTCGTCATCCGCAAGGTCTATGCGGAGGTGCCGCCGCGGGTGGAGTATTGCCTCTCGGAGCTCGGCGAGAGCCTCAAGCCGGTGATCGACATCCTGAAGGCCTGGGGCGAGAGCCACCAGCAGCGGCTGTCGTGCGCGCCGGAGCCGGTGGTCGTGAAGAAGCCGAAGCGGGCGGCGTGAGTTTCCGGGAGCGGTTCCTGCCGCTCCCGGAACGGGATCGTCAGAACGCGAACTGCGTGCGCATCGCGACCGCGTCGAACTTCGAGCCGGTGTTTACCGCCGAGATCGCCGAGGCCTGCTTCGACACCGTGCCATGCAGATAGTCCAGCATGAAGCGGACGTTGCCGTTGACGTACCAGTTGAGCGCGAGCGTGTAGACGGTCTGGTGTCCGCCGGCGATGCCGGCGGCGGTCGCGAGTTGATCGTTCAAATCGACGGTGGAGTAGCGGCCGGCGATCTCCCAGGCGCCCCAGCCGCCGCCGTCGATCGAGAACGGATGATTGGGCTTGACGCCGCCATAGGCGGCATTGCCCGGATTGTACTTGCGCGATTCACCGGTCAGGACATAAGCCGCCTGCGCGTAGCCACCCTGGAATTTCAGGCTCGAAGTCCCAATGGGCGGCACGGCGGTATTCGCGCCGCGATCGATGTTGAACCAGTAGTATTCGCCCTGCACCCAGAGCGATCCATAGGTGGCGGCCGCTTCCACGCCGTAGACCTGTGCGCCCGACACATTTGCAATTGCGCCGGTCGAGATCAGCGTCGTGGGGTCGATGCGCAGCTCGGGCCGGTCGCTGAGCGTGAGCGTTTGCGTGTTTGCGACCAGATTGCGCGGCGGCTGGATCAGCCACTGGGCGTCGCCGCCGAGGTGCACCGAGTAGTCCTTGCCGCTGACGATCTGGCCGGCGACGCGGGCGGTCGCGCCGTATTGCTCGCTGGTGCCGGGAGGTGAAACGCTCGAGGCGGAGTGAATGGCACCCGTGGTCGGGCCGGTCACGTAGGCGCCGGCATAGAACACGTCGTTGTACCAGCGGGCACCGGCTGCAGAACGGAAATCGCCGGCGGCGATATTTTGCGCGATGAGGCCGACCGAAGCACGCTCCATGAAGGCGATGTCGTTGGAGCTCGTGGATTCATCCATGGTCCAGGCGATATCCATCACGCCGGCCTCGATTGCCATCTTGCCGCCGAACGGCTTCAGCCCGGTGTAGCTGATATACGCATTCTCGATGCCGGAGGTGCCTCCGCCGGGCAGGAAGCCGACAGGGGTCGCGCCGGCGGCGCCGGTGCCGCCAAAGCCGTCGGACGAGCCGCCGAAATCGTAGATCAGGGCAAAATTCCAGTCGTTGAGGAATTTTCCGGTGACGCCGATGCGCGCGCGGCGGACGTTCTCGCCGCTGTCGAGCTTTTGCGGCGCGGTGGCCGCGGTGTTGGGACGGTAGTCGTAGCCGCCCACATCCCAATGCACGCGGCTGGTGATCGCGACGCAATTGGCCTCGTCGGCGGTGCAGATGGTCGGCCGGTTATTCGGCATCGTGACCACGACGCCGGAGGGGTGCACCGGTCCCTTGACCGGGATCGCCGCATTGGCGTTGGCGACCACGGCCTTCGCCTCGGAGCGCGCTTCGGCCTTGGCCTCAGCCTTGGCTTCGGCTTTTGCTTTCGCCGTGGCAGCCGTATTCGCCGCAGTCTGGCTCTGGAGCTTGTCGAGCTTTTGCTCCAGCAACTTCAACTGCTGCTTCAGCAGCGCGATCTCCTGCTCGCTGCTACTCGCGGATTGGGCCTGGGCCTGTGAGGCCGCCAGCGCACCGGCGAGACCAATCGCCGTGGCTGCAAGTCTTGTCCTGCTCACGTCATGACTCCATCGTTTGACGAACTTCCCCAAGTCTCAGGCGGGGAGCCTAGAAACGATCGATGACTGCCCCGCGACGGAGCGCCCCGGCTGCGCGGGTTCCTACTGATGTAAGTTCGCCGCAACCGAATCCGCCATTGGGCAGCATGCGGGATGACGCGCATCATGCCAATCCATCGCAGGCGGCGGATTGCCATTTCGCACGCGGTGCTTGCAGTCCGGACACACCCGAAGAGGGGGCAATATTGCCGCCCGGCGCCCTTCTATTGCCCTGCGAACACGCCTATATTCCGTCGTCTTTTCCAAGAGGTAGGAATGTTTCGATCGATCCGTCCCGCCGTGGTCGTCACGGCATTGTGCATAGCGTTTTCAGCCCACTTCAATCCGGCCGCCGCGCAGGACCGCCGTGTTCCAGCCTCGCCGGCCGAGTTGCGGCTGTCCTATGCGCCGATCGTGCAGCGGGTGCAGCCGGCGGTCGTCAACGTCTACGCCGCCAAGGTGGTGCAGAACCGCAATCCGCTGCTGGACGATCCGATCTTCCGCCGCTTCTTCGGCGTGCCGGGCCAGCAGCCCGAGCAGATGCAGCGCTCGCTCGGCTCCGGCGTCATCGTCGATGCCTCCGGCCTCGTCGTCACCAATGTCCACGTCATCGAGGGCGCGGACCAGGTCAAGGTGTCGTTGTCGGACAAGCGCGAGTTCGAGGCCGAGATCCTGCTGAAGGATCCGCGCACGGATCTCGCCGTGCTCAGGCTGAAGGACACCAAGGAGAAGTTTCCGACGCTCGACTTCACCAACTCCGACGAGCTCCTGGTCGGCGACGTCGTGCTCGCGATCGGCAATCCCTTCGGCGTCGGCCAGACGGTGACGCATGGCATCATCTCGGCGCTGGCGCGCACCCAGGTCGGCATCACCGACTACCAGTTCTTCATCCAGACCGACGCGGCGATCAATCCCGGCAATTCCGGCGGCGCGCTGGTCGACATGAGCGGCAAGCTCGCCGGCATCAACACCGCGATCTATTCGCGCTCCGGCGGCTCGCAAGGCATCGGCTTTGCGATCCCCGCCAACATGGTGCGCGTCGTCGTCGCCTCCGCCAAGAGCGGCGGCAAGGCGGTGAAGCGTCCCTGGCTCGGCGCGAAGCTGCAGGCAGTGACGCCCGAGATCGCCGAGAGCCTCGGTCTGCGCTCGCCGACCGGCGCGCTGGTCGCGAGCGTGGTGCCGAATGGTCCCGCGGCCAAGGCCGGCCTGAAATCCTCCGACCTCATCACCGGGATCGACAACCAGACCGTCGACGACCCCAATGCCTTCGACTACCGCTTCGCCACCCGGCCGCTCGGCGGCACCGCGCAGATCGACGTGCAGCGTGGCGGCAAGCCGCTCAAGCTCGGCATCGCGCTCGAGACCGCCCCTGACAGCGGCCGCAACGAGCTCGTGATCACCACGCGCTCGCCGTTCCAGGGCGCAAAGATCTCCACCATCACCCCGGCGATCGCCGACGAGCTGCATCTCGATGCGGACACCGATGGCGTCGTCGTCACCGAGATCGGCGACGGCACGGCGGCGCAGAATGTCGGCTTCCAGAAGGGCGACATCATTCTCGCGGTGAACAACCAGAAGATCGCCAGGACCGCCGATCTCGAGAAGGCTGCCAAGGACACGCCGCGGCTCTGGCGCATCACGGTGGTGCGCGGCGGTCAGCAGATCAACGTCACGCTGGGCGGATGAGTCCGAAGCGACCACAGGAGACGCCGACGCTGTTTGCCGCGGCGGGGCTCGACCACGAGGCTCCGCATCCGCTGCCGGACCGGCTGCGCCCACGCGCGCTGTCGGAGGTCGTCGGCCAGGATCATATTCTCGGCCCCGACGGCGCGCTGACGCGCATGCTGGAGACGCGCACGCTGGGCTCGCTGGTGTTCTGGGGACCGCCCGGCACCGGCAAGACCACCGTGGCGCGGCTGCTGGCGGACGCGACGGATCTGCATTTCGAGCAGATCTCCGCGGTGTTCTCCGGCGTCGCCGACCTCAAGAAGGCCTTCGACGCCGCGCGCGCCCGCCGCGAGATGGGCAAGGGCACGCTGCTGTTCGTCGACGAGGTGCACAGGTTCAATCGCGCCCAGCAGGATTCGTTTCTGCCCGTGATGGAAGACGGCACGGTGGTGATGGTCGGCGCCACCACGGAAAACCCGTCCTTCGAGCTCAACGCGGCGTTGCTCTCTCGCGCGCGCGTGCTGGTGTTTCGTTCGCTCGATGCCGCCGCGATCGAAAAGCTGTTCGCCCATGCCGAGGAGGTCGAAGGCAGGAAGCTGCCGCTCGATGCCGAGGCGCGCGCGGTGCTGGTGCGCATGGCCGATGGTGACGGCCGCGCCTCACTGACGCTCGCCGAAGAGGTCTGGCGTTCGGCGCGGGCGGACGAGATCTTCGACGCCGCGCAACTGCAGGACATCCTGCAGCGCCGCGCGCCGATCTACGACAAGTCGGCCGATGGCCACTACAATCTGATCTCGGCGCTGCATAAATCGGTGCGCGGCTCCGATCCCGATGCCGCGCTGTACTATCTCGCGCGCATGCTCGATGCCGGCGAGGACCCGCTGTTCCTGGCCCGCCGCGTCGTGCGCATGGCGGTCGAGGACATCGGCCTTGCCGATCCGCAGGCGCTCGTCATCGCCAACGCGGCCAAGGATGCCTTTGACTTCCTCGGCCACCCCGAAGGCGAGCTCGCCATCGCGCAGGCCGTGGTCTATCTCGCCACCGCGCCGAAATCGAACGCGGTCTACACCGCCTTCGGCACCGCGATGCAGGTCGCAAAACAGGCCGGCTCGCTGCTGCCGCCGAAGCACATCCTGAATTCCCCGACCAAGCTGATGAAGTCGGAGGGCTACGGCTCGGGCTACGCATACGACCACGACGCGCCCGACGCCTTCTCCGGCCAGGACTACTTCCCGGAAGCCCTGGGCCGCCAGACCTTCTACGACCCGCCCGAGCGCGGCTTCGAGCGCGAGATCAGGAAGCGGCTGGATTACTGGGCCAAGCTGCGCAAGGAACGGGGCGGCTCGCGCTAGAAGTGGCCATTTCGTCGTGACGGAAGGCCGCTTTTAGGGTACGCAGGCAATCATGAGCCGCCGCATCAAGAGAATGAATCCGAAGCCCCGTTCGCGTGACGAGCGCGATGACGCGCGCCCGTTGAAGGCGCGCAACGCCAAGAAGGCCGGGCCGCGTCCGGGCGGCAAGCCCGGTGGCAAGCCGCCACGCTTTGCCGGCGAGCGCGCCGAGAGGCGTGCCCCCGAGCGTGCCGAGCGGCGTCCGCCCAAGGCTGCACAGGAAAGGCCTGCACAGGAAAGGCCTGCACCGGAGAAGCCGGCTGAGGCGCTGCTGCCGACCAAGGTGCAGACCGTCAAGGTCTCGGCCGACGAGAACAACATGCGGGTCGATCGCTTCCTGGAGGCGCGCTTTCCCGGCCTGTCGTTCTCCCACATCCAGCGCGTCGTCCGCAAAGGCGAGCTGCGCGTCGACGGCAAGCGCGTCGACAGCAAGGACAGGCTGGAGGAGGGGCAGAGCGTTCGCATTCCGCCGCTCAAGATTGATGCCCCGAAGGTCGTCGGCGAGCTCTCGGAGGCCGCGCAGAAGACGCTCAAGGCGCTCAAGGACATGACGATCTATGAGGACGACGACGTCCTCGTGCTGAACAAGCCCGCCGGCCTTGCCGTGCAGGGCGGCTCGGGCATGACGCGCCACATCGACCAGATGCTGGAGGTGATGCGCGATGCCAAGGGCCAGAAGCCGCGCCTCGTGCACCGTATCGACCGCGAGACGTCGGGCTGTCTGTTGATCGCCAAGACGCGCTTCGCCGCCTCGCATCTGACCGGCGCGTTCCGCTCGCGCTCCGCGCGCAAGGTCTATTGGGCGCTGGTGCCGGGCCTGCCGAAGCCGAAGCAGGGCCGCATCTCGACCTTCCTCGCGAAAGAGGAGAGCGAGGACGACACCATCATGCGCATCGCCCAGCACGGCGACGAGGGCGCCAGCCACGCGGTGACGTACTACGCCGTGGTCGAAACCGCCGGCAACAAGCTGACCTGGGTGTCGCTGAAGCCGGTGACGGGACGCACGCATCAGCTGCGCGCCCACATGGAGCATATCGGCCACCCCATCGTCGGCGATCCCAAATATTTCAACATCGAGAACTGGCAACTGCCGGGCGGCCTGCAAAACCGGCTGCACCTGCTCGCGCGCCGCATCGTCATCCCGCATCCGCGCGGCGGCGTGATCGACGCCACCGCACCGCTGCCGCCGCACATGCAGCAGTCGTGGAATCTGCTCGGGCTGGATGCCAGCCGGTTCGACCCGATCGAGAACGCGCCGGAGGAGTAGTTGGCTGGGAGAGATGTCTCCCCAGCGTCGTCCCGGCGAAGGCCGGGAGGTGGATTCACACTCGAAGTGCAACACTTGACCGGCAAAGGACTCCGCGGGGGTCCTGTAGTCAAGGCATTTGCGCGGGGTGTTGTTGTAGGCGGCGATGGTCTGGCGGAACCGGGCGGTCGAG
>Ga0209758_1002699_pt1 | contig 17498 bp, 9 predicted proteins | sample AraplaMF_Col_mMF_FD_184258 | JGI IMG/M metagenome (GOLD analysis project Ga0209758, IMG submission 184258) | Arabidopsis root microbial communities from the University of North Carolina, USA - plate scrape MF_Col_mMF (SPAdes) (version 2) | ecosystem: Host-associated > Plants > Roots > Endosphere ...
GTCAAAGCGGCCGATGCGGTCGTTACCCAAACGTCCCCAGGAGCCTCTTAGCTTCAGGAAGGTGATAGCGGGGATATTGCGAATGAAAGATTCTTCGGAGAGGATCCAGCCTGCGGATACGGAGGGAAAGAAGCCGAAGCGCTGCCCCGGAGGGAATACATCAGAGCCATCGTAACGAAAGCTGTATTCAAACAGGTAGCGGTCTTTAAAGGTATAAGCCAGGCGCCCTACCACGCTTTGGCGCGCATCGCGAAAACCGCGGCCGTCATTGGTGGCAGTGGCCGGGTCACCGGCAAATAACTGGTCTATCTGGGCGGAAGGAAAGTTACTACGGCTGGCCAGGAAATTATCCCCGGCATTTTCTGTCTGCGTATACAGGGCCATTGCATTCACCGAGTGCCGGCCGAAAGTACGTTGGTAGTTCAGCGAAGCTTCTGCCAGTACGGTTTGCCGCTGGCGGTAAATCTCTGTCAGGGATGCTTTTGTATTGCCGGTTGTACGTGAAGTGTAGGTACCATTGTCATTGCGGATATAGGAAACATACGGCTGCACAAAGTTCTTGCTAAAGGTGCTGTACTTGTTATAAGAAAAGGTGCCTTTGGCAGACAGGCCCTCGATAAAAGGCACCTTGTATACCAGGGAGCCTGTTGTCTCCAGTACATTCAGATCAGTGTTCACATAACCCGCATCACCGTGCGACATCAGGTAAGGACTACCGTTTACCAGGGAACTGAAACCGTAGGGAATGGAGACATAATTATAGTAGCCGTTAGAGAAGCGGCTGGGGATGAGCGGAGAGATCTGCCGGTAAAAAGTCTCTACAGAGGAACCTGCCACCGGGTCGGTAGTTTTCTCTACTCTGCCGTTAATGTTGAGCGATACTTTGATGCGGTTGCTGATCATTGCATCCAGGTTAGAGCGCAGTGAGTATTGCTTGTAGCCTGCTGCGGAGTATAAACCCGGCTGATTGAGGTAACCGCCCGAAATGAAATAGCTGGCACGTTCGCTGCCACCATTCACGGTAAGATTATGCCGCTGCTGAAAAGCGGAAGGCTTCATCAATGCGCTGTACCAGTCTGTATTGGCGTAACGGTCCGGATCAGAGCCGGTGCGGATGACCTCCAGCTGTTCATCCGTATATCCTTTACCGGTAGCCGGGTTGAAAGTGCCTTCGTTCTTATAGGCTTCGTTGAGCAGGGTGGCATATTCGTAACCATCTACCATCTTTGCCAGGCGGGCGGGCTTTTGCCAGGTACCATTGACCGTATAGCTTAAGACCGGTTTCCCTGCCTTGCCTCTTTTAGTGGTGATCAGGATCACGCCGTTGGCGGCACGTGCTCCATATACGGCGGCTGTGCCTGCGTCTTTTAGTATAGAAATGCTTTCGATGTCATTCGGGTCGATGTGCGGAAGGACCGCGTTCACCTGGTTCCCGTTAGCGTCTACGGATTCCTGGGGAATACCGTCTAAAACGATGAGCGGGGATGAATTGGTGGATGAGCTTAAACCGCGGATCAGCAGGCGGGAGTCATCCCGGCCGGGCTGGCCGGAACCCTGGAAGGCGATGAGCCCCGGTAAGCGGCCTGCCAGTGTGTTACTGATATTACCGGAGGGGCTTTGCTTCATTTCATCGCCGGTTACGGTGGCTACAGAACCGGTGATGCTGGTCTTCTTCTGTGTGGTATAACCCAGTACCACTATCTCCTTCAAGCTGCCTGCGGCGGCTTTCAACACGATCTTCATGTTGGTTTCCGGCGTAATGGCCATCTCCAAAGTTTCGAAGCCCACATGGCTCAGGATCAGCACATAGTTGTCTGCCGCCGGTACATTTAACCCAAAGTGGCCATTCTCGTCGGTAGCGGTGCTGAACGACATACTACCTTTCAGGCGTATGCTTACCCCTGGCAAAGGCAGGCCGTCCTCATCCACTACCATGCCGGAGATCCGTTGCTGCTGCAAGGGTTTGTTACGGCTGGTAATGGCAATGAGATTGTTTTCAAGGAGGGTAAAGGACAGGCCTGTGTTCTTAAAGATGCCGGTGAGCACGTCTGCTACGGGCTCGTTATCGGCATCTACATTCACCCTGACATTGCCAGGCAATACACTGGTATTGTACACAAACTTGTAAGGAGACGCTTTCTGGATGGCCTGCAGCACCTGTTTTAAGGGACTATTTTCCATTTTAAGCGTAACACGGGCAGTTTGACTGTAGGTGGTGGCGGATACAGATAAACAGCTGAGTAAGAGAAACATGCTTACTAATTTCATTTTCAACAGCATTTTTACAGTCCGCTGTATAGGGACCGTCTTTAGATTTTTTAGCATCTTTACATACGGATTTAATTGTTAAAGGGCAGCAGCACCAACGCCAATTGAACACTGTTGCCAGATTTCGGTTGTCCCGGAGGGAAACGGTTTTGTTTCCCTCCTCTTCTTTTGGTTGATCCTCTTTTTATTGGTTGGTTGTTAAGTATTTAGTTGACAGCTGTCAGTTGACATTTATTAGTAAAGGATGATGGTTGAATCCATATCTGTTTTCCTGTAGCTAAAGTTGGTGGTAGCCTGCAGGGCGCGTAATACCTGGTCAATATTCTCCTTGTCGAAGGTGGCCACAAAGCGGGACTGCTTCAGCTGCTCGTCTTCAAACCTGATCTTCACTCCATACCAGCGTTCCAGTTCCAGGGCGATCCTGTCGAAAGGCATATCGTTAAAAGAGAGCCGCCCCCTGGTCCAGTCAGTTTCTACTACCGTGTTCAATGTTGCGTCATTGGCCAGCGGGGAGAGCTGGTAATTAACAGGAATCGTGCTGCTAAGCGGAGAGATGGCTTTCGTTTCCGTTCTCTTCAGCACCTGCAGTTTCTGGTTGGCAGACAACAAGAGGCCTTCTTTGGGCAGCCACACCCCTGCTACGTTCCTGTTGGCATAGACCTTTATAGCACCTTGTAACAGGGAGGTGGCGGTTACGGTATCATTAGGATAGGCTTTAACATTGAATACGGTGCCCAGCACCCGGATAAAGATGGTGTGCGTGTGCACGATGAAGGGCTGCTGTGCATTGGGCGCAACCTCGAAATAGCCTTCCCCGCTGAGATAAATGTCGCGGTGACGTTCATTAAAACCGGCAGCAATGGTGACGGTACTGCTGCTGTTCAGGAGGATGGAGCTGCCGTCTGGCAGGCTGTATTTCTTTTGCTGGCCGGCTTTTGTCCGGAATACCATTTCAGGGGCCGGAGCGGGTGTTGAACGGTAGTTCCAGATAAGGGCTACTGCCGCTATCACCACTGCAAAGGCGATCAAAGACCTGCGCAGGGCCTTTCTGCGGGAGGGCGCAGGCTTTTCAGGCACCTTAAATACATGCGGCTCTCCTGTATGCTGCCGGAAGCGCTGAAGGAAACGGTCGCGGTCCTGCTCATACTGAGCGCGGGTATTGCCACCGTTCAGCAAGAGATACAGCTCCCTGGCCTTTTCTACCATGGCCTTTTGTTCAGGGTGGTCTTTTACCCATTGCTCCCAGTGGGCCATAGCCGCAGGATCAGTGCCCATACAGTATTGCGGGAAGCTGGGATCTGCCAGGAGATCTTCTATGTTATTAAAACCGGATGTATCCATGTTACTATATGGAGGAGCGGGTTCCCGGTTTTTACCATGGATTTTTGAAATATTTTTTAGGGAATGGTTAACGCAACAGCTCAGACATTAATATACAGGCAATTAGCACGGAGAGCGGTGGTAAGGAAGAGGATTCGCCGGAGGCGTCAAAGTCTTCGCGGAGACTCTTGAGGGCGCTGTGGATGATATTGTAGGTGGTGCGTTTGGAGATGCCGCATTTTTCGGCGATGTCTTCGTAGGAAAGGTCGTTAAAATAACGGAGCTGCAAGAGTTCCTGCTGGCGTGCGGTAAGCTTCTCAAAACCACGAAGCAGCCTGCGTTTCAGGGCTTCGTTCATTTGTATGTCCAGCAGGCGTTCTTCGTAGGAAGCTTCGTGGGGTTCTTCCGGCAGCCCGAGCTGCTGTTCTTTTTCCTGGCGGAACCGCTCTGTTTTGATCTTGTGGAGGATGGCGCGGCGCATGCAGGTCATGAGGTAGGAGCGCACATTATCTACCACCGGCAGGCGATCCCGCTTCTCCCAGATATCGATCAGTATTTCAGTGAAACACTCTGCCGCCAGGTCTCTGTTCTGCGCTACCAGCACGCCATAGTTGATAAGGCCTACATAGTGCTCATTGTACAGTTTAAGCAAAGCATCTTCACTGCCGTTCTTTAGCTCCAGCCAGGTTCCATTGCCCATTGTACGTCCTCCATGGGGTTAAACATACAAAGAAATGGGCGGAAGTGCTAATGTGCAGATATGCAGATGGATTGACCAGGGTTTTCATCTGCACATTTGCATATTTGCTCATTAAGCAACGGGCTCCAGCTTGTCTCTCAATTCTTTCACCGTCATATTATAGAGGGTGCTGGTGCGGTTATTCACCCGCTGTACCAGGTGTACATGGGCAATAAACTCCTGTACGATCTGGATCTTATCGCTGGGCGTTACCACCAGCAGCTGAAGGTGCAGCTGTTTGCAGAGCTCCATCAGGTAAGTGGCTTTTTCTTCGTCCTGGTTGCTGAAGCTTTCATCTACGGCGATGAAGCGCAGGCTGCGGCTGTTCTTACCTTCGCGTGTAATGCCGAACTGGTAGGCAATGGCGCTGCAAAGGATGGTATAGGTAAGCTGGGCCTTTTCACCGCCGGAGAGCTGTCCCATCTGGCGATAGGTCTTTTTCAGCTCATTGTTGTTGCGGTATCTTTCATCTGCCCAGAACTCAAACCAGTTGCGTACGTCCAGCACTTTGTTGCGGTAGGTTTCGTTACGGTCCATCTCATCTATCAGGGGACGAACCTGGTTGGTGAAGTGCTTTGATTTGGCTTCAAAGCTCTCCTGCTGCCAGTTGGCGGCCTGTGGCAAGGCTTCCAGGAGGCGCTGGCGGAACTCGCGGATATCTGTACCCGCGGGCATGCTGCGTTTGCCCAATTGTATATAAGTGTCGGGCATACGGTTAAAGTTGATACCGGCCAGGGAATCGTTCAGGCGTTTCACGCTGCTATCGATATCCCGCTCCCACTTGTCGAGCGTTTCTTTCAGTCCCGCTATCTTGTGGGTGATGGTCACGTTCATGAAGTTCTCGAAGTCCAGCTTGAACTTAGGCAGGTTATCGCGGGTAAGCTTTTCCAGCCACTCCATGTATTCGGTAATGTAGCGCGGATCATCGGGCAGGTGCTGTACTTCTGCGGGCCAGTCAGGGAAGCGCGTGGCCAGTTCATGGCCGGGGTTCTTGATGCGGGATACCTGTACGGCGATTTTCTTTTCTTCCTTATTCAGGCTGTCCTGCAGGGTTTCGCGCTGCGTTTCTTCTTCCTGTCTGAAGCGGGTATAGATCTCTTCCAGGCTATCCAGCTGTACCACAGCGAGCTTTTCTGCATGCTGCTGCTGGAATTTCAGCAGGGCATCCTTGTCTTCTTCCGTGAAGTTTTCCAGCAGCGGCAATAGAGCTTCTGCTTCCCTTTGCCAGCTTTCCAGGCGGTCTTTCTGGCGGGTCTCTTCGCGGAGCAGGTCTTCTCTGCCAGCCTCCATGGCTGCCTTACGGTGCTGGATATCGGAGAGCTGGTTTTTCAGCACGTTCAATGCTTCATTGCCCTGGCGCAGCTCTCCTGCCTGTACCTGTAGTTTCTGGATGGCTTTAACGATAGCGGCGGCATGCAGCTCTTCAAAGCCTTTATGTTCCCTGATCCTGGTGTTGGCGTAATATTGTTCGTCCAGACGCTTTGCTTTGGCGGCGCAGCGGGCGGTGGTCTCCCCTGCTTTCGTGATCATGTCTACCAGGGCAGCACGTTTTTGTAACAGGGCATCGCGCTTCCTTTCATTGTTCCAGCCCAGCACATAGCGGCTGGGATCATTACGGCCGGGACGGTCGTCCTTTTCATGGCGGTGACCGTTCTTCACCAGGCCGTTGATGGTAATGGCCTTGTCATACTTAGCAAGCTGCCGCTCATCTTCCAAACAGGTGTAGTTAAAGAGGCGGATCACCTCCTGCTCCACCCATTTGCTCAGTGAATGCTCGGGATGGAACTGCAGTTTCTCCGGCACGGTATCTTTCTCTGCATATTGCAGGATAGCCGTTTCCGTTACATGCTCGTATACCAGGCGGGTGCCGAGGGACTGGGAGTTCACGTATTTGGTAACGCGTTTATAGTGCTTGTCGGGCACCAGCAGCCGAAGCGCGAAGGGACGCAGCAGCTTTTCCAGGGCAGGCTGCCATTCTATTTCCTCCTGCTTTACGGCGATCAGCTCACCGGCAAAGGGGAGTTGGTTAATATCCAGGCTCAGGGCTTCGCAGAGCTGTTTGCGCACCTGTACCAGGTGGTAGTCGATATTGTTGCGTTGCAGCTGCAGGCTGTTCAACTGTTGTTCTAATGTATCGCGGTGGGCGGTAGCTGTTTTCTTCTGGTTACGGGCCTCAAAATCATCTTCATCATTCAGGCGCTTTTCGTTATTGAGGGCGTGCAGCTTCCGCTCGTTCTCCTTTTTGATCTGCTGGTAGCTTTGCTCGTCCGTAGGTGTGGTAGCAGAGAGCTTCAGCTGCGCACACCAGGCAGAGAACTCGGAGAGCGCGGCCTCTGCCTGCTGGAGCTTCGCTTCCTTTTCCTGGATCTGTGCCTCCAGGTCTTTGAGGCGCTGCCCTGCCTTGTTATGCTGGATCTGGTAGTTGGTGTTCTGTTCTTCTTCGTTGAGCTGTTCCAGTTCGGTACGGGCTGACAGCAATTGTTCCTGCAGGGCTTTCAGCTGCCAGTTGTTTTCCCTGATAGCAGTTTGCAGTAAAGCATTACGGATATAATTCTTCCAGAGCAGGGCCGTTTGCAGGGTTTGTTTATGCTGCTCCAGCGATGTTTCCAGCGATTTGAAGCGCTCGTAATGCTCCTGCAGCGGCTGCAGCATACGGATCTGCTCTTCCGCCTTTTCGATATTACGCTGGGCATCCAGCAGCGTAGAGAGCTGCTTTTTAAGGTCCTGGAACTCGTCTTCCATATTGCGCGGCTCGAGCATGTGCTGACGGATGAACTCATCCAGGTTGCCCAGCACTTTGATACCCACGGTCTGGTTAAAAAGCTGGAGGGCCTGCATACTTTGCATGCCCAGCACTTCTACCATGCGTTGGGCATAGCGGCTGGCGGCGTCGAACCATTCTACCTGTTTACGCGCGCCTTTATTGTAGCGCTGGTCTATCTGGCGTTTCCAGTTGCCGGCCAGGTCAAAGGGTTTGAAGTCTTCTTCTATGGTCAGGGCCTTGTGGGCAATACCGAAGAACTTTTTCATATCCCCGTTCTGGAAATGGCGCACCTGGAAGAGGCTGACCTGCTGGCCGGCTTCATTGGCGAAATGGGCCAATAGAATGCTATAGGCAGTGTCTTTATCTTCCCGCAGGTATTCGGTCTTTGAAGTGCCTGTTTGCTCGTTATTGATAGCGCCAAAGCCGCCGAGTACGTAGCTGTCTTCTGTACGGTCGCCTTTCTTTTCACTGCCGCTGCTCTGGTTATAGAAGCGGTAACGTTTTTCGGGCACGATGAGGGTGAGCAGGGCATCTACAAAAGTAGTTTTGCCGCTGCCGTTGGCGCCGGTGAGGAGGCTGGTCTCGCCCATGGGACGGATGGCGTAGATCTTTTCGTCGAAAGTGCCCCAGTTCAACACCTCCATGTATTGGAGACGGAATCCGGATTTTTCGCTATCGGTGCTGAAGACGTTTAGTTGCATGAGTTAAGTGTTGGTGTTATGCCGTTTGGAGATTGCTTCGTCGCCCCCCGCTCTACCGCCGCTGCTCCTCGCAATGACGGGGAGGGGGAAGCTCAAACTTCAGACTTCAAACTTTGTAGTTGCCTGTAAAAGTCATCTAACACTTCCGTGCTGATGCGCGCTTTAATGATCTTGCAGATCCGGAAGCGCTGTTCGTCTGGTACTTCGTGTGTTTCTTCCCGGTAAAGGAAGCCGAATTCTTCTGCCTTGTCTATCAGGCGGTCTATCTCTTTGAGGAATTTTACGCGGCTGGCATTCTCTTTAAAGAAGAGCGAGGCGTATTCCTTTATTTCGCGGCGTTTGCGGATGAGCTCACGGGTAGTGGCTTCGCCTGTTTCAAATTCGGCCATCATCTCGCGCAATAATACCAGCATGATGCTTTCCTCGTAGGTGAGGGTGCGGCGCTGGATCCAGCTGATGCCTGCATCTTCTTCTTCGGGCAGCGCATGTTTTACGAAAGCGTAGCCGTCTTCTTCATCCAGCACCAGTGTAAGGCCCAGTGGCAGCAGGAAGGCCTGCAGCTCATTCTTGTGCTTCAGCAGTTTCTCCCAGTTGCTTTTCTCCAGGTATTCTACCGGGCCTTTGAGTAATTTTATCAGTACTGCAGTAAAGGGCAGCAGTCTGGCAGGTGTTGTCATCTTGCTCAGGAATTAAACAGTAAATACGGCACTTCCACGAATTTGGTCTGATCGCTGTTGATGGGGATCAGTTCAGTGGCAGTGCTTACCACACTAACTTTATTAGGGAACTCGCGAAGGAAGCGGAAATATCCTACCACTTCGGCCAGGCCGTGCTCCGGCGGGTTCATTTCCAGGATCTCGCGGAGAGAAGCTACTTTCTGCTTGTGCAGGGCATGCTCCACTTTGCTCCATAGGATCTTTTTATCGATGAAGGGCGTGCTGAGCGCGCGGCTCAGGCGTTCCGGATCGGCGATCTGCTCTGCTGCTGCGATAGGCTGTAATACCGTGGCAGGCGCTTTCTTGGGCGCCATCTGCAGTTTACGGTCCATGATCATCTTTATTTCCACGCCTTCTTCAATGGTGATGCCGCAGGGAACATCAGGACGGTCCATCAGGTCGAAAGCCATTTCCTTGATAGCGCTGATCTGGCGGCGCAGGCGGCGGTGCCGGGCTATTTCTTTTTCAGAGATAATGCGGCTCAGCTTTTCCGCCATCTTATCGTTGGCATCGTATACGGTGCGGCCTTGCTGAAGCAGCATGGACTTTACATCGTGAATGAAAGCTTCATCGGCAGTGATATCGCGTTCCTGCACCAGTTCAAGCAGCTGACTGGTGAGCTCTTTCCATTCTTCCTGTCCGGCGCGGGAGATGAGGAAGTCCCAGAAAGCGTAAAAGCTTTTACCCTGGCTGCTGTTACGCAGGGTATCATATGCTTCGAAGGCGTAACCAACGATAGCGCCTTTGTGCTGTTCTGTACGGGTATGATGTTCTACGATGGAACGGTGGATCTGTTTGAAATTATCTTCCACTTCACGAAAATCGCCTATCAGCTCATAACAGAGGCGGGTAAAGAGCTCCAGCCTTTCCTGCACCTGTGCATTGCTGTAGCTGTCTGGCGCGATACCCAGTTCTATGGCTTTGATCTCCTTGTCAATTTCAGCGCGTTTGTCTTTCAGCATCTGGAGCCTTTTACGCACATCATCTTCCGTATGCTCTACAATATCACGCAGGGAGTTGAAGAGCAGTTTAAAACGGCTCTCTGTGCCTACGTGCTGACGGTTCTGCAGACCGGTAAGCCATTGGAACACGCGTTCGGTATTGGCGCTGAGCTGGTATTGCACGGCCCCTTCGGCATCGGTGAAATCCTGCAGGATCCTTTTCTGTACCCAGTTGAGGATGTATTTACGGCTGCGGGCTTCTTCGTTCTCTCCGAAGGTGATATTGGCCTCTTCCAGGTTCTCCGTACCTTCTGTGTGACTGGAAAGGGTTTCGGCCACCAGCTGGATGAGCGCTCTTTCTTCTACCAGGAAACGGTTGTCTTCCTTGAACACTTTGTATAGCAGGGGCAGCACCCAGCGGGCGTTCTGCAACCTGACCATCTGGAATGCAGGATGCGTGTTCAAGGTGTATGCAATGTCTTCACTGCGCATCTAGTGTAAAATTCCAAATACCAAATTCCAAAATTGAACAGGCAGAAAGTGCTGTTCAATTATGTTCTGTTTGGCGGTTAAAAAATATTGTTTAGCAATTGCCGCTTTGCTGCGGATGTGCGGTGATGTGAAAACGTAGATGTACCAATGGACGCACGGCCAGGTGTATGGCTTCGGTTCTTTTCAACAAAGTTTGACTTGTCATACCGGCAAATATAAACGAAAGATGCCTACCGGGGAAAAATTGGCGGGTATAGTTATTAACATTTGTGGATATTTCGAAGGATAAGAAATTCAATGATTTACAGTAAAAAACACCCACTAAAATGCGGCTATTTGCCAGCATGGCCTTTTATCCTTTTATAAAAGATACCGATCTTTTAGATAATTAAAAAATTGCTCTTTTATTAGAAAGAAACTAATTTAATGTAAAATTCAATCGATTGTATAAATAAGACAAACGATTGCATTGTAGATAATCTCTAATAACCTATTTCTCAGTCACTTAAAAGTTCCCTTATGAAAACACCCCTACTCTGCAGTATGCTGTTACTGTTCCTGTTACTCACATCCGGCTATTTACGCGCACAGGTAACGCTGAGCGCCAATGGTCCCGGTAGTACCTATGAGCTGATAGAAAGCGTTCTGGGAAGCGGTACCGCCGGTGAAGTACCGGATTGCGGACATACCTCCTTTGGCAGGCACATCACCGAGGAGTTTGACAATCAGCTCAATAAAAATGTTTTTGTATTTCACATCCACGTCACCCCGGATAATGACCGCTGTAATGGCAGTACTGACCGTCAGCGAAATGAAATAAAAACCCAGGGCTCCTCGCCTGCTAATCTTAAAGGCGCCCTGAATGAGACGGTTACCTACCGGTGGAAATTCAAGATAGATGCGGGGTTCGTACCTACTGCCAACTTTTGCCACATCCACCAGATCAAGGCAGGCGACGGAGATGACGGAGCGCCGATCATTACCATCACGCCGAGGGCCGGCAACCCGCAGAAGCTGCAGATCATCCACAGCACCGGCAGCGGAGGAACCGGCGGAGAGATCCACAGCGTTAACCTCTCCTCTTTCAAGGGCGTTTGGGTAGAAGTATTTGAAAAAATAAAATACAGCACCAGCGGCACTTATGAGGTAGTTATAAAACGGGTAAGCGATGGCGCTACACTCCTCTCCTACAGTAATAACAACATCAATATGTGGAGGGACGGCACCACTTTCTGCCGTCCCAAATGGGGCATCTACCGCAGCCTTAACAGCATCTCCGAGCTACGCGATGAACAGGTACGTTTTGCAGATTTCTGTATTGCGGAAGGCAGCGCTGTTTGTCCGAGCGGCGTAGGCGGCGGCGGCAATCCTCCTGCTACCTTCACGCCAGCGGCCGACGCTTATGTAAGAAGCGGCAGCTATGCTGGTACTGCGCACGGCGCCACAGATCCCAATATACTGATCGCGAAGCTGAACTCTTCCGGTTCTGCTGATAATGACCGACAAACCTATGTGCGGTTTAACCTGGCTGGCGCAGGGACCAACATCTCTTCTGTTGTGTTAAAGCTGTATGGGAAGATAGATGACAGCCGGTCAAGCAATGTTCCCATCGGCGTGTTCAGCGTATCCAGCACTTCCTGGTCTGAATCCACGATCACCTGGAATAACAAACCGGCTACATCGGCTGCGGCGCTGGCCACTACCGCCGTTACCGATGCCACTGCCAGGTATTACTCCTGGGATGTGACCAGTTATGTACAAAGCGAGATCAATGCGGGCCGTACCCAGGTCTCTTTTGCGCTGAAAAGCGCACAGATCACTGACCCGAGGATCACTTTTAATTCAAAGGAAACGGGCTCCAATCCACCGCAGCTGGAAATAAGCAGCAGCAGCGCTGCCGTCGCACAAACGCCGGTGGTGTATAAAAACCAGTTGCCATCAGCCCCTGCAGACCTGACACTCAACGTATATCCCAACCCGGTAGCGCAGCAGGCTGTTATTGATCTTAACCTGAAAACCGCCGGCAACACTACCGTCACCGTGTATGACATGCAGCAACGCATCATCGCAGTGCTGTTAAATGCCCGTTTGCAGGCCGGTCCTCATCGTACTGTATTTAATGCGCAGCCTGTGCTTCCCGGCGCTTATATCATCAGTGTGCTGCATAATGGAAAGACCTTTACAAAGACGATCGCACGGCAGTAAGATACTATAGCATTTGTTAACTGATAAATCCCACGTAACATGAAAACCCTCACCACCTGTATGCCATGGCGGCAGAAAGCCCTGCTGATACTTCCCATAGCAGTGCTTCTTTATAGCGGCTGTAAAAAAGAGGCCGCCCTCAACACGGAAAACGGTCAGCCTGCTGTTGAGTCACAGACAACCATCCCCGGGGAGAACAATGTAAGCATCGCAGCTGCCATCGGCAGCGGATGGGTGGCCTACTCTCCCACTAAAAAGATTCACCTGGACGATGAGAATGGATTGCAGATCTTTAACTGGACCTCCTACAAATCAGTGGGCAGCCCTATTTGCGCTGACTACAGATCCGAAAGCGGCACTGAAACTTTCCGCATTGTTAATAATAAGTCCAACCGCTCCGAGATCCGCCTGCAAAACGACTACTCCACCGGTAGCCGGCAATTTGAAGGTTATGTTACTTTCAATGCCCCCCTGGATGATGAGTCGCTCATGCAGATCTTTGGCAGCACGTCAGGAGCCACCCAGTTAATGATCCGCGGATATGCCGCTGACGGAGGATCTATCAAAGGAGCCGGTCAGACCTTGGCCACCAATGTTTATGGAAAGGAAGTGCATATTAACGTGATCCATTTGCAGGAAGATAAAGGCAACCGGATCAAGATCTATGTGAATGGCGTTAAGAAGGCGGATGTTGCAGATAATGAAGCTGTGACAAATTATATGAAGTATGGCAATTACGGTACGCTGAGAACCGGTACGGCGACGGTAAAATGGAGGGATGTAAAGGTGTACAGGGACGGTACGGCGCCTAATTGATAAGCTGAATGAGTTAGCTATGAACAGGCTGTATCCTAAGGGGTACAGCCTGTTTGTGTTAAAGGGACTAGGAAGGGGCATTACTTCTACTAAGCTTACCCGCGGAGCATGCCTTAAGTATGCCTATACTAAGACACAAGTGTAACACAAGGATTATTGGACCTGAGGTGGACTTGATCAGGAGTTCAGGAGGGGTTGATGCGGGAGATTGTTTTAGAGCTGGAGGGTTTAGGAAGGGTTTAAAAGTTTGGGCGTTTGAGGGTTTGAAGGGAGCCGGTGGGTGGAGAGGTGGTTTTTTAGGCTGAAAAACGGGGGATTTTGGGAGGTAGGGGTATGAGGGTTGGGGAGCGCGGTGCTCGGGGAAGGAAGGGCGGGAAAATGGCGATTATTCCTGGCGGCGATTCTACGATAGCCTATGACGTTATCAAGTCTGCCGGTGAATTTGTGAATGCCGACCTGAAGGGCCATGATAACTGATTTTATATAAAAATACGGGAAACCTGCGAATGGGCGATCAGGGGGTCAAATTTGTTGATTAAGATCAATTTAGTGCTAAAATTTGTTATATTTAGCATTGAGAGTCATAAGCGTTATACTGTCCATGTCCGAAAAAACTAATCAACCAAATATCCTAAGGCTGCCATCCTATGGTGTCATTTTTGCAGCGACAGCTACCTGTACCTTACAAACCATCCACCGTTATGTCTTTTGCAAATGACGATATAACACCGATCACCAGGCTGGCTGCTATTGTATGCAAAAAAGCCGCTGCCAGCATCTATTTCTGCGATGAGCAGGGACGTTGGTGTACACAGGAGGGCAAGCCCTGCAATGCGCTTGAACAACTGCTCTGTCATGCGGTGGTACAACATCGTCCTTTCTTTGAAACGGCTGATATATTTCAGGAACCTACGCTCAAAAAAAGCGGGAGCACCAACCCTGGCTTCCGTTCTTTTGCAGGGGCCCTGCTGGAAGATGAGCAGGACGCACCCGCAGCTGTACTGGCTGTAACGGATAGCCATCCAGGTGCCTTGAGTGAGGAACAACGGGAATTATTCTCCGCAGTGGCCGACGCAGCCGCCGTCATGGTACGGCAGTCTATCAAAGAACGTGTATTAAAAGCCAGCGAACAAAAGTACCGCGCCTTCTTCGAGAATGCAGAAGCCCTGATGTGCCTGCACGATCTGAAGGGAAAACTGCTGGCCGTGAACCCCGCGAGCTATGCAGACCTGGGCTATGAGCAGGGATCGGTGAAGCTGGAAGGAAAAACACTTTTTGATATTGTAGCGCCCCCCTATCACGAAGGCCTCCGTCAGTACCTGGCACAGATACGAAAAAATCCCAGTGTAAAAGGCGTCATGCATACTGTACACCGTAATGGCTCTATAAGGATCTGGCTGTTCAATAACGCTTTGCTGAAAAATGACAACGGTGAAGAATATGTAATAGGCACTGCTCTTGATATTACAGATACACACAAGCTGGAACGAAACCTGAAACGTACCAAGGAGATGCTGGAACAGACGAATTCCGTAGCACGCATCGGATTCTGGGAAATAGACATGGTCAGGAAAAAGTTTTACGGTTCTCAGATTGCACGGGAGATACAAGAGGCAGCCGATGATTTTGAGCCCGACCTTAATACGCTCATATCCTTTTTCAAGGAAGGTGAAAGCAGGCAAAAGATAGACACTGCTATTACCAAGGCCTTGAATACGGAAGCCGGATGGGACCTGGAGCTACAACTGGTAACAAACAGCGGAAAGGAAATCTGGGTACGCTCCATCGGCCACGCTGAGTTTGTGTATGGCCATTGCAAGCGCATATACGGCACCATACAGGATATTGACGACCGCATGAAGATCTTTATCGAAATGCAGCAGTCAAGAATGCAGCTTTCCGCTTTTGTAGAGCACGCACCTGCAGCCGTTGCCATGCTTGATAAAACGCTCCACTTTATAACCTGTAGCAACCGCTTCCTGGAAGATTACCAGCTTATTGGACAGGGACTAAAAGGCAAAGCGCTGTATGAAGTTTTCCCGGACCTCCGGGAAGAATGGAAGGAGATCCATCAGCGTGCGCTCCAGGGCGCCATTGAACGAAAAGAAGAGGAAGCCTGGCGGCCTTCCTGGTCCGAGCAGGATCAATACCTCCGTTGGGAAATACGGCCCTGGTACCAATACGATGGCACAGTGGGCGGCATCATGATCTTTACGGAAGATATTACCGAAGAACGCCTGCGCCGTGAAGAGTTCAAAGTAGCCAAACAACAGGCCGAACACGCCAGCAAGGCTAAATCGGAGTTCCTGGCCAATATGAGCCATGAGATCAGGACGCCTTTGAACGGCATCATCGGCTTTACCGATCTGCTGCTGAAAACAACGCTCAGTGAAAACCAGTACCAGTATCTCAGCATCGTGAATGAATCGGCCAACGCCCTGCTGAACATCATCAATGATATCCTGGATTTCTCAAAGATAGAAGCAGAGAAACTGGAGCTGGACATCAGCAAATGCGACCTCCTGGAAATGAGCAGCCAGGTAAGCGATATGATCAAATACCAGCTGCAGAGAAAAGATATAGAAATGCTGCTCAACTTGTCTCCTGAGCTGCCCAGGTATATCTGGACAGATGCCGTAAGACTGAAACAGGTATTGGTGAACCTGCTGACAAATGCCGTAAAGTTCACTGAAAAGGGAGAGATAGAATTGAAGGTCACACCTGTTAACCCCTACAGTGAAGGCAGTATCCTATTGCGTTTTGAAGTAAGGGACACGGGCATTGGAATTGCACCGGAACATCAGCGTAAGATCTTTGAAGCCTTCTCGCAGGCAGATCTTTCCATTACCAAGAAATACGGTGGTACGGGCCTTGGGCTGAATATATCCAATAAGCTGCTGGGATTGATGAACAGCCGTTTACAACTGCATAGCACACCCGGGCAGGGATCTGTTTTTACTTTCGAGATACCGGTTAAGGCTGAGTATGAAGAACGCATCCAATGGGAAGGCACCGAACGTATACAAAAAGTGCTGATCGTGGATGACAATGAGCACAACCGCATTATCATCAGCCAGATGCTCTTACTACAGCACATCACATCAGACCAGGCCAGGCATGGTTTGGAAGCCCTGGAACTGCTGTCTGTCAATAGCGATTATGATGTGCTGATCATCGATTATCACATGCCGCATATGGATGGGCTGGAAACTATCCGGAAGATACGCGAACAGTTTGAGGAGCCGAATACGTCGAAACCTATCATACTGCTGCACAGCTCTGCAGATGATGACACCGTGATGAGGGCCTGCGAAAAATATAATGTATCACAGCGGCTTATCAAGCCGATCAAGATGCAGGACCTGTACAATGCACTGTCTGGCATCTACAGAAAAAAAGAACAACACAGCACCGTTGCAGCCACGCAAAGTGTAGCGCTGCAGGACAGACCTTTGAAGATCCTCATCGCAGAAGACAATGCCGTGAATATGATGCTGGCCAGAACCATCATCAAGCGGGCTGCCCCCGGCGCAACGATCAGGGAGGCAGAGGATGGCAATGCCGTGGTAGCCTTATCGATAGAGAGCAAACCCGACCTGGTATTCATGGATGTGCAGATGCCCGGGCTGAATGGTTATGAAGCCACACAAAAGATCAGGGAAGCATACGGCGCCAGCCTTCCTATCATCGCCCTTACCGCCGGCAATGTAAAAGGAGAAAGGGAAAAATGCCTGGCGGCAGGCATGGATGATTTTCTGCCCAAACCCTTTGTGGAAGAAGATATGATCGCCATACTGGAGAAATGGAGCTACTTTGTTGACCCCGGTGAGGGCGGACTGAACGGAGATGACCTTAACAAAGACAAAGAGCATTTTAATAAAGATGTATTAGTTTACTATCTTGGTGGTGAAGTGGATGAAGCACTGATGAAACATGTGATCAGCACCGGATTGGAAGAACTGAGCAAACTGGAAGAACGGATCAATAATGCCGGTATGGAGGATGAACGGGAGCTGTTCCACATTGGTCACAAGCTGTACGGACTGGGTATCACCATTGGCCTTACCACGCTGGCAGAACTTGGACAGCAGCTGGAAAAAGGCGTTGGTATGCAAACCGGCGAACGTGCGCTGTTAATAAAAGAGATACTTCGAGAATTACCATACTGTAAAAAGCTGATGCAAAATTCTATCTGAGGCCTTATGAAAATTCCGCCGCTACACCAATGGATCCCCGCTTTTAACCGCTTCCTGCTGTATTCAGCGCTGCTGCTGGTAATGATATTTTTCTTAAGACTGGTAGACATGCTCGGACTGCGGCTCAGCGGGAAACTGCCCGAGCTGCCGGGCGTGATGATCTACCAGGCATTGCGCACAGATGTATTTACATTTGTGAGCATTGTACGCTGGGTAGTGCTGCCTTACCTGCTGTTGTACATGTTTATCAGCAACCGGCTGGCCAATGGCCTTTATCTCTTCCTGATCGCTGTATATGCGATTACCAGTATTGCACTCATCATCTACTTTCAACAAACAT
>Ga0209758_1002707_pt1 | contig 17474 bp, 20 predicted proteins | sample AraplaMF_Col_mMF_FD_184258 | JGI IMG/M metagenome (GOLD analysis project Ga0209758, IMG submission 184258) | Arabidopsis root microbial communities from the University of North Carolina, USA - plate scrape MF_Col_mMF (SPAdes) (version 2) | ecosystem: Host-associated > Plants > Roots > Endosphere...
TACCTGTTCGGCCAGGGCATGCTCTACACCAACGAGACGCCCCGCAAACGTGCCAACCTCGCGGCCGCGTGCACGAAGTTTCTGACCGACGTCTGAAGGTGAAGAGATGCCAGCCGCGCGGCGCTAACCTCGCCCCGCGTGCGGGGAGAGGTTCAAACAACGCTCGTTTCGATGTGGCCGCCCGCGCGCACCCCTCCCGCCATCGTGATACGCCACCGTATTGCCAGGTTCGCCTCCTCATGATACGCTTCCGTATCAGGGTGGAGAACGACCAAGCGGGAGCATCCCATGAACCGGCAGGACCAGATCGGACTTTTGAAGCGGCTGTTGCATTACGTTGATACCCGGACCACCGCCATGGCCGATGCGCCGTGGCGCAACGAGGTGTCGGTCTATTCCGACCCCTCGCATTTCGACCGTGAACGGGACATCCTGTTCCGCCGGCATCCGATCCTGATGGGATTTGCGTCGCAGTGGGCGGCACCCGGCGACTATCGCACCGACGACTATTGCGGCGTGCCGATCCTGGTGGTGCGCGGGCGCGACGACAAACTGCGGGCGTTTCTCAACGTTTGCCGCCACCGCGGCGCCAAGGTCACCGAGGGCTGCGGCAAGGCGCGGATGTTTTCGTGCCCCTATCATGCCTGGAGTTACGATCTGGCCGGCCAGACGCTGGGCATTCCCGACGAGCGCTGCTTTCCGGAGGTGCGCCCGGAGCGCTCCTCGCTCGCCGAGCTGCCGCTGTGCGAGAAGCACGGCCTGGTCTGGGTCATCCCGACGCCCGCGCAGGGCGCCGCGACGGATTTCGACATCGATCCGTGGCTCGGCGGGCTCGGGCCTGAACTCGCCGCCTACGATTTCGCCTCCTGGGTGTTTTACGACAAGCGCGTCATCCCGGAGACCATGAACTGGAAGATCCTCGTCGACACCTTTCACGAGGGTTATCACATCGGCTTTCTGCACCGCGACTCGCTCCGCGACGTGCTGCACGGCAATGTCTGCGATTTCGAGGCGTTCGGGCCGAACCATCGCCTGACCTTTCCGCGCAAAAAGCTGTCGCGCCTCAAGGACGAGCCGGAGGACAGCTGGGACTTGCAATGGAACACGACGCTGATCTATTCGCTGTTCCCCAACACGCTGCTGATGATTCAGGGCGACCATGTCGAACTCGCCCGCGTCTTTCCCACCGAAGGTCGCGCCGATCGCGCGGTGATGGATCTCGGGCTCTATGTTCCCAAGGCGCCCGCCACCGACGAGGAGCGCGTCCACTGGGACAAGAACATGCAGCTCGTGCTCGACGTCGTCACCGGCGAGGACTTTCCGGCCGGCCGCAGCATCCAGATCGGGCTGACGTCAGGGGCGCAGAGCCACATGGTGTACGGCCGCAACGAACCGGCGATGATCCACTACCACCAGTCGATGCTGGCGGCACTGGGCGAAGCTCCGGTGCAGCGGGTGCATGAGGCCGCGGAATAGCGGGAATCTTTCCACGGGTCGTTCCCGCGTTCGCAGGGACGACTCGTTGAGAGACATGGCGAAGGCCGATCGCACAAGGCTGGGCGGCAACAAAAGCACTCCCGGTGAATGCCGCACCACGGCGTGCATCGCAAGGTGGCGGAATCCGGCTCGCTAAATCGTAGCTCATCCGATCGGAAAATCCGCAGCCCGGGTGACGGAACTCGTGGCCTGTCCACGACTTGGTGTCGCGTCACAACCCCAAAGGGAGGCTGAGTTGGCTAAGAAACCCAAATTGTTGAGCGACCTGTTCCACGATACCTTGAAGGACGTCTACTTCGCCGAAAACAAGATTCTGAAGACCTTGCCGAAGATGGCCAAGGCGGCGCAGTCCAGGGAGCTCAAGGCGGCCTTTGTCAAACACGAACGTGAAACGCGCGGTCAGGTCAAGCGTCTGCAGGACGTATTCAAGATCCTCGGCAAGCCCGCACGCGCCAAGACCTGCGATGCCATCCTCGGCATTACTGACGAGGGCGCCGAGATCATGAAAGAATTTAAGGGCATGCCTGCGCTCGACGCCGGGTTGCTCGCCGCCGCCCAGGCGGTCGAGCATTACGAGATGTCCCGTTACGGCACCCTGAAGACCTGGGCGCTCGAACTTGGCATGCGCGACGCCGCGGCACTGCTCGACGCCACCTTGAAGGAAGAGAAGGCGACTGACTCCGCACTCACGTCGCTGGCGAAGTCCGTCGTCAACATCAAGGCCGAAGCCGCGCTGTAAGGCATCTACGGTTTGTGTCCGCCGCTCGATCGGAGCGTCGGACACAGGCGTTGCGCGAACGACGGCGGCTCCCACTCCTCCTCAGTGGAAACAGCTGGCCGGGCAGCAGTTCCGTATTGCCGGCGCCGTAGGTTTCCCGGATAGTCTCGACATGCCGGGGCCGACCGTAAGAGCTGCCTGTCTTGCCGTTCTGTTTTGTGTGGGCTGCGTGCCGCCTGCGCTGGCGGAGGCCGACAAGAAGACCGATGACGACAAGCCGGCTGATCCCGATACCGGAGAGAGCACCGTCGAGGAGTCGACGCTCGGGCTGCTGCCGCAGCCGCTGCAGGCCTATGGCGTCAAGTTTGCTGCGACCTATATCGGCGAGACGCTGGGCAATGTGTCAGGTGGCATCAAACGGAGTGCGATCTACGAAGGCCGATTGAACCTTGCGCTCGATGTCGATCTGCAAAAGCTGGCCGGCCTCGACCAGCTCGCCTTCCACGCCAACCTGTTCCAGATCCATGGCGACGGCCTGTCGCGCAGCAACCTGCAGAATTTCCTCGTCGTCAGCGGCATCGAAGCCTTGCCATCGACGCGGCTATACGAAGCCTACTTTGAGAAAAAGTGGGGAGCCGCCCGGGTTTCGCTGAAAGCCGGACAGCTCGCGGCGGATACCGAGTTCTTCAACACCAGATATACCGACGTTCTGACCAACGCCTCGATGGGATGGCCTGCCATCACCTCGGTCGACCTGCCGAGCGGCGGACCGTCGCCGCCGCTAGCCGCCGTCGGGACGCGGCTCCTCGTCAACGTGAACGAGAGTCTTTCCGTGCTCGGCGCCGTCTTCGACGGCAACCAGGCGGGACCCGGAGCCGACGACCCGCAGCAGCGCAACCGTTATGGCGTCAATTTCCGGGTCAATGATCCGCCGCTGGTGCTCGGTCAGGTCCAGTATTCCTGGAACAACAGCAAGGGCGATCCGAATCTCGCCGGGAGTTTCAAACTGGGCGGCTGGCGCCATTTCGGGATCTTCAACGATCTGCGCCTCGCCTCGAACGGCGTCTCGCTCGCCGCGCCGGCAAGCAGCGGCGCGCCCGCGACGGTGGGAGGCGAGTTCGGCATCTGGGCCGTGTTCGAACAGCAGGTGTACCGCGTTCCAAATTCGGACGACCGCGGCATCGGCGTCTTCACCCGCGTCTCGTCGAGTCCGACCGACGGCAGCCTGATCGATTTTTATGCCGATGCCGGTGTCGAATTCCTGGGTCTACAGGACGCGAGGCCCCATGACAAATTCGGTGTCGCCGCGGGTTATGCGCATGTGTCGCACCGCGCGCAGGCGCTGGATCGCGACTACCGGATGCTGATGGGCGCGGCCTGGCCGCAGCGCAGTTTTGAGGGGCTCCTCACCGCTGTCTACCAGTACGAGATCAGGGGCGGCTGGACGCTGCAACCCAACCTGCAATACATCCTGCATCCCGGCGGCGGCGCGACGGATCCGCTCGGTGCCAATCCCGGCCACGCGCTGCGCAACGCCACCGTCCTCGGCCTGCGGACGACGGTCAAATTCTAGAGCGTTTTCGAGCGAAGTGGATACCGGGTCGCGTGAACAAAACGCGTCAAAACCAGAATCTAGAGCCCGGTTCTGATTCCATCAGAATCGGAAGGGCTTTAGGTGTGGAGCCTCAAGAGATTATTCCCGGTGATCGGGCCGCCATCAGAACGAAGCATGCACTGGAATTGCAGGATGACGCCACATGCGCGTGGCACAATCGCTATGCCCTCGTCGACTCGTCACGGACGGCGGAACACAGCGACGCGGCTTCCCTTGCCAGTCGGGCGGCCCTCAGCTTACGCGCCGGCACGAACGGCGTGCCGAGGCTTTTCGCCTTGATCTGGACGGCAATGATCGTGCGACCGAGGGCAGCGGAGGCGCGCGCCGCCGACGCCTTTTCTTCCACCAACTGGCGAAGCCGTGCCAGCTCTGCCGCTGTCCAACTGCCGTGCCTCTTCATGCGCCGCATCCGGCGGCCGTGACGGGCTCGACGTCCGCCAGGCCCGCGATCTTCAGTTCGACGCGGCTACGCTCGCCGGTCGCGGCGCAATCCATGATCCGCCTGGCGATTTTCGACTGCGCCGTCCGGGTGCGCCGGTCGACCGGCAAGCACCTGACGGCCTCGTCCAGCACGTTCCGCAGGTAGATCAGATCCTCCGAGGAATATACGCAATAATGACCCGACATCGAACTTCCCTGCTGAATACGCCAGGCGGCCGGTCCGGTTTTGACACGCTTCCGGGCGCGGCTGTTATGTAGCATCACACTTGCAGGACAGGCGTAGATGAAGTCCAAGTTTACTAACCTATGTGATGTCGGTAGACGTTCGAGACACAGAATTTCCTAACATAGGTTAGTCGTCCTGAACCCTCGACCAAATTGCAGGCACGCCCAATGATCCACGGCCTTCCTTCCAGCCGCCTCGTGACACGCTTGCAAAGCGTGACCGACGTCTCGCCGCTGACCGAGCGCCTGATCGGCGGGTTGCCGGTTACGGTCAAAAACTGCGAGCCGGGCGAGATCGTCGTGCCGCAGGGCGGCAAACCATCAAGCTGCTGCCTGGTCCTCGACGGGTTCCTCGCCCGCACGCGGATGGCCAATCGCTCCGAGCGGCAATTGATCTCGTTCTACGTCCCGGGCGATATTCCGGATGCCAGCACGCTGCATCTGCCGGTCATGGATCATAACCTGATCGCCATCGGCCCGGCGGTCGTCGGTTTCATTTCGCACGCCAGCGTGCATGCGGCGATGTCCGAGTCGAACGAACTGCTGCACGCGCTCTGGCGGGAAACCCTGATCGATGCTGCGATCTTCCGCGAGTGTGCCGTCAACCTGGGGCAGCGCGACGGCCTCGCCCGGCTCGCTCACGTGGTATGCGAACTGGCGGTGCGGCTGGCAGCGATAGGATTGCTGCGCAATGGCTCGATCAGCATTCCGTGGACCCAGACCGACGTGGCTGACGCGACCGGCATGACGCCGATCCACGCCAACCGTCTTATCCAGGAGTTGCGCGCGAAAGGCCTGGTCCAGTGGGAGGCGCGGCTGGTCCGAATTCTCAAATGGAAAGCCTTGGTGGAGGTCGCGGATTTCTCCGCCGATTATCTGCATCTCAAGAATATCGACCGGGTGCTGAAGCCGCTCGTCAGTTGACGGTTCGCGCCATGCCTCGTGCCGCTCGTTCGGCATCTGCGTCGTCCAACACTCCGGTCCAGAGGCGTCCGCCGGTTGGTCCGATCCTTCATCGAAATTATATCTCCGCATCCAGCTCACGCCTTCGAACGTCAGCCAGGCCGGCGGCACGCGGCGGTTACCGAAAGCAAAAAAGACGCCCGAGCCTCGAAGGCCGGGCGTCTGCTCGTTCCATACGATGCATTCAGAACTTAGCGGCCTGCGGTTCCGCCCGACCCTGAAGCACCGGCACCGGTGGCGCCAGCACCCGACGCGCCGGCACTTCCCGCACCGGCACCCGCAGCAGAGCCGCTGGTGGCTCCCGATGCGGCGCCGCCGCCGTTGGTCGTGCCTTGCTTCGCGTTGCGGGAGTTGCCGGCGGGGCTGTTTGATCCGCTCATCGAGTTGGCGTTGTTACCGGCTGCGCTGCCGGTGGCCCCCGGCGAGACGGTGGTCTGTGCAAAGGCGCTGCCGGAGAGCAGCAGAACACTGGCGACGATCAGAGCTTTCTTCATGATGTTTCCTCTCGTTTTGGATTTCACTTGTTGCGAAACACGCTACTTCTCGAAGCGTTCCTTCGGCGCACGTCAGTGCGAGCCAATCGACCACCGCGTCAGTAGGGGCATGATGCCGCAACTGCCGGAACGCGATCGAGTTCCTGGACTTGGATCGAGCCAGCCTGGTTCGTTTCCTCTTATTAACTTAGGTTTATCCGGCATGGCTGATCGGGTTTAAACCGCGTTGATCCTGGTTTATGGGATGTGATGATTTCCGACGAATTCGACCGCATGACCATGGCCAACATGGAAGTCGCGCTGGAGCGCGCATGCCAGCTCCACCCCGACCAGTTCGAAGGCCATGAAGCACGCAGGCTGGTTGCCGTCGCCATTCTGGAGAGCGCCCAATGTGGCAGGAAAAACCTCGGTCAGTTGACATTGGCGGCGACGCGGGCCGTGTTGCGGTTGAGGCCGGCGGCGCTGTCGCGGCCCGAGAGCCGCGAGCGGCGGTCATGACGCAACGCCGCTTGATTTCAGCGCACTGGACCGACGCCGACGTCGAAAAACTCGCTGAGTTGGTTCGTGCTGGCGCGACCCCGTCGCGTTGCGCCGTGGTGTTCAAGCGCCGCGTCGATGCGGTCAAGACCAAGGCCCGCCAGCTGGGCTTTCCATTCCCGCCGGAATGGAAAGCGCGCAAGTTACTGCGCGACAAGATGACCTCCAAGAAGTAGCCTGACGAGACCATCGGCGGCTTTGCGCCGCGCCGGCTGGATGTCAGGCGCGATCGCTTCGGACGTCGCCTGCGAGCTTGGCCCCGCCCTCCCTGCTATTATAGCGGGTCCGTCGCACCCAGCGCCGTCGTGTTTCCCGCTTCGCGTCCCGGCGCGCTGACGTGGATCTCGTGACCCTCGCGGATGGCCAGCGACGCTGCCGCGACCGCGGCTTCGAACGCGGCTTCCTTGGTGGCATAATCGTTTTCCATGCGCCCGTCATGAAGCACGCTCTACGCCTCGCCGTTCGCCACGACCTGATAGTCAGCTACACTCATGATCGCCTCCTGTTCGGGGCAAACGCCCGATCGGGATGCCGGTTCCTCGACCGCCGCCGGTATGGCACCGCGCGCACTTGCCGCTCGACGGTGAAGCATCCTCAGGCTGGGCAACTTTCTTCGGAACGTTCGTGACAGCTTCAGGTTTGCTGCACGAGCACGACGGCCCGGCAAGCTTAGCTGCATTTGTCGCCATCGATCTCTGCGAAATGCTCTTGCTCTTCACCCGCGGCCTGGAGTTCCCCAATGTATCACCATGTCAAGAAACTGATGTTCACCGTGCGTGTCGACGAGCCAGACACCCAGTTCGGCAACATGCTGCTCGAACAATTCGGCGGCGCCAACGGCGAGCTTGCCGCCGCCATGCAATATTCCATTCAAGGGCTCAACTGCGACGATCCGGACCGTAAGGACCTGCTGATGGACATCGGAACCGAAGAGCTCAGCCATCTCGAAATCGTTGGCTGTCTTGCTCGCATGCATCTCAAGCCATCGAAGTTCGATCGTGAAGCGGCCGAGGCCGACCCGCTGATCGCGATCGCCGGCGGCGGCGGCGTCAATCTTTTCAACTCGCAGGGCAATCCCTGGACTGCCGACTACCTGAAGATCACCGGCGAACTCGACGTCGATTTGCGCAGCAACATCGCCGCCGAGGCGCGCGCCAAGATCGTCTATGAGCGCCTGATCAATTTCTGTGATGATGCCGGCACAAAGGATGCGCTGCAGTTCCTGATGACGCGGGAAATTACCCACATGAAGGCCTTTGCCGCGGCGCTGGAGAGTATGGGCAAGCCCGCCTTCAGCATCGGACGCATCGCCCCGACGCCGGGCCTGGTCAATCAGTTCTTCAACGATTCGACGGGTACCGGCGACCATGGCGAGATCGATACGCGCGGCCCATGGAATGAGGGGGCAGACTGGGTCTTCACCGAGTCGCCTGCGCTTCAGGATGGCACCGTCGGCGGCGCGCCCTCGATCGTCGCCGAGAGCTCACCGGCGGAAGGAGTATCGGGCCTCGACGAACTGCTGTTCGATGAGTTGCGCGACATCCTTCACGCCGAGAAGCAACTGACCAAGGCGCTGCCGAAAATGGCCAAAGCCGCGCGTTTCGATCAATTGCGGGAGCTGTTCGAGCAGCATCTCGCCGAGACGGAAGCCCAGATCGAACGCCTCACCGAATGTTTCGATCTCCTCGGCAAGACCGCCCGCGCAAAACCCTGCCGGGGCATGCAAGGCCTGGTCGAGGAGGGACAGGAAGTCATGGAGGCCGCCGAGAGCAAGGAAGACGCCGCGGCAGATCTCGCTTTGATCGGAGCCGCCCAGCGGGTCGAGCACTACGAGATCTCCGGCTATACCACCGCCAAGAACCTCGCCCAGCAGCTGCGTCACAGTGCCGTCGTTGCCCTGCTATCCAAATCGCTGGCGGAGGAAGAGAACGCCGACCAGCTGCTCAACCAGGTGGCGCGCTCGCTGATGTCGGTGGCGAAGATGCCGACCGCGGTCGAACAGGCGCTGGCAAACCCCGGCGAATAATCGGTCACGAACGTCCGGCTTTCAGGGGCCCCGCTTTTCGTAAAGCGGGGCTCCAACCATGAGCGCGCCTCGCCGCGATCCAGGCGGGGGCCTCGGTTCGAGTCGAGGAAACATCAAAACAAGAATCCAGGCCGGTTTTGATTCAATCAGAACCGGTCATGCGCTAGGTGCGGTCGATCACGTCGATCCACTGCAGCGTCGCGCGCTCCGCGGGATGCCAGAGGTGACCGGCATCACGTCCGGACCTCAGCGCATCGGCCAGCTCGTCGAACTTGACAAGCGCCTTGCGATGGGCGCCTGCCACGAGATCGCTGGTTTCCTGCGCCGGAAAATCGCGGGCCAGTGCATCGATCAGCTTGGTTGCGGTCGGGCGGTCACAGGCTCGGGCGGTTTTCAGGATGGTCATCGCGTAACGCGCTTTGATCAGGCTGTCGCTATCCGTCATCGTGGCGAGCCATCACCCCATCTTTGTCCCGCACGCGCTGGCGTGACCTGTTCAGCTTTGCCGCAAACAGGGCGGCGGTTTCTGCCGACAGCTTGACAGCCGGTGAGCGGTCGACCACGGCAACGGTTCGCGTCACCATGTCCCAGACCATCCAGCCTTTTGAACCCCGTCTGACCTCATATCGCTTCATGATCTCCCAACGCCGGTCAGACTTGACCGTTCCTGTCGTCGTGGGGCGGGGCTTGCACCGCCGTCTTGATGCGCCCGTCGAAGCCACGCCGATTCCGATCGGATGATGATCCCGCTGCACGCAGCAGGAGCGGTGACGCTGGTGCGTCCTGATCGGGATGCGTCGACAGCTGCAGCGATCCCGGGCCTTGTCTCCGAACGGTCAAATCAGAATCGATGCCACTCTAATCCGGCCATGGCAGGTCGGTGATGTCCTTGATCGTGCCTAGTCCCTGCTGCAGCCTGGTCAGCGCCTTTTCCTCCGCCGACAGTCCGAGCACCACCATGGACCGGCCGGTGATGGGATAATCCTCTCCGAACGAAAACGTGCCGAGGGTGGTTTCGGGCTGGTTTGTGTCGATGAGGCCCTGCCAGTCGCGCCCCTCCGGAACGGTGGGAAGCGTGAAGTTCACCACGTCAAAATGGGCGTTGTAGAGAAACAAAAGGGTGGCGTCGGAGCCTCGCCGCTTGACCCCGGTTTCCTGGGCTCGCCCGTCCAGCAGCAGGCCGAAGCATCGCGCGTTGCCGTCCTGCCACTGCTCGGTCGACATTTCCTCGCCGGAAGGTGCGAGCCAGGTGGCGTCCTTGACGTCCAGTTCCTCATTATACGAGCCGATCACGAACCGGCTGCGGAACAAGATGGGAAAGGCCTTTCTGGCCGCGATGATCTTTCGGGTGAACTCGCGCAACGCGCGGCCCTCCGAGGTGGTCCCCATCCAGTCGAGCCAGCTGATCTCGTTGTCCTGAGCGTAGGCGTTGTTGTTGCCGTGCTGGGAATGCCCGAATTCGTCACCGGAGAGCAGCATCGGCGTGCCATGCGACAACATCATTGTCGCAAGAAGATTCCGCTTTTGGCGCTCGCGCAGCGCGACGATTTCGGGATCGTCGGTCGGGCCTTCGACACCGTGATTCCACGAATGATTGTTGGAATGACCGTCGCGGTTGTCTTCGCCGTTCGCCTCGTTGTGCTTTTCGTTGTAGGAGACGAGATCGGCGAGATTGAAGCCGTCATGGGCGGTCACGAAGTTGACGCTGGCCCATGGCTTGCGGCCGCGCTTGTTGAAGAGGTCTCCCGATCCGGTGATGCGCTTGGCGAATTCGGGCAGCACGCCTGCGTCGCCTTTCCAGAATCTGCGCACGGTATCGCGAAACTTGTCGTTCCATTCCGCCCAGCCCGGTGGAAACCGGCCGACCTGGTAGCCGCCGGGACCGATGTCCCAGGGCTCGGCGATCAGTTTGACGCTGGAGAGAACCGGATCCTGCCGGCAGGCGTCGAGGAAGCCGCCGCCCTCGTCGAAGCCATACGGCTCGCGCGCGAGGATGGTCGCCAGATCGAACCGGAATCCGTCGACCCGCATTTCGGTCGCCCAGTAGCGCAGCGAGTCCGCGACCATCTGCAGCACGCGCTGATGGGAGAGGTTGACCGTGTTTCCGGTCCCGGTATCGTTGATGTAATAGCGCTTCTGGTCGGGGAGCAGCCGGTAGTAACTGGCGTTGTCGATGCCTTTGAACGAGAGCGTTGGACCCAGTTCGTTGCCTTCCGCGGTATGGTTGTAGACGACGTCCAGGATGACCTCGATGCCGTGGGCATGAAACTGGTTCACCATCTCCTTGAACTCGTTCGCGAACGGTGTCTTCAGATAGCGCGGCTCCGGCGCGAAGAAGGCGAGCGAGTTGTAACCCCAGTAATTGCGCAGCCCCTTGTCGGCGAGGTAGCTGTCGTCGACGAAGGCGTGGACCGGCAGCAGTTCGGCGCTGGTGATCCCCAGTGACCGCAGATAGCCGGGAATCCGGGGATGGGCGAGGCCGGCAAAGGTGCCGCGGTCTTCCTCCGGCACCAGCGGGTGCAGCTTGGTCATGCCTTTGACGTGCATCTCATAGAAGATGGTCCGTTCCCAGGGCGTTTCCGGCTTTTGCGATCGTCCCCAGGTGAATGCCGGGTCGATCACGCGACACTTCTGCATCAGCGGCGCACTGTCGCGGGTATCGAATGATTTGTCCTTGTCGGCATGGCCGATCTCATAGCCGAACAGCTCAGGTCCCCAGCGCAAGGTTCCGATGAGCTGCTTCGCGTAAGGGTCGATCAGGAGCTTGTTCGGATTGAACCTGTGGCCGGCATCGGGTTCGAACGGCCCGTGGACACGGTAGCCATACACGGTGCCGGGCCGCGCCGACGGCAAGTATCCGTGCCAAACCTCGTCGGTATATTCCGGCAGGTCAATGCGTTCAATTTCCTTGTCGCCGGCTTCGTCGAACAGGCACAGCTCCACCCTGGTGGCATGGGCGGAAAACAGCGCAAAGTTGACGCCCAGGCCGTCCCATGTGGCGCCGAGAGGGAACGGCTTTCCTTCCCGGATCTGCGAGCGGCGCAGCAGCCGAGCGGCTTTCAAGAGCAAATTGTCCACGAGGTCCCCCACTGTTCAACGTAAACGGGACCGGGCGCGAAGTGTTCCTCGGAGTAGGGAGCATCGCACCTCGCCCGGATGCCAGGCAACGCATGGGCCTCATGACGAATCGCTCTTTTCGCCGGCTCCTGGGGCTTTGCCGGTTAGAAGCCGACGGCCATCGCCGGTTCTTCGAGGGTAGGCCGGTGCAAGGCACCGGCACCGCCCGGATGCGGGTCATCATCGCGGTCGAGCCCGCGCAAGGCGGCGAGGATGTCCCGGACCGGGATCGGCTTCGACGCTCCGGGGAGTTGCCGCAGCCAGGGCGAGCCTTCCACCGCGAAGGCGTCCGATGCCCAGGCGGCCAGCACGCAGCGCTTTTCCGGGGCGGATAAGAATGGATTCGCCAGGACTTCCGACGGATGGCTGAAGGTTGCCGCCAGCAGCGAGTTTGTGTGGAGATCGAAGCGGGGTTCGATGGCGTTGCGGATCATGATCCTCTCCTTTGCTCCTTTCCATGCGGGAGGGCAGGCGCGCCTTCCGCGCACCATGACATGGGTGTTCGTTGCGAAGTTCAGTTGACGACGTGTTCGACGGCTCGCGGACGCCATGATCCGCGAGCCGCCAGGGTTCAAGCCGCCTTGCTGTCGATCTGCTGGACGTTCGACAGCGGTGTCGCGCCGTTGATCGGGATCCGGCGCGGCTTCATCGCCTCGGGGATCTCCCGCACCAGCTCGATCCGAAGCAGGCCGTTCTCGAAAGCTGCCGATTTCACCTGGACGTGGTCGGCCAGGTTGAACTGGCGCTTGAAATGCCGGCCGGAAATGCCCTGGTAAAGGTATTCGCGCTGTTCCTTCTCGGGCCTGCGGCCCTCGATAGTCAGGACGTTCTGCTCGGCCGTGAGCGCGATGTCGTCCGGGCTGAAGCCGGCGACTGCCAGCGAGATCTGATAGCGGTCGTCGCCGATGCGTTCGATGTTGTAGGGCGGGTAGTTGTCGTCACTGACGCGCTGCGCGGCATCGGCGAGATCAAACAGGCGGTCAAAACCGATCGTCGACCGCCACAGGGGAGCAAAGTCAAAGGTCGTGGTCCTCATAGCCAAATCCTCCAAAGAGCAAGATGGATACAAGCAGGCACCGGACACCACCGGCGCCCGCATCGCCGGGCCCTGTCTGGCACCCGGCACCGCTCTCGCGGCATGCGGAAAATTATAAAAAGCCGAAAAAGTTTCAAGGGGGGCGCGAAAAATTTTCGTCGGCCTTGATTACTGTTTTGCTCCGGTCCAGCTCCCGGCACATCCGTCGGATCGCCGGAACGAGCCGGAGCCGCCGCGGCCCGAGAAGCGGCCGGACATCGTCCAGGTCAGGCCCCCGGCGGCGCCGATTCCGGAGACGGAGCCGTTCGGACTGACTTGAGCGGTGCCGTATTGGCCGACCATCCTGCTGCCGGTAATCACCACCGTGTCGGTGGAGGAGCCGCAGGGCGAGCCGACGCTGGTCAGAACCCATGCGCCATCGAGATTGCTGCCACCGCCGCTGCTTCGCGGCGTGCGGCGCGGCTCTTCGGCCTCGGGCTTGCTGCGTCGAGACGGCTTTGAGCGTTCGACCGCCCGAGGCGTTTCACGCGAACCGGACAGCGACTTTTCGTCATTGCCGATGCTGCCGCCGGCGCTTCCCGATTGCGCGCCCGCTGCATTCGGCAAGGCGACCGCGGCAAGCGTGGCCGCCAGCATGGCGGCTTGCCGCAGAGACCGAATAACTTTTTGCATAATATCGTGCTTCCAAATAAACGGGGGTCATGACGGCCGATCCATCGGCAGTTCCGCCCGATGGCGCAACAAGATTTGCCGGTTTCGCCACACCCGTCAATCGCTGCGGCCTCATCCTCTTGATGCTTCGCGTCCGATCCGCGACCAGGATTTCAATGTGGTCGAAGCCTCCGTCCAATTCACCGCCCAATCAACGAGAGAACCAGCGCCGCAAATACAATTCCAAAAATCGCCCAGAACAGAATGCCGACGAGGACTTCAATGAACCGGTCCGACTTGAGTCCCCACCAGGACAAGACCTTTCGTCCCGTGTTTTCGAACAGCGCGTCGATCCGACATGAACGCACGCCAAAGCAGATGTTCGCCTGAATTTACCGGCTCACGTCCTCAAACCTCGAGCCATTCCTTGCGCACCGCCTGGTTGGCCTTGAGCTCCGCCGGCGTTCCTTCGAACACGATGCGGCCGTGGCCCATCACGTAGACCCGGTGCGAGATGCGCATCGCGATCGACAGTTTCTGTTCGACCAGCAGGATGGCGACGCCGCGGCGGGCGATCTCGGCGATCAGGTCGCCGACCTGCTGGACGATGATCGGCGCGAGGCCTTCGGTCGGCTCGTCGATCATGACGAGCTCGGGATCGCCCATCAGGGTGCGGCAGATGGTCAGCATCTGCTTCTCGCCGCCGGACAGCACGCCGGCGGCGGTGTCGGCGCGGGCGGCGAGGTTGGGAAACATGCCCAGCATGTCCTCCAGCTTCCACTTGCCGGGATGCCGCGGGTCCTTGACGCCGAGCAGCAGGTTCTGCCGCACGGTGAGGCCGGGGAAGATGTCGCGGTGCTCGGGCACGTAGCCGAGGCCGAGATGGGCGATCTTGAAGGAGGGCAGCCCGGCGATGTCGGTGCCCTTGAACCTGATCGAGCCCTGCGGCGGCACCTCGCCCATGATCGCCTTGACGGTGGTCGAGCGTCCGACGCCGTTGCGGCCCAACAGGCTCACCACCTCGCCGGCATCGATGCGCAGGTCGACGCCCTGCAGGATGTGGCTCTTGCCGTAATAGGCATGCAGGTCCGTAACCTCGAGCATCAGGCCGCCTCCTCGCCGAGATAGGCTTCCTTGACTTTCGGATTGCCGCGGATCTCGTCGGGCGTTCCCGACGCGATGATCTGGCCGTAGACCAAAACCGAGATGCGGTCGGCGAGGCCGAACACCACGCTCATGTCGTGTTCGACGATCAGGAGCGTGCGGCCCTCGGTGAGGCGCCGGATCAGCGCCACCGCGCGCTCGGTCTCGGCGTGGCTCATGCCGGCGGTCGGCTCGTCCAGCAGGATGACGTCGGCGCCGCCGGCGATGGTGATGCCGATCTCCAGCGCACGCTGTTCGGCGTAGGTCAACAGCCCCGCCGGCACGTCGCGCCGCGTCGTGAGGTTGATGTCGCCAAGGATCCGCGCGGTGCGCTCGCGCACTTCCGGCAGGTTGTCGACGTTCTTCCAGAATGCGTAGCGATGTCCGGTCGCCCACAGCACCGCGCAGCGGATGTTCTCCCACACCGTCATGTTGGCAAACACATTGGTGACCTGGAAACTGCGCGACAGCCCGCGGCGGTTGATCTGGTACGGCGGCAGGTCCGAGATCATCTCATCGCGCAACAGGATGCTGCCCACGGTCGGCTTCATGTAGCCCGAGATCAGGTTGAACAGCGTGGATTTGCCGGCGCCGTTCGGTCCGATCAAGGCGTGGCGTTCGCCTTGCGCCACACTCAGGTTGACGTTGCGGATCACCGAGGTGATGCCGAAATTCTTCTCGACGCCGCGCAGTTCGATGGCGGTGCTCATGCGGCGATTCCTTTTTCGCGCGCGGCGCCGAGCGCCTCGTCCCAGGCATGGGCGATCCGGCGCCAGGTGATCCGCGCCACCAGGAAGCCGCCGATCATCAGGACCGCCGCAATCGCCCAGATGAAGGGGCTCGCGGCATCGAAGGAGACGCCGAACGAGCGGATGTGCGAGTCGTCGCCGGGATTGACGGTGAAGTGCACGATGGTCTCGATCGCCAGCATCAGGCCGGTGATCATCGCCAGCGTCGGCACGAAGGCGGTGAGGTAGCTCGGCAGCACCTTGGTCAGGGTGCCGGCCCGGACCAGCGGACGGTGCTTCATCAGGATGCCGGTCAGCCCGCCTGGCGCATACATCACCACCGCGATGAAGATCAGGCCGAAATAGAGCTGCCACACTGGGGTGAGGTCGCTCAGCGCCAGCGACAGGAAGGTGACGAAGATGGCGCCGACGATCGGGCCGATGAAGAAGCCGATGCCGCCGATATAGGCGGCGAACAGCACCGTTCCCGATTGCACCGCGCCGAGATAGGCCGAGTTGGCGATCTCGAAGTTGATGGCGGCGAGCGAGCCGGCGATGCCGGCGAAGAACCCCGAGAAGCAGAAGGCGAGGAAGCGCACCACATGGGGGTCGTAGCCGACGAACTGCACGCGCTCCGGATTGTCGCGCACCGCGTTGCACATCCGCCCGAGCGGCGTGCGGGTCAGGGCATACATCGCGACGACGGCGATCAGCGTCCATGCCGCGACCAGGTAATAGATCTGGATCTGCGGCCCGAAGCTCCAGTCGAACAGCCGCAGCACCTTGGTGCGGTTGGCGGAGACGCCGGCTTCGCCGCCGAAGAAGGTGCGCAGGATCAGCGCCGAGGAGGCCACCAGCTCGGCGACGCCGAGCGAGATCATCGCGAATGCGGTGCCGGAGCGCTGGGTCGAGACCCAGCCGAGCAGGGCGGCAAAGAACAATCCGGTCAATCCGCCGACCAGCGGCACCACGGGCAGCGGGATCGGCAGCTTGTTGGCGGCGATGATGTTGATGGCATGGACCGCGAGAAAGCCGCCGAGGCCGTAATACACCGCATGGCCGAACGACAGCATGCCGGTCTGGCCGAGCAGGATGTTGTAGGACAGCGCGAAGACGATGGAGATGCCGATCAGGCTGAAGGTGGTCAGCGAACCGCCGGAGGAGAAGATCCGCGGCAGCAGCAGCAGCAGCACGACGGCCCCGAGCCAGAGCCCGTAGAATTTGAGTTTTTCGGCCATGGCCGGCCGCGGCGGGGCGGCGCTTGCGATCAGGTCGCTCATGTGTCGCGAGTCCCAAGCAGGCCCATCGGCCGGAAGATCAGGATCAGCACCAAGAGCAGATAGGGCATGATCGGCGCGATCTGGGCGATGGTGACGTTCCAGATGTCGGACAACAGGCTATGGGCGTAGTCGGGGCTGAGCGGGCCGAAGGCGCCGGCCAGCGATCCGTTCATCGACACCGCGAAGGTCTGCACCAGGCCGATCAGCAGCGAGGCGACGAAGGCGCCGGGCAGCGAACCGAGGCCACCGACCACCACCACCACGAATAGGATCGGGCCGAGCAGCCCGGCCATGTTGGATTGCGTCACCAGCGCCGGACCTGCGATCACGCCGGCCACCGCGGCGAGCGCGGTGCCGACGCCGAACACCATCATGAAGATGCGCCCGACGTTGTGGCCGAGATGGCCGACCATGTGCGGATGGGTCAGCGCCGCCTGCACGATCAGGCCGATCCGCGTCCGCTTCAGCGCGATCAGCAGGCCGACGAAGATCACGATGGACACCAGCAGCATGAACATCTTGTAGGCCGGGTAGTTGGTGGAGAAGATCGTGAACGCCGGAAAGTCCAGCAGCGCCGGCACGCGGTAGTCCACCGGGGTCTTGCCCCAGACGATCTGCACGACTTCTTCAATGGCGAAGGCGAGCCCGAAGGTGAACAGCAGTTCGGCGACGTGGCCGTTCCTGTGGACATGGCGCAGGCCGAATCGCTCGACGGCGGCGCCGATGGCTCCCGCCAGCAGGGGGGCCACGATCAGCGCCGGCCAGAAGCCGACCCATCGGGAAATCTGGAAGCCGAAGAACGCGCCGAGCATATAGAAGCTGGCATGGGCGAAGTTCAGCACGCCGAGCATGCTGAAGATGACGGTGAGGCCGCTCGCCATCAGGAACAGCAACATGCCGAACAGGACGCCGTTGAGCGTGGAGATGACGATCAGTTCAAGCACGGCACCGCCACGGGCATTTAACCTCGCCCCGCTTGCGGGGAGAGGTCGGCGCGAAGCGC
>Ga0209758_1002710_pt1 | contig 17456 bp, 16 predicted proteins | sample AraplaMF_Col_mMF_FD_184258 | JGI IMG/M metagenome (GOLD analysis project Ga0209758, IMG submission 184258) | Arabidopsis root microbial communities from the University of North Carolina, USA - plate scrape MF_Col_mMF (SPAdes) (version 2) | ecosystem: Host-associated > Plants > Roots > Endosphere...
GCTCACACATGTGGGAATGGTATACCGGCGTGATCATCTGGAAAACACAGAACCCCTGGACCGCCATGCGCGGACAGATGTACGACTACTACCTGGACGTTAACGCCTGCCTCTACGGCCTGCACAACGGTAGTGAACCGCTGCACGTAATGTACGATCCCGTACAGGGAATGGTAATGGCTGTGAACAATACCTTTATACCCCGCCGCGACCTCATGCTGGAAGTAACGATGTACGATATGGATGGTAAAAGCCGTCAGCTTACCCAGGTGTTTGCCGACATCGGCGCTGCATCCGTAAAAAAATACCTGCCCATCAAAAAGGCGGTAGACGCTGCGCGTAAAGACCAGGGCGCTTTCCTTCGCCTGCGCTTCCTCGATGTGAACAAGCAAACAGTATCCGAGAACTTTTACTGGTTCCCCGATGAAAACGGCAACTACTCCGGCCTGCAGAAAATGGCGGCATCAAAGGTACAGGCTACAGCCAAACGTATCAGCAAAGACAGCATTGCTGTTACCCTGCGCAATCCCGCGGCTGGCCCGGTAGCATTCTTTAACCGCGTGGCCCTGGTAGATGCACAAACAAAACAGCGCATCCTGCCTGCCTTCTTCAGTGATAACTATGTTTCCGTGATGCCCGGTGAAGAAAAAACGGTTACCATCAATTATACACCCGGTAACAGTAACCTGGCAGTAGAGCTATACGGATGGAACGTGAAAGAAGAGATCATTAACATACAATAAACTATTTGCAGCTGGCAGCGGGGCTATCTCTGCTGCCAGCTTACCCCATCGCATATACCACAATATTCACCCCGAACCTGGTATTATCCTCCGACAAAAACCGCTTGTTCCTGAAATCATAATCCCACTCGCACCCATAATCCTTGTTGCTGTACAGCACTGCCATACGGCCGTTGATCTCTATTGCTTTCAGGTAATCATGCACCAGGTCGTCTCCCCAGCCATTCAGCTCAAATGAAGTAGTAGGCGGCCCTTTTTCAAAATGAAAGAAGGAGCGATAGAGCTCGTGTGTATTAGGTATCTTTTTTAATGCGGCCGGCCCAAACAGATTGCTCATCTGCGCTTCAAAAGATTTGGCGAAGAGACCGTCTATATCGTGATTGCAATCATCCACAAAAACAAACCCACCATTCTGTACATACTTTTTAAAGAAAGCGCTTTCCTGTGCATCAAACTGTACCAGCTTATGTCCGCTGAGATAACAGAAGGGCGCATTGAACAATTCATTGCTGCCAAGGTCTGTTATTTTTTCCTGCAGATGAACGGGAATCGTCGTGTATTCTATCAATGAGTTCAGCAGGTTGGATGGCATGCGCTGGTCTGTGTCCCAATCGCCGGAACGGTAACGTAAACGGGTAAATGTAAATTTCGCGCTGCTCATGATAGATGGAAAATTAATAGATAGCAGCTGTTTCCATTCGCCGCTGGTGTAAAAATCCGGCTTTTGTTTTAAAATTCCTGCTTTTATATATAATTTCCTTGCGTTCAATAGCAAGTAGCATTCATTTCATTTTTTTATATATAAACCGGCCATGGAGATCACAGAACGTACGGTTCAACAGTTACAACAAAAGCTGACCCAGCTTAAACAGGAGATACAAAAGGTCATAGTAGGGCAGGAGGCTATTGTAGAAGAGATACTGGTAGCACTGCTGGCTGGCGGCCATTGCCTGCTGGAAGGAGTGCCCGGTCTGGCCAAAACCCTGATGGTCCGTACCCTGTCCCAGGCGCTGGATCTAAGCTTCCGCCGTATACAGTTCACGCCGGATTTAATGCCCACTGACATTATCGGCACCGAGATACTGGAAGAAGACCATGCCACCGGCAAACGCTTTTTCAAATTCAACCGCGGGCCGCTGTTCGCCAATATCATCCTGGCCGATGAAATAAACCGTACGCCGCCCAAAACACAATCGGCCCTGCTGGAAGCCATGCAGGAGTTCGAGATTACCTATGGCGGACAAACCTACGTGCTGGACCGTCCCTTTTTCATACTGGCTACCCAGAACCCGATTGAGCAGGCAGGCACTTACCCTTTGCCCGAGGCGCAGCTGGACCGCTTCTTATTATATGTGAAGATCGGCTATCCTACCGCCGAAGAAGAAACAGCCATCCTCAGCAGCACCACTGGTAACCGCAAGGCAACGGTAACGCCTGTACTGGGAGCTACCGAGATCCAGCACCTGCAGCAGCTCGTGCGTGAAGTAAGCATCGACGAAGATCTTATTCAATATGTAGCCGGCCTCATACGCGCCACCAGGCCAGATACTACTACTGTTCCTTACGTAAAGGAATGGGTACGCTGGGGCGCCGGGCCAAGAGCCGGACAGGCACTCATTCTCACTGCCAAGGCAAGAGCCCTGTTCAAAGGCCGCTACGCCGTAACAATGGATGACCTGCACGCCATGGCCTACCCTGTACTACGGCACCGCGTATTGATGAACTTTAAAGCGGAAGCAGAGCATATCAGTTCAGATGATGTAACAAAAGAGCTGTTAAAAACTATTCCCAGGCTACAATCTCCTATATGAGCCAGTTGTTGGATCCAAAAGTGTTAATGGCCATTAAAGACCTGTCCCTGGCGGCCCGCACAGTGATAGACGGCTTTATGTCTGGCCTTAACCGCAGCAAGGTGAAAGGCGCCGGGCTGGAATTCAGCCAGTACCGTAGCTATCAGCCGGGCGATGATCTGCGCTGGCTGGACTGGAAAATGTATGCCCGCTCTGACCGTTATTACATCCGCGAATCTGAAATGGAAACCAGTATTTCCGTTCGTTTTCTTATCGATGCCAGTAATTCTATGAATCATAAAGACGGGGATCTGTCCAAGATGGATTATGCCCGTTACCTTGCTGCAGCACTGGCCTACCTGGCCTATATGCAGGGAGATGCCATAGGCCTCTATGTTTTCCGGGACGCTCATCTGTATGCGCTTCCCTCCCGTAAAGATCCGCAGCACCTGTCAAGGTTGTTCTTCCAGCTGGAGCAGCTGCAGCCCGCCGGCCGCTTTACAGAAGCAGTACATTATAAACAGCTATTCACCGGAGAGCGCCGCAGAGAACTATTGATCTTCATAACAGATATGTATCAGCAGCGGGAAGAGATTAATCACTTATTGTCTTCTTTGTCTGCCCTGCAGCACGAGCTGATCGTTTTCCACCTGATGGGAAGGAATGAGCTGGAAATGGACTTTGGCAATTACGCTGCATTGAAAGACCTGGAAACCGGGGAGACCGTACAGATCAATCCTGCACAAATGAAGCGCAGCTACATGGAGAACATGGAACAATACCTGGCCGCCACACGTATGCAGCTCCTGGAACAACATATCTTTTACCGGATGATCCCCATGGATCAACCGCTGGATAAAGCACTACGCGATTTTCTAAACCAACGTCAAAGATCAGTTATATAACTTGCTGCAGCTATTACAACCCATATGGCTCTGGTTAACAGCCGGGATCTTTATCCCGGTGATGATCCATTTATGGAACATCCGCCCTGGCAAAACTCTGTCGGTTGGTAGTATTGCTTTGCTGAAAGAGAAGGGGCGGCCGTCCTCCCGCAGATTACAATTGTCAGAGCTATTGTTACTATTGTTGCGCTGCCTGCTCATTATACTGCTGGCGCTATTGCTGGCAAAACCCATCTGGCGCGCAAGTTCCGCCAGGAAAGAAAAAGGCTGGGTCTTGATGGGGAAAAAGGGATTGCCGGAGACCTATCAGCACTTCCAGCCGCAGATAGATAGCTTATTACAGGCAGGATATTCGCTTCACTATTTTACACCCGGCTTTCCGGAAGAACACCTGCAGGCAGCCTTGGGAGAAACCGAAGCTGCTGCCGCAGACACCGCCTCCTACTGGGCATTGCTGGACAGTTTGCAACAACATCCACGCGCTCCTGCATCCCGTTTCCTTTTCACACCGCATTACCTCAGCCGCTTCTACGGACAGCGACCGCATATAGACACAGGTACGCATTGGTATATATACACACCTGCTGATTCAGTAAGTACCTGGCAGGCGGAAGCATATGCTACCGCGTCCGGTAGCATACGTGCCCGTAAAATAACCAGCCGCGCCACCGGCAATAGTTATGTATACGAAGAGCTGCCTGCAGGTGCAGTAAAAGCAGACACTACCACAAAACAGGTCACCATTTTTGCAGATACCTATGCGCATGATGCCGGGTATCTCAAAGCGGCTATAACAGCCATACAGCAATTTACTGAGCGTAAGATCCGCTTGTCGCTGATTAGTCAGCCAGGCGCCCTGCCCGCACAGACAGATTGGCTGTTCTGGCTTTCCGTACAGCCCGTTCCTGCCCGGGTAAAGGCTGCCAATATATGGCGCTACGATAGCGGAGCTGTAGTAAATACCTCCTCCTGGATCATTTCAAATGAGGCGGCTCCTCTACCCCTTTCCAAACGGATACAGGCACATCAGCCGGTAAGCTTGGAAGTACTATGGAAAGACGGCTTCGGCAATGCCTTGTTATACCTGGAACAAACGAACAATACCCGTACTTACCACTTTTCCAGCCGCCTGGACCCCGCCTGGAATGAGCTGCCATGGAATGCCGCTTTTCCGGGTCTCTTATTGCAACTGCTTTACCCGGATAGTGCTGCTATCCCCGCAGATAAAGACCGCCGCGCTATAGCGGCACAGCAATTGCAGCCAGATCAATACAGTTCGGACTTTTCGCATAAAAGAATGGCATTGCCGGTAACAGACCTGGCGCCTTTATTATGGGCCGCAGTTTTTATATTGTTCCTGGCAGAGCGCATATGGGTATTCATTACAAAGAGAGCAGGCACCAATGGTTGAACAGCAGGCAGAACATATGATCCATACGCTGCGGCGCAGATGGCGGGTAAATGCCCTGCTGGTGCACATCATGACAGCTATGGGACTTACTGCCGTTGCCACCGTACTGGTATGCAAGGTACACGACAGCTCCCTCTGGTGTGCCATTCCCGTGGGCATCACCAGCCTGCTCTTATTGCTGCTGCCCTCCCGTGCCTGGCGCATTGATGATGCCGATGTGGTACGTTATTTCAATACCCACTATCCGGAACTGGAAGACAGCTGTGCGCTGCTGCTGAAACCTCCGCACACATTGGGTATGCTGGAACAGCTGCAGGTCAGAAAAATAGAACAGGTGCTGCAACGCATCCCTTCCCCACATCCCTACAAAAAGCAATTACGTATAGCCCTACTGTTTTTAACAGGCGCTTTACTCATAAGCGTGGCTTTGTATATATGGTGGCATCCGATGACCCTGCATGAGCAAAAAACAAATGAACGCCCCCGGCCCACCGGCAGCCTCACACCGGCAATGCCGGAGATCGCTGCAGTAGAGATCACTATCACACCGCCATCCTATACCGCCAAAAAGCAGCGCCTGCAACAACAGCTCGATCTTGAAGTGGAAGAAGGCGCGCGTATACAATGGGAGATCCGTACCAGCAAACAGGTTCCTTCCCTGCAATTGATCCTGAACGATACCGGACGCCTGAACCTGAAAGCACAAAACAAAGAAGGCACTTTGTGGAAAGGCGGCATAAGGGCCAGTCACTCCGGCTTTTATCAGGTAAAGCTCGCAGATAAATTATCCGGCCTTTATAAACTTGCATTGATCAAAGATCTGCCTCCTGTCATCACCGTACAGGCGCCCGCTTCCTATACCGTCATCGATTATGGTATGCCGCAAACGCTTACCATGCAGGTTTCGCTCACAGATGATTACGGCATCAGCGCTGCTGGTATCCAGGCCACGGTGGCCAGCGGCAGCGGCGAAGCCGTAAAGTTCAAAGAACAGGCACTGCCCTTCGACGCCGTATTCAATGGTACCCGCAAACAATACACACTGCAAAGAACGATCAACCTGAAAGCCCTGGGCATGCAGCCCGGTACTGAATTATACCTTTATATCCAGGCAGAAGATAATCATCAGCAATACAGCCGTTCCGGTATGTACATGGTAGTACTGCCGGATACTGCACAGTTGATGAGCATCGAAGGCCTGGCCAACAGCGTGAATGTAAAGCCGGAATATTTCAGAAGCCAGCGGCAGATCATCATTGAAACAGAACAGCTGATCCGCGATAAAGACACCCTGGCAGAGAAAACTTCCCGGCAACGCAGTAACGATCTGGGTATTGATCAGCGCCTGCTGCGCTTACGCTACGGCCGTTTCCTGGGAGAGGAAACAGAAACCAGCCTGGGTGAAGAAAGGCTCAGTGAAGAAAATCACGACGGCCATGATCATGATCACGCAAAAGAAGATGACGCTGTCAACGCTAAAGACTTTAACAACGCAGAAAAAATAATAGACCAGTTCTCTCACAAGCACGATATCGCAGAAGACGCCTCCTTCTTTGATCCTGTCACCAAACAACAGCTCAAAGCCACGCTGGCCGAAATGTGGAATGCAGAACTGCGCCTGCGTACATTTAAACCACAGGAGGCCTTACCTTATGAATATAAAGCCCTCCGCTTGCTGAAAGACCTGCAGCAAAAATCAAGGGCCTATGTAGGCAAGACCAGTGTAAAAACAACTCCTCTGAAACCGGAGAAACGTTTGACCGGAGAATTGGATAAGATCATCGTCCCCATATTGCAGCGTGACTATACACAGCCTGCATCTGCTGAACGGCTGCCACAGGCCCTGGCTATACTGGAACTGTTGAAAAGCCGTGTACCGGTATCAGACCCGGTTACCATCAATATTCTCCGGCAGGCAGCACGTCAGATGAGCACACAGGCCACGGCGTCGCCTGCACGATACCTGTCTTCCCTGCAGGCAATGCGCGGAGTATTGGATGCATTGGAACAACGCATCGCCGTTAATCCCGCGGCGGTAACAGCCGCCGCGCAGGCAGTTTATGATATGGTACCGGAACCGGCTCGTCTGCCACAGGCAGTTCGCATTGCCTCAGGAGCAGGCTTATCTCAACAATACTTTAAAAACCTTAACCGGCAGCAATAACGATGATGCACTGGAATTACTTAGTCACACTGGCTGCCACCTTATTGCTGGCCTTCCTGGTCTGGAAGGAGATCAAACGTCCCAACAGGGCAAGGCTGTTTTGGCGCTTACTGGCGTCCCTGCTGGCAGTTCTTAGCCTCATATACCTGTTGCTGCCTTTCCCCTTTCATAGAAAGCAGGAAGATGCGAAGAATGAAAAAGCCGCTGCTCAAACAGATACCCTGCCCGCCGGTATCCAAGCAGTTTACTGGCCACGACAGATCAACGCTGGCGCTGATCTTCGTCTGCAGGGCCATTATAAAAATAGCGCCACAACACCGGTAAAGCTCTTGTTGAACGGCTTTAACGAGCACCTGGACTCTGTGAGCATCCCTCCGCAGGCAACACGTTCCTTTGAATTAAACACCCGTCCCCGGCACATCGGCCGGGCTTTGTATACACTCCTTGCATTGTCAAAAGGCACGCTGCTAAAGGAACCGGTCCCCGTAGAAGTATTGCCCCTGCGTCCATTGAAAGTACTCATACTGGCAGCTTCCCCTGACTTTGAGAATAAGTTCCTCGCTAACTGGCTTTCAGAACATGATTATGTAGTGGCCATGCGTACCGCTATCAGCCGCAATAAATACAGTTGTACTTTCCTGGATACCGCCAGCTTTTCCCTGGAAAGGATCACGCCTGACCGGCTCAGGGCATTTGATCTCCTGGTAAGTGACGGCGGCGCTCTCTCTGCATTGGGAAGGGATGAACTGGCTGCAATCAGATCACAGGTGGAAGAAAAAGGAATGGGCCTTATCATCAGGGCAGACAGCAGTCTCGCACCGCATCACTTCTACCAGCAGCCCTTTACCCTAACCGCTGCCGTTGATAAGAACGAACGCCCGCTGTTATTGCACATCGCCGGTGAAGATAAACCGCTTACATTGCTAACCGCTCCTTCCGCCTGGCTGCGTGCTGTATCCGGCCTGCAACCGCTCGTACGGGACCCGCAGCAGCACATGCTGGCAGGCAGCAGCCTGTACGGTGAAGGCCGCCTGGTGTTGACTACATTGAGTAATACCTATGCGTGGATACTGTCTGGTCAAACAGCCGCTTATCAATCGCTATGGTCTTTACTCTTGCAACAGGCGGCCCGGCAACAACCTTTGCAGGACAACTGGCGTACAGGCCTTAACTTTCCAAAAGCAAATAAACCCTTGCCGCTGCAATTGGAAACCGCACAGTCATTACCCATAGCAACAGTGAATAACGCCCCTTTAAGCCTTTCTCAGAACGGTACATGGCCATTCCGCTGGGAGGGCGTTCACTGGCCGGTGCAACCAGGCTGGCAGGCAACCGTATCATCACAGGGCGACAGCAGCTGGTACTACGCCTTTGGAGAAAAAGACTGGCAGTATCTGTCTGCCCGTGAAGAGAACTCCGGGCGCAATATTATTGCAGCGCAAACAGGGAACACCAGCCGGGCGCCGCTCATCTGGTGCATGATCCTGTTTATAGGATCGGTAGTTTTTTTATGGGCGGAAGAAAAATTAGTCTAACGGTATCATAAAATTCTGAGAATTATATAATTTTCCTAACAACAACCATTATTTGGAGTTAACAGAAAACCTGAATATCTAAACCGCTTTTTTTACTTCATAATTTAAACCTAAGGAGGGTCTTCGCATTGAACAGAAAAGATTTTCTACAGCTTTCGGCTATGAGCTTTGGCGCATTGATGGTGCCGAAGTCGCTGTTTGCCGGTAACGACATTGATCCTGCCCATGCATTGGTGGGAGGGATGGACGTAGCCATGAAGAAACAGCTGGCCGACCTCGCACTGAATGCTGCCCGCGCTAAAGGCGCTACCTATGCGGATGTACGCATCGGCCGTTATCTCAACCAGTTTATCCTTACCCGCGAAAAAAGGGTGCAGTCAATTTCCAATACCGAATCATTCGGTGTGGGTATCCGCGTTATTGCCAACGGCAGCTGGGGCTTTGCCGCTTCCAATAACGTTACCAGGGAGGGGATCATCAAAACGGCAGAAAGGGCAGTGGCCGTTGCTAAAGCCAATGCAAAGATCATGACAGAGCCCGTGCAACTGGCCCCGCAGAAAGGTTATGGCGACGTAAACTGGAAAACACCTATCCAGCAAAATGCTTTTTCCGTTCCCGTAAAAGATAAAGTAGACCTCCTCCTGCAGGTGAACGATATTGCTATGCAGGGCGGCGCCAACTTCGTGAACTCCGCTATCATGGGCGTGAACGAACAGAAGTTCTTCGCCTCCACCGATGGCTCTTATATCGACCAGGATATACACCGCCTCTATCCTTTCTTTGTAGTGACCAAAATAGACAAGGCCAGCGGTAAATTCGAAACCAGGCGTTCCCTCAGTTCTCCGGTAGGCATGGGCTTTGAATACCTGACGCCTACGGCAGATAATAAAGTAGGCGGCGTAGTAACCCGCTATAAAAGCCGCTACGATATACTGGAAGATGTGAAGAATGCTACCGCAGATGTGACGCAGAAGATAAAAGCAAAATCCGTAGAGCCGGGTAAATATGACCTGGTGCTGGATCCCTCCCACCTCTGGCTCACCATCCACGAATCAGTGGCCCACCCCACAGAACTGGACCGCGTGCTGGGCTATGAAGCCAATTATGCAGGCACCAGCTTCCTTACTTTGGATAAATGGCGCTCCGGTAATTTTCAGTTTGGCAGCAAGCTGGTAAATATAGTGGCAGACAAATTACAACCAGGCTCTTTAGGCGCCGTAGGTTATGACGATGAAGGCGTGAAATGCAAGGAATGGGACATCATCAAAGACGGTGTACTGGTGAACTACCAGGCCATCCGCGACCAGGCGCATATCATCGGACTGAAAGAATCTCAGGGTTGCTGTTACGCGCAAAGCTGGGAAGACGTTCAGTTCCAGCGTATGCCCAACATCTCACTGAAACCTGGTAAGGATCCGCTCAGTGTAGACGATATGATCAGGAACGTGGAAAAAGGTATTTACATCGTAGGCGACGGCTCCTTTTCTATCGATCAGCAGCGCTACAACTTCCAGTTCGGCGGACAACTGTTCTACGAAATTAAAAATGGCAAGATCGCCGGCATGCTGAAAGATGTTGCCTACCAGGCTAATACCCGCGAGTTCTGGAACTCCTGCACCGCCATTGCCGATAAAAGCGATTACCGTTTAGGCGGCGCGTTTAACGATGGCAAGGGGCAGCCCGGACAGTCAAATGCTGTTTCGCATGGCAGTTCCACTACCCGCTTCAATGGTGTAAACGTTATTAACACAGCAAGAAAAATCTGATTAACCTTACTATGGCTATACTAAAGAAAGAAGAAGCACAGGCACTGCTCAAAAAAGTACTGGGCTTTTCCAAAGCCGATGAATGCTCGGTGCGCCTGGGCGGCCGGGAAGGCGGCAATATCCGTTATGCCCGCAATGCAGTGTCTACAGCCGGTGATATGAGCACGCTGGAATTGACCGTTCTTTCCACCTTCGGAAAAAGGACCGGCACCACCACCATCAATGAGTTCGATGATGCCTCCCTGGAAAAAGCCGTACGCCGCTCAGAAGAGCTGGCACAGCTGGCTCCGGAAGATCCGGAATACATGCCGCTGCTGGGACCTCAAACCTACCAGGAGAGCGTTACCTATGTACCTGCAACAGCTGCTATCACGCCTGATACCCGCGCAGAAGCAGTGGCCAAAAGCATCCAGGTGTCTAAAGAAGAGAAGCTGGAAGCAGCAGGTTTCCTGGAGAACAGCACCACCTTTGATGCGATCATGAACTCAAAAGGACTGTTCGCTTATAACACCGATACAGATGTTATTTTCAGCATCACCACCCGTAACCAGGCCGGTACAGGTTCAGGTTATGCTGCCCGCGGATTCAATGACATCACGAAGCTGGATACCTATACCGCCACCAAAATAGCCGCCTCCAAAGCCAATGGCTCTGCAGATGCAAAAGCGATTGAGCCCGGAAAATACACCGTGATACTGGAACCTGTGGCAGCTGCTTACATGATGGAGAATATGTTCCGTTCGCTGGATGCCCGCAATGCAGACGAAGGCCGGAGCTTCATGAGTAAACCCGGTGGCGGCAACCGCCTGGGCGAACAGCTCATGGATGAAAAAGTAACCATCTACTCTGATCCCTTCCATCCGGAACTGCCGGTGTCTACCTGGAATAACGACGGCGCTCCCCTGGAGAAGATGAGCTGGATTGAGAAAGGTGTGGTAAAGAACCTGGCCTACTCCCGTTTCTGGGCGCAGAAAAAAGCAGTAAAGTATGTGCCCGGTCCCAGCAATATCATTATGGAAGGTGGCAACGCCTCCCTGGAAGAGCTGATCGCCAGTACAGAACGTGGCATCCTCGTATCACGCCTCTGGTACATCCGCATGGTAGATCCGCAAACATTATTACTCACCGGCCTTACCCGCGATGGAACTTTTTACATCGAGAACGGCGTGATAAAACACCCGATCAAGAATTTCAGGTTCAACGAAAGCCCCGTGATCATGCTGAATAACGTAGAAGCATTGGGCAAACCGGAAAGGACCATCAGCGTAGAATCTTACCGTAGTTACCTGATCCCGCCCATGAAGCTGAGAGATTTCACTTTTACCTCATTGTCAGACGCGGTATAAACGAGCTAATCAAACACCATCACGAGCCCGCAGCCGGTAAAAAAGCTGTGGGCTTTTATTTTTACTTTTGCTTATGCCAGAGAAACAACATAGCATCGCCGTTATTTTCGAAGTATTGCCTGCACCGGGAAGAAAGCAGGAGTACCTGGATATCGCCGCCTCCTTAAGGCCGGAGCTGGAGAAGATAGACGGGTTCATATCTATCGAAAGATTCCAGAGCATTTACAATCCGGATAAGATCCTCTCACTGTCCTTCTGGCGCGATGAAACCGCCATCCGTCAATGGAGGAACCTGGAACTGCACAGAGACGCGCAGACTAAAGGCCGCGCCGGTATATTCCAGGACTATCACCTGCGCATTGCAGGTGTAATAAGGGACTACGGCATGTTTGACCGTGATGAAGCGCCTGCAGACAGTCGCGACTTTCATCATTAAGGGGTTTCATATTTACCTGTTTCTTCAAGAATAAACGCAGCCCTGTCTGCTATTGGCATTTTAGGCACCTCTACCAGCACATAATCATATTTTTTGTAAACGTTTTTCAGCACTTCATAAGTAGCCTCAGCAGTTTCAAAGCTCTGCTTCCGCTCTGCATCGGTTTGATAGATCTCTTCCCAGGGAGGGAACAGGAACACCTGCTGATTGTAACGCAACTGTTGTGTAGCATTTTTTAGTTCCTCATCCACCGGTAAATTATTCACCTCTGCATGGCAGATCACATCCGGCAGGCCGCGGTCAAAAAAAACGGCGCCCGTGCTGGCAGGCGGGGCCATATCAAAAACAGCAATAGTCTGTTCCTGCATCAGCTGCGTATATAGTTGCATATCTTTCCATGGAACGCCGGGCCCATCGCTGGCTACCTGCTGCCGTATGATCTGCCGCGCTACCTCCGGTATACAGAGATAGCCCTTTTGTTCCAGTACTTCTATTACGGCGGTTTTTCCTGCACCGGGCCCGCCCGTAAATACAAAGCAATGCGCTTTGTACAATGGTTTTGTCATTGTCATTATCGCTTATGTTAAAATGAAAAAAGTAAGTGAAGGTTTTACCAGGGGTCTTACAAATATAAGCATTACCGGCTAATGAAAGAACGTTTAAAAGTTTAAGCGTTTGAAAGTTTGATTATTGGCCGGACTATTCCTGATGCCTTGCAATCTTCAAACGCTTAAACTTTTAAACCCTCAAACTTTGTTTACTGTCTGATCACCTTAAAACTCCGCTCCCCGTTCACGCTGCGAACCTTTACAATATAAATACCCGGCGGCAGTAGAGCCCCTGCAGTAACAGCCCCGGTGGCCTTACCATTCTCCCTGGCCTGTCCGCTCTGATCGTAAACAACATAGGTAAAATCACCCTTGTAAAGGATCTTAAATGCATCGGTATAAGGGTTAGGATAAACGCTGATGTTGATAGGATTTTTCTCTATGCGTATATCCGTTTCCGGTATAGCGGCATATGTGGCCAGCGCCAGCTGTATATTAGGTGTTGGTGGCGCAGCCATCCCGGTGCCCAGGTAAAACCCCGGATGTGGTGGCTGGTTATAGGCAGAGTTCTGCCAGGCAACTGCTACCCGGTATTGCGGATCATGCATCAGTGTATAAATACGCGTGCTGGTAGGTATCACGGTAGTGAACACCATCAGCCGGGTGTTATCGCTGCTGCGGTAAACAATCTCTTCGCGCCAGTCGCCCAGCAGGTCGGCAGTCAATCCGGGATTGGCTTTGGTGCCGTTGTTTTCCAGCGCACCGAAATTGGAGAAGGTCACCAGGCGAGAAAGACTATTGGTATTAGGATCCCACTTATCCAGTTTGGTACCGTCCAGCAGCTCGCGGGATAGATCGCCATCCCACCAGATGCCGAAGTTAACAGAAGGCTTGGTACTGGAGATCTGTACGCCTTTGCAGGTTCTGGGCCGAGGCAGGAGGGGCTGACAGCATGAAAGCCGTTAAGGATAGTAAGAGGCATAGCGCTCTCCTGATCTCATTTGCAGTAGATCTTTTTTTCATAACGAAGATTTGGTTTATGATAGATAGGGTTTCGAAAGGCTTGGGTTACAACTTTTTCAACAGCGCATCGATCAGCGGCAGTTGCCCTTCCAGTATTTTCTGCCGGGCTTCCGGGATGTTAAACCAGCCGCATTTATCTACTTCCGGGAAACTGGCTTTTTTACCGGATCGGGGCGGCCACTCCATCTCAAAAGTATTGCTGCGGACTTCCGCCGGGTCAATATCGCCTTCCCTGGCCCAGGCGTATACGGTTTTGCCGCCTTTTTGTTTAATGGGGTCCAGGGCAATAAAGGCTTGTTTGCTGGCTTCCGGGGGAATGCCGGTCTCTTCTTCCCATTCGCGCAATGCAGCGGCCAGGGGATCTTCGCCGGTATCATATTCCCCCTTAGGAATTGACCAGGCGCCGGCATCCTTCCTTGCCCAGAATGGCCCTCCGGGGTGAACCAGGAATACCTGCAGCGTATGGCCGCGGTAACGGTATAACAATATGCCGGCGCTCATCTTACCCATGTGTAAAATTATGCAAGCGCCGCGCCAATCGCATAGACGGTAATACTTAATGCTATAAATTTGTACACATGGGCAAATCAGCAAAGCTGCCCATCCAGCAGATCAATGAGGCCTACGAACGGATGTTGAAAAACGATGTGAAATACTCTCCAACCCTTGGAGGGTTTTAATGCCACTATATCACATTCGTTAAAACAATTATATACATCTAAAAATTCTTTTATCTAACATACGTTAAAACAACTATCCGCTGTAATGCTGAGCCCTGTTGCAATACCTGCCCTTTTAACTTTTAAGGGCATACCTTTGCTTTGCCTCAATCCTGCCTGAATCTTTTTATTTCCCGCGGAAATATTGTATCTATGTTCTGATTTGCCGACTAATTGGAGTTTTTCATCGATTTACGGCATTAACCTTATGCAAGACTAGACCGTGGACCAGATTGCCGCCATAAGATCAGGTACGATAACTGCTTTTGAGGAAGTGTATTACGCGTTTCATGAGAAACTGTATTTCTATTTCCTGAAGCGGACCACCGATGCCGATGTGGCAACAGAACTGGTACAGCTTACCTTCATCAAACTCTGGCGCTACCGCAGTCACCTGAACGAAGAATTACCACTTTCCCAACAGATCTTCCGCATCGCCAGGACCACCCTGATAGACGTATTGCGCCGTAAGGCCCAGCACCGCTCCATTCCCGTAGCTACCGACCAGCTGCCCGAACTACCGGACACCTCCCACGTAGCCCAGGAACGCGAAACGAGAGACATCATGCACCGGGCCATAGAGCATCTCTCCCCCGAAAGAAAAAAGATCATCCAGTACCGGATCAACGGCTTTTCCAACCGGGAAATAGCCGCCCACCTCTCCATTTCCCTGAAAACGGTCGAAAACCAGGTAAACCGCGCCATCAAACAGCTCAAGGAATCCATCGCCCTCCTTCTTATTATCGCCAACTTCCTGTAACAGACTCACATTCAGTTACTAACGACTAATAACTGACCACGAACAACTTTTTTTTATTTATAGTGGGTGTACCCTCCTTTTCCAGCGTAGTATATCATAAACTGGGTCATATTTTTGCCAGATGAAGATTACCCGTGCATTAATAGAGAAATTTTTTCAGAACCAATGTACTGCAGAAGAAGCATCGGCAGTGGGGAAATATCTGGAACAACACCCGGAAGAACTGGAAGCATGGCTGCCGGAACAGGAATTTGAAGCGTACGAGCCGGAGGGCCGCCTTCACCCTGAGCACAGCACCACCATGCTGAACGAAGTACACCGGGAGTCAAAAATATTACGCATCCGCCGCTATAGTGCCTGGGCAGCAGCCATTGCCCTTTTGCTAACAGCCGGCGGTTACTGGTGGCAGCAACAGCAGGTAAAAGACCTGCAACCAGTGTTAGCCAGCCGCCAACAGGAAATATCTCAGGATACTGTAGTAAGCAATACCGGTACCGCCATAAGGCATATTACACTGCCGGATGGCTCCGACGTCGCATTGGAGCAATATAGCTCCCTGCGATGGACGCCCGGGTTCACCCGGACGCAACGCGCGCTCACCCTGGTGGGTGCAGCCACTTTTAATGTCGCACAGGACGAGGGACGACCATTTATTGTATATTCTGGAAATGTAGCAACCACCGTACTCGGAACAGCCTTCAGGGTCAGCGCCTATAAAGGCGATGCAGCCGTGAAAGTAAGATTGCTGGCCGGTAAGGTAATGGTAAAAACAACAGGAGCTCAAGCCGAAAAAGGCATTGTCTATTTAACACCCGGCCAGGAATGCGCCTTCAACAAAGGAGAAAGCTCTCTCACCGTTTATCGGTACGAGCCCATCCCAAGAAGCGTAAAGCCGGAACCATTAAAAGGCAACATTGCAGAGAACGGCGAAGAGCTCCTGTTTACCAATGTACCATTGCCTGAGGTGCTCAAAAAGTTTGAAACTGTTTACAACGTCAACATCAGCTATTCCGCACAGCAATTAAAAAAGTACTACTTCACAGGAACCATCAGCAGGAAAGATGTCGTACACGGCATACTTAAAACCATCGCTGAATTGAACCGCCTGCAGCTTTCCCAGGATAGCACCGGATACCATATTTCGAGATAACAGCAATGACAATAATCAACTGGCTGATTTACGCCGCCGCCACCCTGCTCCCGGCAGACACTTCCGCACAACGCATTATACTCGCAGAACAATCACAACACCGTATAGCCATTGCGGATGTATCCACTCAACAGATCGTCTGGGAATGGAAACCTGCGCTTTCCAACGTAAAACGGGAGCATGTGAAATGGTTCAGTAACCCCAGCGAAGCCAAGGTAGTATACGGTGGAAAATATGTGCTCACCTGTGCTTCAGGCGGTGGTGTGGCACTGGTGCGCATTGCAGATAAGAAGACAGTTTTCTACGCCTACGCCGGTGGTAATACCCACTCTGCGGAACTATTGCCCGATGGTAATATTGTAACGGCATCCAGCACGGATAATTACCTTATGCTGTTCAGCGTAGACACCCTCCGCGCTCCGGAGCAGGTGTACAGCAAAAAGATCACGATCGCTTTCGGGCACAATGTAGTGTGGGACAAACAACGGCAATTACTTTGGTCTGCTGCCATGTCTGAGCTGAAAGCATTCCGCTATAACTTCAGCAAAACACAGCCTGATCTCTCACTGGATACGGCCATCGCATTGCCTGGCACAGAGGCGCATGACCTCTTCCCTGTTTATGGAGAGGATGCATTGTGGCTGACTAATACCACGCACGTATACCAGTACAAACCGTCCAGCCATCAGCTGGAACAGTTCAATATGCCTTACCAGGAACATATCAAAAGCATTACAAACGGTCCTGCCGCGCTGCCCGTGATCATTATAAAGCCCAAGACCTCCTGGTGGACAGATGAAGTCATCGATATTACAGGAAAGCGCATCTTCTTCAAAGAAGGATTGAAGATCTACAAAGCGCGCTGGGTACTGCCCAATTCATTCAGCTACGTCCCATAAAAGAAAGAAGAATGAATCACTGGTAACATACATCACCAGCCATTCATTCTTCATATCGATTAAAGAATTATACCAGCCTCAACCGGCATACTCAATCTACAGGCGCCCTGCCGCGGATTACACTCAGTAATATAGCTATAATAGCCAGTACCAGCAATGCATGTATAAGGCCACCGGCAGAATATACAAAAAAGCCTAATACCCATCCTATAATCAGAATAACGGCTATCAGATACAGTATGCTTCTCATATACTACGTGT
>Ga0209758_1002711_pt1 | contig 17455 bp, 18 predicted proteins | sample AraplaMF_Col_mMF_FD_184258 | JGI IMG/M metagenome (GOLD analysis project Ga0209758, IMG submission 184258) | Arabidopsis root microbial communities from the University of North Carolina, USA - plate scrape MF_Col_mMF (SPAdes) (version 2) | ecosystem: Host-associated > Plants > Roots > Endosphere...
GACATTTCGGACTGCAGATAGGCGCGCCCGAGTGCGTTTGCGGCCCGGGCCCGGTCACCGGTCTTGGCCGTTTCGATCCAACGAAGGAAAGCTTCTACGATCACGCGACGCCCCAGCACTTGAACGCGATTCCCTCGCGCTCCATTCAATGCTGCGACCGTAGCGGCAAAAGGTTTAAGATTGGTTCACCATATTTCTTAAGGCTTTGGACACCTTGCCGGTTCGGCTCAGCCTTGCTGTGGCTTCGGCCGAATCATCTCGAAAACATCGCTGCCTTCGCTGTAATCCATGTAGCCCATGCGGGCCAAAGGTCGGGCGATCGACATGTCGAGGCGGCCGTCCCTGACGATCGCTTCGTCGATGCGGATACCGACCACTTCGCCGAAGACGAGGACGTTTTCGGACGGTTCGCCCGACAGCGTCTTCGGCTCGATGATCTCGGTCACCCTGCATTCTAGCACCGCGAAAGCCTCGCCGACATAAGGCGCGTCGATCAGTTCGGCCGGCTTCGGCGTTAGGCCGGCGAAGTCGAATTCGCTGTCGCCGTAGGGCAGTGCCGCCGAGGAGAGGTTCATCTTCTCGGCGAGATCGCGGCTGACGAAATTGCAGGTGAAGACGCCGGTCTCGGCCGCGTTGCGCTGGCTGTGCTTGCGTCCGGCCGAAGAAAACATCACCAGCTTCGGGCGGTCGGCAACGGCATTGAAGAAGGAATAGGGCGCCAGATTGATCGAACCATCCCTGCCCTTGCTGCCGATCCAGCCGATCGGTCGCGGCGACACGATCGCCTTGAACGGGTCATGCGCGAGCCCGTGCCGGTTGCTGTCGGTGGTGTAGAACATCAGTCGTCTCCGCCGACCCAGGTTACCGTATCGGCAAGTTCCGGCCGCGGCCGCTCGATTGCCGGAAATGTGGTCGAGCCGATATGGATGAACCCTGCCACCTTTTCATCCGGACCGACGCCGAGCAGCGGATAGGCGCGCTCGTCATAGGCGAACCACTCCGTCAGCCAGTTGGCGACATAACCATTGGCATTGGCGGCGAGGATGACGTTGAAGCAAAGCGCGCCTGCCGACATCAACTGCTCCCATTCCGGGATCTTGATATGCGGTCCTGCCTTGCTGACGACAGCGACGACCACGGGCGCGCGGGTGAAACGGCTGCGCTCGACCTGGATCATCTCTTCGGAAAGTTCGGGCTTTGTCTGAAGTGCCAGCGTCAGAAGCCCCTCGCCGAGACGCACGCGCTGCTCTCCGCGATAGACGATGAAGCGCCAGGGGGCGATCTTGCCGTGATCGGGAACACGCGAGGCTAGACGCAGAATCTCCTCGATCTCGGCCTTCTCGGGGCCTGGTTCGCACATCTGGAAAGCGGGGATGGAGCGGCGCACGGCGAGGTAGTCGATCAGCTTGATATCGGATTTCATGCGGGAGAGGCTCTCATTATTTATGCTGCTGCAAAGGGTGGGTCTTGAATTTGCCATCGCGTTGGTCTTGAAGTGGCCTTTGCGATTTCAGAAGTCAATCGGTTCACGAAACAGATGTTTGGCATTTTGCCTTTTGCACGCATCGGCCTTGCCATTGCCCTGATCATACTGACGCCCTTCGGCGCCGGCGCTCAGGATGCCTTCAAGGGATTCAAACAGCTTGAATCGACGCCGAAGATGCCGAAGCTCGATGCCTTCATCGCGCCCGGTGCGGCGCCCGAAGGGGTCAAACTGCGCGACGTCCCGATGGAGGCCAAGCTGACGGCGGACGGCACGCCGGTTGAGGAAGGCCTCTCCTGGTACGTCTTCAGCCCGATCGCCGGATCCGACGGCAAGTTGCCGCTGATCGCCAGCGCCAAGGGCGGGCCCGCCGCCTTCCAGCTCGCTCCGGGCGATTATTTCGTCAACGTCTCCTTCGGCCGAGCCGGCGTCACCAAGAAACTGACCGTGCCCGCTGAAGGCGAGGTCGACAAGCAGGTGATGGTGCTCGATGCCGGCGGCCTGCTCCTCAATGCCGTCTCCGGCACCGATGCCCGCATCCGCCCCGACCAGTTGAGCTTCTCGATCTATTCCTCGGAAGTGCGCGACGATGGCGAGCGCGGCCTCGTCATGGCCGATGTCTCGCCGAATACCGTTGTCCGCCTCAATGCCGGCACCTACCACATCGTTTCCGAATATGGCAGCGTCAACGCCGTGATCCGCGCCGACATCCAGGTCGAGGCCGGCAAGCTGACCGAAGCGACGATCCAGCATCGCGCCGCGCAGATCACCTTCAAGCTGGTCTCAGACTCCGGCGGCGAGGCGATCGCCGATACGGCATGGTCGATCCTGACGGCGGCCGGCGACAGCGTCGGCGAAAGCGTCAGCGCCTTCCCCACCATGGTTCTCGCCGAAGGCGGATATTCCGCCGTCGCCCGCAACAAGGACAAGATCTACCAGCGCGATTTCACCGTCGTCGCCGGCAGGAACACCGATGTCGAGGTCCTGATGAAGGACCAGCAGCCGCAGCCTCCGACGGATGCTGCCCGCACGGTGCAGCAGGTGCCTGTGGGCACACCGGCACCGCCGGGCGTCCAGCCGGCTCCGGTGGAGCCGCTGCCCTCTTACGAACAGCTCGTGCCGCAGGGCGGCGACGACACCAGCCTCGATTGATTTTACCGCGCGCGGTTTCGGCTCAGCCGAGACGTTTGGAAGGCGCGCTTCTGCGGCGCCATCGTGAGGACGGCCTCGTTATCGCGACTTAGAAGCCCCCGGCCGCACAAATCAGCAGGTTTCATCATTGGTATGGGGAGATTCGTTGAAGCGCCGCTCGGCCTCGGGCGACGCGCAGACCGGATTTCCGACAGCGCCGAGCCTGGCGCTGTCGGATCCCTGCTATTCAGGCCGCCTTGGCTTTTTTTGCTTCGGCCTTGCGACGAATGTCGGGCGGTGTCGCTTCGAGGGCAAGGCTCTCGACGGCGGCGTCGAGCCCCATCGAAACCTGCTCCTGGCTGCCCAGGCGGCGGATATTGACCGTGCGCTCCTCGGCCTCCTTCCTGCCGCAGACGATGATGACAGGAACCTTGGTGACCGAATGTTCGCGGACCTTGTAGTTGATCTTCTCGTTGCGGAAGTCGGTTTCGACGTTGAGACCGGCCTCGCGCAGCGCCTCGGCCACTTCAAGCCCGTAGGCGTCGGCTTCCGAGGTGATCGTTGCGACCACCACCTGAAGCGGCGATACCCAAAGCGGCATGTGGCCGGCGAAGTTCTCGATCAGGATGCCGAGGAAGCGCTCCATCGAGCCGCAGATGGCGCGGTGGATCATCACCGGCTGCGTCTTTTCGGAGTTGCTGTCGATATAGAAGGCGCCGAAGCGTTCCGGCAGGTTGAAGTCGACCTGCGTCGTGCCGCACTGCCATTCGCGGCCGATCGCATCCTTCAGCGTATATTCGAACTTCGGTCCGTAGAAGGCGCCCTCACCCGGCAGAATGCCGGTCTTGATGTTGTTCGACTGCTGCTGGATCGTCTCCAGTACACCCATCATCACGTTTTCGGCGCGGTCCCAGAGCTCGTCCGAACCGACGCGCTTGTCCGGCCGGGTCGAGAGCTTGATGGTCACTTCGTCGAAGCCGAAATCCTTGTAGACCGAAAGGATCAGGTCGTTGATCTTCAGGCATTCGGCGGCCATCTGCTCGTCGGTGCAGAAGATATGCGCATCGTCCTGCGTGAAGCCGCGCACGCGCATCAGCCCGTGCAGCGCGCCTGACGGTTCGTAACGATGGACATTGCCGAATTCGGCAAGCCGGATCGGCAGCTCGCGGTAGGATTTCAGCCCGTGCTTGAAGATCTGGATATGGCCGGGGCAGTTCATCGGCTTCAGCGCAAAGACGCGGTCGTCATCGGTGTCGTCGCCGGCAACCGTCACCTTGAACATATTATCGCGGTACCAGCCCCAGTGACCGGAGGTTTCCCACAGCGACTTGTCGAGCACCTGCGGCGCATTGACTTCCTGATAGTCGCCGGCAAGCCGGCGGCGCATATAGGCGACCAGCGTCTGGAACACGCGCCAGCCCTTGCCGTGCCAGAAGACGACGCCCGGCCCCTCTTCCTGGAAATGGAAGAGATCCATTTCGCGGCCGAGCCGGCGGTGATCGCGCTTTTCGGCTTCGGCAAGCATATGCAGGTAGTTGTCGAGTTCCGACTGCTCGGCGAAGGCCGTGCCATAGATGCGGCTCAGCATCGGATTGTTGCTGTCGCCGCGCCAATAGGCGCCGGCCACCTTCAAGAGCTTGAAGGCTGAGCCGATCTGGCCGGTCGAGGCCATGTGCGGACCGCGGCAGAGGTCGAACCAGTCGCCCTGATAATAGATCTTGAGATCCTGCCCTTCCGGGATCGCGTCGACGAGTTCGACCTTGTACTGCTCACCCTTGTCGGCGAAGACCTGTTTCGCCTTCTCGCGCGACCAGACCTGCTTGGTGAAGGCGGCGTTGCGGGCGATGATCTCCTTCATCTTCTTTTCGATTTTCGGCAGATCGTCGAGTGTGAAGGGCTCGTTCTTGGCGAAGTCGTAATAGAAGCCGTTTTCGATGACCGGGCCGATCGTCACCTGGGTGCCGGGCCAGAGTTCCTGCACCGCTTCGGCCATGACATGCGCCGCGTCGTGGCGGATGAGTTCGAGCGCGCGCTCGTCATTGCGGGTGATGATTTCGATCCGGCCGGTCGTCACGGGATCGGAAAGGTCGCGCACGGTGCCGTCGATTGCAACGGCGACTGCCTTCTTGGCGAGCGACTTGGAAATGGATTCGGCGACATCCCGGCCGGTTGCGCCAGCATCGTAGCTGCGCACGGAACCATCGGGAAATGTCAGGGAAATAGCTTGGGACATCGAAATTCTCCTTGTCCAGTCCCGCCAACGAATGCGGGTGGTTGCAACCACAGCGCCTCCGTCCTTGGATGCGCCGCCGCCTGATAGCCAGATTTGCTGCGTGAGTAAAGACGAAGCGGGGCGATCCGGCACCGAAACGAGGTCGTGCGTCTATCCGCCGTAGGTCATTGCGTAATCCCTGAGCGCCGATTTCAAGGGCTGGTCAATCTCATCGTCCAGTGGCCCATCGTAAAGGCCGCGTCGCGAGAGGCTTCTTTTCAGTGCCGTGCGGGTGAAAGATGAAAACGCCTTCAACTCATCGGCAATCTGCCGGTCTCCCTGCCGCATTGCCAGAAGGATGTTTTCGGCTGCGTTATCCGAACTGAAGGTCGCATCATAGGCATAGGCCAGCCGATAGGCGGCTCTGTTGTAGCCAGTGTCCATCGCCCGCAGATACCACTTGATGGCCTCTTGCCGGTTGACAGCAATTCCGAGGCCATCGTCGTAGAAACGCCCGAGCGAGAACATGCCGCCGGCCGAATTCAGCTCGGCGGACTTTTTGTAATATTGGAATGCGATAGCCTGATCTTGATCCTTGCCGTTCTCGTAGTACCACCCAAGATTAAGAGCGCCGGCCGCAGATCCCGCATCGGCCGCCTTCTGATACCAGTTGCGGGCGATGGTCTGGTCCTCTTTGGTGCCGATGCCATTCTGGTAGTAGTAGCCGACGGCGTTCATCGCTTCAGGATATTGCTTGAAGGCCGCCATCATGAACCAGCTGAGCGCCTTGGAGCGATCAATAGGCACGCCCTGCCCGTATTCGTAGATATCGCCCAGGGAGTATTGCGCTTTCGCATTGCCATGGGCCCCGGCCTTCGTCAGCCATTCCAGAGCTTTGCCGAAATCCTTCAGGTTTCCATCCGCTCCTCGATAGAGCGTCCCGAGCCTGTACATCGCGTCAGCAGAGTTCTTGTTCGCCGCCGCTTCGTACCACTCGATCGCTTTCGCATAGTCGCGGGCGACCCCATCGCCATCCTCATATCTTGTTCGCCGCCGCCTCGTACCACTCGATCGCTTTCGCATAGTCGCGGGCGACCCCATCGCCATCCTCATACTTGATGCCGAGCAGGATCATCGCCGTGACGTTACCGGCGGCCGCGCCTTTTTCCAGATAGTCGATCGACTTGCCGTCGTCCCGCGGCAGGTTGGCATCATTGGCGTACATTTCGCCAAGCTCGGCGAAGGCATCGATAAATCCGTTCTCTGCAGCGGCCTTAAACCAGTGTACGGCTTCTCTCGAATCCTGAGCCGTACCCTCGCCTCTTTCATACAAAAGCCCAACACAATACTGGGCCTTGGCCGAGCCATTTTCGGCCGCCTTGAGATACCAGACAAAGGATTTTTGAGCGTCGGCAGTCGTACCCGAACCGTCATATGAGCGGTCAGCGACTTCGAGAAATGCGTTGGTATCTCCTGCCTCCGCCGCCTTCTGGAACCATTCGAAAGCTTTGACCACATCCTTGGGAAGGCCGCCGCCTTTTTCATAACCATAGGCAAGCACCCGCATGGCGTCTGTCTCGCCGGCGGCCGCAGACTTCTCCAGCCATTTCACGCCGTTTTCGACGTCACGAGGACCACCCGTTCCCATATAGAGCGATTGACCGAAACGTCGGGCGCCGCTGGAATCTCCGAGTTCGGCAGATTTTCCATACCAGATGCGGGCTTCGCTCTCGTCTACCGGCACACCTTTACCTTGCTCATACATGGCGCCCACATCTGCCATGGCACGGGCATTCCCACGAGAGGCAGCTTCCTTCATCCAGTACATGGCCTGGTCATAGCGCGGATCGGGCATCTTCAATAAAAGCAAAGCCTTGCTGCGATAGGCAGCGAGTATGTCTTGCGCAATTGCCTGATCCAGCAGGCTCTCGGCCTTTGCGAAGTCACGCTTCGTCTCTCTGCCCGCCACGTAGACGTCTGCCAGCGTCCTCATCGCATTGCCGTCGCCAAGTGCCACGGCTTTCTCAAGGAGATCGAGCGCGGTCTTTCTCTGCGTCTTGTCCCCATCTCTCAGATAATATCGAGCAAGCGTCCTCATTCCATCGGCGGAACCTTTCCGCACCAGGTCGTCCAGCATGGCAACGGCGCGGCTGGCATTCTTCTCCGTTCCGATGCCTTTCGTGTAAAGGAATGTGATGTCCGTTGTCGCTCTCTCATGGCCCTGTTGTGCTGCGGCTGAAAGCAGTCCAAAACCCCGCTCGGCGTCAACGGGAACACCAATCCCGTCCAGATACATCCAGGCAAGCGACCTCTTGGCGGGAATGTAGCCCAGCCGATCTGCAAGTTCGAAATAGGAGCGCGCCATGACAAAGTCCTGCGCAACGCCCCACCCCAACATGTACATCTCTCCAAGATAGTCGGCGGAGCGCGGATCGTTTGCTTCTCTTGCCTTTCTCAGCCAGGCCAGCGCGGCTTTGAAATCACGCTCACGCCCGAGACCGTAAGCAGATGCCTTCGCCAGGTAATCCATGGAGGGTGCGTGCCCCTGGGCCGCCAACTCCTCGAATCCGGCAAGGGCCGGTTCGAATTGCTGAAGGTTGAACTTGCTGGCGAGCCAGAAATAACGGGCGTCGATGGAGCTTGGTTCTGCCTGCAAATAGGCTTCGCAAGCGGCAAGCGCATCCCGCCAGTAAGCGAGATTGTCGATTTCTACGCCATCACGCGCCAGATGGCGGCACGTGGCTTCCGATGCTGGGTCAACTGCGATTGCAGCAGCTGCCGGGGAGTTGGCAATAGAGACGGCGAGAAAAAGCGAGGCAGTCGCGAGATAGTGAAAGAGCTTCATCAGTGATGGAATTTCAAAAATTAGGACGGGAAATACACTGATATCTGTCACTTATTCAACTGCAAGTACATTTTTTCTCGAGTGATAAAAACCTTTGAAGACGTGTTTTCCTTGCATCTAATCCAGCATATCCATCAGAGTTCGCACCGTGTTCCAGTGCGCAGCATACCGACCGTCAGTAGCGGCATCATTTCCTGTCTGAGTAAAGAAGAAGCGGGGCTATATGATCATTTCGGTGAGGCCGCGCACGGTGTTCCAGTTGCGCATCGTACCGACGCCAAGCTGCTTGGTCGTCAGCGCCGAAAGCAGCTTGGATTGGCTCGGCTTGCCGGCGAAATCGATCCAGAGATCGCCGCCGACGACGGCGATGCGCTGTCCCTCCGTCATTAGCGGCTTCAGCGCCTCCACCTTCTTCGGGTCGACCGGCAGGCGCATCACCCGGACGATCACCTGGTCGCCGTTGCCGTCCTTGAAGGGATTGGTGCTGCAAAGCGCCATCCAGGTGCAGTCGCTGCGCACGATGATATCGACATGTTTGCCGAACTTTTCTTCAAAGCCCTCTTCCAGGGTTACTTCGAGTTCGTGCGGCCGCATATCGTCGGCCTCGAAGACGAGATTGCCTGTGGAAACCAATGTGCGCGGCTCGCGATAGCCGAGCTCCTCGGCAAGGGCGCGCAAATCCTGCATGATGACGCGGCGATCGGGCGTCAGGACAATGCTGTGCAGAAGGGCGATGAAGGTGCTCATGGCACGCGCCCGCTCTTGCGTCCGAGGGTGAAATAGCGCCAAGGGGTCCACCAGCGGAAGCCGTCGCCGAGTATTTCCGGCACCTGGTCGAGGCCGCTGGTGCCGCCCGGGCCGCAGCGGCCGACGCGAAACAGCGTCATCCAGCCGCCGGCCCAGAGGCCGTGGCGGGCGATCGACTCGTAGCCATATTCGGAGCAGGTCGGGATATGGCGGCAGGAATTGCCGACAAAGCCGGACAGCGTCAGCTGGTAGAGGCGGATGAGACCCATGCCGAGCAGGCGGTCGGGAGTTTTGCGGAAAGGACCGGTGTAATTGCGGGAAGTGCGTGCGGCCTTTTCACGCGGCTTGTCCGATCCGGCGGCGCCACCGTCGTCCTCATCGTCAGCCTGCTGGGCGCAGAACTCGCACATGTTAGTTACGCCTCGACAACTTCCGCCCGTTTCGCCTCGATCTGCCCGATCGCGTCAACGACCGCATCGAAGGTCAGCATCGTCGAAGCATGGCGCGCCTTGTAGTCCCGCACCGGCTGGAGATAACGCATGTCCTCGAAGCGTCCATGGGGCCCCGCTCCATCCGCCTTCAACATGGCGAGCATGTCCTGGCGTGCCTGGCGCAATTCCCCCGATGTGGCGCCGACCACATGGCGGGCCATGATCGAGGACGAGGCCTGGCCGAGCGCGCAGGCCTTCACCTCATGGGCAAAACCGGTCACCGTATCGCCGTCCATCTTCAGCCAGATCCGCACCTTCGAGCCGCAGAGCTTGGAATAGGCCTGGGCGGTCGCATCCGCATCATCAAGCGTGCCGGTCAACGGAATATTGCCGGCGAATTCGAGGATTTTGCTGTTGTAGATATCGTCCATGCTGGATTTCCGCTCCAAAATCACTGCGGATCGGCCTCTATGCGGGCGTTATTGTCATCAAAACAAAAAACACACCGTGTCGTCTGAGGATACTTACATACGATGGCCGTCTTCCTATATGTATGTCGTTCGAAGGCCATGAAAATGCAATGGCCTCGTGTAAGTTTGATTGGGAAACCGTGCCGGACGGGCTGAACTTGCCCTGAAAGCCCCGGAGCCTGCCAAAGGTGCATGAATTCCCGCATGGGATTGACCAGTGGCGATTCCGACAGATGGGTCCGCGGTGCGGACCAGGAGACCATTGTTCATGGACGCCATCGTAAAGAATTTTCCGCAGACGAACCGCGACTCGGATCGCCCCTCCCAGCAAGAGGCGGAGGAAGCCGTTCGCGTTCTGCTGCGCTGGGCCGGTGATGACCCGACGCGTGAAGGCCTGCTCGAAACGCCGGCCCGCGTCGTCAAATCGTACCGCGAACTATTTTCCGGTTACGACATGGCAGCGGAAGACGTGCTCGGCCGCACCTTCGAGGAGGTCGCCGGTTACGACGATATGGTCCTCGTCAAGGACATTCCGTTTTACTCGCATTGCGAACACCACATGGTGCCGATCATCGGCAAGGCTCACGTCGCCTACATGCCGGACGGGCGTGTGCTCGGCCTGTCGAAGATTGCCCGTGTCGTTGAGATCTATGGCCGCCGCCTGCAGACGCAGGAAACGATGACCGCGCAGATCGCCCGGGCAATCGACGATACGCTTAATCCGCGCGGTGTCGCCGTGTTGATCGAGGCCGAACACATGTGCATGGCGATGCGCGGCGTTCAGAAGCAGGGCTCGACCACGTTGACGACGACGTTTACGGGAACGTTCAAGACCGAGCCGGCCGATCAGGCCCGTTTCATGACTATGGTGCGGAGCCGCTGATACCGGCTCCCTCAGGAGGGCCGCGATGAGTCAACTGATCTTCAATCAACCATCCGAGGACAAGTCGGCGTTGGAAGACGCCGGCGATTTCACGCCCCGTTTCGACGACCGCGGCCTGATCACCGCGATCGTCACCGACGCTGGCGATGGCGAGTTGCTGATGGTGGCGCATATGAATGCCCAGGCATTGGCGCTGACCATCCAGACCGGGACGGCGCATTATTTCAGCCGTTCGCGCGGCAAGCTCTGGAAGAAGGGCGAGACCTCCGGCAATCTCCAGACGGTGAAGGAAATCCGCACCGATTGCGATCAGGACGCCATCTGGCTTAAGGTCGAGGTCGCCGGCCACGACGCCACCTGTCACACCGGCCGCCGCTCCTGTTTCTACCGGACGATCACGCTTCAGGACGGAAAGCCGATGCTTGATATCGTTGACGACGAGCTTCAATTCGATCCGCAGGATGTCTACGGAAAATAGCCCGAATTTCCCGGTACTTGCTCCTTATTGCGCCAGAAACCGCTTCTATATACCATTTGGAAACTGATCGGGCACACTATCGGAAATCACGTGTTCTGCTGGGAGGGGAGAGCGCCATGTTGAGCTGGAGTCTGCATCGTCAAAGCTCTGAAGGCGAGGGTTCTGGTTCCGGCATGTCGACCACGCTCGATATGCTCCCGCCTCCGGCGCCTCAAAAGAAAATCAAGATTGCGCTCGCGCTCGGCGGCGGAGCTGCCCGCGGCTGGGCCCATATCGGTGTGCTGCGCGCACTCGACGAGGCTAAGGTCGAGATCGGCATGATTGCCGGCACCTCTATCGGCGCGCTGGTCGGCGGCTGCTATCTCGCCGGCAAACTCGATGAACTCGAAAACTTCGCGCGCTCGCTGACGATGCGCCGTATCGCAAGTCTCCTCGACCTCACCATCGGCGGCAGCGGTCTGTTCGGCGGCATGCGGCTGACCAAGCGCATGCAGGAACATCTCGAGGGCCTGAACGTCGAGGATCTCGACCGGCCGTTCGTCGCGGTCGCGGCCGAGGTCAATACCGGCCATGAGGTCTGGATTGCCAACGGTTCGCTGATTACGGCGCTGCGCGCCTCCTATGCCCTGCCCGGCATTTTCGAGCCGGTGCGCAGCAATCATCGCACGCTGGTCGACGGGGCGCTTGTCAATCCCGTCCCCGTCTCCGTCTGCCGCGCCTACGAGCAGCCGCTCGTCGTCGCCGTCAATCTCAATTACGATCTCTACGGCCGCTCGGCCGTCGTCCGGCACAATGCCAGCCTCTCTCCGCAGGAAGTGCAGAAGCAGGAAGAGGCGCCCTATGCGCGCCTCGGTATGACCGGCGTCATGGTGCAGGCCTTCAATATTATCCAGGATAGGATCGCCCGCGCCCGCCTTGCCGGCGACCCGCCAGATATTTCGCTGCAGCCGCGTCTCAGCTATATCGGCCTTTCCGAATTCCACCGGGCTGGCGAAGCGATCGAACGCGGCTACGAGGAAGCCAGGGCCCGACTCCCCGAGATCAAGCGCATGCAGGAAGTCTACGCGAGCCACCCCTGATGCAGGCCGTCTAAAAGCCTGCATCGGTTGTGCGATAACGACATCGGTCAAGCACGGCCGGCTAAAACCTCAGCCGGCGATATAGGCCTTGATTTCCTCGGCCTCACGCTCGACTTCGGCGATGCGCGATTTCACCACGTCGCCGATCGAAATGATGCCTGCAAGCTTGCCATTGCTTTCCACCGGCACGTGACGGAAACGGCGGCTGGTCATCAGCTCCATAAGCTCGTTGACGGTCGTCTCCTCATGGCAGCGGTAGACCTTCGCGGTCATGACCTGGGCCAGCGACTGGTCGAGGCCTTCCTTGCCGTGTTTGGCGATCGCATGCACGAGATCGCGCTCGGTGAACATCCCCGAAATCCGGTTCTCCATGCCGACGACGACGATGGCGCCAATCTTCTTCTTGCTGAGGATCGCGGCCGCCTCGGCGACGGTGGTGCTCGCCCCGGCAGTGATGACGTCTCTGCCCTTCAGGTCGAGGATTGCTTTGACTGAACTGGTCATTCGAACCTCCTATGTCCGTGAAACACTTGTCACAGGCATCCGCGGCAGTTTCTCCCCCCATCGCGGATAGGTAGATGGTGCACTGCCCGGCTCAGGATTGCAACATATCCTTCTCGGTTCCGTCAGGTTCCATCACCGGCGGGCGCGGTGCCCGATCAAACAGTGAAAACAGCAAGAAGCCGAAGACGAATCCGCCGATATGCGCATCCCAGGCAATCGCCTGGTCGCTGTCGCCGACGAGCGGAATGCCGACGGCGATCAGCGCGTTGCCGACCAGCCAGAGCAGCATGAAGATGATGACGGTGCGGCTCTTCAGCGCCCCGACGATGGAAAGCCGGGGATTGAAATGCGCCGGCGCCATCGGCCGCCGTTCGACCGGAAAGGCGAATCGGCAGGCGGCGCCCATCAGCCCGGAGATGACGCCCGACGCGCCGATCAGCAGTGACACATCCCCCCAGTTCAGCACCGCGTGCAGGGCGGCGGAGGCGACGGCGGAAAAAACCCAGAAGAGCACGAAACGCAGCGTCCCGATGCGCCGCACGACCGGCGCGCCGAAGGCCATCAGCCAGAAGGCGTTAAAGAGGATATGCTGGACGCTGCCGTGCAGCAGCGAATAGGTGACGGGCGTCCAGAACAGCTCCAGCCCTTGCTGCGACAGCGGAATCACATAACGGGCGGGAACGAAGCCGAAGGTGAAGAACAGCCAGTTCAGCGCATCGTCGGAGAGCAGGAGTTCCTGCACCGCATAGATGACCCCAAGCAGGCAAAGGCTGAAGAACAGCGCCGGAGGAAGGTTGAAGACCGGTTCGCGCGGTGGCCGTGCCGGCGGCTGGACCTCGGGAGGTTCGGGCGCCCTATGCGGCTCGGCCGTCTGCTCATTCATCTGTGTTTCGCCTCGTTGAGGCCACAGCCATACAGGAGCGACTGTCAAAAAAAAAGCCGTCCGAAGTGCCGGACGGCGTACCGGGAGCTCCAGGAAAGACCTCGGCCCGTAGGTTGTGCTGAACTTCGAAAGTCGAAGCGATGCGGAACAGTGTCACGACGGGCACCGCATCTCAACCGAACCCTTTCTTAACCTTAACCGCCGCGATCTGGCATGAAATCCGCATAGTAGAGCCTGTACGGGCAATGACTGCCCGAAAATGATCCGGAATGGGACAGGTTGGTGTGAAATGCGTGTGCAAACGACCATCGAAATTTTTGACTACTGGAACCGTATCCGCGGCGCTGCCGATGCGCCGCTGAAATCACAGGTCGAACCCTCCGCCGTCCCCCACCTGCTCCAGAGTTTGTTTATTCTTGAGAGGCGCGAGGGCGGAGATATCGGTTTCCGGCTCGCCGGCACCCGCATCTGTGATCTCTTTGGGCGTGACCTGCGCGGCGAACGTTTTTCGTCTCTCTGGGCAAATAGTCAGCTCGCGGACATCGAACGCACGGCGATGGGTGTCATGGACCATGCGATGCCGGCCCTGTTCAACGCCACCGGCTATAGCACCGTCGGTCATCAGGCCTCCTTCGAGATTATCATGATGCCGCTGCGTTCGCCGGACGGCGCCTGCGACCGGCTGCTCGGCGCGATCGCGCCGGCCGCGGCCGCGAGCTGGCTGGAGATCGTACCGCTCGAATTCCTGGCGCTCGACCGCAGCCGCCTGCTGCCCGGTAAATTCGACAAGCCAGCGCCGGCCAAACTGCGCCCCACCAACAGGATCGTCGCTGGCAAAAGCATCCATTTCGGGCAGGTCATGCGCCGCATGGTGTCGCAGCTGCTGAGCGTGGAGGTTCGCTGACGGTCCCATTTTAGGACATCTGATATACTCGTTTTCCGCTATGTCGGGACTGGGCGAAACAACCTTCTGTTAATGGATTGTGGGTAAAGATCGGTCTCTGCGATTTTGATGAAGAAGCCCTTTGATGCACTCGTTCCAGCCAGCTCAGACGCAACGACCTGCGCCGCGCCCTGAACAGGGCGTTTTCCAGCGCGTGCCCATCAATATGCAGGGCCGGCTGATGCTTGCGAATTACGAGGAATTCGAATGTATGGTGATCGACATGTCGCCTGGCGACATGTACGTCACCTGCCCCGGCCGGCCGCGCGCCAACGAACGCGTCGTCGCCTATATCGACCATCTCGGCCGCGTCGAAGGTTATGTCCAGACGATCGATGGCCGTGGCTTCACCATGTCGATCAACGCCACCGACCGGAAACGCGAGAAACTCGCGGCCCAGCTCACCTGGCTTGCCAACAAGCACGAACTCGGCCTGCCCGAGGATCGCCGCCACGACCGTCTGACGCCACGCGACACGAAGACCGAACTGACGCTCGAGGACGGCACGCGTTATTCCTGCCGTATCATGGACCTTTCGCTGTCGGGCGCTGCCGTCGACGTCGAGATGCGCCCTTCGATCGGAACGGCCGTGCGCCTCGGCAACATGCGCGGTCGCGTCGTGCGCCACTTCGTCGAAGGCGTGGCGATCGAATTCCTGTCGATCCAGTCCCGCGAGACGCTGCGGGAATTCCTTTAAGACTGCTGAAAATGGGCGATGCCGCGGATTCCGTGGCGGGTGCCAATTCTCGACAGACTTCCATCGAACGCGATTGCCAGGTCCGGTGCGCACCCGGTCAGGTCGTGTTGAAAAGCCTGCACTTCACGGCGACAACTTTGCAAGCGGCTACAAATCTGGCTTTGGAACGCAGCGTGAATTCCTGTCGCAAGTCGTTCCACCCAGTCGGTAGACTATATTATGTGTGGAACAAGCTGCGACACCGATCGGCACCCAACGAGGTCGCCCAAAATTGTGCGGTGATTTTGCGTCCCGGAGCGCTCCGCCCTCACCCGTCTTCCCTTTGTCAGCGAGATGATGGATAAGGTCCGCTTCGACCCAGGCGCACCGATGTCAGCTCTCTATCCGGAAATCGAACCCTATGATCATGGCCTGCTCGATACCGGCGATGGCAACCTGATCTACTGGGAGGCCTGCGGCAATCCAGCGGGCCGCCCGGCGCTGGTGTTGCATGGCGGCCCTGGCTCCGGCTGTTCGACCACGGCGCGGCGCTATTTCGATCCCGATGCCTACCGAATCATTCTGTTCGATCAGCGCAATTGCGGCCGCAGCCTGCCGAGTGCTGCCGATCCCGAAACTGATCTCTCCCTCAACACCACCTGGCATCTCGTTGCCGATATCGAACGGCTGCGGGCCTGTCTCGGCATCGAGGCCTGGCTGCTTTTCGGCAATTCCTGGGGTTCGACGCTGGCGCTGGCCTATGCCGAAACCCATCCGGAGCGTGTCGCGGCGATCGTCCTGTCAGGCGTGACAACCACCCGGCGCTCGGAAATCGACTGGCTCTATCGCGGCATGGCGCCGCTCTTCCCTGAAGAATGGCACCGTTTCCGCCAGGCGGTTTCCCCAGGCAGCCAGGGACGAGATGAGGACATGGTTGCCGCCTATCATCGTCTCCTCAACGATCCGGACCCGGAGACGCGCCTCAAGGCGGCGCGCGACTGGCATGATTGGGAGGCGGCCTCGATTCTGCTCGCCGATCCCCAAGGCCTGCCGCGCCGCTGGGCCGATCCGGCCTATTTGCTAACACGGGCCCGCATCATCACCCACTACTTCAGCAATGGCGCCTGGCTGGAGGACGCCCAGCTTTTGAAGAACGCCGCGCGGCTCACCGGCATCCCCGGTATCCTGCTGCAGGGACGGTTCGACATCGAGGCGCCGCTCGTCACGGCCTGGGAGCTGGCCCGCGCCTGGCCGAAAAGCGAGCTCAGTATCCTTGCGCATGCGGCCCATTCCACCGCAAATCCCGATATGAGCGCGGCGATCGTCGGTGCCACCGATCGATTTCGCGATATCTAGCAAAAATAATTTCCTGCCGGAATCGAGGATCTGAGCGACATTCTGCTTTTGAACCGGCCGAATCGGCCCATTCCAGCGGCATCGCCGGCCGGCTGCGCGGTGCCGCAGATCGCCAGCCGGCAGCTGAGATTTACCCGGCTCAACGAAAATCCTTAACATGCGGGCGGCAACGCAACCCCTTCGCGGGCGAAAGCCTTGTTGCGTTGATTACAATTTTAATCGATTTCGCGACAAATCCGCGTCAAATTTTATGCGCATTCGAATCTGTTTTTAGCCAAGTTTTATCGGCATTTGAATCAACTAAGCCTTTAATTCTATTGCGTAATTTTGCGTGAGATAAAAACGTCTGTGCCATTGTCACCTCAACTTACGGGGAGACGGCAATGACAACTGCGAATATCCTGAAAGGCGGCCTTCTGGCCGGTGCCATCATGATGGCAATGGCGGGTTCGGGACAGGCAATGCCCGCCAGCATGGTACTGGCAGGCAATGCCAGCCCGCCGATCGGACACTATGAATTCTGCAAGGCGAATCCGACGGAATGTGTCGAAGTCGGCGGCGATGCCGGACCGGCAATCCTCAACGAGGATCGCTGGAAGGAAATTCTCAAGGTCAACTACACCGTCAATTCGACGATCCAGCCGATGACGGATGAGCAGATCTACGGGGTCGAAGAGCGCTGGGCCTATCCGCGCACCGTCGGCGACTGCGAGGATTACGCCCTGCTGAAGCGCAAGATGCTGATCGACGACGGCTTCTCGCCGTCCGACACGCTGATCACCGTCGTGCTGCAGCCGAATGGAGAAGGCCATGCCGTGCTGACGGTCCGCACCGATCACGGCGACTTCATCCTCGACAACATGCGCAACAAGGTGCTGCTGTGGTCGGATACCGAATATACCTATCTGAAGCGCCAGTCCGCCGACGATCCGGCCCGTTGGTCGAAGCTTCAGGACGGTCGCGCTGTCGCGGTCGGTAGCGTCAAGTAAGAACAGCCTGCCGGCCAATGCCGGCTGCTGCCTGCGGCCCGGTCAGTCCCCGCATCCCGTCCCCGACCGGTGCCCAAGAGCCGTTCCCGCTGTCCCGGGAACGGCTCGCTCCTTTTTGAGCCTTACGTCATCAGCGCATTAGCGAATTATTAACCCTGCTGGTCCGATCATGACGATGAGATTCATCATCGGCACCGGCGGCTCATGTTCTTCCTGCGGCGGACCGAAACCCGAAGAACCGCCATGAGCCATGCCGCGCACAGCGCACCCGACGAGCAGCCGCTTCTTTCCATGGGGTTTCTCCTCCGCACGATGGCGGTGATCGCCGTTCTGGCGGTCCTGACT